>Ga0334890_1000954_pt1 | contig 43959 bp, 45 predicted proteins | sample GraSluR1_MG_3_FD_207220 | JGI IMG/M metagenome (GOLD analysis project Ga0334890, IMG submission 207220) | Sludge microbial communities from methane-producing bioreactor in Wageningen University, Netherlands - Granular Sludge_31_08-R1 | ecosystem: Engineered > Bioreactor > Anaerobic >... | reverse complement strand
ACGGTTTAACGACCTTGGACCAGCCCAGTTACAGTCTACCATATCCCCGCGCCCCGTCATCCACCTGCTCGTGGGCTTACCTCATTTTCGTCCTCGTTGGTGTGGCTTGCCACATGGGGACTCCTGTAAAATAGTCTGGTAGTCGTTAGTCGCGTAGTCGTTCTCGTCAGGTGACGATACATGTAAATCTGTCGTCATTCTACATCAAGTTCCCAAGTCATGCGGCACTGTACGGTTAGTAATCCCAGCGACTCGTAAAAATGCCGCGCGCCGGTGTTGGTTTCCCACACGTGGAGTTCGATGGTCTGGACTCCCTGCGCCATCACCCAACGCCGCGCAGCCTGCATCAACTGCCGCCCGACGCCCCGTCCCCGCGCGGTTGCCGTCACGATGAGGTCCTCGATGTACCCGCAAAGGCGTGATTTATTCCAGCGGTCCTCAGGGGAATTTTGCAGCGAGACGATGACAGCGCCAAGCAAATCAACGCCGTCTTCACAGACAAACAGCCGGTCTGTAGGACTGTCCAGAAATGCCCGCAATTCCTCCCGCGTGAGCACCGGCGATGTGACCTGAACATACGCCGGAACAAGCTGCGCGTGAAACCGGTTCTCTTCAGCAAACAAGGCGGAAAGACGCTCAAAGTCGGCGCCCCTCGCCTCTCGCACTTGTATCTTCATGGCATACTCCGCAATAGTGTGACAATGCGCAATTTCCCTATGGACCTATCGGTTTTTTTTCACTTGCAACTTCCCCCATTCCACATATACTACCCCTGATATAAAAAGCGCCCACAGTCTTGATAGCCCAGGGGGTCAACCACCTGCGATTATCGTCGATGAAGTGTTGAGCTTCGACAATCAACTCCGTACAACCCGCCTGCGCTGTGAGATTTAGTCTCTATCCGAAAATTGTGCTGGCGAGCGTTTCTGGCGCGTCAACGGCAAATTTCCGGATCGGTTCTTAGTGACCCTGAATACGTCAGGTAGGTGTACCATGAAATTCTCATTGTCCTGGATATGGATCGCCGTGTTGAGTCTGATGGGAAGTCTTCGCATTCCCTTCTTGCCAACAAATGTGACCATCACCAGTTTCACCGCCGAGGCCAGCCCGCACTCCATTACGGTGAGGTGGGAGAGCGCCAGCGAGATCAACAATCTCGGATTTCACCTGTGGCGTAGCCTGGAGCCGGATGACGACTACGCGAACATCTCCGGCTTCATCCCCTCATTGGACGAAGGTATAGGCGCTTCTTACGAATACGAGGATATCGACGTCACATCCGGTGTCACCTATTATTACAAACTCCAAGACCTACCGAGCGATGGTTCATTCAGTAACGTTGCCGGTCCGATCAGCGCGACAATCTCGATGACAACAACCCACATCTTTTTTCCGGCCGTATATCGAGGATTACTCCCGTCGCCCCCCTGAAGCCAACTTGGCTGCGACGCTTCAACAGTAGAGCAAGAGAAAGACAGCAACACGCTACTCTTCACTCCCCAATAATTTTCACCAGCACCCGTTTGCGCCGCCCACCGTCGAACTCGCCGTAGAAAATCTGCTCCCACGGGCCAAAGTCCAGCCGCCCTTCGGTCACGGCGACCACGACTTCGCGGCCCATCACCTGCCGCTTGAGGTGCGCATCGCCGTTGTCCTCGCCGATGCGGTTGTGGCGGTAGCGGCTGGTGGGTGCGTGCGGGGCCAGCGTTTCCAGCCAGTCCTCGTAGTCGGCGTGCAGGCCGGATTCGTCGTCATTGATGAAAACTGAGGCGGTTATGTGCATTGCATTACATAGCACTAACCCTTCCCGAATGCCACTCTCGCGCAAGCACGCTTCCACGTCCGGCGTGATGTTGACGAACGCCCGGCGCGTGGGAATGGAAAACCACAGTTCTTTGCGGTAGCTCTTCATCATTGTCTCTCCTTAACGTAGACTTTTCGTCGCCCGCCACCCGGTCGAACGATTTCCTTCTCGTAGCGCATCCCAAGTTTGAGGGCCACGCGCTCCGAGGGCGCGTTCTCCGGCTCGATCAGCGAAATCAGCCGCCGCACACTTTTTTCCTCAAAGGCATACTGCGCGATGGCCTGGCCGATCTCCGTGGCATATCCCCTTCCCCAGGCCGATGACGTGAGCACATAGGTTAGCTCAATCTCGACTTGTCCATCGACCTCTTTGTCCAACAGACCACAATGCCCCACCAAACGCCCCGTGGCCTTTTCGATCACCGGCCAGAGATCGTAACGCTCGGCGTCTGGATTCTGCGCCGTTTCTGTAAAGACACCAAGCAGCCAATCCCTGTCGCGCGGCCCGCCCATATAGCGCGTGACCTGCGGATCGGACCACAAATCGACGAGGAATTCGATATCCGAAACCTGCTGGCGCCTGAGCAACAGACGCTCCGTTTCACAAAGGATGTATGTTTGCACCATGAGTACGTTTGATTTCAATGCTGTTGGTTCACAACGGAATGATCGACGCCTAGTGTAATACAAATCCGGTCAAAAGCCAGATGTTAATATTGAGAAAGATAAATCTCAACGTTCTGTATTGACAGAACGTTGAGAACGTGGTACAATTCAAACATCACCAAACAACTGTGACACAACCTGATATGGAGGTCGATTTGTCTACCCTGCCTATGACGCAAGGATTATCTGCACGTGACGTGCTCCGGCGACGCAACGAGTATGGAGAAAACGTGCTCCCTGCAGCTAAGAAAACGTCGGTCTGGGAAATTTTCTTCAATCAATTCAAAAATCCTTTGATCTACGTGATTCTCGGCGCAGCCGTAATCTCACTGATTATGGCGGAATACGGCGACTTTGCCATCATCATGGCTGTGGTCGTTATCGACGCCATTCTGGGCTTCATCCAGGAATACCAGGCGCAGCGCACCTACACGGCGCTCAAGGGTCTGCTCAAGCCCACCACCACCGTCATCCGCGATGGTGTGCGGCAGGAGATCGAAGTCCACGAACTGGTGCCCGACGACATCGTGCTGCTCAATGCCGGTGAACGCGTGCCCGGCGACGGCGAAGTCTTCGAGGCGCTCAAGTTGTCCGTCGAAGAGGCGATCCTCACCGGCGAGAGCGAGCCGGTGAACAAAACCGCCACAGCCGACCAGAACCAGGTCTTCATGGGCACGACCGTCCTCACCGGGCGCGGACTGATGCGCGTGACCCAAACCGGTGCGCGCACCGAGTTGGGCAGCATCGCTACCAGCCTGCGCGAAGACATCGAGGATAAAACGCCGCTCCAGATTCGCCTGGAAGCCTTCAGCCGCACGCTCACGCGGATGGTGCTGGCGATCACCGCCGCCATCTTCGCCATCGGGTTGATTTCCGGACGTCCGCTGCTGGATATGCTGCGCGTCTCTATCATCCTGGCGATTGCCGCCATCCCCGAAGGGCTGCTCATCGCCGTGACGGTCATTTTGGTATTGGGGATGCGTAAAATCCTCAAGCGCAACGGGCTGGTCAAGCGCCTGCTGGCGGTGGAGACGCTCGGCTCTGTAACCATCATCTGCACCGACAAGACCGGCACGCTCACCGAGGGTCGTATGCAAGTGACGCGTCAAGAGGTTCGCGACGCGCAGCGCGCCCTGGAAGTGATGGTGTATTGTAACGATCTAGAAGGCCCGGTGGATGCCGCGTTGTGGGAGTACGCCCACGCCCAACTCAAGGGTGATCCACAGGAGATGGCGAACGGGGCAGAACGGCTGGGCGAGGAGTTATTCAGTAGCGAGACCAAATTTATGATCGCGGCGAACCGCGTCGCCGGACAGACACTGCACTATCTCAAGGGCGCGCCGGAGATTGTATTGAGTATGTGCGGTGTGGATGAACAGGAACGATCCCGCATTCTGGCGCAGGTAGAACAGTGGGCCGGCGAGGGGTTGCGGTTGCTCGGATTGGCCTATCGACCGGATGGGCTACTCGGCGACCACACCGGCTACACCTGGGTGGGTCTGGTGGCGATGGAAGACCCCATCCGCGAAGGCGTGCGCGAGGCCATCCAGGTGGCGCGGCGCGCCGGCATTCAGGTGAAGATGATCACCGGCGACTACCGCAAGACCGCCGAGCGGATTGCGGCGATGATCGGTCTGGCAACTCGCCCCGGGCAAGTGATCGACGGTGAGACGTTGAACCAACTCAGCGACGAGGAGCTGGTTCAAAAGGTGCAAGAGATCGCCGTTTTCGCCCGCATCCGCCCACAGGACAAGCTACGCATCGTGCGCGCCTTACAAAAGTGCGGCGAAATCACCGCGATGATTGGCGATGGCATCAACGACGCACCGGCCCTCAAACGCGCCAACATCGGCGTCGTCGTGGGCAGCGCTACCGACGTGGCGAAAGAGACCGCCGACCTGGTGCTCTTGGACAACAATTTCAAGACCGTCGTCGCCGCCATCGAAGAAGGGCGGGTCATCTTCGAGAACATCCGCAAGGTGGTGGCCTACACGCTCTCCAACTCGTTCGCCGAAGTGCTGTTGGTCTTTGGCGCGATGCTGCTCGGCTGGCCCGCGCCGCTGTTGGTGGCGCAAATCCTGTGGATTCACTTGATCTGTGACGGCCCTTCAGACATCGTACTAGGCTTCGAGCCAAAGGAGAACGGGATTATGGAAGAACCGCCCAAACCGCTGAACGAGCCGATTCTGAATACGCTGGGGTTATCGCTCATCGGCATCATCAGCACGGTCAGCGCGGCGGTGGGATTGACGTTGTTTGGACATTACCTGCTGCGGCATAATGATCCGACGGATGGGCGCAGTCTCATCTTTGCCAGTTTCGCGCTCAACTCGTTGATCTACATCTTTGCCTATCGCAGCCTGCGCCGTTCAATCTTCCGTATGAACCCGCTGCGCGTGAACAAACCGCTCATCTGGGCTGTGCTCTCCGGGCTGGCCCTGGCCCTGCTACCCTTCTTTGTGCCAGGACTGGGACAGATGTTAGACATCATCCCCTTACATATCGAAGATTGGTTATTGATCAGCGGTGTGGCGCTGGGATTGTTATGCGTCGTCGAGATTGGCAAATGGATCACCAATCTATATCGCCACCGCGTGACTCTGTCGCATTCACATCAACTATAGGAAAGGAGCAACACAATGCCCGAACGTTACTACGAACAAAAACACTTTGTCGAAGACATCAGCCTGTACTTTGAGCAGATGGGGATTCCACGTATGGCGGGACGCATCCTGGGGGTGTTATTGGTTTCGAACCCGCCGGAACAGTCCATGATCGATCTGTGCGAAACGTTGCAGGCCAGCAAAAGCGCCATCAGCACCAGTACGCGCTTGCTGAGCGAAATGGGGCTGATCGAGCGCACGCCCTCGCCGGAACCGCGCCAGGTCTATTTCCGCTTCACGCCCGGCGGCTGGGTCACGTTTATGCGCATGTATCTGCGGATGATGGCCTCGCTGCACCAAATCGCCGAGCGCGGGCTGGAACTGCTCAAGGACGAAGACCCCGCGCTGCGGGAGCGGCTCCAGGAAGCGCACGACATGTTCTCGCTCATCGAAGATCAATTGCCGGCCCTGCTCAAACGCATCGAGAACCAGCGGGGTATTGGCCCGAATGGAGGTTAAAACGAGATGAAGAAATCGACACTGCTCACCGGCATCGGCATCAGTCTTGGTGTGGGGCTGGCCTACCGGGCGTGGAAACGCGCCCAGCAACCCGTGACGCGCCCGGCAGACATTTCCACGCGACAGGTGAAACGTCTCCTGGAGCGCGCTGCGCCGCTGCTGCGGCTGCCCACCTCGCCGGAACAAGCGCCAGAGGTCCTGGCGGACGGCGCGCCTTCCGGCGCGCCATCTGGCGTTGGTCTACGCTGTCCAGTCACCGGGCGCGTTTATCCCTTCCGCGACGGGATTCTCTATCTGATGGAAGCCACACCGAACAAGACCTTTACCCAGCAGGCGCTCGATACTCCCTTCACCGCCTGGGCCTACGACCGTTTCCGCGAGACGATCACCCGCGCGTTCAATTCGCCGGATTTCGCCGTCGAAGTGGCGGAGGCGCAGCGCGCGTTGCAGGTGCAGTGTGGCGATGTGTTGCTCGATCTGGCCTGCGGGCAGGGCAACTTCACCGTCGAATGGGCCAAGCGCGCGGGGTCAGACGGCCTGGTCATCGGCCTGGACTATTCGCTGGCGATGCTGGCGCGCGCTGTGTACCACGTTAACCAGTGGGGATTGGACAACGTATTGCTCATCCACGGCGACGCGCACGCCCTCCCCTTTGGCGACGGCGTGCTGCACAAGGTCAACTGCTCCGGCGGCTTTCACCAGTTCCCCGATCTGCCGCAAGCGTTGCGTGAGATCACCCGCGTCAGCGCGCCGGGGGCCATGCTGGCGACCAGCACCTTCGCCGAAGGCGCAGATGACCCGCACGCCGATTTCAAGCGTTGGTTCAAGCGCGCGTTCGACCTGCATTTTGTGCCGATGGTCCGTCTGGGCGAGCAGTTAGCCGCGCTAGCGTACACGGACTATACCTGGTCTCTGCCCGGCAGTGGCTGGTTTGGCTACGCTTCTGCGCGCAAGGCATGACTGTTTCTTACCGCAGCGTGCGCTGAGAGCGCGGAGAAACCCATAGAATCTCTGCGGACCCAGCGCTCTCCGCGGTGCACTATGTCTCTGATCACTACAAAGATTCGCATAGATTAGCCGTTTTTGGAGGGTGACGATGTCAGCACAAGTGATAACCACGATCACGTTGCTCACGTGGGGTGTGATCATGGCGCTTTACGCGCTCAACAAATACGTCATCAGGCACAACTTCCTCAAGTCGCCGATTCTGGTTGATCTGAGCACCGTTCCAGTTTCGCGCCCCGGATCGTTTATCGCGGGCGCTGGGGTGCTGTTCACCTTCGTGAGCAATATTGCCGCGATCGGAGTGGTGTTCGGCTGCACGCTGTCTCCGTCGTTCGAAAATACCGTGCGCTTTTTGCGATTCGAGCTGCCCTTGTGGGTCAACGTCACTGGCGGCGTCTTGTTCGTGCTCTATTCGCTGTGGGGGCTGTTGGTGTTGTTCTACAATCCCAACTATACCCCTCTGTACAAACACACGCACGGGCACTACATCATCGTCACCGAAGGACCGTACCGATGGGTGCGCCACCCGCGCTATGAAGCCGCGGCCCTGGCAAATCTCATCTTTTTCCTGTTCACCGGCGTCTGGCTCTCGCTCCTTGGCCTCCTGGGATGGGCCGCGATCTATGCGCAAGGCAAAGCGGAGGAGCAGTTCCTCTTGACGCTGGCGCCGCAGGCTTATGGCGACTATCGCCGCCGAACAGGGATGTTTTTCCCACGGGTCCGTCTGTAGTGACTTGGAAAATGGTAAGCCACACCAACGAGGACGCAAATGATTTTCTCAAACAATTCAACGAAACTTAACGGATACTTTTCCGTTTAATCCGTTCAATCCGTTGAAGCTATTTTGAAAGGAAAAGGAACAATGAAAAGAAGAAGCGCTTTGTGGATTGTGACCGCTCTGCTGGGCGGGCTGGTCGTCTTTTGGCTGCTTGGACTCAAGCTCCTGATGAAGCTGATGAAAGGCCGCGGCGAACCCTGCCCCACCTCGTGGAGTTGGATCGTGGATAATCCGCTGCGCCGCTGGGATGTGCGCCACGCGCTCGACCGGGCCGGGCTGTGCTCCGGCGAGACGGTGCTGGAACTTGGCCCTGGGCCGGGCGCGTTCACCGTGGATGCCGCCCAGCGTGTGGGGCCGGAAGGCCGCCTGATCGCCGTGGACATCCAGCCGGGAATGATCGCACAGGTGGATGCGCGGATCGAGGCCGCCGGCCTGAGCAACGTCGAAACCTACGTCGCCAACGCCTACGAGCTGCCGTTCCCCGACGCCAGCGTGGATCGCGCCTTCCTCATCACTGTTTTGCCCGAAATCCCCGACCCCGTGCGCGCGCTGCGTGAACTGCATCGCGTGCTCAAGGCGGGCGGCATCGTCTCCACCACCGAAGAATTTCTCGATCCCGACTATCCGCGCCGCGCAACGACCATTGCCTGGGCCGACGCCGCCGGATTCGAACTGGCAGAGCGTTACGGGAATTGGTGGAATTACACGCTCAACTTTCGCAAACCTGCGACTGAGGTATCATTATGATCTCGATCCAATCGAAAGTGCGCGTTGCTGATGTCAGCGGCGCAGACCTCCTCAATTTCATGCTCGACTGCACCGACCAACGGTATCAGGCGTGGTGGCCGGGCACGCATCTGGCGTTCCACACCGTCGAGCGCCGGCCCGGCAACGTCGGCAACATCGTCTATATGGACGAATACGTCGGCCCGCGCCGGATCAAGATGCAGGGTGTTGTTGCCGAGGTTGTGCCCGGCAAAAAGATCGTGTGGCAATTCAAGCAATTTGTCCGCCTGCCGGCATGGCTCATTCTGGAAGCAGATGACGGCGACGAGGGTGTGATGCTCACCCACACGCTTCAAGCCGGTTTCAAGGGAATCGGCAGCATCTTGGATCCGCTCCTGCGCCCCTACTTTTCAGACGAATTTGCCCGCGCTATGGATGAGCACGCCCAGGCCGAGTTTCCTATGCTGGGAGACATGTTGCGTGATCGTTCAGTCCATTGAATGAGCACAAAATTAGATGAACCGTTCAGGAGCAACGTTCGCATGAAACCTACGGTCATTCCTTTAAGTATATCCAATGTATATTTGCCTCCCTGCCAAGGAGGGTATCTTCAAATTGATACCGGCTATCCACACGATTAAAGTTGCTGGACGCAGGGGGGCGAGTTATTTATCCCGCTCATGGGCGCCCTTTTGCCGCAGAAAAATTGCGGCAACATAGCGGACAGGTTTCAAGTACTGATCTGGTCAAATTCTTCTGAGTTTATCCAAGGAGGAGTCTCGATGACCGGTAAAATTCCGCTTACAAAATGATCGCCGCATCCGCGCTCGACCTGGCGTGGCTGGATATAGTAGACGCGCATCCCGGGTGCGGAAGTTGTCTTCGATGTGGCCTCGCCGCTGATTGTCCGGCTGCAAAATCTCGCCCTGACGCAGGCGAAGGCTGACTTTCGGATGCGTTGGTCGCTGCGCCGTTACGATGCGCTGGAAGCCTGGGCGCCCGGTATCCGCCTGTTGGAAGCGTCGTACTACATGGCGCTCAAAGAATCCATTCCGCGCCTGAAAAAGCTCCAAACCCTGTTCCACCTGTTCCCCCCACTTGGCAGGAGAATGGTAATTCTGCGCTATTGTCTGGATCAATCGTTAGCTCAAATGGAGGGACAACCGATGAAAAACAAGTCTGCGGTATGGGGGTACGTGATTGCGGCGCTGGTGGGCGCGGTGGCAGGCGGATTGGCCGTGGCGCTAGCTGCGCGTCTTTTGCCCAAAATGATGGATCGAATGATGGACAAAATGCGATCCGAATTTCCGCGCCGGATGATGGCTCAGATGCAAGCCGAAGGGCGCGATCCGATGGAAATGTGCCAGCGGATGATGGCCGAATTCCGCGCACAAGAACAAAAGGAGTGAGCCGATGGGGACAGCTAAGGCGGACGTGCAGCAGCTCAACGCCGCCTCCGAGACGTTGCTGCTGCCACTGGCCTACCGCGCCGCCGAAAGTCGCCGCCCCGACGCACTGCTTCACGATCCGCACGCGGCGGAGATTATCGCGCAGTTGAACTACGACTTCTCAAAACTGGAACGACAGCAATTTTAGCACTTGAACATCGCCCTGCGCGCCCGCGAATTCGACCGCGCCGTGCGTGCGTTCCTGGAACAGCATCCCGATGGCGTGGTGGTGGACATCGGCTGCGGGCTGGACACGCGCTTCGAGCGCATCTGCTCTGAGCAGCCGGACAATGGGCGGGTGACGTGGTTCAACCTGGATTTCCCGGAAGTAATAGCGCTGCGGGAACGCTTCTTCGCGCCGAACTCACGTTGCCACACGCTGGCTTGCTCCGTGATGGAGTTTGCCTGGATGGACGAAGTCGCGCAGCATCCCGGTCCGTATTTCTTCCTGGCGGAAGCCTCGCTGCCCTATGTGGCCGAAGATGACGTGCGACGGTTGCTGCTGACCTTGCGCGACCGGTTCCCCGGCGCCGAATTGATGCTCGACAAGAAACTTACCCGGCGCTTGGGGGTTGACAAGCGCCCTTTTCGTTGTACAATATATCGTAAAAATACGATGAGCGTAAAAACACGATAAAGGAGGTCGAATGACTGAGACTACCGCATGCGCGTGGTGTTCTCCAGCGTGCTGCACACTGGATATTTCCGGCGCGGATCAGGAACGCCTGGTGGAGATGTTCAAAGCGCTCGGCAATCCGATTCGCTTCGAGATATTGAAGTTTCTGACGACGCATCCCGGCTGCATCACCGGTGACATCGTGGACTACCTGCCCATCGCCCAGGCAACCGTCTCGCAGCACCTCAAAGTCCTGCGCGAAGCCGGCCTGATCAGCGGTATCACCGAAGGCCCGGCGCGTTGTTACTGCCTGAACGAGGACAACATCACGTGGTTCCGGGAAAAGATTGTGCAGATTATGAGTTGATACAAGTAGACAGTAGACAGTAGACGGTAGACAGGATTTTCTGCCCCGTCTACGGTCTACCGTCTACCAAACTACGGAGGAGATGAATGAACGCAACACCCGATCTTATGTACACCAGCAGCGCATTGACCTTTGCCGATCACTGGGATCATATCCTGGCGCGGTGGGGCTACCGGCGTGGCGATCATCGCGTGACGCCAGGACTGTACGCGCTTGGACAGCCTACGGCGGAGTCGCCGGTGTTCGTCACGGCGAACTACACGCTCAGCTTCGATGCGGTGCGGTCGGCGCTGGCCGGTGTGGATGGCTACATCTTGGTGCTGGATACGATGGGCGTCAACGTATGGTGCGCTGCCGGCAAGGGCACGTTCGGTACCGACGAGATCGTGCAGCGCGTTGAGGTCGCGCACCTAGCCGACGTAGTCAGCCATCGCACGCTGATCCTGCCGCAGTTGGGCGCGCCCGGCGTCGTTGCGCACGAGGTCAAGCAGCGCACCGGCTTCAAGGTGGAGTACGGCCCCGTGCGCGCCGCCGATTTGCCGGAATACCTCCAAACGCATCAGGCCACCCCGGAGATGCGGCAGGTGCGCTTTCCCTTGCGCGACCGGCTGGTGTTGATCCCGGTAGAATTGGTTCACCTCGTCAAGCCGACGGCATTGGCGGCGGTGGTGTTAGCTGTATTGCTGGGGCCGTTGGCAGCGACGGGCGCTGTGGCAGCCGTACTGGCCGGAGCGGCGCTGTTCCCCATTCTGCTACCCTGGCTGCCCACCGAGGAGTTCAGCAGTAAAGGCTTCATCCTGGGCGGGCTTACCGCGTTGCCGTTTGCACTGGCGTCCCGGAAACGCGATGAGGGGCGCGGCTGGCCGCTGGCTTACCTGTTGAGTCTGCCGCCGGTGACGGCCTTCCTCGCGCTCAACTTCACCGGCGCGACGCCGTTCACGTCCAAGACCGGCGTGAAGCGTGAAATGTTCCGGTACATCCGCGTGATGGCGGGGATGTTTGGGGCGGGGGTATTGTTGGCGCTGGTACTGCGGTTGACGCGACGGACGAAATAAACTCAGACAACGTTGAGGAGCACTCAAATGACAAGCTGTAATGCAACAACGACGCCCAGAGATACAGTCGGTGTCCCGGTGGGATTTGTGGCGCTGAGCAAGCGCAACACGTTAGCGTTCAACGCGGACGCCTGCATCAATTGTGGGATGTGCAGTGCGGTGTGTCCGCACGGCGTGTTCGCGCCGGGCGCGCGGGAGACGCGGCGCGTACAGATTGTGCGGGCGGATGCTTGTATGGAGTGCGGCGCGTGTATGCTCAACTGTCCCACCGGCGCGTTGAAGGTGGATAGCGGCGTGGGCTGTGCAGCGGCGATGATCAATGCGGCGCTGCGCGGGTTGAAGGAACCAACATGCGGTGGGCCAGAACCGGCCTGCTGTGGATCTAAGCAGGCCTGCTGCTAATCACAGGAGAACGGCGTCATCTTCCCCAACAGCCTCACGCTGCGGGTGCAGCGTCAGCGACGGGAAATGCACGGCTAATTTCTGCAGACTCTCCGGCCCGCCATCCACCGGTTCATCAGACCAGCGGGCAAACATCCGCAGCGCGCGAGGATTGAGCGCGATGATCTCCGCCAGTATGGCCGCCACTCCCTCGCGGGAAACCGGGCGCGCGAGCGCATGAAACGCGCGCCGGCCTACCTGGACGTACACCTGGGGATTGGCGCGCGCATTGCGATACCAGTCCGTCTTGCCACCCCACCCTGCCATCACCGTGTACGTATCAGTGGCGGGATCGTGGCTGTATTCCAACGGCGTGATCCGGTGCTTGCCTGTTTTGCGACCGGTGGTATGTAACAACAACACTCGCTTGTCGATGAGCCATCCCAAGCCCAGCTTGTAAATCCAGATCGGCTGCTTGAAAATCACCCGCCACACCGGCCCCGGCCTGTCCCGTGGCACCAGATATGTCATCACGACGCGCTCAATCGCCAAATAAATCCGCTGGAACAAGCTCATCCCCCCACCCACAAATTGAACTGACAACCCCCTATCTACCGTCTACCTACCCACGAAGATGCACCGGATACCTGCTACGCAGCCGGCCATCCCCGCGCTTGGCCCAGCCCACAGGAAAGCCATCGACGGCGATGAGCACGAACCCCGCTGGACCGCGATCCGGCCAGAAGCCGCCCCGCAGGTAATTCACCAGCCAGGGATCATCCGGCGTCAGGTCGACGACTTCGCGGACATCCTCCGGGCGCAGCGCGAGCGCCAACGCGTGATCGGGCCAGATTTTGTTGTGGCGCAGAGAAGCCACCCACCAACCGGGGCGCAACACGTGCAGACCCTCCCACAGCTTGGGATCCATCGGCGTCACGTAGAGATCGTCGGTTTTGGTCAGCAGCAGCCCCTTGTCGAAGACCGGCGCGGTGAGCGTCTCGCCAAGGGTTTTGCGATAGAGATTCCAAACGCGACCGGGAATGTCGCTGCCCGCCCAGCGTTCGGGCAGGTCGTTGGGCGGTTCGCCTTGACGTCGCAACAGTGCGTAGAAGTGGCCGTGTCCCGGTCCGGTGTGCGGCCAAAAGCGCCCGGCGCGCCGCAACGACTCCGGGGCATTCACCCACTCGGGGCGACCAGGGTACAGGCCCGGTACTTGCGGCAAGTCCACGATCTCGAAGTCGGGATGCGCTGCCAAGAAAGCAGCGATGACGGCCTCGTTCTCTTCGGGGGCAAAGGTACATGTCCCATAGAGCAGCCGTCCGCCGCGCCGCACCAAGGGCGCGGTCTGGTCGAGGATCTGTTTCTGACGGCGTGAGTTGCCGAACACCGTGTCCAGGCTCCAATCGCGGATGGCCTGCGAATCACGGGAGAACGTTCCCTCGCCGGAGCATGGCGCATCCACCAGCACCGCATCGAACAGGCCGGGCCAGCGCGCCGCCAGCCGTTCCGGCGTCTCGTTGACGACCAGCGCGTTGGTGACGCCCATGCGCTCCACGTTCATCGCCAGCACCGATGCGCGCCGGCGGACGACTTCATTGGCGACCAGCACCCCCTTGGGATCGCCACGTTCCAGCGCGGCAGCCATTATCCGTGTAGCGAACTGCATCCGCGCGGCAATGTGCGTAGCCTTGCTGCCGGGCGCTGCGGCGAGATCGAGCACCCATTCGTCAGGCTGCGGATCGAGCAACACCGCCGCAGCCATCGCGCTAGGGTCCTGCATGTAATAAACGCCAAGCGTGTGGTAGAGATGCGCACCGGCCTGCGCCTCTTCCTGAAGCCACAGCCCCTCCGGGCACCAGGGGATTGGCGTTGTCTCCCAGGGGATGCGCGGCCGTAGGTCGTCTAGTGGGCCGCGTGCGGGATTGAGCCGCAGTCCCACATCGCGCCTTGCCAGCGCGGCAAAGAAGGCGTCCGCGTCCTCACCCAACCATGCGCGCATACGTTGGATAAACTCAGCAGGCCAGGTATCAGGTGGAGTCATCATCGTGTCAAGCGCAACTGCGTCAACCAATGGTTTACGTCCTCGGGAGTGGCTAAATCAGGATGATCGGTCAATTCCCAGACACCAGAGGTCTCTCGCAACACAGACAAGAGTTCGAGGCACGTCAAATGCGATACTGTAGCTTCAACGGATTCATTGCGTTTATCGTAGAGATCCAACACATCTTCACACATCGTTTCACCTATCGTTGCGCAGCCACAATCGCCTGGATAGCATCGGCCTGCGCCTCGATACTCTCGGTCAGACGGAACTGCACCAGAGCGCGGCGCAGGTTGTGCTCGGCGTCTTTCGTCTTGAAGTAGACATTGCCTTCCAAGTAATCCGTAAAGAACCGCAAGCCTAGCTCGAACGCAATCAACCGCACCGCGTCGTAGATGTAGTCGTAATCCCTGGCAGTCATAAAATGCTGCGCCTCGGCCAGATACCCTTCCAGAATGGCCTGGCACAGGTCAGTTTCAAATCGCACCGCATCGAACGCCTCGGTTTCTTCGCCTAAAGGATTGCAGCACGAACGCAGACAATCACCGATGTCGTAATGCACCAGTCCTGGCTTGACCGTATCCAGATCGATGACGCTCACGGCCTGCCAGGTGACATCGTCGATGAGAATGTTGTTGACCTTGGGGTCGCCGTGAATGGGATGCAGCGCCAACTCGCCGCGCAGGACTGCGTCTTCCAACACCGAGGCCCAGGCCCGGCGCTGCGCCACGAAATTCTGCCCATATTCGATTTCAGGCGATAATTTAGGAGCGCCGTTTACCATAACCGCATCGTAATGAGCCAGATAACGCGGCGTAATATGAAACCCTGCGAGCGTATCGTGGAGATTCTCCACCGGCAGATCGCTGATCAAGCTGTGGAACCGTCCGAGCGCATAACCGACTTCTCTGGCATGATGCCGGTCTCGAATCGTGTCATACGTCTGCGCACCTTTGACAAATGAGGTCAAGCGCCAAAAGCCGCCTGCGGGATCGCGCCAATAGTCGGCGCCGTTCTTGGCGCAGATGATGTCGGGCATCTCCCAACGTCGCCCCTGTGTATCCGCGCGCCTCCCATTCGTGACCCGGATGTGCTCCATAAACGCGCGCATGTTCAGAATAATCAGCTCCGGATGCCGGAAGACTTGTTGATTGACTCTTTGTAGAATCGCCTTTTCGCGCGGATCGGACGCCAGTGTGACCAAAAACGTGTCATTCACGTTGCCGGAGCCATAACGCTCCACAGCCAATACTTCACCCACGAAATCGAACTGTTCTGCTATCGACCGCAGAGATATGATACGATCCACTGTGTTTAACTGCACTTGCGTCAAAGACTAACTCCTTCTACCAATAAATGTACCTGCATCAGCAACAAAGGAGGGGAAGGTGCGCCTAAACACACCTTCCCCTGATAACACACTCCATAACAGTCTTGAAAGCGTAGCGTCCCTGGAAGGCCGCTACTGTTTTTCGTAAGGCTCGCCGTCGGCAGCGGGGGCAACGGCCCGTCCCACAACGCCGGCCAACACGATCATCGTCACCAGGTAAGGCGCCATCAGCAAAAACTGCGATGGGATCGGCACACGCAGGATTGCCAGGTTGGTTCGCAACGAATCCGCAAAACCGAAGATCAGCGAAGAGCCGAGAGAGCCAACCGGATTCCACTTGCCGAAGATCATGGCCGCGAGGCCAATAAAACCACGTCCGGCGGTCATATTCTCATCGAAGCGAGCAACCGAACTCAGCACTAGATAAGCCCCGCCCAACCCAGCAACCATGCCGCCAAGAATCACGTTGATGTAGCGCGTCTTGAACACGTTCACGCCCAGCGTATCGGCGGCCTTGGGGTGCTCTCCCACAGCGCGCGTGCGCAAGCCCCAACGGGTGTAGAACAACATCACGTGAATCACGATGACCAGGATCAACATCAGGTAGACCGGCACCGTGTTCGTGAAAAGCACCGGTCCCAGGATGGGTACGCGCGACAGCAACGGCAAAGGAATCGGGCGGAACGTGGGTGGTCTATTCAGCTCCGGGATGGCCTGCAGGTAGCGCGAGCTGAAGTAACTGGTCAATCCCGTCGCCAGGATATTGATCGCCGTACCCGCGATGATCTGATTAACCTTGTAGCGAATGGCCAGCACCGCGAGCAACGCCCCCATCAGGCCACCGGCGAGCAAGGCCGCGAGCAGTCCCACCCACGTGCTTTGGCTGAGGCTACCGAGCAAGGCCGAGGCGAAAGCGCCGGTGAGCATCATCCCTTCGATGCCGATGTTGATCACGGCGCACCGCTCACACATTACACCGCTCAACGCCGCCAGGGTGATGGGGACCGCCCTTAACAGTGTGGCCTGCAACATCCCGGTCATATTCATCGAGCGATCGCGCGCCGCCCAGGCCAGAAAGGCCAACACGAACATCAACACCACAGCGCCCAAAATCAGATACACTTGTTTGAAGCCCTTGGCAAGTTGCCAGGCTCCCAAAAAAATAGACAACACCGCCAGTAGATAGAGGCCCCCTTGTGTACTAAACGTCAGGTTGCCGATGGGTAGCGCCTGGCTCAGCTCCAGATCGAAGGCAAAAGTGGTGCGCTGGCTTCCCGTGGTACCTGGAAGGAAAAGAATGAGCATCAACGCTGCGAAAACGAGAAAAACGATCCCCCATGTCCGCGCCCGTCGAGTGTTATTAAGATTCTCGTTCATGGCGACCTCCTACATCTGTCCCCAGCCGCGTGTCATCACCACCTCCTCGCCACCTTCCGCCGTGCGCAGCCGGTACAAGGCCCGAATGATGGCCGGAGCCGCGATAAAGATGATGATCAACCCCTGGACGATGTCGGTAAGGTCAAGAGGTACACGGGCTATGCCCTGCATGTTACGCGCCCCAGCTTGCAGCGCGCCGAAGAGCAACGACGCCAGCACCACCCCAAACGGATGGCTATTGCCGAGTAACGCTAACGCGATCGCATCGAAGCCGTAACCCGAAGAGAAGGCATTGGGCATAAAGCCGATCACGCCGAGAATATCGTGCGACGCTGCCAGCCCCGCCAAACCGCCGCTCAGCGCCATCGTAAGTACCACCGTGCGCGCCACGTTCATTCCGGAGTATTTCGCCGCGCGCGGATTCTGACCCACCGTGCGAATTTCGTAGCCAATCGTCGTCTTGAACAGCAGCCAGTAGACGAAAACCGCCGCTAGCAGCGCCAGGATGAACCCTAAGTTGAAGCGGATGTTGGGATTGGAGGGGAAGAACTGCGCCAACTGGGCCGCCGGCTGGATCACGGGACTGACCGGACGGCCATCACCACGCGCCATCGGACCACCTACGTCAAGCATATACTCTGCGAAGCGGAAGGCGATATAGTTGAGCATGATGGTATTGATCACCTCGTGCGCGCCGGTTTTCGCTTTCAAATAACCGGGAATGACGCCCCAAATCGCACCGCCAACGATGCCCGCCAGCAGCGCCAGCGGCGCGTGGATAAACCACGGCACGCCGGTGAGCGCATACCCCACGAAGACGGTCGTCAACCCGGCGATGAAGTATTGGCCTTCCGCGCCGATATTGAAGAGGCCGCCGCGGAATCCCAACGCCACCGCCAGACCCGCGAAGATGAGCGGCGTGGCGTAGCGCAACGTCTCGGTGATCGGGTACAGCGACTGGACCCAGGCGCGTCCATCGCCGGTGGTAATCCACGTGCTCAAACCCCGCACCATCCGCGCCGGATCGCCGAAGGCGCCGGCAAATAAAGCCCCGTAAGCGCTAGCGACCACCTGCACCGCGCGCCCCAGCCCGGCGCCGAAACCCTCCCCGAACGCATCGTAGACGGAGGTGTCCGTGACGACAATGACCACCGCGCCCAAAATCAGCGCCGTGACAATCGCCATCAATGGCGTGAGTAACGTTCGCCAACGACCACGAGAGCGGGGTTTCTGTGTTTTCTTTTGCGTCGCTTTCAGCGACGCGTTTTTCTCGCTCATGCTGCCTCCTTTGCGACCGCGACGTCGGCCCTGTGTTCATCGGAATGTACGCCCGCCATAAGCAACCCGAGATCCTCGCGGGTCGCGTTCTCCACCGGCAAGATATCCATAATCCGCCCTTCAAACATCACGATGATGCGATCCGCCAACGAGAGAATCTCATCCAACTCGGCGGAAACCACCAGCACCGCCGCACCCTCATCACGCTTACGGATCAACTGCGAATGAATGTATTCGATGGAACCGACGTCCAGACCGCGCGTAGGCTGCGAAGCGACGACCAATTGGTCCGGTCGGCTCAACTCACGCGCCACGATGACCTTCTGTTGATTCCCACCGGACAGGCTGCCGGCAGACGTCAAAATGCTAGGGGTGCGGACGTCGTATTCGGCCACCAGACGTTCGGCACGCTCCTTGATCACCGGTTCCTGCAACACCATCCCCTGTGCCACGGGGGGAAGATAATACGTGTTCAAAATCAGATTGTCGGCGATGGGATAACTGAGCACCAGGCCATCACGCTGCCGGTCTTCAGGCACGTGCGACGTACCCGCCTCCGTGATCACGCGTGGCGAGGCGTGCGTTACGTCCTTACCTAGCAGCCGCACCACGCCGCTCTGCGGCGGTCGCAATCCCGTCAAAGACTCAACCAATTCGGTTTGCCCGTTGCCCTGCACACCGGCTACGCCCACAATCTCACCCGCGCGCACGTTGAAAGAAACATCGCGCACAGCGATGTGCGCCCCCTCCCCCTTGACGGTCAGGTTTTCCACTTCCAGCACCGGATCTTTGGGCTGCGCCTTCTCCTTCGCCACGGTGAGAATCACCTCGCGCCCTACCATCAAGGAGGCCAGACTACGCTCATTGCTCTCCTGTGGCAGCGCTGTTCCGGCCACACGCCCGCCGCGCAACACCACAATACTGTCGGAGATTTCGAGGACTTCCTTCAACTTATGACTGATAAAGATAATGGATTTGTCTTTGGCGAGCAGCGAACGGATAACCTGAAAAAGCCCACGCACCTCTTGCGGGGTCAACACCGCAGTTGGCTCGTCTAATATTAAAATGTCGGCCTGCCGGTAGAGCAATTTGATAATCTCCACCCGCTGTTGGATGCCCACGGGCAAATCGCCCACCAGTGCATACGGATCGACATCCAGACCATATTGCTCCGAAATCTCATGGATCCGCTTGGCAGCCACTTCACGATCCAGAAACAGCTTGTTTTTGATGGATTCCATGCCGAGCATCACGTTCTCGGTTACGGTGAGCACAGGCACAAGCATAAAATGCTGATGCACCATGCCGATCCCCAACGCAATTGCATCGCCAGGGCCATTTATGTCGGCTTTCTGGCCCCGCACGAAGATTTCGCCCTCATCCTGCGTGTACAGGCCGTAGAGGATGTTCATCAATGTGCTTTTCCCGGCCCCGTTTTCCCCCAACAACGCCAAGACCTTGCCTTCTTCCAGGGTGAGATCAATGTGATCGTTCGCCAACACCCCAGGAAAGCGTTTCGTGATTCCCTTCAATTCTAAAACAGGGGGCATAGCTTCCTCCTTCCGTAAATAGCTACCGAGATCACAGCGTTTTTAGAGGAAAACCTGCGTCTCGACCTTGGAAATCGCTACTAGAGAGGCGTCTTTTGGCTGCGAGGTTGTCGCTCACAGCACAATGAAATTGTCAGACTAGAACAGAGGCGCGGTCAAATGACCGCGCCTCTTCGCGCAATCTACTACTGCAAGCTCGCCGAATATTCGGCCCAACCGGTCTTGATCTGGCCGGCGATGATGTCGGCTTTGATCTGATCCAACTCGGCCTTGAGGCCCGCGGGAACCGCACCGGAGGCAACTGCGGCGATACCTACACCGTCATTCGCCAACGTACCAACGTAGGTTTCGCCCCCAAAGCCTGCAAAACCATCATCCTGTACAGTCTTGATGGTATCGAAGACGGCGACATCCATGTTCTTGAGCACGCTGGTGAGGACGACATCCTTGTACTCCGACGCACTCACCGTCCAATCGGTGTCCACGCCAATGATCCAGGCGTTACCGCGCTCTTTGACCGCCTGCGCGCTCCCCAGCCCCACAGGACCAGCGACCGGCATGACGATATCGGCGCCTTCGTTCATGAAGGTCTCCGCAACGCGGCGACCGTCGTCGGTGGAATCGAAGTTGCCCACGAAAACGCCATCGTTCGCGGCAGTGTCCCAACCCAGAACCTCGACATTGGTGCCGTGCTGCTGGTTGTAATAATCCACCCCATACTCGAAGCCCACCATGAAGATGGCAACGGTGGGGATGTTGATGCCACCGAAAGTGGCGACTTTACCGGTCTTGGTTGCTGCAGCCGCCGCATAGCCAGCCATGAAGGCTGCCTCATCGGTGCTGAACGTCAAACCACGCACGTTGTCACCCAGCGAAGGGAAGTCCACGATAGCAAAATTCGTATCGGGATAACGGGAAGCAAAATCCGCAGTGTCATCCGCCAGCAGGAAACCCACGGTGACGATCAGATCGGCATCCTGATTGATGTATTGGGCAAGGTTCGTGGCATAGTCGGTCTGTTGCTTGGACTCCAGATAGCTGCCATCGATCTTCAGCTCCTTGACCGCGTCCTCTACACCCTTCCACGAGGTAGCATTGAAGGACTTGTCGTCAATACCACCGGCGTCGGTAATCATACCGACCTTGAGCTTATCACCCGCGCCGCCACCACCACAGCCCACCAACAGCATGCTGGCGACCAGCACCAGGCTTAGTAAAACCCACAACTTCTTCAACATAGGACTCCTCCTGTCATAGTTTATTTATGAAATGTGAAAATCAACCCCTACACACGCGCTCTCTATGTGTCTCCTGCGATAGCACCACCTCCTTCGCGATCTACTCTGGATATATAGAGTGTGCTCAGAACCAGCAAACACCTAAAGGTGCTTACCTCATGATATACACCATATTGCAGGATTGGCAACAATACCAGGGGGAAAAGACATTGTTACGGACGCGAAATATCACATTCTAACCCAGATCACCCTCTGGCATTGCCGCCTGCCTGACCGATGAGCACAAATCGGGATGCGTTATGCCGGCTCCTCAATCGTAGCATCTGAGGGCGGCTCCTCGACAGGGACGGCTTTCTCGCCCCCCTCCTCTAGTTCAACAGCGCGGAATTCCAGCGCCCCATCCACACCATCGCCATGAGCCGCATTGCCCGCAGCCACGTCCACGCCGATGTGCGCGCCAGGACCAAAGTTGCCGCGCAAGATTTGCACGCTCAACGGGCTTTCCACGTGGCGTTGGATCACCCGGCGCAGCGGGCGCGCGCCAAACTGCGGATCGTAGCCCTTCTCGGCCAGCCAACGTTTGGCGGCGTCTGTCAATTCGACGTGCAAGTTGTATTCACTAAGGCGCGCCTGTACTTCTCGCATCTGCAAATCCACAATACGCGCCACATCGTCCAAGGTGAGGTTCGCAAAAACGACAATCTCATCCACGCGGTTGATGAACTCCGGGCGGAAGGTCTCCTTGAGCGCGGCGAGTGTCCGGCGGCGCACCTCTTCATCCTGATCGTCGGCCCCGCGCGCAAAGCCCAATGCTCCGCCGCGTTTGCCGTAAGCGGTGCCGATGTTGGACGTCATAATGACCACGGTATTACGAAAATCGACGTTGCGTCCCTGACCATCGGTGAGGCGACCTTCATCGAGGATTTGCAATAGCGCGTTCCATACGTCCGGGTGCGCCTTCTCGATCTCGTCGAAGAGCACCACCTGGTAGGGTCTCCGCCGCACAGCCTCGGTCAACTGCCCACCCTGATCGTAGCCCACATAACCCGGCGGCGCACCAAACAGCCGCGAAATCGTATGCGCCTCGCGGTATTCGCTCATATCGATACGCAACAACGCATCCTCGTCATCGAAGAGGAACACAGCCAGTGCCTTCGCCGTCTCCGTCTTCCCCACGCCGGAAGCGCCCAGGAAAAGGAAGCTGCCGATGGGACGGCGGGGGTCCTTCAGGCCAGCCCGCGCCCGGCGAATGGCGTCCGCAATGGCGCTGATGGCCTCGTCCTGCCCGATGATGTGCTGCTGCACGGCTTCTTCCATCCGCAGCAGCTTATCGGCTTCCTTCTCCAAAACCTGATACACCGGGATGCCCGTCCACGCCGACACGACGGCGGCGATGTCTTCCGCTTCCACCAACTCATCCAGTTGATGGCGGCCCAGCCACTCCTCACGCTTGACGGAGAAGTCCTCCTCCTGGCGCAAACGTTGCGTCTTCACCTCAGCGGCACGCTCGTAATCGCGCATATTACCCGCCGCTTCTTCTTCGACGCGCAAGCGGTTGATCTGCGCTTCCATTTCCTTCAGATCCGGCGGTAATGTAAAGAGCGCTACCCGCAAACGCGCGGCGGCCTCGTCGATGATGTCAATCGCCTTGTCGGGCAGATGCCGGTCGGTGACGTAGCGATGCGCCAGGCGCGCCGCCGCTGACACCGCTGCCTCGGAGATGCGGACTTTGTGATGCGCCTCATAGCGGTCGCGCAGGCCGCGCAACATCTCGATCGTGTCTTCCACTGAAGGCTCATCCACGAAAACCGGCGCAAAACGGCGCTCTAACGCGCCATCTTTTTCGATGTACTGCCGGTACTCGTCCAACGTCGTCGCGCCGATGCACTGCAATTCCCCGCGCGCCAACGCCGGCTTGATCATATTCGAGGCATCCAACGCCCCCTGTGCGTTCCCCGCCCCGACGACGGTGTGCAGTTCGTCAATGAAGAGCACGATCTCGCCTTCGGCCCGCTGCACCTCTTCGAGGATGGCCTTGAGCCGCTCCTCGAACTCGCCGCGGAAGCGCGTCCCGGCGACCAGCGCGCCCAGGTCGAGCAACACCAGGCGTTTGCCCTTAAGGATTTCGGGGACGTCGTCGCCGGCGATCTTCTGCGCCAGGCCTTCGACAATGGCGGTCTTGCCCACGCCCGGCTCGCCAATGAGCACGGGGTTGCTCTTGGTGCGGCGCACGAGAATCTGGATGACACGCTGGATTTCGCCATCGCGCCCGATCACCGGATCGAGCTTGCGCTCGCGCGCCATCTGGGTGAGATCGCGGCTAAAGCGCGTCAACACGCGAAACTGTTGTTCGGCCTGGGGGCTGGTAAGTTTTTGACCGCCGCGCATCTTCTGCACCACTTCCATCGTGCGGTCGTGGGTGATGTTGTTATCCGCCAGCAGCCGGGCGACGCCTGTATTGCGCTCCAGCGTGATCGCCAGGAAAAGATGCTCGGTAGAAATATACTCATCCTTAAGCGCGGTCACCTCTTCCTGGCTGAGGTCGAGCACCCGCTTGACGCGCGGCGTGATGAAGATCTGTTGTCCACCGCCCGCGCCGTAGATGCCGGGGCGGGAATTCTGTCGCAGTAACATATCCAGGGCGTCAGACAATTGTCCAGGATTCGCCCCCATTTCCAGCAACAACGCCGGGACGGTCCCCTGCTGCTGTTGGATCAACGCCAACAATAAATGTTCTACATCGACCTGGCTGTGCCCATAGCGGGTCATCAGCTCCACCGCCCGTTGCGCCGCCTCTTGGGCGCGCTCGGTAAACCGGTCAAAACGCATCATAGACTTTGTCCCTCTCAGTGATTGGCAATGAGTAACGAGTAAAGAGTTAAGAGTTAAGAATAATGAGTAGTACTCTCCAGTATCCAGTATCAAGCCATCAGATCAAAGCATCCAACGCAGATTGGGCGGCAGCTTGCTCGGCCAGACGCTTGCTAGAGCCTTGTCCTTCGCCCGCCACCCGGTCGTTTAGCAACACTTGGGCCGTGAACACTTTAGCGTGATCGGGGCCGTTCTGATCAACAATCCGGTACGCCGGTGTAATGCCGAGATCGGCCTGCGCCCACTCTTGAAAACGCGATTTGGCGTCCACGTCGCTGCCGGCGCGGAGAATCACCTGGACTTCCTGCGCAAACCACGGCTCCAAGCACTGCCAGGCGACTTCCAGGCCGCCATCCAGATAAAGCGCTCCCGCGAGTGCTTCGAAGGCATCACACAGATTGGCAGCCCGGGTGCTCCCACCGCTTTCCTCTTCTCCACGTCCCAAGCGCAAAGCCTCGCCCAGTCCCAACCGCTGCGCCATCGCCGCCAACGTTGTCGTGCACACCAACGTGGCTCGCAGGCGCGTCAACGGGCCTTCAGGAAGACGGGGATGATTTCGATACAGCCAGGCCGCAACCAGGAAGTCGAGCACGGCGTCGCCGAGGAACTCTAACCGCTGGTTATGATGTTCTTCGCCGCCTTCCTCGGGATGCTCGTGGGCAAAAGAAGGGTGCGTCAGGGCAAGTTCCAAAAGCTCAGGGTGTGCAAACTGATACTGCAAGCGGTTCTGGACTTCAACGGTAGTGATAGTTCTTCCTCCTCCAACAATCTCGTTCGTCATACATCCAATAGTCCAGTCAAGTCGATGGCAAACCGCCCCTCTGGTAAAATGGCCCGCCGCCCTCTCCGACAGCACTTTGGACAGTGTCCGTGCTCACGTGTATGCCTATTCTACTCCGAAAATAGGGCTTTGCAACAGAGGGGTAAATAAACATGGACACGGATGTGGAAATGAGGAATTAGAGGCGAGAAAATAAGAACTGGGGAATTCTCAAACCTGGCGTGTTGCAGTGACGGTCTCAGACGTTTTGCAGTGCGAACGCCATCACTGCCTGAGTTGTGGTACAGCTATAGATTGATCACAACACTACCGGACTGTGTGAGTCTAGGCCTGTGCTGGAAACACTGCCGTTGAGGGAGATGGCACACCTGGCGTGACCCCACGCTTGCGCTGCACAAACATCCACAACGCCACCCCGCCCACGACAGAGAGGACGCCGCCGCCAACCCAACCTACCGTTCGCGTCACCCGATGGCGGCGCTGTTCGACGTCGTAATGGCGGCGCGCCTCGGCGACCAGATCGCTGCCCAACTGCTCCACAAAGGCTGCTGGGGGCGCGACAGGTGGCAGTGTGCGTACCACGACCTGCCCCACCACCTGTTCCTCCTCGGCGGGCATGCTTTCCTGTAGAACGATGTAACGTTGTGCTCTAGACTTCATCAGGCCATCCCTCCGGGATCATATCGCGTAAGCTAATGAGGGTGCGATGGTAAAGCGCCTTGATCGCTCCCTCGGATTTTCCCATCACTGCCGCAATTTCCATATTCGACATCTGTTCCACAAACTTCAAGATCAACAGCGTTTTCCGGTCTTCCGGCAAACCCGCCAACATCTGTAACCAGTATGCGCGTTCCTCTTGCGCCTCGACGTACTCGTGCGGCGCTTGTACCGGCGAATGGAGCGGCGGCGCATTGTCGAGGGCGACGCTCGGATGGCGGCTGGTGTCGCGGTACCAGTTGACCACCAGGTTGTGGGCAATCCGAAACAACCACGCCTGAAACGATGCCCCTTTATCACGGTAGCTGTTGATGCTGCGCAGCGCCCGGAAGAACGTCCGCGAGGTTAAATCCTCGGCCTCGGTCGGATTGCCGGTATGCCGGTAATGATAGTTGTAAATGCGTCCCACGTAGCGCCGGTAAAGCTCTCCAAACGCCTCCGGATCGGACTTCGCGCGCACAATCAAATCGCGCTCTTCACCCTCATCCATACCCCCTCCTCAGGCTACCGCCTTCCCCGCCTCTAGTATACCAGATTTGGTGGCCGCCGGTATCACAAGAAGGGTCATATCCGACTCAAGCGCAACGTATATACTCTAACACCCCACTCAGAAAAAAGTTGCGTCTTCGCCAGATTTATAAACACAGAGACACGGAGTTCACAGGGGTTTCTTCTAAAGCCCCTCTGTGAACTCCGTGTCTCCGTGGGAAATATACCATCACGCCGCTTTTTGCGCCAGGCGCTTGATCTCGTCCCCGTTAATGACTTCCTTCTCCTGCAAGATACGCGCGATCTCGTGGAGCGTATCGCTATGTTGCTGCAACAGGCTCACCGCACGCCGCTCGGCGTCTTCGATGATGCGGCGTGTCTCCTTGTCGATTAACGTAGCCGTCTCCGGACTGACGTCGCTCCGTGTACCCTCCAGACGAACCAGATAGCCCGTGCCCTCATCCGCCGCATAGCGCACCGGGCCGAGCGCCTCCGTCATCCCGAACTCCGTCACCATACGCCGCGCCAGAGCGGTCGCCGCCTGCAAGTCGTTGGCTGCACCCGTGGAGGTGTCGTTGAAGACAAGCAGCTCCGCCGCGCGCCCGCCCAAGATCACGGCAAGGCGCTCCTCCAACTCGCGCTTGCTCATCAAATAGGTGTCCTCTTCCGGCATCTGCATCGTGTAACCAAGCGCCCCTTTCGCCGTAGGGATGATGCTGACTTTGTGCACGGGATCGGTGTCAGGCTGCAACTGCGCCACGAGCGCGTGCCCGCCCTCGTGATAAGCCACACGGCGCTTCAGTTCGGGTTTGAGCGTGATCTTACGCTGCAAGCCAGCCACCACGCGCTCGATGGCGAGGTCGAAATCATCCATCGTCACCGCCTCACGCCCACCGCGCACGGCCAACAACGCCGCCTCGTTCACGATGTTCGCCAGATCCGCGCCCGAAAACCCGGCGGTGATCTGCGCCACGCGCGCCAGGTCCACATCCTGCGCTAGCTGCACGTCGCGCGTGTGGATGGCGAGGATTTGTCGTCGCCCGGCCTCGGTCGGCATCCCCACCTGCACCTGCCGGTCAAAGCGCCCCGGACGGAGCAACGCCCGATCCAGGATTTCAGGCCGGTTCGTCGCCGCCATAATGATGACGCCCTGGTTGGGTTCGAAGCCGTCCATCTCGGACAAAAGCTGGTTCAACGTCTGCTCGCGCTCGTCGTTGGAACCAATCGCCCCCACCGTGACGCGCGATTGCCCAATGGCGTCGATTTCGTCGATGAAGACGATGCACGGCGCGCGGCGTTTGGCCTGCTCGAAGAGGTCACGAACGCGGGCCGCACCCACGCCCACGAACATCTCCACGAAGTCCGAGCCGCTGATGGAGAAGAAGGGCACCCCGGCTTCTCCGGCGGTCGCCTTCGCCAGCAAGGTCTTGCCCGTACCGGGCGGCCCCACCAACAGCACGCCCTTGGGCAACTTCGCGCCCAGGCGAGTGAAACGCGCCGGGTCTTTGAGGAAATCGATGATCTCTTTCAGCTCGACTTCCACCTCATCTACACCACCGACGTGCTCGAACTTGATGCCCGTCTTCTCACCGGTGATCTCCTTCGCCCGGCTCTTGCCGATGGACATCACTCCGGCCCCGGCCTCGCCCATGCGCCGAAATCCAAAGTACCAGATCAAGCCCAAGGGTATCAATGGGATGATCCATCCAAGCAGCATCGTCATCAAGGTGTTGGTCGGCGCTTCGGCGGAGAACGTCACGCCCGCATCGACCAACCGCTGGATCAAATCAGGATCGTCCACGCGCACGACGTTGTTAGCCCGGCCCTGTGTCTCGGCAGCGGCGTCCCCGCAGCAGGTGTACAGGATGCGATCCTCCGTCAATTGCACCTCGGCAATCTCACCGGCTGCCAATTGCTCGAGGAAACGGCTGTACGGTACTTCCGTCCAGCGAATGACCATCGGGCGAAAAATCAACTGTTGGAAAAGCGCGGCGAGCAGAATCGCCACCAGCAGATAAACCGCTGAAAAACCCACTTTTTTGCTCTGTTGTTTGTCCATGTTTACCTCCAATACTTCCCCATACCAGTATCGCACAGGATCATTAGCAGAGCGTTAACGATAGCTTAGAGAATGCTTTGAAAGTTACCCCATTCTAAAAAGATCAAAGAAGGGGTTACGCATCTGCATCGCTATCCTCAGCGGTCTCTTCCTCCAGCACAACCTCCGTCTTCATCAACTCACGCAACAACAAAGTGGCATACGCGCCTTTGGGGGCAAAAAACGAGAGCCTGAGAACGTCCGGGCTTTCCATCTGCCACGTCAGCCCTTCGGGATAATACCGCAATGGGCGGCGGCTACCCTTCGCTTTGAACGGGCGGAAGTCCGTCAGCGCGATCCCGGCTTGTTCGAGGATAGCAGTCTCCAATGCCCCAGCCTCAGTCTGGGCGGCGAGCATCTTGTAGCCGTAGATCGGCCCGGCGGCGCTGATCTCCCACGCCCGGACACGCAGACGTTCGACCTCCACGTCCTCTACGATGAAGATGCCGCCGGTATCCTCTTTGCGGGCCACGTCACCGAGCAGTACGTCATCCAACAGGCCGCGCTCAATGCGCGCCGCAAGCACAGTGTTGAAGAGCGCCGACTGCACCGCACTGATGAGGAATTGGCGCATCTTGTAGGACAGATGATGGATGCCGTGCGTGCGGAGCGCCGCGCGGTCGTTGTACAACAGCAGCAGGCCCATCTCGTGGTTGTTGCCGCGATTGCCGAAACGCTGCCGCCCGTACCCGTTAGGAACGCCGCGCGCCAGCAATTGTTCGACGATGGCAGCGGCGCGTGTCTCAGCGCCTGGCGCAACATCGCGGAGACGCAAGGTGAAACGGTTGCCACGTAAGTGCCCGCTGCGCAGCTTGTTGGTGTGCCGTTTCGCCCACAGAATGTGCGCTTTGTCCACGTCGAGCGCCAGAATCTTCTCCGGCGGAACCCACTGGACGCAAAGCGTCTGCCGTGCCACGGCGCGCGCGTCCTTCAAGCCCGCACTGCTGATCTCCCGCTCCGAGACACCCAACGCCCGCGCAAGCTGCTGGATCAGTGCCAGCGTCGAAATATTGCGCTTTTCCACACCGAAGAACGTGTGCTCGCCCTCCCCGCACGGTTCGTAGGCGGGGACTTCTTCGACGACGAAATCGTCAATCTCGACGCGCATCTTGCCGCCGATACCGGGCAAGTCAGGCGTCAGATACGGAATCTCCCAATTGAGCATAAAGCCCTCCATGGAATGCTCAACGGATTGAACGGATCAAACGGCACATCTCTCCGTTAAATCCGTTCAATCCGTTGAGAGAATGTGCACTATTCCGCGAGAAGATAGGCCACAATCAATCGCGTGGTAGCTTCTATCGAATCGCGATGGGTGCGCTCGTAAGCATGCGAGGCGTCCACACCCGGACCGATCAACGCGACTTTGAGGTCGGCGCCGGCGCGCAATGCCGCTTCGCCATCGGAGCCGTAGTATGGATACGTATCCACTTTGTACGGAATAATGTATTCGCTCGCCAGGCGCTCCAACTTCCGCCTCATCCCCAGATCGTAAGGACCGCCGGAGTCTTTGGCGCAAATCCCCACGCTGAATTCATCCGAATTCTGCCCTTCGCCAACGGCAGCCATATCCACGGCAACCAATTCATGCACATCGGCAGGGATACCCACCGATGCGCCATGCCCGACCTCCTCATAATTCGAGATCAGCGCATTCACGCGACAAAACGGCGCCATGCCGGCCTGGTGCAGCGCGAGCAATGCCCCGTAGATGCAGGCCACGCCCGCCTTGTCGTCCAAGTGACGCGAACGGAGGAAGCCATTCGTCACCTCCACACGTGGGTCGAAATAGATGAAGTCCCCCACATTGATGCCCAATTGTTCGGTCTTTTCCTGGCTGTCCGTGACGGCGTCCAGGCGCACCTCGTAGTTCTCCTGCTTGCGTTCCAACGTGCGCGCCTCGGCTCCGTGAATGTGAACGGAGACTTTGATTGGCAAAATGCTGCCGCGATACCGCTGTCCGGCCGCCGTCATCACCGTACAACCCTCGCCCTCAATGGAATGCCAGTCGAAGCCGCCAATGGCCGTCAATTCCAGCCGTCCATTGCTCTTGATCTTCTTGACCATCGCGCCCAACGTGTCGATGTGCGCGGTCAAGGCGCAGGGACGAGTGGAGTCGCCGGGCCACGTCAGCACCAGCCCACCCTTCAACGTGCGGCTGACACTCAACGGCAAGTCATCCACAGCCTGTTCGACGTAGGTCATCGCCTGCGCGGTATCGCCGGTCGGACTGGGCGTGTTCAACAACCCGACCAAAAATTCCAAAATCGCGTCCATCGGAATAGCGGGAAGTGTCATGGTAACCTCCTCAACACTCAACGGATTTAACGGATTCAACGGAATACTTCCGCTCAATCCCACCTGCATTGCAGTATAATCCCATCAAGGCAGGGAGCAAATGCTATCAGAGCCTTATCATTCACTCGTTCGCTGCGTCCATCCCAGGGGCAGGTGAGCGACAAGCAGCAGTGAGCGAGCATAATAAGGCCCTGTACATGCTATAGCGCTTTATTTCGGAAACGACCATTGTCGAGTATAATGTGTAAAATCCGATGCGTTAAGGAAGGTTTGACGTGCAGCAGTTAATCGACGGCGCGCGCGAGCTACAGATTCGCCTGACGCCGGAGCAGTTGGAGGCGCTGGGTGCTTATCAACATGCGTTGGTGGAATGGAACCGTGAGTTCAACCTCACCGCCATTACCGACGACGTGGGCATTCAAGTGCGACACTTTCTCGATTCGCTTTCCTGTTTCCAGGCGCTCGAAAGCGGTGAGCGTTTCAGCGGCAAACAGGTGATCGACGTGGGCACCGGTGCGGGCTTCCCTGGCTTGCCGCTCAAGCTGCTCTGTCCGGGGATCAAGCTGACGCTGCTCGAAGCCACTGCGAAAAAAGTCGGTTTCCTGGAACACGTGACCACGCACCTTAAACTGCACGACGTGACCATCAAACAAGGGCGCGCGGAGGAACTGGGACAACAACCCACGCACCGCGAGCAGTACGATTGGGCCATCGCCCGCGCCGTCGCCGACATGCCTATCCTGGCGGAGTACCTGCTGCCGCTGGTCAAAGTGGGCGGGCGCGTACTGGCCCAAAAGGGCGAAGGCGCGCCGGCCGAAGTCCAACGCGGTGAATGGGCCATCCAGCAATTAGGAGGGCGCGTCCGGCGGCTCGTGCCCATCGAATTGCGCGGGCTGGCGGAGACGCGCTATCTGGTTATCCTGGACAAGGTTGCCACGACGCCGCCGCAATACCCGCGCCGTTCAGGAATGCCGAACAAGCGCCCGTTAATACCAAAGGCAGGATGAGGGTAATCCGTAATGGGTAATCAGGTCTTCTCCTCTTACCAATCACTAATCGCCAATTACCAGTTACCAATCACCCACCACAAAGGACCAAATATGGAAACTACCACCCCAACCGATCTGGTCAACCGGGCTAAAGCCATCGTCGCGCGGGAAGCGCTGGCCGTGCAACGGCTGGCCGATCAACTCAATACCGAACTGGCAGACGTGGTCACACTGCTGTTGCACTGCCAGGGTCACATCCTCGTGACAGGGGCGGGAACTTCGCACGCCATCGCGCAGCGGCTTGCACACCTGCTCTCGTGCTCCGGCGCGCCCGCGTTGTGCATCGATGCCGCCGATGCGCTACACGGCGGCGCCGGCGCGGTCACATCCAACGACGTGGTCTACATCATCTCCAAAGGCGGGCGCAGTGCGGAGATCAACCACTTCGCGGAGATCGCCAAAGCGCGCGGCGCAAAGCTCATCGCGCAAACCGAAGACCCGGGTTCGCCGCTGGCCCGTCTAAGCGATACGGTCTTCGTCGTCAAGGCCGAAGGGGATGTGGACCCCTACGGCATGGTGGCGACAGGCAGCTCGCTCGTCAACGGCGCGGCGGGGGACGTGCTGTGCGTCCTGCTGCTCGAACTGCGCGGCTACACCAAAGAGGCATTTGGGCAGACACATCCCGGTGGGGCGGTTGGCGTCAAACTCGCAGCCAACGCATAGGAAGGAATTTATGCCGATAACCATCCGCAATCATACTGCTGACGATCTATCGCGCTTAGCCGCGTTCATTTCCCGTTATCTGAACGTCATCCCTGATGCAAAACTGATCGCGCCGGAGGTGTATACCTATCATCCGGCGTTGGAAGAAGGACAGAACGTTTTCTCCGCGTGGGATGAAACCGGGACCCTCGTGGGTTTCGCGCCAGTCTTTCCGGCCCCGGCAACCGATGCCGAAGCCGCGAGCGAACCGCACCACATCTGGATGATCGTGGTGGCCGATCCCGCCCACGCCAACGGAGACGCGATCCGCGCGGCGCTGCTCACCCGCGTGCAGGAACGCGCGCAAGCGTTACTCGAACGCTTCCCAATCCCGCGCCGCATCCGCCTGGCGTCGGATCTCATCGTCAGCCAGAAAGCGGATATTGACTTTCTGCTCGACAACGGCTTCGCGCATTACGAAAGCATGTACGTCATGGCCCGCGATCTGACCGCGCCGTTGCTCGATCTTCCGCTGCCGCCAGGCGTCACCATCCGGCAGTGGAAAATGGAGACAGAGACCGAACAGGACGCCTACCTTTTTGCCTTCAACCGCTGCTTCCCCGGCAATCCCAAAGATCGCGCTGCGTTACAGTTCTTTATGCGCTCCCCGATGTGGCAGGTGGGGACGGCGCTCTCCGCCTTCGATGCGGACAATGTGCTCGTCGGCAGCGTACTCTCGTATTGGGACCCCGACGACAAAATCGGCGTCACCGACGACGTTTTCGTCCTGCCGGAATGGCGAGGACGCGGCCTGGCCCGGTACCTGGTCAATGCAGGGTTGGCCTACCTGCGCGATCACGACCTCGCCCACGCCCGTCTCGAAGTCCTTGCCTCCAATCCGCCCGCCGTGGCCGTATACAAAGCCACCGGGCATACCATTGTGAACACAGAATGGCTCTTGGGAATGTTTATCAGGTGACAAGCTGAGAGGGTGACAAGGTGACTGAGAAGAACTTGCCACACAGCAATTTGCCGTTCGGTATAAATCATTCGCACTTCGTCATCTACAAAGAACCCGGACGCTACGCGGGGTGGCCCGCCAACTACGGCTTATGGGCCTGGGACGATGAAATCGTCGTTGGCTTCACGGTGGGCTATCACGACGCGCGCGGCGGCTTCCACACCCGCGACCGCAACCGGCCCTTCGTCACGATGCAGGCACGCAGTCTCGACGGTGGGCAGGCCTGGACGGTGACGCCGTTCCCCAGTCGCACGCCCGGAGGGCGCGCGCTTTCCGCCGACGAACACACGCAGCCAGAATTACATACTGCCCTTGTCCTCAATGACGCGGATGCGCCCGCACCTTGTCCCGGTGTGGACTTCACCCACCCCGATTTCGCGCTGATGTGCGCACGCACAGGCTTGCAGGCCGGAGCAGTCTCGTGGTTCTACACCTCGACCGATCGCTGCCTCACCTGGGTCGGACCGTATTGCCTGCCGGACTTTGGGCAGCCGGGGATCGCCGCGCGGACGGATTACCTGATCGCTGGCGCAGACGAGGCGCTGCTGTTCCTCACGGCGGCAAAGGCCAACGGCGACGAAGGCCGCGTCTTTTGTGCCCGTACCGTCAACGGCGGGCGCACGTTCACCTTCGTCTCGTGGATTGGCGCGGAGCCGTCCGGCTACGCGATCATGCCCGCCAGCGTCCGGCTGCCTGATGGACGAATGCTCACCGCCATTCGCTGCCAGGGACAAGATGCCGGCCGTTCGCACAGTTGGATCGACCTCTATGCCTCGGACGACAACGGCGCGACATGGACGTATCACACCCGTCCCGCGCCCGAGACCGGCAGAGGCGGCAATCCACCGGCGTTTCTGCGCCTGCGCGACGGGCGACTGTGCCTCATTTATGGCTACCGCGACGCGCCCTACCAACTGCACGCTCGCTTCAGCGCCGACGATGGCCACACGTGGAGCGATGCTGTCATTTTGCGCGACGGGGGCGGCTGTCACGACCTGGGCTATCCCCGCGCCGTGCAGCGCCCGGATGGAACCGTAGTCATCGTCTATTATTGGAACGATGCACCGGACAGTGAGCGGTACATCGCTGCAACGTTACACAGCTTTTAGCCGTCAGCTTTCAACACGTGCTGAAAACTCAGCATTTTCAACTTTAGACTTTTTTGAGGAGGATGAAATGGGATACCCGAAAAACACACTCGGTCAGAAACAAGCCGCACCAAAGCGCAGTTATCCCGGTTTTCCAGAAGGGGATAATCACATCGACGATCCAGACATCAAAACCATACCCGACCTCTCGCGCTACTATCCCCTACCCGCAGGATACGAGTATCGGGTGCGGGCCAACGGATCGCCCTACATCCGGCGCGCCTCCGATGGGCTAGAGTGCCAGATCTTGATTGAAGAGGGGCTGCTCACGTTCAACGAACCGTTCACCCGGCCAGACGGCAAGACCGCTCATAAAACGATCGAAATCTTCAAGAAATAACGCCAACCATGAAAGCCGCTTTTTTGACACATCCTGGCGTCTATGAATTGCGGGAGATTCCCGATCCGGTTGCACCGGAGGATGGGCTGGTTTTACGTGTGGAAGCGTGCGGCGTGTGCGGCTCGGATTTGCGGCGCTGGAAGGAAGGGCCACCGCCGGGCGCGGGCAGTTTCGCCGATATGCCGGGCATCGTCGCGGGGCACGAAGCGGCAGGGACCGTCATCGCGGTGGGCGTGCGGTGCAGCGGCTACACCGTGGGCAACCGGCTGGCCGTCGCGCCGGACATCCACTGCGGGACGTGCTACTACTGCCGCCGGGGGCTATTCAACCTGTGCGACACCCTGCACTTTTTGGGTATCACGCCCGGCTATCCCGGCGGCTTCGCCGAGCAGATGACAATAAGCCACGAAGTCCTCACGTTGGGTATTATCCATCGCATCCCGGACGGGCTTTCGAGCCTCCACGCGGCCCTCTCCGAACCGGCGAGTTCCGTGCTGGCGTGCCACGCGAAGGCCGGGACGAGCCTGGAAGACACCGTCGTCGTGATGGGCGCGGGGCCAATCGGCTGCCTGCACATCGCCATTGCGAAAGCGCGCGGCGCACGCGTCATCATCTCCGAGCCGAATGCTGCCCGCCGCGAAGTCGCCGCACGCTTTGCGCCGGACGCCATCGTGGATCCGTTCACGGAAGATCTAGGCGCGTGCGTGCGAGCTATGACTGATGGCGTCGGCGCGGACATCGTCATCTGCGCGAATCCCAGCGCGGCGACGCAGACGCAGGCCGTGGAAATCGTCCGCAAGGGCGGGCGTGTGGCGCTCTTCGGCGGGCTGCCCAAAGCCAATCCTATGGTCACGCTCAACAGCAACCGCATCCACTACGGCGAAATCGAAGTCGTCGGTGCGTTCTCCTACCACCCCACGATGCACGCCCTCGCGCTCGATGCCCTGCAACGCGGTCTCATCCCGGCGGACTTGCTCATCACCCACACTTTCCCGCTGGACGAAATCGCCACAGCGTTCGAGACCGCCGCCAGCGGCGCGGGATTGAAAGTCGTCGTGACGCCTTAATCAAATCAGACAGGATTCACAGGATTTACAGGATTCTTGTAGACTAAATTCATCCTGTCAATCTTGTACATCCTGTCAAAAAAAGGAGGGGAAATGATCGGACTACACGCAGAACTGGCCGCCTGCGCCGCAGCGGGCAATCCCGTCAAAGTGGGCCTTATCGGCGCGGGGCAAATGGGCACCGACGTCGTGGCCGAAACGAGCATGATGCAGGGCATCAGCGTCGTCGCCGTGGCGGACCTCGATCCGCAGCGGGCGCGCGACGCTTACACTATTGCGCGCATCGACGCCGATGTGGTCGCCGCGTCCACTGCCGAGGAAGCCGACGCCGCCGTCCGCGCGGGCAAGCGCGTCTACACCACCAACTATCGCGTTATCACCGATATGCAGGAGATTGACGTGATGCTCGAATCCACCGGCGCGCCGGAAGTCGGGGCGCGCGCGGCCTTGCGCGCCGCCCGCCACGGCCACCACCTGGCGATGATGAACGTCGAAACCGACATCACCGTGGGGCCGCTGCTGCGCTGGTACGCGGAGCAAAAGGGAGTGCTCTACGCACTGGCGGCCGGCGACGAACCGGCGGCGTGCAAGGAGCTGTACGATTTCGCGGTGGCGCTCGGTTTCACCGTCGTTGCGGCTGGCAAGGGCAAGAACAACCCACTCGACTATCACGCCAGCCCCGACGATCCCGCCATCGCCAAGGAAGCCGCACGACGCGGCCTGAACCCGGCGATGCTCGTGGAATTCGTGGACGGCAGCAAGACGATGATCGAAATGGCGGCGGTCTCCAACGCCACCGGCCTCGTCCCCGACGTGCGCGGGATGCACGGTCCCGTCACCCACCGCGACATCCTGGAGAAGGTGTACCGCCTCAAAGCAGACGGCGGCATCCTCAACCAGATGGGCGTCGTAGACTTCGGCACGGGCAAGGTCGCGCCGGGCGTGTTCCTCATCGTGCACACCGACCACCCGCGCCTGCGCGAGGCTATGGTGCTGCGCGACATGGGTAACGGCCCGTACTACACCCTCTTCCGCCCCTACCACCTGTGCAGCATCGAAGTGCCGCTCACCTGCGCGCTGCTCGTCCTGCGCGGCCAGTCGAACATGCAGCCGCTGGACCGCCTCGTCTCCGAAGTCTTCGCCGTCGCCAAGCGCGAACTGCGTCCCGGCGACGTGCTGGACGGCATCGGCGAGACGGCGTACTACAGCTCCATCGACCGCTACGAAATCACCCGCACCGAGCGCCTGCTCCCCATCGGCCTAGCGAAAGGCGCGCGCGTCGTCCGCCCCGTGGCGATAGACACGCCGGTCACGCTGGACGACGTCGAACTGCACCGTCCATCCGCCATCCTTACCCTGCGCGAGTTGCAGGAGCGGTGGATGGCGGGAACGGTGGGGAAGGTAGAATTGTTGGCGGCGTTGGAGGCATTGTGAACTTCATCGGCTTAGACATCGGCACCACCGGCTGCAAAGCTGCGCTCTTCGATGCGGACGGGACGCTGCTCGCCAGCGCCAGCCGCGAATATCCCATCCTGATGTCGCAGCCCGGTTGGGCAGAGCAGGATGCAGAGGCCGTGTGGCGGCTGGCGCAAGAAGTCTTACGTCAGGTTGTCGCTCAGAGCAGCGGTACGGACGTGGCCGCCATCGGACTTTCGGTGCAGGGCGAGGCGGTGATGCCCGTGGATGCTGCCGGACGCGCGCTGCGCCCCGCCATCCTCGGCATGGACACCCGCACCAACGCCGAAAACACCTGGCTGCGCGAGCGGTTCGGCGCACGCTGGCTCTTCGACCACACCGGGATGCCCGTCCACACCATCAACACGCTGCCCAAGCTGCTGTGGCTGAAAACGCATGAGCCTGAAGTTTGGCGGGAAGCAGCACGTTTTCTACTCTACGAGGACTTCATCATCCACAAGATGACCGGGCGTGCTGTCATCAGTCAATGCCTGGCCTCGCGCACGCAACTGTACGACACGCCGGCCGGGATGTGGTCGCCGGAGATTCTCGGCGCGCTCGATCTCGACCGGGCGCGGCTGGCGGAAGTGCAACCCTCCGGGTACGCCGTAGGGACAATGCGGGCAGATTTGACGGCCAGCCTGGGATTGGCGCGTCCTCCCATCGTCGTGACCGGCGGGCATGATCAAGCGTGTGGAGCGCTCGGCGTGGGCCTCACGCAGCCGGGACTGGCTATGATATCCACGGGTACGGCGGAAGTGGTGGAAGTCGCGCTCAACGCACCCACCCTCAACGAGACACTGTACAACGGCAACATCTCCGTCTACGCCCACACCGCGCCGGGCCTCTACGTGGCGATGACGCTCAACCACAGCGGCGGCCTGCTCCTGCGCTGGTTCCGCGACACCTTCTGCGCCGAAGAAGTCCGCCAAGCCCACGCCGCCAACGCCGACCCCTACGACCTCATCTTCTCCCCCTCTCTATCTCTATCTCTATCTCTACCTCCCTCTCCCCTTCTCCTCCTCCCCCACTTCGCAGGCAGCGGCACGCCCACCTTCGACACGGCTTCCAAAGGCGCGATTCTGGGGCTGACGTTCAACACGACCAAAGCCGACGTCGCGCAAGCCATCCTCGAAGGGCTAACCTACGAGCTGCGCCTGAACCTCGACCTGCTGCGCGCGGGCGGTGTCGCCATCGACGAGCTACGCGCCATCGGCGGCGGCGCAAAGTCGCGTGCGTGGCTGCACCTGAAGGCCGACATCACCGGCATCCCCGTCGTCGTCCCGCGCATCACGGAAGCGGCGTGCTGGGGCGCGGCGCTGCTCGCCGGGGCGGGTGCGGGCTGCTTCGCGGATGTAGCGGAGGCGGCAACTTCGCGCGTCCACCTGGATCGCCACATCGAACCCGATCCCGCGCGCGTCACGCAATACAACGCGCGTTACGCCCTCTATCGAGAACTCTACCCCACGCTCGCTGACCTCAATCATCGGTTATAAAAATCTTATCAGCAGATTTAGTAGATTAAGCAGATTTTAATTTTTCAATCTACTAGATCTGCTGACAAAAATAAGGAGGAGATATGAACATTCTCATCATTGGCGGAACAGGGGTGATCAGTACGGGAATTACGCGCTTGCTGGTGGCGCGCGGGGATACGGTGACACTCTACAATCGTGGCAAACGCGCGGCGGATATTCCACACACGCGGCAGATCGTGGGCGACCGCAAGGACTACGCGGCGTTCGAGGCGCAGATGGCCGAGGCTGGCACGTTCGACGCGGTGATCGATATGGTGGCGTTCATCCCGGACGAGGTGGAGAGCGCCATCCGCGCGTTCAAAGGGCAGACGGCGCAGTACATCTTTTGCAGCACGGTGGATGTCTACACCAAGCCGTCCGCGCGTTATCCGGTGACGGAGAACGCGGAACGCCAGCCATTGCTGTCGTTCCCCTACGCACTCAACAAGGCGAAATGCGAGTTTATCCTCGAAGAAGCGCACGCGCGCAGCGACTTCGCCGTCACCACCATCCGTCCGGCCTGGACTTATGGCGAAGGCGGCGCGCTGTTGCACCCGCTCGGTTGGAGCAGTTACTTCCTCGACCGGCTACGCAAGGGCAAACCGGTCATCCTCCCCGGCGACGGGACGTCGTTCTGGGCGGCCTGCCACCGCGACGACATGGCGCGGGCGTTTATGGGCGCGCTAGGAAATGAGCGCGCGTTCGGGAAGAGCTACCACACGACTGGCGAAGAATGGCTGACGTGGGACGCCTATCACCACATCGTCGCCGAGGCGTTAGGCGCGCCCGTCCCGACGCTGGTACACATCCCCACCGACCTACTCGGCAAAGTCGCGCCGAAAACGGCGGAGTGGTGCGTGGAGAACTTCCACTTCAACAACGTCTTCGATAACGCCGCCGCCCGCGCGGATTTGGGCTTCGCCTACACCATCCCCTTCGCGGAAGGCGCGCGGCGCGTCATCGCCTGGCAGGAAGCGCACGGCGGCTTTGAGGATAGCGACAACTTCCCGTTCTACGACGCAATCCTTGCCGCGTGGGAACGGTTGGGGACCGAAATGGCCGCAGAATTGAAGCCCTTGGACCTTTAGGTACGTATCAAGATGGGGCGCACTTGCGAAGTGCGTCCTGCCTGTGACCCCAACCTTCCCGGAAGCTGACCATAGCTCAATCAGGCCATTTTTCAAGCGCCACCGCATGTGCAAGTCCAGCTTCCGGGAAGGTTACGAATCCTTAGCCTGGGACATGTTGGCGGATGGCATCCAGCAGCTTTGCCCGTTCCGCCAACGCCATCTCAACCATTGCGCTATGCATCGGGCGAACCAGCGCCTCAACCTCATCCTCGCGTCCGGTTTCCAGGCAACCGTTTAGATCGCACTGGAAGGTGACGCGCGTGTATCCCTGCCGCTGCGCCAGCGTCGCCACATCCTGCGATGCGGCGACGCTCTCAAGCTGTGGTGCATCCACGCCGTAGGTGCTGACCTCCAGCGATGTGACGTCGGCAAGCAAAGGTTGGACGCGACCCCGTACCCGCTTCACGAACGTCGCCACCGCCTGTTGTAGGTTTTTGCCGGGCATAGCGGATTAACGGCTCTTCTTCAAGGCGTCGAGCGCCGAGGCCGCCGCGTCGCCCATCGTGCGGAGCATCGTCGCGCGGTTTTGTAGCGCCTGGTTCACCGCCGCCTGGTGCATATCCCACACCGCGCCGTCAATCTGCCCGCTCTCATTGACCGGCAAGCAGACGATGGTATCGCTGTCGAAGGCAATCCGCGTGTAGGCGCGCAACTGCACAGCCTCGCCCGCTAAGACCTTGTCGTTCTTCTTCTTGGGATCGTCCAGCACGGCAGCGAACTTCCCTTCCGCGATGGTGTACGTGCGCACCTCAAGCTCCGAAATGTCGGTGACGAAATTCTCGACCCTCTCCGCCAACTCACTGGCGAACTTCTGCACCGAAGCTTTCAAATCTTTCGTGGTTTCGGTCATGTCAAATACCTCCTGTCGTTAGTCTTTTAGTCGTTAGTCGAATAGTCCGGTAGCCCGGCTTTTCGAAAAAAACTCAAGTGTGTCCCGCCAGATTTTGCAGAGCAGGCCACGACCGGCGTAGCTCCTGTAACACATCCCGCACGAAACGCCAGACGGCGGGGAGAAGCAAGACCTGCGCCCCCGGAACCACAGCTTTGACGGCCAATCCGACTGCCCCGGCAGCGACGACGGACGCGACGCGGAGCAGCGCCAGCCGCGAATCCAGCGCCATCTGCACGGACTGGATGTGCAATGGCATGGCTGTACGTTGAACGCCTGTAACCCAATGCGTCGCAAAGTCGCCAGCCCAACTCACGTTAGTCAGGCCGACATCGCTCCCGGCAATCGTCGTGTGGATATGCGCGTAATGTGTCACGATACGCCGCATCTCGGCTACAAAAGCGTCCCACTGCCGGACGGTTTCTTGTTCCTCCGGGTCCGCACCGCGCAAAATCGCGTAGGACACCGTCGATGCGGGTAGACGATCCACCGCAGCCAGGAGCACGCTCTTCTCGACCGCCAGCGGGTCTGCAACGCTGAACGAGATGGACTCAGGCCGGGCAAGCTGCGCTAACTCGGATTCCACACGCGCCAGGTCTTGCCAGGCCAACGCATGCGCCTGTGCCTGCGCCTGGAGCAACGCCGCAGCCTCAAGCGGCGAGGCCGGCAACTGCACCCGCCAGGTGGGCGGTGCCGCTGTCTCCGCCGTCGCCGCAAACGAGAGCGCGGGGGCAAGCTGGACTTCCCACAACCCCATCGGGTCGCCGCCGCCCGGCAGGTTGATCCCCGAAAGCGTAAAACCGTAGTCGAGCATCAGGGTTTCAGATTCTTCAGCAGATTGGTCGCCAATTCGGCCATCGCCTGGATGGACTTGGCGCGATTGGCCTGCGCCTCGCGGACGGTTTCCATATGGATGGCCCACACGTCCTGATCGACCGCGCCTTCGAGGTTCTCCGGGACGTAGACCTTCATATCGCCGTCGAAATCGATGTGGGTATACGCGCGCAGCATGGCATCCTGCGGCCTGCCCTGCGCGGCGGCGACCAGATTGCCGGTGGAGTAGGTTTCGACGTCCAGGGTCATGATGTCACGCGCCGCCTCGCCGAGCGCTGCAGCCAGTTGATCAGTGAACGTTTTGATAGAACCGGTCAGGCTGGAGAACTGATCGCGTAGACTGAAATCCACAGCAACCATCTCGGCAGTAGGCCGTCCCCCCTCTGAGAAAACGGCTTGCCCATCGGAAAGCATAGCCGGCGTCACGGGCCTCTCGCCCAAATCCGGGCGCGCGGCGGGCGTTTCATCCGCTTTCGACAGAGGAATGTAGGCTGCCGGGTCGCCGATGACAACGTAGCCGCGCGCGTCGTTGTTCGCCGTCCAGACCTGCGTCAAGTCATAGTCATTGACCGCGCTTGAATTTTGCTGCCGCTTCTCCAGATACACGCTCAATTCCGAAGACATGTCGGCATACCGCAGATTGAAGCCTGGATCGGTCGCCCAACCCACGGGGCTGCCCTTCAGTAGATGGCGCAACGCGGAGATGAAATGCTGGTTATCCACATCGCCAGTGGGTTTGAGGAACGAGTAGCCCCACGCGCGCTCAACGTGGCCGAGCACCGCCAACGCCCCGCGCTTCAACAGCTCATTCGGCAAGGCGGCGATGAAGCCTTTATCAGCAATCGGCTGCGGCGTCTTGAAGTTCGGCGAGGCAAACTGATCCAAACGCGGCGTCCCCGCGCCATAACAGGCGAAGAGCACGACGATCATTCCAAGCAAATTCGCATCCGGCGCAAGGTCTTCGGCGGCGAAGTAATGGCGGCGTTCAAGCTGACCGTTGGGGCCGGGCCAGTCCTGACACAACAACGCACCCTGGTAGAGCAGTTGTTTCGGATCGCCTTTGGGGAACTCCATACCGTGGCTGGCCGTCAGCAACAAGGCCGGCGTCTGAACCGGGTCGCCACCCAAAACCTGGCGCAACCGCTCGTGCGTGGCTTGCCCTTGCCCAACGAACGCAACGAAATCCCACCCAGGTTCGAACTCCACTCCCAGTATCGCCTCAGGCTGGCGAAGATTGTCCAGCAACGGCGGAATCAAGTACTGGGCGCTCATTTGCGTCGCCTTGTCGCCAGGATTAGCTGTGCCGAAGAACGCAGCCTGGCGCGGCAATTTGACGTTCCCGGTTTCGGCGAGCACGACGTTACGCGCGTAACGCGCGTAAGCCGCGTAATCGTCGCCGAAATCGATGCGCCCCACGCCGCGCATCACGTCGAGTTGATACTGGAACTCGAACGGAATTTCTTCCGGGCTGCCCACAAGGAGAAGATAGAAAGGCATCTCACGCGGGTTGGCCGAGCCGGAACCAACTCGGTGCCGTTGCAAAAACCTGGATTTGGTCTCTTCAGGGCGATAGCCGTCTGGTCCCTTGTAGATGCGAAAGAGCGGGCCGGCCTGACCCCGGCGGCGCTCGATCAATTCATTCAATGCGGCTTCCACCTGTTGCTGGCGCTGCTCAGGCCAGGCTGCAGGGAAGATAATTCCCCATCCTGTTTTATCCAACTCGGTCGGGTCTGTCACCTTTTCAGTCAAGGGGTAAGATCGTAACGCATACGAGGTTTTCTCTCCCAATTCGTTCTGGCGTTTCTCTGCTTCGTAAGTATCCCAGACCTCTTTGATTATGGTTTCGAGCAATGCCTTCTGCGCGCTATCCATCTCTGCGAAGAGCGTCTGCTTGCTCACGTCTATGGCCTCATTGAACATCGCGCTGAGTCTATCGCCATGCTGCTGGAACCACAGGCCATCCATCCCCTCGTAGACCCGGGCAAACGTTTCCCACAACTGGTCATAGGCGCGTGAACGACCAAGCAGATTGACAAACTGGGTTGCTTGTGTTTCCTGCAAGCCCCTCAACGCAGTCAGTCGCTCTGGAGTCATATTCTCCAACAACGCATCCTTTTGTCGCAAAGTTAACGGCGCATCTCGAAACGCAGGCTGCGCTTCCTCCAGTGCCCTCTGCTCGGCGTACTTTTCAGCGGCCGGACGGCCTTCGATGCGCGCGGCCAGCTCCTCCACCGGCATCGGCTTCAGGCCGTACTGCCCGGTGACGCCGTTGACGCCGTTGAAAACCAGGTCGCCCTGGAACACGTCGATGATCTCTTGTTCTGCTTGTGGTTCAGGGAAATCGAATCCTACATTTGAAATGCCCATAGCGTTATCCTCCTTTCGCAAATAACCTCAACGGATTGAGCGGATTAAACGGAGATATATCCGTTAAACTAGCCACCGGACACTTTTTCAAAAATAGGGAAGCCAACGAAAGACAAAAGCTTCCGCATTCGTCAAATGCCGATCTATCATATCCAAACCAATACGGAAAATGCTCAAATCGCGGCGGTCTTTGCGATCGACTAAGTAGCGTAACCCATTCTTGATCACGCGCGAACCAAAAGCGATGAGCCACAGATACAACAGGGTGACTGCCAGCGTCAGACGTGATAGCCGTAAGAAGTGACGCAGGTGGGTACTTTCCAGATTGAACCCATGACCCTGGTTGACTGACAAAAATCAGGCAGACAGGTTAGAAGAGATCGCCTGAATTTGGCGTTGCCGGCGTTTGTGGAACTGTTTATTAGAAGCCCGGGATGGTTCAGGATCAGGCTTACCCGAAAGGTG
>Ga0334890_1000953_pt1 | contig 44032 bp, 39 predicted proteins | sample GraSluR1_MG_3_FD_207220 | JGI IMG/M metagenome (GOLD analysis project Ga0334890, IMG submission 207220) | Sludge microbial communities from methane-producing bioreactor in Wageningen University, Netherlands - Granular Sludge_31_08-R1 | ecosystem: Engineered > Bioreactor > Anaerobic >... | reverse complement strand
CTTAGAGCTACACTAAACATGCTACAGTCAACTTCACCTAGTTCTTTGCTTATGGCAAGTTTAGATGTAGCAAGAAAAACAATGTATTTTCAAGGAGCACAAAGAGTAAGAAAAGTGCTTGAATTAGCTCATAGTGCTAGAGAAAAGCTTAAAGATATCCAAGGTATTAAAGTAATAGATCGAAACTACCTTAAAGAAAATAAATGTTATGATTTTGATGAAACAAAGATTATGATTAAAGTTTCTGATCTCGGATTATCTGGATTTGAAGTGTATCAACTGATAAAAAAAGACTTTAATATCCAACTTGAGTTGGCAGAATCTCATATAATTCTTGCGATATTAACCATAGGAACTACGAAAAAAGACTTAGATCGATTAGTTTTCGCTATTAAGGAATTATCGAGAAGGTATTACAAGATAAAAGACAGTTTGCCAAAGATTGAGTTTACTTATCAGTTTCCAGAGTCTTATGCAAGACCTCGTGATGCCTATCATGCTCCAAAACTGATTGTAAAACTCGATGATGCGATCAACGAAGTAGCTGGTGAATCGATAATGATTTATCCACCAGGAATTCCTATTGTAATTCCCGGTGAAATAATTTCTGAAGAAGTGATTGCTGATATAAAATTCTACATAGACAAAGGCTCTGCCCTCCAAAGTGATTTAGACGGTCAGTTTGTAAAAATAGTTGATAAAGAAAATTGGATTAAATATGAAGGTGATTTAGAATGAAAAAAGTAGACTTATCATTTCAAAGTTGTAAATCAGAATATGAAGAAAGCAAAGTAGTTTTATTCTCAGTTCCACTAGATACAACTACTTCTTATCGGCCGGGGACAAGATTTGCTGGTAATGCTATTAGAGTTGAATCAATTGGAATCGAATGGTATTCACCATACAAAGAAATGGACTTAAAAAAACATGACACAGTTGACATTGGCGATTTGGATTTGCCAATGGGCCTTGTGGAAGAATCTTTAGAGATGGTTTACCTAACGACCAAAAAAATTCTAGAAGATAATAAAAAACCGATGGTAGTTGGTGGAGAACATTTAATTACCTTTCCAATAGTTCAGGCAATGATGGAAAAATATGAGGATTTAAGAATAATCCATTTGGATGCTCATACCGACTTAAGAGATGAATTTTTGGGTAGAAAATTATCTCATGCAACTGTTATTAGAAGATGTTATGATATTTTAGGTGATGGGAGAATTTATCAGTTTGGCATCAGAAGTGGAGATTCCACTGAGTTCGATTTTGCAAAAAAGGGCCATACCTTTATGAGAAAGTTTGACTTTGAGGGATTAGATAAAATTATTGAGGAAATCAAAGATTTTCCTGTCTACATTACAATAGATCTAGATGTTTTAGATCCTGCAGTTTTTCCTGGGACAGGAACTCCAGAACCAGGCGGGATGACATTCAAAGAGCTTTTGAATGCGACAATTTCCTTTGAAAGACTCAATAATATCGTTGGTGCAGACATTGTGGAGTTATCTCCTATGCTTGATAATTCCAACGTATCAACTGTTGTTGCAGCTAAAACTTTAAGAGAAATGATTTTGCTTCTACATAAAAAAATAAGATAGTCGGTTTATTCGACTATCTTTTTGTTTGATGGTTTCATCAAAAGAGCATACCCAAATACTAGATACTGTAATATCGTAAACATACCAATAAACAACCATGCGAAGGTATCAAGGCTTTCAATAAAGGAGGTCATTAATGGGACTACTCTAATCACATCCCAAGAGTTAAAACGCAAAAATCTACCAATATATATGGCTATACTAATAATTATTGGAATAAAAACAAAGTAACTTACCCCTAAAGTTAAGTGTTTCCTTTTAAAGAACCCATAAAAATAATCAAAGGAAAAAATCGCTGTTACCAAGCCAAATAAGGATCCTAAAATTAGATGCATAAATGCTAAATAATCAGCGAAATCTCTTAGATATGTCAACCCTTGATAATTTCCTACCATAATCATATAATTTCTAGAATCTATGTAAATTAAATCTGTAATCAAATAGAGACTATTAGGATAAAAAAACAACCAAATTAGAAAAATCGGAACAGCTAGATAAAATCTTTTTTGATATTTATTAAAGGAAAAAACAAGCAATACTGGAATATAAGCCAAAAAAGCATTCCATGCTAACATGAAATGTATCCCTTCACGAACAACTCGATATGTGTAAAAAGACAAAATAACAAAAAAAAGAAACATCAATCCAAATAAAACGAATTTTCTATTTGATTTTACCATATACACCCTCTAAAGAAAACAAGTGCTTAACCACTTGTTTTTATTTGATAATCTTTAAATCTCTACCAACTGTCTCAAAAATTCCAATAGCATAATTCAAATCATCCTGAGTATGCATCGCGCTAATCATACATCTGAGTCTACCTTTACCTTTTGCAACAGTTGGAAAGACAATTCCAGAGACAAATACTCCATTACTTAATAACTCTTTGGAAAACTCCATTGTTTTTGCTTCGTTTCCAACCATGATTGGAGTAATTGGAGTTTCACTATGACCAATATCAAAGCCTAATGCTTTAATCTTATCCTTGAAGTATCTAGCATTATCCCATAATTTTTTTGTAAATTCTTCACTTTCCATCAACATTTTAACAGACTCTATTGTAGCACCAATTGCTGCTGGGGGTAGTGCGGTTGAAAATAATAGCGGTCTAGCTCTATGAAGAAGCCATTCTTTCACAATTTTCTTTGAAGCTACATAACCACCAATAACCCCAATAGCTTTCGATAAAGTACCAATTATAAAATCAACTTGACCATGCAAATTAAAATGATCAACTGTACCTCTACCACTTTCTCCTAAAACACCACTACCATGCGCATCATCAACATAGGTCATAGCATTATATTTTTTAGCTATTTTAACTATCTCAGGTAATTTGGCTAAATCACCATCCATAGAAAAAACTCCATCTGTTATTATCAAAACATTATTATACTTTTCTCTTCTTTCCTTTAGAATACTTTCTAAATCATACATATCAGAGTGTTTATAAACCGCTTTATCTGCTTTTGACAATCTTACACCATCAATAATTGATGCATGGTTCAATTCGTCGCTTATAATCAAATCTCCCTTATTAACAATGGCTTGAATAGCTCCAATGTTACAGTTTAAGCCAGATTGAAAACAAGTCACTGCTTCTTCACGTTTAAATTCAGCTAAAAGTTCTTCAAGTTGTTCTAGTAAATCCATATTTCCTACAATTGTTCTAACACTACCTGTTCCAGCACCATATTTTTTTACTGCCTTAACAGCTGCTTTTTTAACTCTTTTATGACCTGCTAAACCCAAATAATTGTTAGAAGATAGGTTAACAACTTTTGTATGGTTAAGGTTAATGATATTGCCACAAGGCCCATAATTAATCGGTAGTTTTCGGTAGACACCTTCTTTTTTTAGGTCTTCGACTTGTTCATAAAGATACTTTAAACTATCACTCATAATAATCACACTCCTGGAAATAATATTATTTTACCACAATTTTTATTATTCATCACCATCGCTGCTTGATTTATTTCACTTAAAGGAAACTGATGAGTTATTATCTTATCAAGATGTAAAAGATTTCTTTCTAACAAATCCTTAACTTGATACCAAGTATCATAAATTCTTCTTCCAACAACTCCATAAATGCTTATCCCTTTAAAAACTATATCATCAGCTACGTTAATTTTTATCTCTTCACTTGGAATACCTAGCATTGAAAGCCCACCACCTGCTTTTACATATCTAAAAGCAGTTTCAATTGCTGTTTTGTTGCCAGAAAACTCACAAACAACATCAGCTCCACGGTTATCAGTAATTTTCATAATGGTTGATAAAACATCATCAGTTATTGGATTAATCACATAATCTGCACCTAATTCTTTAGCTAAGTTTCTACGATAATCATTTACTTCAATAGCAATAACCGTCTTTGCTTTATATGCTTTAGCAACATCAACCCCCATTAAACCAATAGGTCCGCATCCAACAATCACAACAGTTTTACCTTCAACTGGAAAATGGTTAACCGTATGAACTGCATTGCCTAAGGGTTCTTGAACTGATAAATGCAAAGGATTAGAAGACTTATCACTTACAAAGCAATTTTGGGCAGGTATTTTTACATAATCAGCAAAACAACCATCAGTATCAACACCAATTATTAAAGTATTCTCACAGATATGTCCTTCATCTCTTAAACAAAACTCACATTCATTGCAGATTATATGCGTTTCCGCACTAACGATATCTCCTGGCTTGACCCTTTTAACTTTACTGCCTATTTTCACTACTTCTCCGCTAAACTCATGACCTACTGTTAAAGGTAGTTTAAGTCTTTTCTTAGCCCAATTATCATACATCCAAATATGTAAGTCAGTTCCACAAAAACTTGCTGTATTTACTTTAATTAAAACTTCATCCTCATGCAAATCTGTATTGATTTCTTTCTTTACATAAGAAAAACCTTCTGTTGGTTTATCTTTAACAACTGCCATCATCTCAATAGTTTTTGTTTTGCCTAGTGTTTCAGTCATTTTCTATTATTTTCTCCTTTTTTAAAAGCGCTTTCATCATTAACATTATAACACAAGTTTTAGTTTTTAAAAATAAATTCTCTTTTTTTTTCATTAAAAAAGGCCTATAGGCCTTTAGTTAATAATTAGAATAATGACTCATCCTTTGGTTCTTCTTTAGGAAGAACAAAACTAGGTGAACCTTCATATATTTCGTTAAAATAAAGCGTTCTTGCACTCATATGTTTAGGAACAATCCATAACCATAGAATACCTAAAGTAAAGATACCCAATATGTACCATCCAAGATATGATAAATCTAAAACAAACAAATCTGCTTTATATCCTTTAGTATACTCTTTCGATTTGGAAATACAAGCCATAGCATCCAATCCAGGCTCTTTATTGGCAATATAGAAAGACATAGAATATGCATATGCTTTGATAATTCCAGGAATTATCAATAACAATGCCCATAAAAAGATAAATATGTTCATAACGAATGTTAATATAATATTTCTACCATATTCATTCACAAAACCAATTTTTACTTTTTCAACTACATCAATTTCTGCTCCATCAACAACATCGATAAAGACATTCGCCATACTGTATGCAAAAGCTGAACCAATCAAGAACAATATAATGCTAAATAGAAATGCTAACCCAGGGTTACCTGGATCGACAACAACACCAGCTTCGACTTGGGGGTTGAAGGATTCTCCGATGTAAGAGATAACGCTGGTAATAACACCAGTTATCAACAGATATAAAATCACATTTTGATATCTGCCATTCATAATTCTTTTCGCTTCTTCTTTGTAAGCGACTCTGTTTTCTTTCATATTCTCTCCTTTAATCTTTATTCATCAAGTTTGAATGTTAAATATAGTTTAGCTCCGGGCTTTGTATAATCTTGACCGGGGATGTATTCTTCAACATCAAAACCTAAATGCACATTTATCTGTTCTTTTTTTACAAAATTATATACTCTTTCTACTTCATCTCGGATATTATCAAAACTTATCTCAAAACTTATATAAGATCCCTTTGGAAGTTTTTTGGTAACAAGGTCTTCTTCACAATCAAACAGTTCACTAATTTCAATTAGAGCATAATAGTCCATAGTTCTAGATTCCATAAAATCAAATCTATACATCTCTAGTCCGATACAATTATTAGGCTTGATTTGATTAGGTATATCCTTAATGTAAACCTCCAATAAATCACTCCAAAGTTTTGGGATCTTTTGATAATCCTCTGAGCCTAACTTTAATCCTCCAATCAATTCAATGCCTGCAAAATATCTTGTATTCTTCTTGTTTACAACATATTTCATAGATAGTCACCTCTAATATGTATTTTATTACATAAAAGATTAATTTGCAAGTAAATGAAAAAAATAATAGATAGTTTACTTTAATTATTGTCCTTCCATTCTTCTTAAAACTATTTTTTCAAATAATAGAAATGTTCTAGTATTTTCCGCTAGTTCAACTCGATTCATTTAGATATAAAAAAAGACCTTAATTATAGAAAAATTAAAGTCCACAATCTAGCCATCTATGGAGCAAGCGAGGGGAATCGAACCCCCATCATCTGCATGGCAAGCAGATGTTTTACCATTAAACTACACCTGCACAGGCAATATATATTGTAAATGATTTACAAAAATATTGCAAGTATTATTTTTACATTTTTTCTTGATAAAACTATTATTCAAATAGACTATTTAGCCAATTTTCGCCATGGGCTAACAAACCCACCCTGAAGATACGAGACTTCATTAGCAACCACTAAAGCATCATCATCATTGTCTCTAATAAGTTTGATAATTTCATTTTTATTCTTTCTATTAGCAAATATCATCAAAACTTCACGTTCCTTATACTTTCCATGAGCATCAATACTTGTTACGCCATGTCCTTGGTCTCTTAATGTGTTGATTACAGTATTTGCTTCATCCTTCATAATTACGGCTTGTATTAAAACTTTCCCAACCGCTAGTCTGTTTTCAAGGATTGAACCTAAGTAAACACCCGCGGCAAACCCGATACTATAATATATACCTTTCATCGGAGTTTCTTGCATTCCAGTGATAACTCTTGATGCGATAAAAACCCATAGCAAAATCTCAATCAAAGCTAAAGCAGTCCCTGGTTTTCTTAAGCCTTTACCAATAAAGATAATTCTTAAAGTACTTATAGCAACCTCAATAACCTTTGCAAACAAGATTAATAATACTTCCCAAAGAGGAACTGAACTAATAAAACTCCATATATCATTCCACATTTTTCCACCTCACAATATACGTTGATATTATACTACTTTTAAAATAACTTTCAAGTGAAATCATAATCGAACTCAAAAAAAAATCAGAGAATAAAACTCTCCAATTTACTCTCTGATTTTCTTAGTAGAATCAAACCAATGATTAATTATTTCCAACCTCAATCGATTCTCTTCACACGTTGCAAAGAAACCATCAAGATAATCCTGATCTTGTTCTTCTTTTAAGTAAACTATATCATAACCATCATTGCTGAAAATATTAATATCAAAAAAAGCTGTTAGCTTATTTGAGTAAAATACTTCATGTCTATCAGTAAAAACAGACTCTCCTAAAAACAGATGTTGATTATAACTTTTTCCTAATAAATCTAGCAGAGTGGGAACAATATTATAAGGACTAACAAATTTATCAATAACATTAGTTTCATTGTATTCTTTGTATATAGCGGTTAAACTCGGGTTATATATCGCAAAGAATGTTTGATACATATCCATATTAAAGTATTCTGAAGCATCTGTATTGTTAATCATTAAATTTAGATCATGATAATATACATTATGATCACCATATAAAACAAGGATAGTATTATCAAGTAAATCTCTTTCTATCAATGCGTTAAAAAGTTTGCCTAACGCTACATCAAAATCCATAACAGCAGCTTGATAGTGCCTAATCCGCCATTGATCTACGGTTGCTCCCTCATGAAGAATATTAATCCATTCCCCATTCTCTTCTGCTTGATCAATCATATCAAAGTAACCCAGTTGTTCAAATAACAACTTGTTCTCAGGACCGTAATCATATGGACCATGCATTGACATTGTCGACCAAAAATAATAGAAGGGTTCTTCTTCATTGAACATAAATTCCATTACTTTCTCGATAGTTTCACTATCTAAAGTGTAATCACCATTCCAAGTCCATCTTTCCTGATTAGGGAACAAATCATCATGCGTATAATTATTTTCGAAACCAATCATCGGTATCAATCTTGAACGCGAATAAAAACTACCTATATTGTCATGAAAAAATGCTGTTTCATAATTTTCAGACAAAATTGATGGAAGTGAATTTGAAAAATCATAATCATATATATTAGGCAACAACTGTATTGTAGGATAATGACCTGCCATACCAATTATTTCTGAGACATTAGTCTTATTCTCGCTGTAATGATTAGGAAAATATAAACCCTCTTGTGTTAATCTATATAGGTTTGGAGTCAAAATTTCATTTACTGCGAATGATTGAAGTGATTCGACCATAATTGTTATGATATTTGCGCCTTCAAATTCTCCAAAAAAATTTGTAGGCAATGATTCAAGCACAGGAACTACGTCATAATCTTCATCAAGCAACTCTTCAAAACTAGATCCTAATACAATTACTTGTGTTTCTTTCAGATAGTATCCCAGCATACCAAACTCTTCAAGTGAAGCTCTCTTAAAAGTAGTTATATTGTTTATTTTTAGGAATCTCTCAAATGTTTTTGTTCCACTACCAAAAGAGATAAAAATAAATAAAAATATAGACGTTAAAACTAAAGCTGTTTTTCGGTAATAATTTGGGATTGTTTTACAATACTGATACTTCTTCTTCCAAAGAGTTTTTAATACAATAAAATAAATCAAAGCTATAAACAGTGAAGTAAAAATCGAATTCACCGATAAGAAATCAAAGTTGAAAACTGTTTTTGCTTCTTTGAGCAATGTCAATTGTTGCAAAGTAAAAAGATCAAAATAAACAGAATACATAGTTGCATTAATTAAAAATAATGCCATAACTATTGATAATATCGAAGTAATATAAATAACAGACCCTTTGAAGGTCTTAAACAGCATGGACAAAGAGCCAACTCCCAATGCAAAAAGAAAATCAATATAAAATGATTTTGGTAGAGTCTTAAAATCAACCCACTTAAAAGTAATATATTCAATTAACATATAGAAGAAAATAAATGTAAGAAGTAATACACCTTTTTCTTTTAAATACTGTTTCATTATTGTTCACCATAATAATTATATCATAGCTAAAATAGTTTTAGTATTTAAAAGTTGAATACAAGTTATAAAAACGCTTTATTTTTCTTTAATTTCTTGTTATTTTCAAGAATTATTCTTCGAAATCTCGTTTTGCTTAGCTTTTTGACTTAACTAAAAGAAAAACTTCAGAATTCTATATTTTAGAAATTCTGAAGTTAATTTAATAATTTGTATGTATTAAAAAATCTTTTTCTTCTTCAATATTAAAACGATTGCTGCTCCTAAAACAACAACTCCTCCACTAATTGAACCTATGATTAAACCTGTTGGATTATAATCCTCTACCGATAAGTCTTTATACATTACATAAGTTGAGTTAGCGGATAGTCTAACACTTTGATTTCCTTTAAAGGTTTCGAGTATTTCCAAACCTGCTTCCTCACCGTTTACTAAAACTCGATATCCTCCTGCACTTGGAAGTTTAATTCTAACTGCTTTATCATTCGCATTATGAATGACCATGATATTTTCGAGTTCATCATTACTTGCACCATTATTGATTTGGAATGCTATAACTCCATCAATATCCTCATATATGAAATCTATATTATCAATTACATCCTGAGCTTCAGTCATCCTGAAAGATGCATGTGCCTTTCTCAATGCTATAAGTCCTTTATAATACTGATAAACATTTTGAGTAGTCTCATCAGTCAGATGATCCCATCTAATTTGATTTATCTCATCTGGTGATTCATAAGAATTGTGATCAAAACCTGCTTTTCCAATCAAAGGTTTTGATCTTAGCATTTCATCACCAGCATGTAAAAAGGCAATACCTTGTGATGTAAGCACAATTGCATTAGCTTGTTTTTGTAATGCCGGAATCAAATTAAGACGATTTGTTGTTTCTAAAGTCAAATATAGTTTATCATGTAAGGTGTTGTTATCATGTGCTGTAACATAATTTAAAGTTTTAGTCGGAACAGTATGCCAAATTTTTTGTGCAGATAAACTGCTTCCACTAAGCCCAGGATAAGCTACTCCTCCAACAATACCATATTTGATTCTTGCATAATTGTTACTGCTCCAATCACCCTGAATAAATCCTCCTTGATCTCTTGCGAAAACACTACCTTTAACGGCATCTCTTAAATCATCATTGAAAGCTCCAATAAGTGGCATTTGGTCAAGATTTCTTTTGCCCGCTTGATAATCTGCAGATAAAGGAGTAGATCCTCCCATCCAAGGTTCACCATAAACTAAGATAGTATCATCTATTTCATGTAAAGCCTCAACTAAAAGATTCATGGTTTCTATATCATGAAGTGCCATTAAATCAAATCTAAAGCCACTAATATTATATTCATAAGCCCAAAATTTAACTGAATCAATCATAAATTTTCGCATCATAACTCTTTCTGAAGCTGTTTCATTTCCTGTGCCTGAACCATTACTAAATGCTCCCGATGATGTTTTGCGGAAGTAATAACCCGGAACAATCAACTCAAAATTGGAGTTTGCAGTTAAACCAGTATGATTATAAACAACATCCATGATAATTCTTATGCCAAAATCATTGAATCCCATAATTGTTTCTTTTAGTTCGACTACTCTCTTTGTACCCTCATATGGATCAGATGAGAATGAACCTTCAGGGACATTAAAGTTTAGCGGCATATATCCCCAATTAAAACTATTGTAGTCTTCATCGTTAAGTTTTGTTTCATCGACAACTCCAAAATCAAAGAATGGCAGGATTTGAACATGAGTTACACCTAGATCTAAAATATGATCAAGACCTGTTTTATAACCTTCATATCTAGTTCCTTCTTCAATCAAACCTAAAAATTTTCCTCTGTTAGCTTCCGTACCATTCCAACTAGAATGAGTAGACAAATCTCTAACATGTAACTCATAGATAATCGCATCAGTTGGATTAACCATATTATCAACTCTGTCATTATAAGCAAATCCTTCAGGATTAAGTTGAGAAAAATCAACAACCATTCCTCTGATACCATTTACTCCTGCACTTTTTGCATAAGGATCAATAACTTCATTTATGATATCACCATTTTTAACGCTAAAAGTATAGTAATAACCATGCAAATTTGTATTTTCTTCATAGAAAAAAGTACCTTTGACATCAGGAGTCATCACTTCAGTTCTTATTGGAGTATCTGTTCCGCCACTAACAAATGGTGTTCCTGTATCATATAGATTTAAGGTTACCTCTTGAGAAACAGGAGCCCATAACCTAAAAGTTGTTTTATTACCACTTACTAAAGCCCCTAAATCATCGCCATCATATCCAAAAGCTTCTTCAAATTCATCAGAATCATATATTCCATCAAAAGTCACTAAGTAATCATTTTTACTTGAATCAGAAGGGAAGGTTGCTTCGATAACATATTGTTTTGAAAAATCTAAATCATCTTCTAATGTAACAGAACCCGAATTATTGCTCACATTGAAACTGCTAATCCCCATAGCAACTCCATCTTCCTTAACAACTACACTACTCCCTTCAATTGGCTCAGTTGTTGAAAAGAATATCTCATTCAAATCCGTGAAATAAGCGTTTTTGAACTTCGGGCTTCTTTGTGGACCATTTGGATCATCAATAGAAGTTCCAACTCTAGTATCACCTTCTACCAAATAAATATGGAACTCTCCGTTTGCTGAGTTTGCCGGAATATCAACTAAACGATCAGCATCAATATCTTTCTCAAGCCAATTACCTTTTCTAACAATTAAACCCAAACGTTCAATACCAGGAAAAGTCTCATCAACATTTATTACAGTTACTACCCCTCCAAAATTAAACTCTGAAGCAGTTTCATCTGTAGTAAAAGGATATCCACTTCCCTCAAGTGAAGTTGGTAAATTTTGCCAAGCCCAAACATTCCAATCAGTATAATCACCATTATAGCGATAATAATGAATATATATTTCACTTACTTGCTCATCTGCTTTGACATAAGATATAAGTGAAAAGGAACTAAGAAATATCAATAGAATTACTAATAACTTTTTCATATTCTCCTCCATCTAACTATTTATATTTACATTATATCATAGTTAAATAAAAAACAATTGCCAGCAACTAAAAAATGAAAACGATAACACACTAGTATTATAGCCATTTTAAAAACGATGATAAGCCAAGCCCTTGCAAACGCTTTTACTAAATGATAAAATTATCATATATCGTAAAAACTTAATTAAGGAGAAGTGATTATGAAAAAATTATTGGTTTTTTTGACATTTGCAATTATTGCTATTACTGCTATTGGATGCGGTGGTAAAGCTCCACTCACTATTTGGGTTGGTTCTGAGTCAGAAGCTTTCTATCAACAAAAAATGGAAGAGTATAAAGCTTTCTATCAAAATCAAAATGGTGTAGAATTCCCTCATGATATCAGAGTCGTTGGAGTTGACACCGGAACTGCAGCATCAACATTTCTTGATGATACTGAAGCTGGTGCAGATATTTTTACTGCAGCACACGATAACTTAGGGAAACTAATCACTGGATCAAGTGCAGTTGCCCCAATTCAAAGTCAAGCACTTTTAAATCAAATTCAAAATGATAATCCTGATTCATTCTTGAATGTAATCAAAGGAACAGTCGGTGGAGTTCAATATACTTTCGGTGTTCCGTATGTTGCTCAAGCTTTAGTCCTTTACTATAACAAGGATTTTGTCTCAGAAACTCAAGCGCAGAGTTGGGAAGGTATCCTTGAAGCTGCAGTAGCTGCTAATAAGCAAGCTTTGTCTTTAGCTGGTACTGATGGTTTTAACAATTCCTTTATTCTTCTAGCAACAGAAAAAGAAACTGGCTACACCTCTTTAAGACTATATGAAAATGGTGTTCAAGATAATACCTTCGGTACAGGTGATGATACTATTGCCAAACTAAAATGGGCTCAAAGATTTTTTAATCATCCAAATGGAGCTAAGAGACCAAGTGATTCTGGTTGGGAAGTAGAATTATCAGATAAAATCTCTATTGCTTTTATCGGTGGAGCATGGCATTTCAATGCAGCAAAAGCTGCAGTTGGTGAAGATAAACTTGGAATTACAATTCTTCCAACATTTACATTAACTTCTGAAGATGCTTATGGTGATGCAGAAGCTGGAACATTATTCCAATCAGGAACCTTCGCTGATGCAAAACTATTCTTCATGAAAAAAGACAGCAACTATCAAGAATATTTAGAAGATATCTTACTATTTTTAACAACAAAAGATGTTCAAGAAGAGTCATTTGAAGTTGCAGCAAATCTCCCAGCGTATAAGAATGCAGCAGAAGAATTTGAGGCTTTTCAAGCAGATACTCTTGATGCAAAATTAGCTACTGCTCAAGTTCGGATGTTTGAATATGGAATTCCTCAACCTTTTGGATTTGTAAGCCGTTATAACACCTATTATTATTCTAAAGGTGCACCAGATTTAATATTGGATATTCTTGAAAACAAAGATGGCGAATTCACAACACATCAACAAATATTAGCACAGATGCAAATTGTTGAATCATTGTGGAAAACTGGATTAAGACCTTAGTGTTTTCGAGGATATAACATGGACCTAGAAAACAAAATAAATAAGAAGCCGAGGGTAACGTCTCGCTTTTTATCTTTTAACAAGAACTTGTTTTTGAATACTAAAGATAAATTTATCAGTTTTGTAAATCGCTTTAAAAACGGTAGTATTGGTACCAAACTATCTCATTTTATTATGGGCGCAGGTAACTTCTATCACAAGCAATACATCAAAGGTTCTATATTCTTTATAATTCAAGCAGCTTTTCTAACTCTGTTTATCAGTTCGCCTGAAGTAAACCGAACACCTCTTGGATTTAAATCTATTGGCAATTTCTTTACACTAGGAACTGTTGAAGGTGATGTTTTTTCACGAACTGACAACTCGATGCTTATGCTTTTATTTGGAGTTGTTACCTTTGGGATAATTGCAATGTTTTTAGCTGCTTACTTTGCTAGTATAAGAAGTGCAGTCAAAGCTGACCAAGACCTAGCTAGCGGGAAAAAACCAACTAGCTTTAAGCAAGATATCGCTTCATTGCTTGATGAAAGATTCCACGTTGCGATGTTAACTCCTGCAATCATCGGTATTACTGTATTTACAATTTTACCAACAATCTTTATGATTTTGATTGCGTTCACAAATTTCAACCACGAAAGACCGGCTGGTCAAGTATTATTTGATTGGGTTGGTTTTCAAAACTTTCTTGACATCTTTTCTGGTACCGGAGAAATTGCTGTCCGTTTCGGTCCTGTTTTAACTTGGACTTTGATTTGGGCTTTCTTTGCAACTTCAACTAATTATATCGGTGGTATTTTACTAGCTCTACTGATCAATAAGAAAGAAGTTAAGTTTAAGAAATTATGGAGAACAATCTTTATCTTGACAATTGCCCTGCCTCAATTCATCTCTTTACTAGCAATGAGAAACCTCTTGTCTGAATATGGGCCCATTAACGCCATCCTACAAAATCTAGGAATAACCGAAGCCCCAATAAGATTCTTGGCAAATGCCAACAGTGCCTGGACAGCTAGAATTACTATCATCGTCATTAACATTTGGATAGGAATTCCTTATACAATGTTAATGACAAGTGGTATTTTAATGAATGTTCCCGCAGAATTATATGAAGCTGCCCAAATTGATGGTGCAACTAAAAGACAAGCCTTCTTTAATATAACAATACCTTATATTTTATTTGTTACTACCCCCTACCTAATAACTTCATTCATTGGTAACATAACATCTTTCAATGTTATCTATCTATTAACGGGTGGAGCTCCAACTGTTAGTGGTTATATTGCTGGCGAGACTGATCTTTTAGTAACATGGCTCTATAAATTAACCATAGACCAAAGTGACTACAACATCGGTTCCGTAATTGCAATTATGACATTCATAATTACTGCTTCTGCTACTTTACTTAGTTACAGAAGAAGCAAATCTTATAAAGAGGAGGATGCATTTCAATGATGAGTACGAATACGACTACTGTCAATGAACCTATAAAATTTAGAAGTGCAAAAGCTGCAAAAAGATTGTCAACTATTACAGCATATTCCTTATTAATCATTTTATCAATAATCTGGCTTTATCCTATAGTATGGATTATTCTTAACTCATTTAGGGTTGAGTATACTGGAACCGGTCAACTGATTGGTATAGTAGTAAGTCATTACATCCCCAAATCTGTTGGGCTTGAAAATTTTAGAAGATTATTTTTCGATTCTTTGTTTCCAAGATGGTTCCTTAATACTTTAATGGTCAGTTCAGTTTCTTTTATTCTTTCAACTCTACTGACTTTGTCTGTTGCTTATGTTATGAGTAAACTGAAATTCAAGGCTAGGAAAAAGTTTCTTAATATCGCAATTATCCTAGGGTTATTTCCTGGTTTCATGTCAATGATTGCTATTTACTATATCCTGAAGGCTTTACAACTAACTCAAACACTATTTGCATTGATGCTGGTTTATTCAGCTGGAGCAGGTTTAGGTTTTTATGTAGCTAAGGGATTCTTTGATATCATCCCTAATTCGCTTTTGGAGTCAGCCAGACTAGACGGGGCAACTAACTCACAAATATTCGGAAAAATTGTCTTGCCTTTAAGTAAACCTATTATAATCTATACAGCTCTTTTAGCCTTTATTGGACCTTGGATGGATTTCATCTTCGCTCGAGTTATTCTGGGTGAAACCAATAGAGAGCTGCATACGGTGGCTGTAGGGTTGTATTATATGGTTTATGGAGAAAGAGTTGACTCTAATGTATTTACTCTCTTTGCAGCTGGTTGTGTTGTTGTAGCAATCCCGATTGTAACTTTATTCCTTTCTATGCAAAAATACTATATCGAAGGAGTTACTGCTGGTGCTGTCAAAGGATAGATGGGAAGGAGGATAAAATGAAAAAACTAATAGTTTTTATTCTCATCATCATTCTTAGCTTAACTGCAATACAATGTACTTCTATGCGTGAATATGCCCTAAAAGATGAATTGTTGGAACCCATAGAGCTTAATGACCAGTTCGGTGTATACTATGAGATATTTGTTGGTGCTTTTTCTGATAGCAATAAAGATGGTATCGGAGATTTAAGAGGTGTAATCAATCGCTTCGATTATTTAAATGATGGAGATGATTCTTCTGGTAAGAGTCTTGGTATAGAAGGGATTTGGTTCATGCCTATTATGCCATCTCCAAGTTATCATAAGTATGATGTTACAAATTATAAAGATATCGATAAAAAGTATGGAACTTTAGAAGATTTTCAAGACCTGATGACTTTAGCCCAAGAGAGAAATGTAGATATCATCATTGATTTGGTAGTTAACCATACTTCAGATCAACACCCTTGGTTCAAAGCAGCTAGAACAGCTATGCAAAATGGTGATTTTACAAACAAATATTTGGATTATTATACCTTAGTAACAGATTCTAAAAAAGAACCAGGAAAAACCTATTATCTTTTCCATGGTGATTACTATTATGAAGGTAACTTTTCAAGTTCAATGCCCGAACTAAATCTCGATAGTGAAGAAGTAAGAGATGAGCTTATAGACATTGTAAGTTTTTGGTATGAATTAGGTGTTAAAGGATTTAGATTAGATGCGGCAAAATATCCATACTTCAATGATGATTCAAAAAATATCGAGTTTTGGAATTGGTTTGTCTCTGAATGTAAAAAGATTAGGGAAGACACTTATATTGTTGGTGAGGTTTGGTCTGGAGATTCGTTGATTGCACCATATTATGAGCCTTTCAGTAATTTTGATTTTGGCATGAGTCAATTGCAAGGTGCAGTTGCTTTAACTGCTAAAGGACAAGATGAAATCAACTGGTACGTCGGATATCTTGATAGTTACCGCAATCTTGTCGAAAGATACAATCCAGATGCAATCCTTACTCCATTTATCTCAAATCATGATATGAATAGAGCTGCTGGTTTCTTAAGTTTAGACAACTATCAAATGCACATGGCAGCTAATCTCTATATATTGACTTATGGAAATCCCTTTATCTATTATGGAGAGGAAATTGGCATGAAAGGTTCAAGAGGAAATGAGAACACAGACGCTAACAGAAGATTAGCTATGCTTTGGGGAGATAGAGATAGTGTTAATGACCCAATAGGTTCTACTTACGATTCAAAGAATCAAGTAAACGGTACAGTAAGATCTCATTTGCGAGATAAAGATTCTTTACTAAACCATTATAAGAAACTCATAATGATTAGAAAAGCTAATCCAGAAATAGCAAGAGGAGATTATACAAGGTTAACATTTGATGGTTACTATTATTTTGGAGGATTTATATCAACATGGAATGATTCAAGTGTTGGTGTGTTTCATAATACCAGTGATCAAACAATCATAATCGATCTCAGTTTACATATCGACTATGAGTTTTCTGTTCTAAGAGCATATGTCGGTCAAGAAACGGCTAATTTAAGCGGTCAAACTTTAACAATCGGTCCAATGACATCAGTGATTTTGAAATAATAAAAGCGGTTACACATTTTTTATCAAAACAATGAAAGCGATTGACACAAAAACATCACAGTGTTATAATTACATTAAGTTTTAAATAAAACTATTTAAAAATAAAGGAGAAGAAAATGAAAAAAGTATTAGTATTATTACTTGGCTTAGTTCTTACTTTTGCTCTAGTTGGATGTAACAACCCACTAGTTAATGAAGAAAAGGACTATTATGCTACAGGAAATTTCAACGGCTGGGATACTGTTGAAAGCGGAAAAATGGAAGCTATTGCTAAAAATGATGAAAGAGTATCTGCAATTAAATCAGAATTATCTGGAGTTAAGTTCTTATATTTAGTTGAAGGCACTCTACCAACTGATGCTGCTGGTTGGTCAGTAACTTACAAAATTGATGGTACAGTTACTGAACTAGATGGAAACTTAACTGTAAAAGTTATCCGTACAGAAGCTGGTGAACCAGACGAAAGAAACTGGTGGGCACAAAGCCCTGAATCAGGTGAAATCAAAAACCTTACACCTGATACATTATACATTCCTCCATTCGTAGAAGAAAATGTTGATCAAGCTGGTGGATGGAATGATAACCCTGCAGCTTTAGAAGCAGGCACTTATTACATCGTTTTCGCAGAATTTACTGATGGAACAAGAGGCTTAGGATTAATAAAGAAATAATTTAATTTAATAAGAAAAAGTTCAACTTGTTTTTGAAGTTGAACTTTTTTTATTGCTTAATATCATTCTTCTACTCTTCTAACCTCTTAAAATTCGGTCTTACACGATGTTTAGTTTTTGTTTCATAGAAGCTTGCTAAAGGTAAAACATGATCTTCTTTGAACTTCTCACCAAAGAAGAATAAAGATTTGGGATTATCATCCAATAACGGTTTTGCTGTCACAGCTATCACAGGATTTCCAAAAACAGGAGCGTGAGAGGTTCTCTTAACTGATATTAATACATCTAGTCGCTGCTCTTGAATAAGATTACTATGAAGACTTGCTTTCTTACGGTTTTCACTGAAGAACTCATGATACTCTTCTTCTTTTAGTGTTCCACTTGTTTTTTCAGCTGCCTCAAATATACTTTGACCGTATTTAAGACATTTGTCCTTATGTTTTTTGTTATAGTTGATGATATCACCTAAACTCTTGATATTTACAGGTTTATTAGTTGCGAGATAATGATTCAAATCAACCTTAAAATCATAAACCAAAGTCTCAAAATTAGGAATATCTTCCAACAAACCTTCTAACTCGATTACTTCTATTTCTCTATCTCTGAAAATTCTTTTTGCTTCCTCTTCAATAGTCAACTCCTCTTCATCATACTCTACATTTGTGTATCTAATAAAACCTACACGATCCTTTGATATATCCCTATCTAAAGCTTTAATAAAATTAAAGCGCTTGTTTTCAATTTGATAAGTATAGATATCTTCTTGATCATAACCATAAATTACCTGTAATAAGTAAGCACAGTCATCAACAGTTTTACCTATAGGTCCTGCAGTATCTTGATGATGTGAAATAGGTATTATACCAGTTCTAGATACCAAACCTACAGTTGGTTTAATCGTAGTTAAAGAGTTTTGTTTTGCTGGAGCAGTTAGAGATCCATTTGTTTCAGTTCCAATTGCAATAGGAACTAAATCTGCAGCAACAGCTACAGCTGAGCCAGTAGATGACCCTAATGGATCGATTTTTTTACTATAGGGGCTTCTTACTTGACCAAATCTCGAACCATAACCTGAAGGCATATTATCATAACTCATAAAATAAGCGAATTCTGAAAGGTTTGCTTTCCCTAAAATAATTACTCCAGCATCTCTAAGTTTTCGGACAATAAAAGCATCATTATCAGCGTAAAAATCACTAAGAACCAAGGAACTTGCACTTGTATGCATTTTATCTTTTGTATTAATATTATCTTTGATAACTAACGGTATCCCATGCATTTTACTTCTTAAATGATTTTTTTTACGTTCTTCATCAAGCATATCAGCTATTTCATATACCTCAGGATTTATCTCAGCAATTGAATTCAACTTTTGATTATTTTGATCAATTTCAATAATTCTCTTGATATATGTTTCAACCAAATCTCTAGACGTCCATTTGCCTGAACTCAAACCTTCGATGAGTTCTACTACTGTATATTCCTTATCCATATCTATCTCCATTCCTTAAAAAATTCGTCAAGATAATTTTTCATGAAAGCAATTCTTTTACTAGCGATTAATTTGGCATTTTCAGTATTCATAAGACTTTCAAGTTTCAATAATTTTTGATAAAAATGAGCTATTGCACTATCATCTTCAATAGAATTATCATATATCATCCGTTTAGCAAAGCCTGAGTAAGAAAAGCATCTAGCTATCCCGATTGCTCCTAAAGCATCTAATCTATCTGCGTCTTGAACTATTTTACCTTCTATAGATTCTACTTCTTTTCCAGCTAACCACGAACTATAGGAAATACTTGAGATTATCTCCTTAACTTTATAAGCCATTTCTTTATCGCAATTTTTAGAAAGGAAATCAGAAACATAACTACTCTTGGTTTTGTTGATCTTTGGATCATCAAGATCATGCAATAGACTAGCTAACTTAATTACATCTAAATCAACATTTTGACCGACTGCTAGATATATTGCCATATTCATAACCCTAATTGCATGATAATAATCATGCCCAGTGCTTTCTGTACCTAATAAATCTTTTGTAAAAATCTTGGCTTTTTCAATTAAATCAGTCATGATTATATTCCTTAGCAAGTTTGATATATTTTCTTGCATTCTCAATATTTGCTTCTATCTCTGCTTCAGTCAGTTCTCTAACTATCCGCATGGGATTACCCATAACCAAAGTTCTAGGAGGAACAATCTTTCCTGGCGGAACAACAGTTCCAGCAGCAACCATTGCTGCTTCACACACTTGAGCTTTATCTAAGATTATCGCACCCATCCCAATCAATGCATTATCTTGAACTGTACAAGCATGAATAATCGCGCTATGTCCAACAGTAACCATTTTTCCGATTGAAGTTGGAATATCTGTATTAGTATGTACAACTGCATTATCTTGAATATTGGTACCTTCTTCAATAACAACTCTTGCCATATCTCCTCTTATAGTAGCGTTGAACCAAACATTAACATCTTTTTTTAGGGTTACATCTCCAATAACTTTTCCAGATAAAATTATTGCTGATTTGTCAATCTTAGGAACAATATCTTTATACTTCATAATTTTCACCCACCTTGAATCTATAAGTTATAAAACCCTTATAATCAATCTTATCTATTTTTAAATCATTTTCCAATTTTGAGAAGACATCATCAATTTTACAATTATGCCTTGTTTTCAAAAAGCATTCTATCTCATATTGATTCATAGGATGACGGCTTATAATAGACCTAAGTGCTAAATAATCATCTTTTATTGCTGAATAGAAATTTGGTTTTGCTAAAACATCAATGCTTATTCCCTTAAGATCTTGAGCAATTCTTTCCATGTCAATTTGTTCAAGTGGTTTAACTGTTTCAATGGCTGGAGGTCTAATCGGTGAATTCAAGTATAGTTTATCATATCTTATTCTTCCCAGTAACTCTTTAAAACTCTCAATAGCCACAAAGTCATCGTTATATCCAAGACACAGCATTATCTCAAGCCATATCTGCCCAGTGTACTCTTTAGAGAATCTAATCAAACTTTCAACTATCAAATCATACTCTAAATATTTATGAGGTCTATTTATCTTCTTGAAACTAGCCTTATCATAAGCATCGATTGATGGTAAAACAATATCAGTCAATAATAAAGCATTGTAAACTTTTTCTTCAGTTAAAAAAGTCCCATTTGTTATAACACAAATTGGTTTTTTACTAATTTTCTTAATACTCTTTATTAGCAAATCCAAATCATAATAAAGCGTTGGTTCACCTTCGCCAACTATACTTATACAGTCAAAATCAATATTTTTATTAAGAAAATACTTTAACTCATCAATGATATCTAAATAATTTATTGTGTTTACATAGCTATTGGTCATCTTGTCTGTTAAACCAAGTTGACAATATACACAAGATAGGTTACATGTTTTTTTCTCAATTGGCGAAATACCTAATGACCTACCAAGTCTCCTTGATGGTATCGGACCATAAACATACTTCATATTCATCTCAACACCTTAGAAATAGCATTGATAATGTCACTTGCTATCATCGAACTTTCCCCAAATTCTTCTTTTGCATAATTAGCTGCTAAATTATGAAGAGCTACCCCTTTTAAAGCCGCATCAAACAGATTAAAGTCTTTAAGATACCCGGATATCATCCCAGTTAAAACATCTCCACTCCCAGCTTTGGCTAAGCCAGTGTTCTTTGCTTGAAGTAAATAAATCAGGCCGTCTTTAGCAATGAATGTCGTGCTTCCTTTTAGAACTGTAACAATTCCTTTCAAAGAACTAAGATATTTGATTGGGTTAGCTTTAATTAAGTCTGTATCATGACCGATAAATCTTGAAAACTCTTTGAGATGGGGAGTAATTATGATATTTTCATATACATTATTTGGACTTAAATATGATATAGCGAAAGCATCAACAACCACCTTTTTTTTACTAGCAATTATTTCATTTAGACAATTGCTATATTGATTGTTTTGTTCAGTAATTCCTGGTCCAAAAACGAAACCATCATATCTTTTAACGGATAGTTCTTTCAAGTTTCTATAGATAATCTCCGGATAAAATCTAACCAATTCTTGAGGATAGAATACATCAACCATACCAACACCTGACTTCAAACCAGCGTATGCAGATAAATTAATCGCTCCTGGTAATGAAGATGATCCTATGTAACCATACACACCATAGTCATACTTATGAGAATTATGTTTTCTAGTCTTGCTTAAGTCAACTTCTTCATTAAGAATATAATTTATGTTAGATTTTTTTTCAATCAAACCAATATCTAAGACTTCTATATTACCATGATAATCCAAAGCATCATTCAACAGGTTACCAAGTTTATAATAACCCAAAACCCCTGTATATTTCGCCTTAATAGCTTTGTTCATAACTAGACCATTATTTGAATTAATTCCACTTGGTATATCGATTGAATAAACCTCTTTTTTTGAGTTATTGATTATGTCAATAAGTTTAGCGTAATCAGAAACGACATCTCTATCCAATCCATAACCAAAAATACCATCAACAATCAAATCATAATTATTAATCTCTGTTTCTAACTCCTCTAACCCAAAAAAAATCTCATCTTTAGATAACATATTATAATAAAACATATAAGCTTCGTGTGCTTTTTCAACATCACCTAAACAAAAAAGAGTAACATTAAAACCAAGTTTCTTTAACTCAAGATATACTACCAAAGCATCCCCACCATTGTTTCCTGTGTTTGCAACAATAAGAAACCTTTGATTTCTAGACTTGATAACTCTTTTTAACAGATCTTTAGTAACCATTACCCCAGCTCTATTCATCAAATCACTGATAGTACATCCTGTCTCTTTACAAGTCTGCTTTTCAATTTTCAAGATTTCAGTTTTATCAAATACTTGATACATAAAATCACCTCTGAATCAAAAAACTAATAAAATAAAGCAATAACAGATGAAGTGGATAAAAAGCATAGAAGAAATACTTAAGTTTATACTTTCCTGCTTTTCCATTATAAAGAAAAATAAAGATCATCGCAAAGACACTATACCACTGGATTGTAACAAACTTTGCAACACTGTCAAGGTTTGACAGACTATACAAAGGATATTCAATAAATATCAGATTTAGCATCAATAAGTACAATAAACTGAGATATTTATTATCATACATTCCAAAAAATAAAATCATCAACACCCCATATGCACCATACGACAAAGAGAGGATTTCTGCAATAAATATAATCGGAATAACTAGAATTCTTAAATACAAATTCTTTTGTTTAATCAGATAAAGAGAAAAAAGACCTAAAAGTAATGTCCAAATAATATTGAAACTCAATAAATAATTATCTTGTCCCATCAAATAATAACCTAACAAAACAACTTCAATAATGATAGCTAAACCAAGCAATCTTAAAAAGTATTTCTTTAGATTACTAGTGTGATTGAACCCTTCTGCTAAAAGAAAAGCGAACAAAACAAAAGCAAGTCTTCCAATAATTCTAAAGACTGTATAAACAGAAGCATCAACCTCCATGAATATTACCGCTATATGGTCGAAAACCATAGCTATAGCAGCGATTACCTTTAAAGAGAATCTACTCATATATCTTTACAACTCAATGTCCATTTCTACGGGGCAGTGATCTGACCCATGAATATCATTCAAAATCTTAACATCAATAACTTGTTCCTTAATCCGATTAGAAACCACGAAATAATCAATTCTCCATCCTGCATTGTTAGCCCTAGCATTAAATCGATAGGACCACCAAGTATATTTTATTGTATCAGGATACAAATATCGAAAAGTATCGATAAACCCTACATCTAATAAAGCTTGGAACTTTGTTCGCTCTTCGATTGTAAAACCAGGATTCTTCTGATTTGCTTGAGGGTTCTTTAAATCAATTTCTTTATGTGCTACATTTAAATCTCCACATAAGATAACTGGCTTCAAAAGATCTAATCTTCGTAAGTAATCTCTAAAATTATCTTCAAACTCCATCCTGTAATCTAGTCTTTCTAATTCCGGTTTTGCATTTGGAACATATACATTGACGAAAAAGAATCCATCATATTCTAATGTAATAATCCTTCCTTCATCATTGTATAGTTTCCCATCTATCCCGTAGCTAACATGTAAAGGTTGTTTCTTTGTATAGATTAAGGTTCCCGAATAGCCTTTTTTATCAGCACAATTCCAAAACTCATGAAAATCTTTAAAATCAAATTCTTTTTGATCTTCTTGCATTTTAGTTTCCTGAATAGCAAAGATATCAGCTGATCTATCTTTAAAGAAATCATCAAAACCCTTCTTCCTTGCTGCTCTTAGACCATTGACATTCCAAGTTATTAGTTTCATGTATTCACTCAACCTTTCATATGAATTAATTTATTAAATTATAACACAATTCCTTAGATTTTGCATAATTTAACATCATTTTATGAGAATTGAAAAGAGATATCTTGATGATTTACTGTAAAAAATATATTGATTAACTCATGACTATAATTAGAATAAAATTCGATTAATTCTGTGAACTTTGTTTACAAAGGTATGATTATTAATTATAATATGAATACACAAAACCCTTGTAAGGAGTCCTTATGGAAAATAATCATTATAATTTGATGCAAATTGCGATTGCAAAAGCAAGAAAGACGATGAATCAAGATGTTGGCGGCCCCTTTGGAGCATTGATAATCGATAATAATAATCAAGTTATTGCTGTTGCTTCTAATAGTGTATTAAGAGATCATGACCCAACAGCACACGCAGAAATCAATGTCATACGCAAGGCCACAAAAAAATTACAAACTCATGATTTAAGCGGATGTATACTATATACAACAGCATATCCTTGTCCTATGTGTTTAGGAGCAATTATTTGGTCAAACATAAAAAAAGTATATTATGGTTGTGTTGAAAAGGATGCAGATGCAATTGGCTTTAGAGATGATTTTATCTATCGTTTTATTGAAGGAAAAAGACAAGATCTTAAAGTGCTTGATTTAGAAGAAACAAATAGAGACTTATGTCTCGAGCTTTTCAATGAATATCAATTAAAGCAAAAACAACTATACTAAAAAATTAAAAAACAAGAATAGGCTCAGTTTCTTAAAGAGCCTATTCTTTTTTTACAAGGGTGTTGATAAAGAATGTAATTAAGTACAACTTAATTAATGACAATTTTAATATAAATTCTTCTAAATCAAAACATTTATTTAGTCATGAAATGAAAAACTATCTTAATTTATAAAAAATAATAATAAAGATTTTTATAAGTCTATAGTAATCATATCAAATTGATTTATTGATTTATTGGTTGATCTTGTTATTGAAATTTACTCGAAGCAATCTCAATGTATCTCAAAACTCCATTAATCTGCTTAGATTCCATCACAGAAATTTTGATTGCCTCTGTATCAATCGGACCAAAATCAAGTTTTGTAAGCCATTCTTCATCAATCATTACTTTTCTTCCTAAAGTAACATGTGGTTTAAATAATGAAAATTCAATCTCTAATCCCGTTTTCACTAAAGCTTCTACAACTCTTTCACGCAGTTGCATAAGTTCCTTTTTATAGTCAATTGAAACATATACTAATCGTTGCTTCTTTTTGAAACTACTTATTCCCCTTAAGGTGTAAGAAAACCTCTCAAACTCAATATTTTTCATAGAAGTAATGACCAACTTTAGTTGGTCTTTTGATACTTCTCCAATATAAAAGAGAGTCAGATGTAAGTTGTTAACTAAGGTATACTGACCCCTATAATCTTTGCTTAGTTCATTTATTTTTTCAGAAAGCTTATTTACTACTTGAACAGGAAACAACAATGCGATAAAAACTCTCATTGAGCAATTACTTATCTCCCATAGTCATAGCCATTACTGCTTTAGCTGTGTGAAGTCGGTTTTCAGCTTCTTGGTATACAATTGAATGTTCTCCGTCAATAACCGAATCTTCTACTTCATTTCCGCGGTCAGCTGGTAGAGCATGCATGTAAACTGAGTTTTTATTGGTCAAAGCCATCATTTCTTCAGTACACTTCCACCCCTTATAACTCTCAAGCAAATCATCAACAACCTCATTTGATTGATTATTTACCCATGATCCCCAGTTCTTTGGTATTACGATATCCGCATTGCGATAGGCATCTTCCATATTATGAGTTATTTTAAAACTTCCGCCATGTTCATCAGCATATTTCTTAGCACCTTCGATTGCCCACTCAGGTAAGTCATAACCTTCAGGATATGCTAAAGTAACATCCATCCCATATCTTGGAAACAAAAGAATCTGTGTTAATGGTACACTAATAGGCTTCTTATGCGTTGTTGCATAGGCCCAGATAATTGATACTTTTAGATTCTTTGTTTCATTGAAAACTTCTTGTATAGTCATTAGATCTGCTAAACCTTGCATTGGGTGATAAAGGTCGCATTGTAGATTCATGATTGGAACTGTCGAATTAGCAGCCATTTCACGCAAATACTTATTTCCTACCTCCCAAAAACAGTTTCTGCAAGCTATTCCATGCCCATAACTTGAAAGAATTACTGCAGTATCTTTTGCACTTTCTCCATGTGATATCTGCATCTTAGATGTATCAAGGAAAGTTGCATGCCCTCCAAGTTGAGCTAATCCAGCTTCCATAGAATTTCTAGTTCTTGTGGATTGTTCAAAAAACATCAAGAAAGCAGTTTTATTTTTTAGATAACTTGTATCTTCATTCTTATAAAACTTAGCCTTCAAATCTTTTGATACAGCAAGCAATGTATCTATTTCTTCTTTAGTCCATTCTGTCAAACTGATAAAATGTTTTCCTTTAAATAGTGGTTTCATTTTTTTAACTCCCCTTTAATTAAATTGTCTATATAGATTGAAGGTATTGCAACATACATTGCACAAGCTTTTACTAAATGCTCTTTATAGGTAATCTCATTAGGCGCATGTGCTTGCTCTTCCTTCCCTGGTCCAAAGCCAATACAAGGAATATTATGGCGTCCCATAATAGATACGGCATTTGTTGAAAAAGTCCATTTATCAACTAATGGTTGTTTATTAAAGAGCTTTTGATATGCCAAAACAGCACTTTTACAAACAACATGTTCCTCAGGTAAAACCCAAGTTGGAAAATAAGCTTCTGTGGGATAAACCAAGCCTGTGTAAGATGGTCTTGCATAATCATACATGATAACTTCAGCTTTGGCTTGCTTGACTGAACTTAAGTTCCTAATCTCTTCTAAAGCACTCTCAAATGTTTCTCCATCGGTAAGCCTTCTATCAATCGATATCGAACAACCATCTGCTACTGCACATCGAGAAGGCGATGAATAGAAAATTTCACTTACAGTCAATGTCCCTTTTCCTAAGAACTCATTATTTCTTAGACGTTTGTTTAACTCTTGAAGTTCAATTAAAATCGGAGCCATTTTATAAATAGCATTATCACCACGCGAAGGGGCTGAACCATGACAAGAAATACCTGATGTTGTTAGTTTGATTTCCATTCTTCCTCGATGGCCACGATAAATATTCAAATTTGTCGGTTCGGTAATGATTACAAACTCTGGTTTGATATTTTCTTGCTCAATTAAGTATTGCCAGCATAAGCCATCACAATCCTCTTCTTGAACAGTTCCAGTTATTAACAATGTATAATCTTTATCCAATCCTAATTCCTTAATAATCTTTCCTGCATAAACCATCGAAGCCATGCCGCCCTCTTGATCACTTGCACCTCTGCCTCCTATCACTTGATCATCTTCCATACCAGAATATGGATCAAAAGACCAATTCTTAATATCACCTACTCCTACAGTATCAATATGTGCATCAATCGCGATTAGATGTTTCCCAGATCCTACTCTACCGATTACATTACCTAAAGCATCAACTCGGACTTCATCAAATCCTACTTTTTCCATCTCTTGTTTTATTCTTTGAATTACTAACTTCTCTTCACAACTCTCACTAGGTATTGCAATCATATCACGTAAGAAAGCCGTCATCTCTTGCTCATATTTTTTACTTAGTTCTAGTATTAACTTATAATCCATTGTTGTCTTCCTCACGCATCCTCTTAATCAATTCATCGTAGTGATGAACTTTTTGATATTCCTCATCCCAAAACTCCATGTTTTTCATTCGGTCAAGGTATTCTTGGCTATACCCAAATTTTAACCAATCTCTTTCTTTTTGGCTAAATAATTTTTGTTTTTGAGCCTCACTTCTATAATCAGCAATATCATCTGTATCAGCTTTAATAAAGATATCTCTAAACCATCTTCTCAATACAAAATCTTCAGTTTCAAGATATCTCTTATCAAGATCATCTAAAACTGTTTCATAACGATCATATCCATCAGTAGCTATTGTTACAACATTATCATCAGGACCTAAATTAAGATACTTTGCCATCTTAATTGCCCCGATGATGTTGCAAATACCAGAAACTCCGAACAACTCTTTCATCTCAAAAGCGATTTCCTTAGTAATTCCGGCTTCTACTAAAATATCAATACCATCATGAATTATCTTCAATCCTTGAACGGATTCCTCATCTTTAATCAAAACTATGAAATCAGTATTCAAAACATTGTGAATCAATGTACACATCTTATCCCCAATGCCTTCAATCCTATGTTGTCCTCTTCCACCATTCATCAATGTTGAACATTCATAAGGTTCTAAAGCAGCAATTTTTGCCTCTGGAAAGATTTTTTTTATATGATCTCCTGCAGCTAAAGTACCAGCACTTCCAGGCGCTGAGGTAAAACATGCAATTCTACCATTTCCAATTCCCTCAACAGCCTCAATACAAGCACTACCTGTGACGTGGCGGTGGAAACGATAATTTGGCAATAACTCAAACTGTGCCAAAGAACGATTTTTGGGGTCTTTCTTCAGTTCAAATGTTCTCTCAAGTGTTAATATCACATCTGATTCTGTTCCAGGGGTTAAATCTAGTTTAGCTCCATACCTTAAGATTCTTTGATACCTTTCCTTGCTCATGTTATCAGGCATGATAACTATTGAATCATATTTCATCAAGTTACATATATATGATACTCCAATACCAAAATTACCCGTAGAGGGCCCTAGTATCGTGTGTTGTCCTGGTATTATGGTTTGTTCAACACAACCTTCTATCAAAGTTGAATATGCTGGTCCAACTTTATGCGAACCTGAGGGAAAGTGTTTACCTAACAAAACAACAATGTTACAACTAACTCCGGTAAGTTCCTTAGGTAGAACAATGCGATGAACTCGATTTGATTCATCCTTCCAATTTATATTGAAAAGATTAATCGGATCAAGTTCCTCATGTCTTTTTGATAAAGCGATTTTTCTGATTCTAGGATCGATATTATTTGGATTAGCCATCTCATCATATGTCGGTCCGAATGGTATTTTACTCATTTATTACTCTTTCTCCTTCCATGTAGTCAATAAAATCTTGAAAATTATTCTTTAAATCAACTGGTTCATTGATAATAGTTAAAGCATTTTTTGTATCTTTCAATCCATTACCCGTAATAATAACTGTCACACTTTCTTTGTCTTTTATTACTTCTTCTTTTCTACCCTTAATCAAACCAGCATAAGAACACGCTGCAGCTGGTTCTGCAAAAATACCTTCTAAAGCTCCTAACTCTTTTAAAGCTTCAAGAATCTCATTATCAGATACTTTTAAATAAGTACCATTACTGTTTTTAACAGCATTTAGAGCTTTAATTGGATTTCTTGGTATACCAACTGCTATACTATCAGCTATAGTGTCCTCAACAGATTCCCTTACAACTAGATCATTGTGATAAGCATCATTAATAGGTGAACATCCCTCACTTTGAACTCCCATAATTCTGGGGATTTTCTCAATTAAACCTAGTGATTTTAAATCAAAAAAACCCTTATAAACTCCTGCAATAGTGCAACCATCTCCAACAGATACAATAACCCAATCAGTCAACTGATAATCTAACTGTTCCCAAATCTCATAAGCAACAGTTTTCTTTCCCTCTACCAAATTAGGGTTAATTGCCGCATTGCGATTATAAAAACCATATTTATCAATCGCTTGGCGACTTAAATCATATGCTGCCTTATAATCTCCATCAACCTTAATCACTTTTGCGCCAAAAGCTAACAATTGCGCAAGTTTGCCAATTGGCGCTCTTTTAGGAACAAATATTACAGTTTCAAGCCCCAATTTTGCTGCATTTCCAGCTAAAGATGAAGCCGCATTACCCGTTGATGAGCAGCAAACTACTCTCTTATTAGCTTCGAGAGCTTTAATACAGCCAATTACTGAGGCTCTATCTTTTAAGCTTTGAGTCGGATTCATACCTTCATCTTTAAAATACAAGTTATCAACTTTATACTTAATAGAGACTTTATTGCTTTTATAAAGTGGAGTCCACCCCACTCTTAAACTATTATCAATAAAGTCATTCCTTATTGGTAAGAGTTCTTTGTATCGCCAAATATTGTATTCATGATTTTCCTTAAAATAATCAACTCTCATAAATTTCTTCAAGTTTTTATAATCGTAAACCAAATCCAAAATACCTGAATCCTTACAAACTGGACATATCATCATCTCTTCTTTGAATGGATAGAAAGAATCACACACACTACATCGATAACCCAATACATACTTCACTTATTCTACCTCCAAAGAAATAATTCTAAAGTTCGATACATCAAACAATCCTTTATCAGTAACCTTAATCTCAGGAATTACCGGTAAAGACATAAATGCTAGTTGCAATAAAGGATCAGCTATCTCTTCACCTACACCCATACTTCTTAATAACTTATCGATATCTTTAAGTTTTTTAGCAACAAATTCTGGACTCTTATCAGACATTAAGCCAGCTACTTCAAGAGGTAAATAGTTAACACATAATCCGTTGCTAATAACTACTACTCCTCCACCAATCTCTTTAATTTTCTTGATTGCATGCATCATGTCTTGATCATTGTCACCAACAACAATAAGATTATGGGAATCATGTGCAACAGTTAAAGCTAAAGCACCATTTTTTAAACCAAAATCAGAAATAATTCCTTTCCCAATATTATTACTGCTTGTATGTCTTTCAATTACACATAATTTTAATAATCCTGGATTACTACTAGATTGAAACTCATTGTCTATGAGTTTGACTCTCTTAACTAAATGTTTGGTTGTAATATTATTCCTTACCAAACCAATAACATTTGCTAGGTCACTCTTCATAACAAATGATAAATCGATTTTAAAAATATCTATATTTACTGTATCAAGAATATCCTTATTGATTTGTTGCTTTGATTCAAACAAAGGCTGATAATTACTAGCAACCAAATCTCCTGCTTTATAGACATGTTCCACTTTGATATCTTTTAAATCTTTGAACATTACAAAATCAGCTTTAAATCCTGGAGCAATTGCACCAATATTTTTTAGTTTATAACAGTCTGCTATGTTCTTTGTAGCCATTAAAATCGCATAAATTGGCTTTATACCAGCTTTAATAGCCAAATTGATGTTATTGTCCATATGACCTTTTTCTAATATGTCACTTGGATGAAGATCATCTGAACACATTAGTACTCTATCATAAAAAGCCTCGTCAAGTCCTTTTACCAAATCTAAAAGATTCTTTGTCTGCGAGCCTTCTCTTAGATGAACATACATACCCAACTTTATTTTTTCAATCATTTCTTCTGGATTAGTACATTCATGGTCAGTATCTATACCAGCTAATCGATAAGCGTTAAGATTCTTTCCTGTAATATCAGGTGCATGCCCATCAACAGTTAGTTTTGAATACAAGTTAATCTTATCTAAAACACTGTTTTCACCTTGAATTGCACTGACATAATCCATCATTTCTCCTAAACCTTTGACTGTTTCATTCTCCAAATATTTCTCTATATCTTTAGCCTCTAGTTTAGCGCCTGCGGTCTCAAATTGTGTTGAAGGTACGCAAGAAGGTATCATCATAAAGACATCTAAAGGAGAATTTCTGCTGTTAGACAACATAAAGTCTATCCCTTTTGTCCCAAGAACATTAGCTATTTCATGACAGTCAGCTATAACTGTTGTGGTTCCTCTTGGAATAATTGCCTTAGCATATTCAGAAGGAATCAACATTGATGACTCAATATGCACATGCCCATCGATAAAACCTGGTGCTATAAAACCATCATATTCAATCTCTTTAATTCCATTATAATCGCCAATTCCAACAAACTTTCCCTCTTCAATAGCCAAATCCGCTATCTCAATAGATTTGGTAAAAACATTGATATATTTGGCACGCTTAATAACCAAACTAGCCAACTCTAAGCCTCTTGCAACTGCGAGTAATCTCTTATTACTCAAAACATCACCTTCTTTAAATCTTGTCTACAAATTCTCTTATAAGATTAAAACAAATCTCTTTTCTATATTCTTTATTTGACCTTTGATCATCAATGGGTTTAATAAAAGGTTCATACAACTTAACCAAGTTCTCTACGTTATTCTTTAAATCACTAACTAATTTATTTATATATTTTTTTTCAATCTCTTTGTTTCTCACAACAGTTGTATTTACTGCTCCAAAAGCTAAGCGGATATCTTTAATAATGTTTGCTTCTAGTTTATAAGCACCCGCAAAAGATAATTTAGATATCGCATCTGACAATCTCGGCCCAACTTTCCTGAAATAGCAATCGGTGAAATCGAGATTTGGAATGATAATTTCTGTAATCATCTCATTCTTTAAAAGATCAATTCTTCTAACTCCTGTTATGAAGTCCTTAAGAAGAACATATCTCTTGTTTTGGTAACTTTGCACTTCTAATAACGCATCCAATAAATACAACCCAACTAATGAATCTCCAGCTGGAGATGCATTACAGATATTTCCTGCCAAAGTTGCTGTATGCCTGATAGCGGGTGATGCCATCTCAATTATTATATCCTTAAGTATTTTAGGAGTTATTTCACTCTCAAGAATACTTTCTAAACTTATATTAGCCCCAATGTGGATTCTATTATCAATCTGTCTTATGTATTTCAAATCTTCAAGCAAAGACAAATAAATAACTGGTTTTTTAAAGCCTATTGGCATTGAGGTATGTGAGCGATTTTGAATTAAAGCATCTGTACCTCCTGCTACAATTTCATAATCATTATGATTCAATCTAAGCAAGCACTCTTCCAAGTTCTTAGGAACAAAAGCTTCTACCATAATCCCTCACCTACTCTAGCTGCTTCAACAATAGCTTCAACTATTAGATTATAACCAGTACAACGACAAAGGTTTCCTGATAAAGCTATTTTGATCTCATTAATGGTTGGCTTAGGATTTTTATTCAAAAGACTCTCTGTTGCAATAATCATACCTGGAGTACAAAATCCACATTGAACTCCTCCAAGTTTTGCATATGCATCTTTGATTACTTGATACCTTTTTGTTTTTGAGAAACCTTCAATTGTTATTATTTCCTTGTCAATACAGTTTGCCAATGGTGTGCAACAAGAATTGACAATTTGATGATTTAATAAAACCGCACAAGCACCACATTCTCCTTCGCCACAACCTTCTTTAACACCAGTTAAACCAAAATCATCTCGAAGCACATCTAGCAATCGCCGGTTTGGTGTTGTATCCAATTCTACTAACTCATTATTTAACTTAAAATTAATCTTCATTTTGCTTCACCAACTTCATAATGTATTCAGGAGTTACAGGAATCTTAAAAACTCTTCTATGAATTGCATTCTCGATAGCTTTAGCAACCGCAGGCGCGCCACCTACTAAGGTTAATTCTCCTACTCCTTTAGCTCCATAAGGTCCATATGCATAAGGGTTATCAAATAATACAGTTTCCATAGGGCACATATCCATTGCAGTAGGAATGATGTAATCTGTCATATTCTTTTGCAAAATCTTCCCTAGTTTATGCTCCATAACTTCTAAATATCCATATGCAATTCCTTGAGCTAAACCACCATCTGCTTGTCCTAAAACTACACGTTCATCAATTGCTTTACCACAATCATAGACTGACCATGTCTTAACAATTTTTACTTGGTAAGTGTATCTGTCAACTTCAACTTCAACAATATTAACACCCCAAGAATATGCAGGATACGCATCACCAGTAAAAGTCTCTTCATCATATTTAATATATTCTGGTTGTTCATATTGTTTTTCAATAACCAAAAAATCATTATCCCATTGCTGCTTCATATCCAATGCAGCTCTAGAGACCAAACCACCAACTATCATCATTGTTCTAGATGCTACTGTCGGGCCTGAGTCGGGAACAAAATCAGTATCAGGGTTATTAAAAATTACATCTTCAATATCTATATCAAGAATACTAGCTACTAATTTTCTAAAGGTTGTTTTAACACCTTGCCCCATATCTACTGCTGCAATAAGTATCTCTACTTTTGAACTTTTTTTGACAAGTTTAACCTTAGCTTTGATATGTTTTGCTTCCCCTGAACCAGTGAAACCACAACCATGAAAGAACAAACTCATACCGATACCTTTATATAGATTACTATTACTATACATTTCAAGTTTATTTCGATAATCAGAAATTTTTATCGCTTTTTCAATCATACTAGGCATTAATATTGGATCTCTATACAATCCGTTAGTTGCTGTTAAATCTCCTTGTTTAGCCAAAATACTAATTCTATATTCTAAAGGATCTTTTCCTAAATCTTTGGCAACATGCTCAATAAACATCTCTACTGCAAACAACATTTGTGGAGCACCAAAACCTCTAAAAGCTCCATTAGGTACTGTGTTAGTCCTATAAACATCGCCACTAACATCCAAGTGTTCAAATGTATATGCTCCACTACAAGCAAGCATTGCTCTTGACAAAACCACACCACTTAATCCAATATTTGCTCCACCATCTATTCCAACATGTACCTTTAAACCAAATATTCTACCATCCTTAATGCTTGCTTGAAACCTGATCTTTGATGGATGTCTTTTTGTAGTTACTAACATATCCTCTTCTCGCTCATAGACAAGCTGAATAGGTTTCTTTGCTTTTAAAATCGCAACTGCTAATTGGCAAGCCATTAAAGAAGGAAACTCTTCTTTTCCTCCAAATGCACCTCCGACTGTAGTCTGAATAACTCTGACTTTATCCTCAGCAAAACCTAAAGTCTGCAACACAGCATTCTTAACGTAATAAGGACATTGAATCGACCCCTTTAAGGTTATCTTATCTCCGTTTAAATAACCGATAAAACCCTGAGGTTCTATATAAGCTTGCTCTTGATAAGGTGTTTCATAGTTATATTCAATTATTTGATTCTCCTTGAAAGCCAAAGCACCCAAACCTTTATCAAAATGATAGTGAACAACACTATCATTCCAATCAAAATTAGGTACTTCTTCTAAATACTCGATTTCAATTTCATCAATTATCTTTAAAACAATCTCCTTCTGTGGCCCAACTACTAAGGCAATCGGTTCATAGAGATAAGTGATTAAAGACTCAGCAAAAACAGGCATATCATCAAAAATAACCTTAACGATATTCTTTCCTGGTATATCTTTATAGTCAACAATAAAATATCCTTCAGGTAGATTAGGATAACGTCTTTTAACTATTTTGCCTTTTGCAATAGTAGATCTTTTTGTAAAGGCATACAGCATACCTGGAATCTTAACATCGGCTACATATATCGCTTTTCCTGATATTTTTTCTTCATTGTCAACTTTATTAATTGGCGTTGATATATCTTTCATGCAAATTAACCTCCAAAAGAAATGGCTTTTGTAGGGCATTTAGCAATGCAAAGCCCACACTCAAAGCATTTATTAGGGTCAAATGTTATTATTCCGGGATAAGTAATTGCAAAATAAGGACAAATCTTTTCACACAGCATACATGAAATACATTTTTCTGAATTCAAAACTGGTAGACTTTGCTGATAAACTACTTTTTTATCTAACTCGCAATTTATTACTTCTTCGATACTTTTAAAACCATATTTTTCTAAAGCCTTTGGTAAATCTTTTATAATCTTTGAATATAGATTTTTTCCTTGTAAGAGTGCAGCTGATAACATTTGGACTGCTGATGCTCCTGCAAGTAAAAACTCGATTACATCATCAGCAGATTGAATACCACCCACACCAATAACAGTCAAAGAAGGTTCTGCTTTCTTAATTTTGTAAACTGTAGACAAAGCTATTGGCTTGATTGCAGGTCCACTTGTCCAAACAAAACCTTGGTCATTACCATAAATAATAGCTCGGTTATTTATATCAATTTTTATCGTTGGTCCTAAAGAGTTGATTGCAACAACTCCATTAGCCCCGGCTTCTTTAATCGCTCTTGCAAATCCTTCTGGATTTGTTAGGTGAGGACTGATTTTCATGTATATTGGTTTATCCGTATTCTTTCTAATTGCTTTAACAGTTTCTTTGATAACTTCAAGATCAGTACCTACATAATGAGTTGATATTTCATATGCATCAGCAAAACTATCCATCTTAGGGATTAAAAACAGCATATCTTCTTTTGTATAACCTAAACTAATTATTAAAGGTCTGTCTTTATTCCGATGAAATTCAGGTAGAAACTCATTAATCCAAACACTGTAACTATGCTCACTCCACAACTCTGAGTTCATGATAAACATTTTATCCCCATAAATACAAGGCTTTGGAATGTTTGGTAAATTAGTTGAAATTGTCTTAGTTACAATCGCACCACAATCTTCTTTAACTAGAAAATTCAGTTTTTCAAGATCCCCATTCAAAGGTCCTGCTGCTGGCATTAGTGGATTACTTAATATCAATCCATCAAAACTAGTCTGTAAATTCAAGTTTTTCACCCTCTTTCTTGATAATGCTCCAAAGCTCTTCTGATTTCTTATTTGATGAAGTGTAAAAATCTTCAAAATTCTCGATAAATTTATAGTTCTCAATAAGTTTTTTCCCACCTATATAAACTTCTTCAGGTTGAAAACCTGGATAAACTCCAAAGAAAATATGAGAAAATGCATTTGATTCATCCATCCTTGTGTAAGGATGGTAGTTGCTAATAACAAAATCAGCCTCAAACCCCAAATCAAATTGCCCTAAAGAAACTCCTAAAAGAGTGCTTACATAATCATAATTGTTTTTTATAATTTTCAATAAATCATCTAAACTAAAACCTGTAGGTGATTTTGTTTTAAGATGTGAGAGGTAATAAATATACATCAACTCATTTGGCATTGATTGCATCAACCCATCATTACCAGAGATAACTCTAATACCTTTATCAAGAAACTTCTTAATCTGTGATATACCTACTGCATTATTTAAATTTGAAGTTACATTAACTGCTATAGTAGCATCATGCTTTTTAATAATCTCCATCTCATGTTCAGTTATATGTGTACAGTGGACAAGCAATGACTTTGAGTTGATAAGATTGAATTTTTCCAACCTTTCAACAACTCTCATCCCATATCTTTTTTCACACTCAGTTTCATCCATCTCACTCTCTGCTACATGTATATGAATTCCATTACTATTTAAAGCATTAGAGATTTCTTTTAAGGATTCATCACTTAAAGATAACGATGCATGCATTCCAAATAATCCTGAACTAAATCGATTATGATTCTTATTAATGAAGTCCAAATTCTCATTAATGCAATCTATTAGATTAAATCTATCGCTAGTTTCAAATGCAAAGATACCACGCATCTTCAAAACATCATTAATAGCTTTTTTGACCATTTCCAAACTTCCTAAAATTTTCCCAGAGGCATGATGGTCAATCAAAGTGGTTGTCCCAAGTTTCAATTGATTCATCCCACCCATTACTGCTGAATAAAAAACCGCATCTAAATCTAAAAAATGATCAATTTTCCACCACATTTGATGTAAAATATCTAAAAAATTGTTGGGATTAAACCTTAAACTTATCCCTCTTGCAAAGGTTGAATAAAGATGAGTATGCCCACAAACAAAGCCCGGCAAAACTAATTTGCCTGTTAAATCAAGTTCTTGATAGCCTCTATTTACATACTCACTCATGCAACCTACTTCAATAATACTTTGATTGAAAACAATAAAACCTGATTCAAGATAGCGATTATAATCATAAATCCTTGCATTTATAAAAGCAAACATAATATCACCTAAACCTTCTTCGCAACTGGTTTAACAAACTCATAATCTTTGATTACAAACTGACCACGATTTATTGTGTGTTTTACTTTACCTTTTCTGATAAGATTTAAGTAAACACTATAATCTGAAAAACCATGAAATTTATCAATAAAATTATCAAATAACTCATAAACAAAAATATTAGCAAAGAATCCTTCCTTAATCTGCCCTCTACCTTTAAGGTTTGGGTAAAGACTAGCAATATTTTTACTCATTTTATTTATTGTTTCCTCTTGGAATAAGTTATACATTACATCAAATGAAAATTCTATTCCACCAATACCTAGAGGTATTTCATTGAGGTACTTCTTTTGCTTTTCTTTAACCATAAATGCGCAATGATCAGTTCCAATAGAATACACATCATCAAATAGCGTTTTCAATAAAGATCTCTCTTTTCTTGTTCTTAATGGCGGTGCTAAAGTATAGAGATATCCATCTTCTCTTTCTAAAAAATCATTAGTGAATACAAAATAATGAGGACAACTCTCAATAAAAAAATTTCTGTTAATTATCTCTGGATAAGTTGCCTTTAACTTTTCTAAAGTAACCCCTGAACTCAAGTGTACCATATATAGATTACCTCCAGTTTTCTCAACAAAACTGGCTAGTTTTAAGGCCTCTTTAGTCTCCGCTAGACTGGGTCTTGAACTAAGTATATGACAGTATTTCAACTGCGGACTTAGGTCAATCATAATATCATTTTCAATATGAGCTAAAAGAAGAAAGTTATACTTCTTTGAAAGTTTTAACAACTCGATGATATCTTCATCTTTTGTTTGTCTATTACTTTCAGAATAAGTTGTAAATAATTTTAAAGAATTTATGTTTAAATCCTTCATCTTAAGTACAAAAGCTTCTAAATCACATTGAGGGTTCTTTATAGTTGCATGAAAAGAATAATCGATTACAGAATTTCTAGCTTCATTAAGTCTTTTATTATAAGCTACCTCTAAAGCATCTGGATGGTCCACAGGATCTAAGAAATCAATAATGGTAGTGATTCCTCCATATGCAGCTTGCAAAGTTCCATAATAAAAATCATCACAAGATCTTATTCTCCCTAAGTCTAGATTAAAATGAACATGAGGATCAATCAAAGCAGGAAGAACTAAACCTGAAAATGCATCTAAAACTTCATGAGCTTTAAACGTATCTTTAGATATCACTTCTATTTTCTCATCTTTAATGTAGATATTAGCTTCAATAAAATCTTTACCATTAAATACTTTTCCATTGATAATAGCCAAATCAAACATCTATGTCACCTCTATTCAATTATCTGATAATCTGATATTTTGAAGTATTCGATAACCCTCTCCAACAAATCAGTTCTCACAACTATAACCAAATCAATTCTTCTTAGAAGCAGTTTTTCCATAACCCCATACAAACCTTCGCCTTGTAACTCAAGGATACTGATTTCATCGAGATAAACTGGAGATAAATTCTTCTCAAGCAAATCTTCTATCAAGATATCAATATAGTCAAAGGCATCTTTATAAAATCGATAAGGTCCAATCTGATATTTGATTTCTTTATCATTTTGATGATATATATCACGGATAATATAGGGTATCATTTCTTCTGTTTGTAAATTCATTAACCAATATCCAAAAACCAGATCATTATTCATTTTCTTTATCGCAACAAACCCGCCACCTAGTTGGTCTTTGCGGTAAAGATTAAGCAATCTAGTAGTTTTAAAACTATTTATTTTTCCAGTAACAATCTTTATCATCTAGTATTTGCCTCATATGACGATGTCTAGTTTTTCCATTTGAAACCGCCAATATCTCAGATGTAATCGAAATGGCAATCTCTTCTGGTGATGATCCGCCAATATCAAGTCCTATCGGTGAATAGAAGAAACTCAAGTCAATGTCATCGCCAAACCTTTCAAAACTTGATTTTAAATAAGCCTTAATCTTATCTGGTGAACACAACATTCCCAAGTACTTTGGTTTAATATTCAACTCTAATACCTTATTGATAACATGGTAATCATATTTATGACTTGGAGTACAGACAATGATATAATCTGAATCATTGATAATACCACGTTCAATGAACTCAACAAAACCTTCGTTATAGACAATATCTGCATATTTAAATCTTTCAATAATCTCGCTTCTTGGATCGATAACAGAAACATGAAAGTTCATAGTTTTTATAACGTTGACAAGCGCTTGTCCGACATGGCCTCCACCAAAAACGAAAACCGCACCAATCGGTCCAATATACTCATAAAAAAGTGTTACCATTCCACCACAAGCCATTGGCAAAGTTTGAGTATTATCAATTATTTTGCCTTCATCCAATAAATAGGTCTCTAATAAATTAGTTTTTTCTTTAAGTAAATCAAGAGATTTCTTTTGAGCCAAAAACTCTATTGCTCCACCACCAACAGTTCCATATGATCTTCCATCAGACAAGCAAATCATTTTTTTTCCAACTTCAACAGGACTTGAGCCCTCTTTTTTAACTGCTGTTACAGCAATTAAAGGAATGTTCTTCTGTTTAAAATCTGAAATCAGCTTAAAAATATCCATTTTTTAACCCTACAAAAGGAGTGTTAAAACAAATGCTAATACCAAGGTTATAAAAGATAAAAGAGGATGAATCTTAAGATTATCGCTTTTCTTAATAAATTCAATGTTTTTAATACCAAAATACATTGTTGTTAAAATTATCGCAGAAACAATCCCATTCAATAAAACAAATTCCACAATGAGTTCAAATGAGCTTAAATATGAGGCCAAGTAATCTGTCAGCAAATAATTGACTCCTTGATATCCAACAAAAACAAGTCTCCAAGCAATACTAGCTACAAAGAAAGCTGTTACTTTTGAGAAATTACTTTTCTTATCAAAAAGAGGAATTACAGCAATTACTAATAAAGATTCAAAAATCATCGCCATCATCGGATTGATTGTTTTCATAGCTGGTAAAAAAGGTAAGAGAAGATTGCTAGCTTTAATCGTAATAGCAACCACAGCAACAAGAAAAACTCCTGTTTTTGATCCAAGGTTTTTATAAGCTTTCATCAAAATCAGCATTACGATAGAAAACATAATACTACCTGCTAGAAAACCTGGTAAAAGATGTAATGCATAACCTAAAGTAGCTTCAGCAATTCCCCAAATAGAACCGAAGAAGAATACCTTAACTAAAAAATCAAGTTTATTTTTGTTCATTGTTTACTCCTCATTTCTCTCATTATTTTTTCCGGTGTAATCGGTAAATCTTTTATTCTAACTCCTAAAGCATTAAAGACAGCGTTCGCTAATGCTGCAGGTGGTGTATCAATACCTATCTCACCTACAGATTTAGCTCCGAAAGGACCACTTTGTTCATAACTATCAACAAACTCTGTAGTCAACTTCAAAATATCTAACCTTGTAGGGATTTTGTAGTTCAAGAAATCATTGCTGATCAACTTACCATTTTTACTATATTTAACATCTTCAAACATAGCCATTCCCAGTCCCTGAACAATTGCACCATCAACTTGTCCTTTTGCTAGCATAGGATTTATAGTAGTTCCACAGTCGACTACACTGACATAATTCTCAATAGTAATCTCGTATGTTTCCTTATCTATGCTTATTTCTACAAATCCTGCCATAAAAGGCGGAGGTGATTTATGTCCAACATAACTTGATGTTACTTGTAGTTGTTTTTGATCCTCAGAATAAGTCAGACGGTTTGAAAAATCAATTAAACTTATTAATTTATCTCCTGAACTGAATAATTTCCCGTCAAAATTGATTTCTTTATTGCTTACTTCTAAGATTTTAGCTGCTTCTTCAATCATCATTTGTTTTAACTCACTGGCTGCCTTTTTAACTGCATTTCCTGAGACATAAGTTGTCGATGAAGCATATGCTCCAACATCAAAAGGTGTCAAATCAGTATCCGATGAGTAGACAACAACCTTATCGACATCAGTCATCAACTCCTCAGCAGCAATTTGAGTTAAAACCGTATCACTGCCTTGACCAATTTCTGTCGCTCCAACCATTAAATTATAGAAACCATCATCATTGAGTTTAATTGTTGCTGAACCCATATCGATATATGGTATTCCACTGCCTTGCATGGCAATAGCCATACCAACTGACCTAATCCTATCTCCTGCTTCTTTCTTAGGATACATTTCATTCCATCCGATTAACTTCATACCTCTTTCAACACACTCTTCAAGTTTGCAAGTATCCATGCTCATAGCTGTTCCTTCAGTTCCTTCTCCCATAATTGCAAATATCGGCGAAGTCTCTGTTTCTTTAATCATATTTTTTTGTCTAAAAGCTATGGGATCAACATGCATTTTTTCACATAAGATATCTATTGCAGATTCCAAAGCAAAATTACCTTGTATTGCTCCATACCCTCTGAAAGCACCTGCTGGTGTATGGTTAGTATAAACTACATCACCATAAAAACGCACAGAATCAACCTTATTATACAATGGTAAGACCTTAGAACCAGCTACCATAAAAACAGTGAGTGCATGCTCTCCATAAGCTCCGGTATCAGATAGTATTTTGCAATCAATTGCTTTTAGCAAACCATCCTTGCTAGCACCTAAAGCAATATCTATTCTCATTGGATGCCTAGAGTAAGATGATTCGAATACTTCTTTTCTAGTAAAAGTCAGTTTGCATGGTTTTTGAGTTTTAAAAGTTACATAAGCCACTAGCATCTCTCCATGAATGGCTTGTTTACCACCAAAACCTCCCCCGACTCTTGGCTTAATTATTCTGATTTTTGCCAACGGAATTTCCAAAGCTTGAGAAATAATTCTTCTGACATGAAAAGGTGTTTGTGTTGAACTGTATATCATAAGTCTATTCTGATAATCCATCCTAGCATTAACTGTATGAGGTTCTAGCATAGCATGCGCTTGAGCTTGAGTAAAAAATGTTTCTCTTATAACATAATCCGATTCATCAAGGCTCTTTGAAACATCGCCAATATGCATATGATAACTTGCTGCTAGATTCTTTTTTGGGTCAAATCCTATTTCAAACATTTGATGGATTTCAGGTTCTGGATGAATTATTATCTTATTATCTTTTGCGCTTTCAAAGTCTAGAACTGGTTCTAAAACCTCATATTCTACCTCTATCAAATCTAGTGCTTTCAAACAGGTTTCTTCGTCACTTCCAACAACTGCTAAAACCTCATCACCAATATATCTGACATACTCATCTAAAACAAACTTATCATGAGGTGAAGGTTCTGGATAACCCTGGCCGGCTCTAGTAAAGGGAATTCTCTTGAAATCATGATGAGTAAGAATCATTTCAATCCCATCTAATTCTTCAGCTTTATCTTTTTTGATACTGACTATTTTTGCGAATGGATGAGGCGAACGTAAAACCTTGATTATCAATGATTCTTTCTCAAAAAAATCATCAGTAAAAGCTTTTCTTCCCTTCATCACTCCTAGTCCATCAATTGAGTTGATGCGATTATTTACAACTTTCATAATTTATCACCCAAATATCTTTTTATTGCAAGGTGTTGTGCCACATAACCAGTACACCGGCATAAATTTCCAACTAGATACTCTTTAATCTCATCATCTGATGCATTTGGATTCTCTAATTTCAATGAATATACAGTTAAAGCCATCGATGGATTGCAAAATCCACATTGGTCCGCTCCTTCTTCACCGAAATATTTAGCTAATTTTTCTGCTTCATCAGCAATTCCCTCTACTGTCGTTATTCTTTGATTATTACATCGAATTGCTAATACTGAGCAAGAAGG
>Ga0334890_1000951_pt1 | contig 44156 bp, 49 predicted proteins | sample GraSluR1_MG_3_FD_207220 | JGI IMG/M metagenome (GOLD analysis project Ga0334890, IMG submission 207220) | Sludge microbial communities from methane-producing bioreactor in Wageningen University, Netherlands - Granular Sludge_31_08-R1 | ecosystem: Engineered > Bioreactor > Anaerobic >... | reverse complement strand
AGCCCCGGCGGCAGGAGCTGCCCCCGCCTTTGCCATGTCGGCGGGCGGAGCCGGCGGGATCAAGCTGATCCTCAAGGACGCCAAGGTTACCATCGAGAAGGTGACGCTCGCCAAGTGAGCGTCCACCTTTTCCCTCCTATATCTTAAGGGAGAGGGATGATCGCGATCGTCGAGGCTTCTGGCCCGACGGTCGATTTTGATAGATGAGGGAAAAACCGAGAGGGAGAGATTGTTATGGCTGGCAAGAAGTTAGCACTCAAGCTGAAGAAGAAGGAGCCTGAAGCGGCAGCACCCGCAGCGGCGGCGGCCCCGGCGGCAGGAGCTGCACCCGCCTTCGCAATGCCTGCGGGCGGGTCTGGCGGCATAGTCCTGGAGCTGAGGGGCGCCAACGTCTCCATCAAGGAAGTCATCATCAAGCCGAAGAGCTCAAAATAGACGTGGAAGGCTAGTACCGTGGGGAAAGTCATAGCGATAACTGGAAAGGGCGGCACCGGCAAGACCGCGGTCACCGCGATGATCATCAGGTCTCTCCTCAAGCGAGAGAATAAGACCACCATCCTGGCGATCGACGCCGACCCGGACGCGAACCTTGCAGACGCGTTGGGGGACGATGTGGAGATGACCGTCGGTGACATAAGAGAGGAGATCCAGGACTCAAGGATCTCACTCCCGCCCGATATCGATAAGAAGCAGCTCTTTGCGGCCAAGATCTTCGAGGCGCTTCTGGAGAAGGATGGATACGATCTTTTGGTGATGGGCCGGTCGGAAGGGTCCGGTTGTTACTGTTATCTCAACTCCCTGCTGAAGGGGATCATGGATGAGACGATAGACGACTATGACCTGATCATCGTCGACTCTCCGGCAGGGCTTGAGCATCTGAGCCGGAAGACCATCTCGGAGGTGGATTCTCTGATCGTGGTCACCGACGAATCGAGGAGGGGCCTCAAGACCGCTGAGACGATAAGACAGCTGGCCAACGAGCTGGATCTGAAGTACAACAACCTCTACGTCATAGCGAACAAGGTTCGCGACCTGTCCAAAGATCAGATCCTGAAGGTTGCGAGCGGCCTCGGCCTCAAGGTTATCGGAATGGTTCCCTACGACGAGAATGTGGCCCGGCTCGATCTGGTGGGCGACCCCCTGGTCGGCCTGCCGGACGACTCTCCTGCCGTGATGGAAGTGGAGGAGCAGATAATCAGAGAGATCGGTCTATGAGGGGAGATCAACATGGGAGAGAAACTAAGCATATCCGACTTAAATAAGAAACTGGCGGAAATGGACGTAAAGTCCCTCGAGGGGATCACCATCGAGGGAGACATCGAACTGGAGATCGACGCTGGAGCTGGCGGCGTCGGACCTCTCTTCGCGTACTACTTCGGCGAAGAGGTCGCAAAGGTGGCGGTCCAGCTGGTCAACATGGCCAAGGCCTTCGGCTATCCGGTAGAGAGCCTGCTCCAGCCGGTGGCGGTGGCACAGGCGATATCGCCCGCCCCTGCTGAGCTGGCAAAGGCGGCACCTGAAGTCCCGGCCTTCAAGATCCCCGACGCTCTCAAGAGCGCCAAGTTCGCGGTCGGCACCGACAAGACCTGGAAGACCCAGATCCAGGAGGTCCAGCTCGGAGCCACCAAGGCCGAGGGCGGATCCAGAGGCCACGTCATCAAGATAGGCGGCGAGAAGGCGATGCCCTTCTTCTACGACGCCGCGATGCCGAACAGGCCCGTCGTCACCATCGACGTCTTCGACATGCCCATCGGCATGGCGAAAGCCGTCAAGATGCACTATGAGGACGTCATGAACGACCCCGCCGACTGGGCGAAGAAGGCGGTCAAGGAGTTCAAGGCGGACCTGGTCACCACCCACCTGATCAGCACCGACCCCCTGATCAAGAACACCCCCGCCAAGGAAGCCGTCAAGGTGGTCGAGGACGTCCTCCAGGCCGTTGACGTGCCGATCGTCATCGGCGGAAGCGGCAACCCCGAGAAGGACGTGGAGGTCCTCTCCAAGGCGAGCGAGGTGGCCCAAGGCGAGCGCGCCCTCATCGCCAGCGCCAGCCTGAACCTGGACTGGGAGGCGATCGGAAAGGCCTGCGTCGCTAACAACAACGTCTGTCTCGCCTGGACCCAGCTCGAGATCAACTCCCAGAAGGAGCTGAACAGGAAGCTGATGAAGGTCGCAGGCGTCCCCAGGGACTCCATCGTCATGGACCCGACCACCGCGGCCCTCGCCTATGGGATGGACTTCGCCTACACCAACATGGAGAGGATCAGGCTCGGCGGCCTGAAGGGCGACGAGGAGCTGAACTTCCCGATGTCCTCCGGTACCACCAACGCCTGGGGCGTCCGAGAGGCCTGGATGGTCAACTCCCCCAACAAGAACGACTCTCCGTGGGGTGACAGGATGCTGAGGGGACCCATCTGGGAGATCCTCACCGGGTTCTCTCTTGCCATGGCCGGGGTCGACATCTTCATGATGATGAACCCGATCGCCGTAGCCTACCTGCAGGAGATCACCCAGTCTCTGATGGGCCTCGTCAAGGCGGAGACTCCTGACACCACCAAATGGATCTCAATGGAGGTGTGATAGCCTTGAAGGAAACTAGCCCGCTCAACCTTTACAAGTTCCTGCCTCAGACCAACTGCGGCGAGTGCGGTGAGCAGACCTGTATGGCCTTTGCTGCAGGTCTAATCGCCAGGAGCAGGAAGATAGAGGAGTGCAAGCCTCTCTTCGACGAGAAGAACCAGAAGAAGTACGGCAAGAAGCTCGATCAGCTCAAGACCGTCATAGCTCCCGAGGTCGCCCTCGTCTACGTCGGAGCCGGCGATCACCAGGTGAAGGTCGGAGGCGAGGACGTGATGTACCGCCACCAGATGACCTTCTTCAACAAGCCTCCATTTGCCTACGACGTCACCGACGCCATGAACGAGGCAGACCTCGTCGAGAGGGTCAAGCTGATCGACGCCTGGAAGAAGTTTTACATCGGCAACTGGGAGCAGGTCGAGATGGTGGCCGTCAGGTCCGTCACCGGCGACCCGGCCAAGTTCGCCGCCTGCGTCAAGAAGGTGATGGAGAATACCGCAAAGCCGATGATCCTCTGCTCCTTCGACCCCAAGGTCCTGAAGGCAGGCCTGGAGGTCTCTGCCGGCACCAGGCCCCTGATCTACGCCGCCACCAAGGAGAACTGGAAGGAGGTGGCCCAGCTCGCCTTCGACTACAAGGTCCCGGTGACTCTGAGAGTCCCCTTCGACCTGGACGGCCTCAAGGGGATGGCCCAGACCTTCGCCGAGATGGGTCTTCAGGACCTAGTCCTCGACCCCGGCACCGCTCCCAACGGCGAGAAGCTCCAGGAGACCCTCCAGAACTTCATCAAGCTCCGGAGAGCTGCCGTCGAGGAGGGGCAGAAGGACTTCAACTACCCCGTGATGGCTCTGCCGATCAACGCCTGGATGACCACCAAAGATCCGGTCAGAGGCGCCTACTGGGAGTCAGTCCTCGCCGCCACCTTCGTCATCCGCGGCGCTGACATCATGATCAGGCACTCTATCGAGCCCCACAGCGTCATGCCCGACATGCACCTGAGGTTCAACATCTACACCGACCCCAGGACCCCCGTCCAGGTGAAGCCCGGCCTCTACAAGGTGGGCAACCCCAACGAGAGCTCCCCGGTCTTCCTCACCACCAACTTCGCCCTGACCTACTATACGGTCGAGTCGGACCTCGCCTCCAACAGCATCGACTCGTACCTCTTGGCGGTGAACACCGACGGCATCGGCGTCCAGGCCTCCGTAGCTGGTGGCCAGCTGACCCCAGCCAAGATCAAGGACGCCTTCGCCGAGGCGGGTATGGACTTCGAGAAGACGACCCACAAGGCTTTCATCCTCCCCGGCATGGCCGCCAAGTTCAGCGGCGAGCTGGACGACCTCTATGGCTACAAGGTCAAGGCCATGGTCGGCCCTGAGGATTCCGGAAGGATCCCCGGCTGGATGGAAAAGCAGTGGCCACCAAAGGCGTGAAGGCGATGGAGGGCTCCCCCTGGGGCCCTCTCCTTATCCTCTATTTTTATCCTCAACCCCCATGATCAGATCATCTGTTTCTGCCATATTCCGGCATCCGGTCTCTTTGAAGGTAGGTCTGGCCCTTTACGCCGTCCCCTCAGAAGAGCTTCTCATGGCCTCACCAGACCTTCAGGACGTCTGGTTCGGCCCGCCGATCTGACCCCCCTCGGATCAGAGCCTCAGTCCGGCTCCTCGGGCTCCCCCGGAGCGAGGAGGAGATCTTTGAAGAGGAGGATCTCGATCACCTGGGATACGTACCTCCTCTGCTGGTACCGCTGGATGTCCTCGTTCATCCTCAATTCGCTCTCGATCTGGACCCGGATCAGGGCCATCCGGAGGTCTCGCCTCTCCTCGTCGTTCAGCTTGAGGGAGCAGATCTCCTTCAGCCTCTGGGGGAGGCTGAGGGGGTCCTTGAGGACCCTTGCCAGGAGGATGATGTACCCTTTGGCAGCTGCCGGCTTCGCCTCTCCCGTCAGGGTCTCCAGGTCTTCGACCGAGTACTTCTCGCCGTCTATCTCAACGCAATCCATATCTTCACCTCAAAGCTCAGATCAAAAGGTCTCCCCGGAGGATCGCCTCGCATATGGTGAGGTCCTCGGGAGAGTTGACGTTCACCGCCACCTCTGGTTTATCGAGGATCAGGTGGTAGTCCTCCTGCTCGGACCTGATCGCCGAGCCCAAAAGGACGTTAACCCCCGAGGGGACGATCAGCCGCCCGCGATAGTTGAAGAGGGCGTCCGGGACCGCCCCGATCCGCCGGTATATCTCCAGAGGGGCGTGGACCGAGAGGGCGGGCTCGGGGACGTCGTCGTAGGCCTCCAGGATCCCGTCCAGGATATCCCCCCGGAGGAGGGGGAGGTCCGCCATCACGATCAGGACCGGCCCCTCGATCCCCGCCCCCTCGACGGCGGAGATCATGTCTGGGACGTAGCCCGCCCCCGGCGTCTCCACCACCGATATCCCCTGGCCTTCGACCCACGCCGTCGTCTCAGGGACCTGGGGGGTCGTCGCCACAAAGACCCTTTCGACGGAGCTCGCCCGGAGGGCTGAGACGACCCATCCGATGAGGGGCTGGCCGAGGAGCCGGACCATCGGCTTCTCCCCCATCTTCAGCCTCGTCCCGAGGCCGCCAGCCATCACCACGGCGTCCAGACGGGTCCCTCCCATCCGAGTCCATTGGCCAGGAGGATGGCGGCGAGGACGAGGGCGACGGCCCGCGCCACCTCGTTGGTGGCGCCGAAACCGTCGCCGGTGGCGCCTCCGAAGTTCCTCCTGGATACCGCTACCATCCAGAGGGCCAGGATCTGGGCGATGGCCAGGATCGCTATGCCCAAGAGCCCAGCGAGAGCCCAAGAGATGGAGGATGCTATGAGAAGCCCAACCAGAAAGTCGGACCGGTCGGTGTTCTGGATCGCGATGGAGCCGAAGCCCTGGTGGAGGGGAGAAGAGAAGGCGGCGAAGGCGATCATCGACTGCTTCGCCGCCACCTCCGCCACCACCAGGGCTATCGGTAGGTCCTCCTTCGGGATCGCCGCCAGGGACCCGTAGACGGCGAGGATCGTCAGCGTCACGAAGACGACTCCCCCGGTCCCTATGTAAACGTCCTTCATGGCGCTGATCTTCTTCTCGACGGTGGTATGGGCACTGACCCCGTCCCCGAAGTCGGCGAGGCCGTCGGCATGATTTATCCCGCAGAGCTTGAATATCGCGACGAGGATGAGGGCCGCCACGATCCCCGGAGGCGCGAAGGCCGTCAGGGCGAGGGCGATGGCGGCGAAGATGAGGCCGAGGGCCCCCCCCACCAGGGGGAAGAGGTAGATGTGCCTCATCAGGGCCTCGATCCCCTCCATCGTTATCCCGACGGGTATCGTCGAGAGGAAGCCGAAGCCTGCCCTGAGGGCGAGGAGATGGTCCCTCAGCCGAACACCGCCCTGGTGTACATGTTCGCCGAGACCCCGCCGATCAGCCCGGCTACGGCGTCGTCCATGAAGGGTCCGAGCTGCCCCAGGATCCCCGGCTTCGCCTTATCGTACCGCACGTAGTCGAAGGTCCCCTTGTAACCGCCGACGTACTTGGCTATGGTAATCCCTATCACCTCGTCGGCTATCAAGTACGTCAGGTCCCTCTCGTAATCGGAGCTTCTCATGTTGGGGAGGTTCCCCCTCCTCCCCTCCTCCTCCAGGAGGACCGCTCCGTAGATCAGGAGGCATAGGTTCGGGTCGGAGAGGGCGAGGTCAAGCTCCCTTCGGAAGACCTCCTCGGCCTTGGACCTCGTCTCCACCCCGGGGTGCGGCACGTAAAGCTCCAGGGCGGCAGAGACCACGTCGTCTATGGCGATCCCCGCCCCCTGGAGGACGTCTCGGATGTCCTTGCCAGAGCCCATATAGATCTCTGAACTTACTTCTCTCGCGGGATAAAAGCGTATCTGGTGGCTGGAACTCTCGGGACGGGAGAAGTTATTTAAAGTCTCGTGTCAAAATGTCATGATGGGATTTTATGAAGACATTGGTCAAGATATTTGTCGATCACGAGCACCTGGGCCGCGTGATAAACACGCTGACAGAGCTTGGTATCACCGGTTTTTATCTCTATGAGTATAAGGGGATGGCTCCAAAAGAATGGAAGAACTTCCTCTTGAAAGAGGACCCCGAGATGACGATCGAGGCGGTCAGACATCACGCCGAGCCTGGCGTTCTGGTCAACACCGTCATCGACGGCGAATGCGAGCCGATAGTCAGGGGCCTGGAACAAGGTTTAAAAGGGATAAGGTATACGATCATGGGGCAAAAGGTAACGGTATTGAAGGTCAGAGGAGATTGAGGATCCATGGAGAAGTTGAGACGAGAGGTGGAATCTGTCCTGGAGGTTATCAGGAACGCCCTCAGGATGGAGGGTGGAGATATCGAGCTGGTCGAGGTCGCCGACGACGGGGTCGTATCGGTGAAGCTGACCGGAAGCTGTGCAGGATGCCCCTTCTCCCAGATGACCCTGAAGAACTTCGTCGAACGAGAGCTGAAGAAGAACGTGGACGGCGTAAAGGAAGTCGTGGCGGTGTAGTGCGCGCACCTTCGATGTCCCCCATTTTGTTCACGTCGCATTTGTATTGAAAAATTTTGTGGAATATCTCTTGAAGGGCGGTTGTCGCCCTCGGTTGAATTCCGACAATAAACAAGCGAGAGGCATAAGTCGTGTTTCCGAGCAAGAAGGTTCAAACGTTGATCGGTTCCAGGATCAAGGTGGAGATGAAGGGCTCACAGCGTCACGTTCTGGAGGGAACTCTCAACAGCGTCGACGACTACCTGAACCTCCATCTGCAGGAGACTGTGGAGATAGTAGATGGTGAGAGGTCACGATCTCTGGGTTCTGTCATACTCCGTGGGAACAACATAATCCTCATAAGTCCGGTGGAGTGACTGTCCGGGTGTCCAGATGTATGAGGAAGCGCTGGAGTACATAAAGTCGTGTGAGGACGGTGTTCTGCAGAGCGATCTGTGGAAATGTTTGGATATCGATTCTCGCAAATGTTCCCGCATAGTCATGAAGCTCTTGAAGGACGACCTGATCACCAGGGAGCCGGAGTCGGTGGACGGGGTGAGAACATACCGGTTGCGGTGTGTCGGGGTCCTCCCATCCGCCGGCCGCTTCGGGCAGCTTCTCGTGGGGGGATCCTTCGAGCCCTGTGCTGGCTGCATAAACGAGTGCGTCCCAGAACATTGTCCGGAGCTGAGCGAGTGGATCTTCGCCATAGTCCTCGCTGAGAACTCCGACCTCGGCCTCCAGCAGCCGATCAAAAAGGTAACTGCGGCCAACCTCCAGCAGTGAGCCAAAACCTTATTTTTATTTTATACAAATGTAATCTCGCAGTAATTTGGCCCAAAATAATCCTAAAAGATGATTGGGCAACTGGAGGCATCCCCTCACCGCAAAGCTCAGGGCGCCCGAGAGTGCCCGAAAGGGCGAAGATCGTCATACTGCCACTTTTGATGCAGATCTTCAGGAACTTATCTGGATCTGATTTTCTCCGAAGCCCTTCTTGACCAAGATCTTCTTTATACGCCCGGTATGATTGCCTTGCAGCTCTATGACGCCGTAGCCCTTGACGGTTCCACCGCAGGCAAGCTCCGATTTGAGGTGTGTAGCTAGTTCGTTGAGATCTATCTCGTGAGGATCTATTCCCTGGATCACTGTAACCTCTTTTCCGTATCTTCGCCGGTTGATCTTCACCGTGATCCTCTGCTGCTCCTTGGCCACCTCTTGGCATATGCAAAGGTCTTTGGGAAGGCCGCATACTGGGCACATCTCGGAACTCATCTTCTGGTAGTTACCTCCACAGAATATATGAACTCATTCCTCGGATCCCCTCTCGGTCCCGCAATTGAGCCAATCTTCTGACTGACATGAAATCGATAGGGTAAATAGCTATTGGTGGCCGGCCAGCCCGGAAAAAGACGCCTAGATGGATCGTCATCAATCTTTCGCCCCTTCGGAGGATCAGGCCCCGAAAACACGACCTAGGCGATGGACTGCTCCCCCATCCTCTCTCCCCCTAACCATGCCCATCCGCAACGGTGAGCGCGGAAGAAGGATGAGGCCGGAGGGGTCGATCCAGTCTCGGACGCTAGCGGCCCCGTCCCATATCGGGTCGGTCCCGCCAATTCTCCCCGGCGGTCCCGTCGAGGAGGGATCGTCCGGCGCCGGTCGTTCCGTCGGATCCTCCACCCCGAAGGATGCAACATCGATCCCGGAGGTTGGAAGAAGGTCCCTCACCTTCTCACCTCCACAAGCCTCCTCGCGATCACCTCGCCCAGGAAGATCGCCAGGGCGAGGAAGAGGAGGGACCAGCGGCGGCTGACCCTCTCCTGGACCGTCATCTCGCTCCTCTTCCTCGCCTCCTCTACGAGGTTTCCCGCCACCTCCTCCTCGCTGAAGACCATCCCGCCGCTGGACATGATCAACCTCGAAAAGTCGGGGTTGAAGCCGACGTACCTGTACTCCAGGGGGTAGTTTACGGCGATCCCGTAGTCTCCTACGCGGTAGACCCCTCCCTCCTCGGGGGTGACGACCGCCGAGTACCGGTTCTCTCCCACCCTCTCCACCTCCACCCCATCGATTCTGGGAGGGCTCGAGCTTGTGATCGTCATCTCGAGGGGGGTTCCCAGCCATCCGTCCTCGGCGTCGACCCGCCAGGTCTCAGGCCTGGGGTCGCCGATCGCCCAGTTCACCATCCTGGAGACGAGCCTCGAGCTCGGGGCGGAGTAGACCTCCGGGGCCCAGGCGGTCCCGTCGTCGGTGGTGAGGGCCGCCACCCTCCCCAGGCCGTACCTCCAGGTGGTGAGGATCGGCTTTCCGTCGAGCATCACCACCAGCCTCTGGCCGCCGGGCTTCGGCGTGACGTCGTTGAACCCGGTGGCGTTGGCGGTGAGGTTCAGATCGGTGGTGATGTAGTGGTTCTGATTTGCGATCATCAGGGCGTAGCCGCTGACGGGGACCTCCTCCACCTCCTCCGGCAGCCCCCCCTCCTCCGGCCTCTCCTCGGCCCTTATGGTGACCGAGCCCGGATATATGGCGGAATGGTACTCCGCCCCGCTGCTGGCAGCTAGGTCTCTGAAGCCTCCGGGGGCTCCCTCGAAGGACTTCACCTCCACCAGGTGGACCGTCGCCTCCATCTCCTGGATCATCTTCACCGAATCGTCGAAGACCTGGGGGTATTCCCTGATCCGGCCGTCGGAGATGACGATCAGCTCCCCCTCGCTGCTGCTGGCGTTGAGGAGATCCCAGGCGAGGGCGAGGCCGACGTTCAGCTGGGTCTCCTCCTGGGCTCCGGCCTGGGGTGAGAGGCTGGATATCCGGTCCTGGATCATGAACTCCTTTCCGACGATGGGGGTGGGGGTGAAGACGACGAAGGCCTCGGTCCCGAAGACGACTAGAGCGACCCGATCGTCCCTCAGCTCTGGAGATTTGAGGAACTCGATGGCCAGGGCCTTCTCGTAGTCGAGGAAGGTGGCGCCTCCGATCGACATCTCCCTCCGGGTGCTCCCGGAGATGTCCATGATGATCACCGTCGTCTTCCCCCCTTCGAAGATGCTGGGGACCGACTCAACGGGGAGGACCTCCTCGAGGCTCGAGTTCCTGTATTCGTCGAAGTCGAAGGAGCTCCTGCCCCCCACCACCACGAGGCCTCCTCCCTCCCGGACGTACTCCTTAAGGGCCGATAGCTCCGGAGCGTACTTCTGGTCGTCGAGGACGACGGCCTTGTACCTCTTCTCCCCGGAGCCCAGGTCCTCAGCCCTGAAGGTGGGGGAGATGGTCAGCTTGTACTGGTCGGAGAGGACCGTCGAGAGAGGCGACTCCTCCTCCGCCACCAGGAGGACCTCGGGCTTTGGGACGACGTAGACGGCCTTCTGGTAACGGTTGTTCTCCGCGAGGGCGTCCGTCGGGAAGCTGATCGTCGCCTCGAGGATGTGGTTTCCCGTCGTTGGGAACCGGTGGGAGATCTTGATGGAGGCGGACCTGCCGTCTCCGGCGACCCGGTCCCGGTAGATGACCGCGTCGTCGGCCCTAACGATCAGGTGGCCGTCGAACTCGCCGCCGGAGTTCCTGACGACGACGGTGAAGGGGTAATCTCCTCCGAGGACGGCGGTCTTCGTCCCGGAGATCTCGACGCTTCGATCCTCCCTGACAGGGTCCAATTTCAGGGCGAAGACGGTGGTGTTGGCGGACTGGGCGAGGGTGAGGGCTTCCTCCAGGTCCCGGCCCCGGTTGCTGTATCCGTCGGTGACCAGGAGGAGGGTCCCCCCCTGCTGGGCGTACTGAAGGACCTTGTCGCCTAGGGGCGTCGCCGTCCCCGAGAAAGCTCTGATGGTGGAGTCGGGGAGGTCGGCCTGAATCCGCTCGGCTGCCCCCCGGTCGAAGATCTCCATCGAGTCGGTGAGGTCCGAGAGGACGGTGATGATGGGCCTCCTCGTCGAGGTCGTCTCCGTCACCGTGACGTAGGGGTTTGCCAGGGCCACGGCCAGAAGGCAGAATATCGCCGTCCTGCTGAGGACGAGGAGCCTGTTTCGGTTCATCCGGAGGCCTACGAGCCCCCCGATCAGTATCAGGGGGATAAGCCCCAGGAGGCGGGGCTCCGAGAAGTACAGCCCCTCCATCATCTCTCCCCCCTCCTCCGGAGGATGGCGAGCTCCAGGATTATGAGGGCAGCGGCGGCGAGGACCATCCATCCCGAGAGGTCCTTTCTTACCAGCTTCTCGGAGGTCCTCCCGGAGGTGAAGGACCCGAGGTTGAGGGTTCTCCCCCCTTGGAGGTTCGACTCGACGGGATCGTACATGTTTGCGGCTATGGTTCTCCCCTGGAACCTATAAACTCCTCCCCTGTCCAGCAGCAGGGCGTCCGTAGATATCCTCTCGCCCGGAGCCTCCACCACGGTCATCTCCCCCAGCCTCATCACCTCCCCGGTCCTCCGGTTAGACTCGGAGACGTCGGGGACCTCCGTCAGCCAGTTCGTCATCTGATACCAGAATATGGGGTACTCCGGCCTCTGGCTGAAGTCGGAGCTATCTCCGGACAGGCCCAGGTAGACGACGGTCCCGCCCCCGAGCCTCCAGTAGGATATGACGGGGACGGCGTTCGCCTCGGCGATGGTCACCGATCCCCGACGAGGAGAGGCCTGGAGGTAGCTGTAGACCTCCACCTCGTCCAGGTGGAGGTCCTCGGCGAAGACCGGGTTCCTCGTCCAGAGGGGGGCCGACTCGTTTACGACGCCACCAATCCTGACGGGGAGGTACTCAGGGCTCGCCGAGGCGTTGGAGCCGACGTAGACGACCTTCCCGCCGTCGTAGACGTATCTGTTGATCTGACTGTCGACGGTGGCGTTCTCCGTCACCACCAGGTCGAAGCCGACATAACTTCCCGATCGGCTGACGGCGACGGTGGATATCGATAGGAGGGCGGCGAGGGGGGGGCCGTCCTCCCCCAAGAAGAGGACCCTCCTCGGCCTCACCTCTGGGATGGAGATGTAGGCCCTGTTGTCGGAGGATAGGGCGTCCTCGACCTCCAGGGTGACGATGGTGATCCCGGGGGAGGCGTCGAAGGTGAGGTAGCTCTCGCCGCCAGAATCGATCGTCCTGGCGTTGGTGGAGATGCCCCCGGGCCCTTCGATCCTGATGGGGACGGTCCTGGTCCTGCCGTAGTTTCTTATGAGGCAGGAGCAGTTGACCGATCCCCCGGAGTCGAGGATCCAGCCGCCGACGATCCCCACGTTCTCGCCCTCGCCCCCGGAGTCGACGAAGACGACCCCCGTTCCCTCGGTCTCGATCAGACCCCTCGTCACCTCGGGGTCGTCCCCGGTCCAGCTGATGAAGTCGGAGATGACGAGGATCTGGCCTCCCTCCGCCCCCAGGAGGCTTCTCCCCATCCCCATCCCCGCCGAGAGGTCCGCCGAGACCGCCCGAGGGGCGAGGGCGCTGAAGATCGACCTCGCCTGGACCCCGTTCCCCTCCCGGAGGGCGACGATGGGGATCGTCTCCGCCAGGACGATGCTGATCCGATCCTGGCCGGAGGAGTACCGGAGGAAGATCTCCTCCGCCTCGTCGAAGCTCGCCTCCATGCTGGCGGAGAGGTCGATGACCACCACCAGATGCTCCCCCTGGGTCCCCCGCGCCTCGGTATAAGGGCCCGCGGCGGCGAGGACGAGGAAGACGATCACCAGAAGCTGGGTCCAGAGGAGGGGATCCGTCACCAGACGGCTGAGGGCGGCGGAGGGCTTCGCCTCCCCCTCCCTTATGAAGGCCGTCGACGGGAAGGAGATGTCCCTGGGGTTCGGCCTGATCATGTAGAGGATGATCAGGGGGACGACGCTCAATAGTCCCAGGAGGGCCAGGGGGCTGCTGAAGGGCATCGCCTTTCTTACGCCCACGGCTGAGAAAAGGTTTGCGGAAGCTTTGGCGCCTCATCCGTGGCAACATTCTTAATAGGATTGAAGATCAGTGCTCCACCAGTTTCTGCTCATCGAGGTGGAGGATAATGATCAGCATCATGGATGTATATCAGCTCCTGCCCAAGACCAACTGCAAGAAGTGTGGCTTTCCCACCTGCATGGCCTTCGCCGTCGAGCTTCTCGGGAAGAGGAAGGCTATCGAGGACTGCCCTCCCCTGGTGGAGGAGCCGAAGTACGAGAAGAAGCTGGCGGGGCTGAGGGAGCTTATGGCTCCCCTTCTCAGCACCGAGGCCACCGAGACGGGCATGGTGATCCACCCGGAGAGGTGTTATGGGTGCGGAAACTGCGTCGTCGCCTGTCCCGTCAACGTCGCGAGCGACCCCAAGGGGACGGCCATAGGCCGCGGCCCCGTCAGCGGCAAGGCGATCCTGATGGTGGAGGACGGCGTCGTCAAGTGCGTCAACGTCGATCAGTGCAGGCGGTTTGGCCCAGAGAAGGTCCTCTGCAACGCCTGCATCGTGACCTGCCCCAGCAAGGCGATCGAGTTCATCTAGGTGATCAAAATGGCGTTCTGTACAGGTTGCTCTCTGTTGTGTGACGACATCGAGGCGGAATTTGAGGGGGGGAAGGTCAAGAGGACCATGAACCTCTGCAGGAAGGGGCGGGCCCACTACGACTCCCTCTCCATCGACAGGCTCACCCCCGCCGTCGGCGGATCCGAGGTTAGGGGCGAGGAGGCGGTCACGGCCGCCGGAGAGCTCCTCGCCGGGGCCGAGTGCCCCCTCCTCCTCGGCTTCGGGCGTTCGACCCTGGAGGCCCAGAAGCTGGGGATCGAGCTCGCCAAGAAGCTCGGCTCGGTCATCGACGACCCCACCTCCCGTCAGGGGCTGATCATGGAGAGGATTCTGAAGGGGGAGGTTCCCACCTGCACCTTCGACGACGTCCGGAACTATGCCGACGTCTCGATCTATTGGGGGGATGACCCCTCCAGCAGCCATCCCCGCCACCTATCCCGGTTCTCCTACTTCCCCCGGGGGGAGAAGAGGCAGAGGGGGTACGAGGAGGACCGGGAGGCGATCGTCATCGACGTCCGGAGGTCGCCGACGGCCACCATCGCCGCCGACGGTTTCTTCCAGGTCTCGCCCGGAGGCGACGCCGCCTTCGCCGAGGCCCTTTTGGCCGCCCTTGGGGGGAAGATCCCCAAGGTGGAGGACAAAAAGAGGATGCTGAACCTGGCGACTAAGCTCCGGAAGGCGAAGTTCGGGGCGATCTTCACCGGGCCGGGGCTCGCCGACGCCCAGGACGGAGATCTCGGCTGGTTCTTCTCCCTCGTGGCGAGGCTGAACGAGTTCACCCGGTTCTCCGTCATCCCGAGCCTCCCCGACTACAACACCCGGGGGCTCCACCAGTCCCTCTTCGATGTTGCCGGGGCCGTCAGCCCCGTCTCCTTCGAAGACGGGATCGCCTCCGGCCCAAAGTTCGGGGTTACGGGGCTTCTGGAGAGCTTCGACGCCGTCCTGGTCGTCGGATCTGATCCTGTGGCAAACCTTCCGGCTCCCCTGGCGAGGAAGCTCGCGCGGATCCCGATGGTGGCGGTCGGTACCCATCGGAATCTCACCACCGACGCCGCAAGTGTGACGGTCCCCACGGCTATGGCGGGCCTGGAGGCCGGAGGGTCCGCCCTCCGGTCCGACGGGGTGAGGGTGGATCTCGAGGCGCAGGTGAAGTCGGATCGCCCCACCGATCTTCAGATCGTCGAGATGTTGATGGAGGTGGTGTAGATGGCAGAGACGGAGGAGCTTTTGGTCGTCACATACCGGGGCATCTTCCAGGAGGTGGAGGAGGCCCTGGGGATCTACAGCGATTCGTACCGCGAGGAGAGCGCCGTTCTCTTCCTGGACGGCAGCGACGCGTTAGGAAGAAAGATCGAGGCCGGACGGCCTATCCTCCTGGAGACGTCCTCTGGGAAGGTAGTGGTGGCGGCGAAGATCTCCGAGGAGCCCCATCCCGGCATCGCCTTCATGCCGAGGAGCCCCTGGTCGGCCTCGCTCCTCCCCGCCGAGGTTGGCGAGGGCGGCCTCCTCCAGCTGAAGAGGTTTCGGGCCCGGGCCTCCCCCGCCGGAGAGGCGGTGACGACGATCGAGGAGATCGGCGAGAGGATCAGGGTTTTCTGACCCTCTGGAGGTGGCGAGATGAACCTTATCTCCATCCGAGACCTCTCTCCCGGCGAGGTCGAGGCGGTCCTGGACCGGGCGGACGAGCTGAAGGCGGGACGGTCCGACCCATCCAGCCGATCGATCCTGGCAGGAAAGAGCCTGGCGGCGATCTTCGAGAAGCCCTCCACCAGGACGCGGGTATCCCTGGAGGTGGCGATGACAGACCTCGGAGGCCACGCCCTATACCTCTCCAGCAAGGACCTCCAGCTCGGCCGCGGTGAAACCATAGCCGACACCGCTCGGGTCCTCTCCCGGTTCGTCTCCGGGATCGCGGCCCGGGTTTACGATCACAACACCATCGAAGAGCTGGGCCGCTACGCAGCGGTGCCGGTCATAAACGCCCTCTCCAACGTCGAGCATCCCTGCCAGATCCTGGCGGACCTGATGACGATGAGGGAGCGGTTCGGCCGCCTCGCGGGGCTGAAGGTCGCCTGGGTAGGGGACGGAAACAACGTCTGCAACTCGACGATCCTCGCAGCGGCGATGATGGGGATGGAGATGGCGGTCGCCGCACCGCCGGGTTACGAGCCAGACCGCAAAATATTAGATCAGGCCGAGAGTCTTGGTGGAAGAACCGTCGTCGTCGCCGACCCCGTCGAGGCGGTCAGGGGCGCCGACGTCGTCAGTACCGACACATGGATCTCCATGGGCGACGAGGCCGAGGCGGCGAAGAGGGTCGAGGCCTTCCGGCGCTATCAGGTCAACTCCGACCTCCTCCGGCACGCGAGCAGTGAAGCCATCGTGCTGCACTGCCTCCCCGCCCACAGGGGCCAGGAGATCACAGACGCGGTGATGGACGGGCCGAGGTCCGCGATCCTCGACCAGAGCGAGAACCGGCTCCACTCGGTGAAAGCGGTGCTGGAGAGGCTGATGGTCTGAACCGATCGAGATCTGGTGGTCGGCCCACGTCTTCCAGCGGCATCAAGATGATTTCGTAGAGCGGGGGTTGCCAAGTGGTCAAAGGCGCAGGGCTTAGGACCCTGTCCTGCAGAGGTTCGTGGGTTCGAATCCCATCCCCCGCACCAAACTTACCTTATTTTATCGAATAATTTTGCAGGTTGCTGCGGATATAATATGATAATACCTCTCAACAAAGACTCCATAGATATGTATCTATTTTAAATCAGATCCAATTAAATGAGTGGGAAATCTCGAAAGGCTTTTATCGATCGATGGGCAATGTTAATCATAAAGGCTATATTGGGGTCTCTTCATGAGAACAGTTACCATTTTATTCATTCTGATTCTTTTGGCTGCCAGCGCCTCCACCGACGGAGCGGAGCCTGTGAACGTCGGAGGAGATTTCGGTACAGCATGGCTTAAGAACCTCCCCTACCAGCCGAGAACCAGCACTGATAGCGATGACGGCGGTCTCTGGAGCTGGGGAGGGACGCCTCGGTGGATGAACGTGGTCAACGGGACCTTGGAGCCGGTGGCCATCGGCGGCGGAGAGATCGATTACGCTGGCATAGCGTGGCTGGGTTACTCCTTAGGATCACAGGTGACCCTCAATCAGAGCGACGTTCCCATCGAATTATCAAACGTAAATTTCCTCTACCCATATTTCTCGGACGATCCTTGGATTTCTGGCTCAGCATTATGGGGTCCCGATTAGAACCCCTCCTGGTTGGTATGAATAAGATGATGAAGGTTCCTGGGCTATCGAAGTTAATCGAATTCCTCCGCCTCAGTGGTCGAAGTGGAGCCGGACCCGGCATGCACCATCCTTGGTGTCGACCCGGACGGAGTTTGCGTACCTCGTCATCATGAACCCCGCCAGGCCCGTGGCCGAGGGCCCCTCTCTCAGAAGCTCCTCCTCTGCCGGCCTCGTCGACGGCAGGGCAGGGGGCTCGCCGCGGTACCGGGCAACGACGTCCAGGTTTAACTCGTCGAAGGAGACCTCCACATCGATATCCCCCTCGGCGAGCCCTGTGGGGCCGACGGCCTCGAAGAGCTCGTTGGTGGCGGATATCGCCCGGTATATCACCTCCCTCCTCGCCCCCCAGGCCGCTCCCTGCCTCTCCATGAAGTTGAAGATCGAATCGGCGTCGTCGACCCCCGGCTTCAGGACGAGCCGCTGCCGCTTTGCTATGCCTATCCTGAATATGAGGTTTAAGATGACCACCAGCACCGCCGCCAGGGATAATGACGAGCTGAAGATCGGAGAAAGGATGGTGGGAACATCATCGTAGAGGCCTGGAAGGGCGTCGACGGAGAGCCCCATGATCAGGGGTATCCCCACCAGAAACGTCCTTCTTGCGTCCAGCATCCTGGACATTATTATCTGGAACCCCGCTATGATCATGAAGCTGACGGAGTATATCAGGGTAGCCCCCATCACCGGCTCCGGCATCACGACGAAGACCATGGCGAGCTTTGGGAGAAACGCTAGGAATACAAGAATTCCGCCGATGGCGAAAGCGATCCGCCGGCTCGTCGCTCCCGTCCCGATCGAGAGGCCGATGTTGCTGGAGGAGGTGGACTGGCCCATCGTCCCCACGAGGCCGCCGAAGACGGCGGAGAGGCCGTCGGCGAGGATCCCCTGGCCGACGTTCATCATGTCGGTCCTCCTCCAATCGGCGTCGTTGATCTTCTGGCAGGTGGTGATGTCCCCGATCGTCTTGAGGGTGGAGCAGGTTATCGCTATCATAAAGGGGAGGAGGAGGGCGACGTCGAAGGACCACCCGAAGTAGTCGAGGTGGGGGACCGCCGCCAAGGGCGCCTCGGCGAAGAGGGCGAGGTGGTCGACGGTGAGGATCCCGAGGGGGATGGAGGCGAGGTAGCCGATGGTCATCCCCACCAGGACCGAGTAGAGCCTCAGCTTCCCCCGGGACCAGACGCTGATCCCCACCATCGTCCCCAGGGTTACGAAGGCGACCAGCAGCTCCGGCATCTCGGTGACGGCGTCAGTGGCGTTCCGGCCCATGAAGTTGGTGAGGGCTGTCGGGATGACGGAGATCCCCACCATCGCCACCACGAGGCCGGTCACCTCCGGAGGAAATAGGACCCGGAGCCGGTGGATCCATCGCGATAGCAACACCTCGAAGAGCCCGGCCACCGAAGTCATCCCGAAGAGGAGGTGGAGGCCGCCGACGTTTGCCGCCAGGAGGGACGCCGATAAGAACGACGGGCCGCAGAGGGAGGGGCAGAGGTACCCCGAGCCGATGCCCCTCCGGTTGAGGGCGTGGAGGACCGTCCCGACCCCCGCCGCCAGCATCGACATGCTGACCATGAACTCCGCCTCCTGGGGGGTTCCGCCGATGGATCTCACTATCACCACCGGGAAGATGAGGCTGATGGTGATGAGGAAGACGTGCTGGAGTCCTAGGAGGAGGTTCGTCAATAGGGGCGGCTCGTCGTCGACGGCGTAGGTGAGATTGGGCGGCCTCTTAACCATTTATGACCTTGGGCACTCGTTTGAAGAATTAACTTAAAGCGTTGTCGGTGGTCCATTTAAATGAGGATGGATCGGTGGATCTGCGGTCACGGTGGTGAGGATAGGGGCGTTCTCCTATCTATGGATCAGCTCCGGCTCCTCCTATCCGGTGGCGGATCGTCAGGGTGAGGACGTTCTCCTCCCCCTCCCGTCGGTACTCGGCCCCGTCGGCGAGGGTCCTGATGAAGTGGATCCCGAGCCCCCCCACCTCCCGCTCCTGGAGGGGGAGGTCGACCTTCGGCGCCGGGGCCCCCAGGGGATTGAAGGCGAACCCCCGGTCCCTTATCTCTACGACGACGCGATCGTCCTCCAGATCGCATCTTATCTTGATCTCGTCGGAGCCGCTGTATTTTATTATGTTCGTACAGGCCTCGTCCGCCGCCATCATCAGGTGAAATATCCCCCTCTGATCCAGGCCGGATCTCCCCACCGTCTCGAGGATAAAGTCGCCTATTCTGGAGAGGTCGTCCAGGGAGGTTCCGGCCTCAAGCTCGAAGCTCGCCCTCATTCTTCCTTTCCCCCTTCAGCACCATGAGGGTGATGTCGTCGAATTGGGGTTCTCCTTCGCTGAAAGCGAGGACAGCGCCTGTGATCTTCTCGACGAGATCTGCCGCCGATAGGTGTCGGTTAAACCTCACAATCTCGACGAGCCTCTCGACCCCGAACTGGTCGAGCCCATAGTCGACGGCTTCGGTAACCCCGTCGGTGTAGAAGACGACGACGTCCCCCTCCGAAAGCTTGATCTTCCTCTCCTCCATCTCTGCGTCCTCCATCACCCCCATGGCGATCCCCCGGGTCTTCAGAAGGGTGAGGTCGCCGGTATCGCCGCTCAGGACGAGGGGCGGGTTGTGGCCGGCGTTGACGTATCGGAGGGTCCGGGCCTCCTGGTCCAGGATCGCGTAGAAGAGGGTGACGAACATTCCCGACTTCGAGTCGGCGGCGATGAGGTCGTTGGCGATCTTTGCGACCTCTTCAGCCGTTCTTTCTCCGGATGCGCTCGCCCTCACCATCGCCCGAGAGAGGACCATGAAGAGGGCTGCGGGAACGCTCTTCCCCGAGACGTCGGCGATGACGAGGCCCGTCCTCCCCTCCGTTATGGAGATGAAATCATAAAAGTCTCCCCCCACCTCCTTCGCTGGAAGGCTGGTGGCGGCGAGGTCGAAGCCCTGGAGCCGGGGCACCGCATCGGGGAGGAAGCTCTGCTGGATCTCTTGGGCGATCTTCAACTCCAGCCTCTTCTTCTCGAGCTCCGAGTGGTACTCGTCCCTTTCCAGGGCCGTCTCTCGCTCACGGATCAGGTTTCTCGTCATCAGGGCGAAGATGAAGGCGCCGACGGAGTTGGAGACGATCATCGGTCCGGCGGTAGCTCGGACGACGAGGACCGCCTCCGTCTGGGGCTCGGCGATCAGGAGGACGAGGAGCATGTGGAGGGACTCGAAGAGGGCTGAGAGGATCACAGCCCCCACCACCCCCACGAATCTCCGCCGGTTCAGGATGTAGACGAGGCCAGCAAGGGATCCCGCCAGGATAGTGGCGATAGAGCAAGCTAGTCCGGTGAACCCACCCTGGAGAAACCTGTAGCCCCCGCCGATCAGGCTGGCCCCTAATCCGACGACGGGACCGCCGACAAGCCCCCCTATCACCGGCCCCAGGTCCCTTACGTTCGCGACCACCCCGAAGACCTCGACCCCCGACACCGTCCCAAAGACGGAGAAGGCTCCGAATATCAGCACCATCACCGCCTGGTTCTTCGCTGTGAGCCTCCCGTCGAGGATCTCGGAGAAGCTCCTTGTCCTGGTGATGAGATAGGCTGCGACCACGATGACGCAGATCTTCTCGATCAGGGTGAGGAGGACTGAATCGATGATCGCCGCCATCTGCGCCTCTCGCCGGGTTCGGTTGAGGGGACTATTGGGAAGGCCGGTCCTGCCTTCCGAACTCCCCCACCGCCTCCTCTTCGCGGTCGTATATCTCGAAGAGCTGAGTGAACCCTGCTATCTCGAAGGTCTCCCTGACGTAGGGGTGGAGACGGGCGAGCTTCAGGTCGCCGCCGGCCTTTCTCAGCCTCTTCAGGGACGCCAGCATCACCCGGAGGCCGGAGCTGCTGATGTACTCCACCCCGGAGAAGTTCGCCACGATCTTTCGGCACCCCCCGTCGATCAGCCCCACCATCCTCTCCTGAAGCTCCTCCGACGATGGAGCGTCGAGCCGTCCCGCCGGGAGGATGATCTCGACGTCCCCCGAACTTTTATTATCGATTTTCATGGGATCATCTCATGATGCCGCTATGATCGTCCGCTTCACCCCCTAATCTGTTGAAGAGTTCGACCTCAAAGATCCGGGGCTTGCGGCCCTCCTGACCTAGGCATCGAATCTAGTGATAAATAAGGCCATCGAAGAAGAGCCCTCAGAAATGTCTGCTCTATAGGTCCTCGTGACCTCCCCAGAGCCCATCGCCTCCCCGATCCTCTCTCGCCGAGAGGGAACCTCAAGTCAGCCCCGCGACACCGTTGCCTCCTCAAAAGGCAGATCCGTAGGTGGAGGATGCGGCGGTCGAGAGATAAGTTATTTATATACCAGTTATCTGGAGGCTTGGGAAGGATCCTCGAATGGAGTCAGAAATCTTCCATAAAATAGGCGAAGCTGAGCGGCTAGAGCTGTACCCTTACATCAGGAAGATCGATATGATGTCTTCCAACTCGTACATCATATCATCCAGCGGCCAGATCGGGCTCATCGATCCGGGTGGCCTGGACAGTCAGATGGACCGACTGATGGAGGTGATTCGACGTCTACATGATGAGAGGCCGAGGCCTGTGGTCGTCTATCTGACCCACGTCCATGCGGACCATTCCTTCGAGCTGTGTCGGAGTTCCATCTTCAAGGATTTCGATCAGGTCGCCTTGGCGGTCCAGGCGGAGGGAGCCCGCTCCCTGGAGAGGGGGGACCCGAAGATGACCCTCTCTCACCTTCTCGGAAAGGAGATCCCCCCCATATCGCCGGAGGTGAAGCTCCTCTCTTTTGGGGATCTGACAAAGCCGGTCCGCAGGCGTCTGGACCTAGGTCAGGGGGCGGCCCTCGAGTACGAGACGTCGTCTTTGGGCATCGGCGGCGGAGTAGTCCTCAAAAGCCAGAGGGTGGATCTGGGCGGTGGCGACGCCCTCGAAATATATCGCACCCCCGGCCACAGCCCTGACAGCGTATGTATCCGGGCTGGGGACGTCCTCTTCCTCGGCGACCTCCTCTTAGCCTCCAACCCCGGGGTGGCGGGGATGCCGGGGTGGTCCCGGGAGGACCAGATGGAGTCGATCAGAAGGATCCTCTGGGTTTTGGAGAGGGGAGGGGTCCGCCTCTGCTATCCGGGCCACGGGAGGCCCCTGGACGTCGAGACGACCAGGAGGACCCTCCTCCAGCTCCTCCAGTATACGGAGTCACTGGGGCAGGTCTTGATCGACGAGGTCTGGGCGAGGGAGGCAGCTGGTAACTCCACCATCATCATCCAGGAGTTGGAGCGGCTCTTCACCATCATAGGCGGAAGGCTGGTTCTCATCACCTCCGTCCTGGAAGATCTGGAGGAGGGCGAAGCAGCCGGTGATGCCGAGGCTCTGCTGGACATCGCCGCCCTCGATGCGCTATTCTTCCGATGGCACGATAAATGCCGCCGGGAAGAGAAGGAGATCCTCGACATAGCCCTCGTCCATGAGGCGGGGCGGATCGTCGGAAAGCTCGACGAGATCTTCGAGAGAGACGGCGCTTCGGAGCTCTTCGAAGACCACCTACTGAGGAGGGCCGAGAGGCTTTTGAACGACTATATGGTGACTTACCGGGGGTTTAGGCCCCCTCAGTGCCTGAGGACGGGGGATCTGAACTCGATCCTCCGGGGGTCGATCGATGGGTTCCTGAAGAAGCCCTACGATGAGGGGGCGATCCTGGAGGCGGAGACGGAGGAGGATTACCTGAGGGCTCTGGCGGCGAGGATCTCTTACGTCAACCTTCCGGAGAGGGTTGCTGTCGCCTTCGAGGGGTCGGAGGAGCTTTCTCCCGCCATCGTCGACGGCGAGAGGCTCACGGACCTCGCCATAGACCTCCTGGAGAGGCTCGCAGCGGCGAGGGCGGGGGAGATCGTGGTCGAGACCCTCGAGGTGGGAGGGGGCGTCACGGTCAGGATCACCGGCCGCGGGCCGGCGGTCCTCGACCCCTTCCGCCACGACGAGAGGAGGTATCTGGAGAGGTCGATCGCCCTCAGCGGAGGGTCCCTGGTGGGCTGGGGGGAGGGCCCTGATCCGATGATAGTCTTCCGGTTCGAGGGCGAACTGTCCTGATAAGGGCCCCGGCCCTCAAATCTTCGATGGCGGCTTAAATCTCGGCGATCTTCCGACGGAGCTCCTCGTCCTTCTCTTCCCGAGGGAAGGCTCCGAGGGCGGATATGACCTCCTCATTCCCGCGGCGGTCACCGATGCGGAATGCTGTGACCTCCTCTCTTACGGCCCCGTCTCTGAGGAGCGGACCTGCGTTTTGGATTATACCATGGACCTCTACGCCGACCTTGCCCTAGTCTCCGTCGCATAGATCGCTCTCCGCTTCGACGTCACCGGCTTTGCCGGAGACGAAATGACCCGCTGGGTAGAGGTCTGCGGCGGCTATGGCGACGACTGGGTCTGGGCTGGCAACTACGCCTCCCTGGGGTGGAGGTGGCTCACCTGCTGCCCCGAGGAGATCACCGTCGTCAAGACCGCCCGGATCGACCCGGTGGACCCCATGATCGTCCGGTATCGGGTGGTGATCGAGGACGCCGCCGATGCGACGAGGGCAGCCACCGTCACCGACTACTTCCCTGAGGGGATGGTCTTCCTCGACTCCTCCCTCCCTGTGGCGAGGCAGGGCGAGGGGGAAGTCATCTTGGTCCTACCCACCATCGGGCCCTGCGAGGAGGTGGCGATCGTCTCTTCCGCCCTCACCTCCGGAGCCGGCAGGTATAAAAACGTCGAGGTCGAGGCCCTGTCCGTCGACGGCCCCGGCGTTCGGGCTTCTCCCCTTCTCTGCAAGGCTCTCACCCCCCTTCCTTCGGGAAGATTTTTACCCGCCGCCGCCTTATTGCCAGCCATGACCGATATTAAGAGGATCATACCCTGTCTCGACGTGAAGGTCGTCGACGGCCGCCCCTCCGTCGTCAAGGGAGTCAAGTTCGTCGACCTCAAGAGGCAGGGCGACCCCGTCGAGCTCGCCCTCCGGTACGACGCCGACGGCGCCGACGAGCTCGTCTTCCTCGACATCACCGCCTCTAGCGAGGGGAGGAAGACGATGGTCGAGGTAGCCCGCCGGACCGCCCGGGAGGTCTCCGTCCCCTTCGCCGTCGGCGGCGGGATCGGCGGCCTTGAGGGGATCGTCGAGATCCTCGACGCCGGCGCCGACAAGGTCGGGATCAACACCGCCGCGGTGAAGGACCCCGACCTGATCCGGCAGGCTGCAAAGGCCGTCGGCTCCGACCGGATCACCGTCGCCATCGACGCCGTGCGAAACCCCGCCCCCCAGGAGGGGGCGGAGCTCTTCCCCCTGGAGGACGAAAGCCCCGCATGGTTTGAGGTGGTGATCCTCGGAGGGCGGAAGGCCGTCGGCCTCGACGCCGTCGCCTGGGCCCGCCGGGTCGAGGAGCTCGGCGCCGGAGAGATCCTCCTCACCAGCATGGACCGGGACGGGACGAGCGACGGCTACGACATCCCCCTCACCCGGGCCGTCGCCTCGGCGGTGGGGTTACCGGTGATCGCGAGCGGCGGGGCAAAGGGCCCCGAGCACATGCTCCAGGCCTTTCGGGAGGCGGGGGCGGACGCCGCCCTCGCCGCTGGGATCTTCCACCGGAGGGAGCAGACCGTCCGGGGGGTGAAGGAGTACCTCCGGTCGAAGGGGGTCAGTGTCCGGCTTTAGGGTCGGAGCCGAGGGGTGGGCGCCAGAGGTGTCTACCCCAACGGCGGGCAGAGCTAAGCCGAAAAAAACGAGAGGCTTTGCCGAGGGCCGGCGGCACCTAATTCCTGACCAGCTCTCTCATGTCTTTATAAATGTCCGATGTTATGGCGAAGGCCACGCCCGAGAAGAGCAGGGCCCCGAAGATGACTTCCAGTATCACGTCCACCACTTCCCAATACTCTATATAGCGGTATATTCCATATATACTTTATGGTCCGCCGGAGGCCTCGGGCCATCCCTTTCGTCGTCTCCCCCTCCCGATGGTGGTGTCTTTGGGATCGCAGGCCTCTCAAGATCGGGGGGGTCGCCTCTTCGATCGGCTCGGCGGCCGCCGCCTTCTCACCATCTTCCTCGACCTCGTCGAAAGGGCCCCTGCGGCTTCTGACGCCGCCTTAGCCACCCAGAGGGCCCCCGGGGTCTACGACATGGCCTGGCATGGCCTAGAGAGCAATCCGCAGCTATACTGCGACTCTGCAAAGTCCATAATTCACTGTGGAGAGGGCGAGGCTGAGCCCAACTGGGATGCGGGATTCCCCCTGGAGATAACCTTCGAGAAGGCCCCCTACGCGGTGAGTTCGGGGGAGAACTTCTCCGGGACCATAACCTATGAAGGTGAGCCGGTCTCCGCAAACTTCTCCGCATCTTACTGGACTTGGGATGCTCACTCCTGTCCCGATGTCCAGAAGGGAACCTCCAGCGAGGACGGCAGCCTCAATAACGGCGGCCTCTGGATGATCTGCGCCGAGTACGATGTCCAGGAGCCAGGCGAGTGGACGGCAGACCACGATCTAGGGACCTTCTATAAGGCTGGCGACGTCCTGCCCTACAACTCCGTCCACTGCAGGAGCACCCTCTCGGTCTGGGCAAAGTAAACCACACCAAAATTTTTATATTTTTCAATGCATGCTCAATTTGATATCCTCCTTCGCCATAAAAAATATCACTAATTGTTACAAATAGATACATTCATATATTCAGAGATGATCTAATGCTCTGTGATATTATGAGACGACAATTAGCCACTGCGATGGCTCTCCTGGGGCTGCTGGTGGCCACCGCCGGCGCCCACAGCCTCTGGGTTGAGACTAGAGACATAGCAGAAGCGGGAGAGCCCCTGACCGTCTACTCCCTCTTCGGCCATGCGACCTCCTCCACTGGGATCTACGTCCCGCTGATGGACGCCCACTATCTCCTGGCCCCTGATGGCGCCAGGCAGGATCTGACGATGGAGGTCGGAGACTGGCTCCCCGGCTTCGGCTGGATCGGCTACTCCTTCGCTGAGGTGACGCCTGCGACAGCTGGCGACTACGTCTTCGCCGCCGTCCGATCTCCTGGCGTCTACGACCCGGCCTGGCACGGCTCCGCGAGCGATCCGCGCCTCTCCGCCAGCTTCGCCAAGGCGATCTTTCACGTCGGCGACCAGAAGGTCGGAGGCTGGGACGCCGGCTTCCCCCTGGAGGTGACGACCGAGACGGCCCCCTACGAGATAAAAGCGAGCGATAACGTCTCCTTTGTCGCCAAGTACGAGGACGAGCCGGTCAACGCCACCTACTCCGCCTCCTACTGGACCTGGGACGCCCACTCCGGCGCGGACGTCCAGACCGGATCTGCCGGTGAAGACGGCGAGTTCTCCGTCAGCTTCACCCAGGGCGGCCTCTGGCTCGTGAGCGCCTCCTACGCCATCCTCGGTGCCGGCGAGTGGACCGCCACCTACGACAGCGCCGGCCACTATAAGGTGGGAGACGTCGTCCCCTACAACTCCACCAGCTACACCTCGACCCTCTCGGTCTGGGTCAAGTAGCGCCGCTCCTTCTCTTTTTTTCTTGGAGGTGAGGCGGGGCAGGCGTTTGATATCTGTTATTTTTGATATTATTGGATATTACTAAGATATGTTTATTAAGACCAAAACCGTACCTTGAGCTGATCGATATGAAGTTGACTTGTCTCCTATTGCTGGCGGTGGCGGGGCTCGTCTCCGCCGCCTCCGGCCACATGCTCTACGCCGAGTTTGCGGAGGGGATCGTCGCCCCCTCGGAGGTGGAGGTCTGGATCACCTACGGCCACGATGACGAAGGGCAGGCAGCCCCCACCCTCTCCATGGCCCGGGCCGTCTCCCCCGATGGCTCCTCCCAGGACCTGGAGTTCGAGGAGGTGGAAGGCGGCCTGTTGGCGACGGTCTCCATCGAAGAGGAGGGCTGTTACATCCTGGACCTGGAGAAGGAGCCCCGGTTCACCGACATGGAGTGGTTCGGGATAACCGGCCCCGCCTCCCTCATCCTGGAGTATGGGCGGGCCCTCCTCCCCGCTGTCACCGGCGAGAACTCCGCCCGGACCTCAAAGGTGGGTCTGGAGATCGTTCCTGCCGTCGACCCCAGCAGGATCGAGGCCGGCACCACCTTCGAGGCTCAGGCGACCTGGGAGGGCGATCCGATCGGCGGAGACTACAGCGCCATTAAGGTGAGGTCCCCGGAGGATCTCCTCGTCGTCCAGCACGCCGGGGCCGTCGATCTCTCCGGCTCCTCCCCCGATGGGGCGGTGGAGTTTGAGATTCCGAGCCCAGGCCTCTGGGTTGTGACCTTCGAGGCGACGGTGGAGGAGCGCGGGACTTGGACCGCCGAGGGGGACGACCCGAGCGGCAACTACGCCGCTGGCGACGAGCTGGAGTACGATCAGATCACCCCCACCGCCTACCTCACCTTCTGGGCCCGCTGACCTCCCCGCCGCAGGTGAACTGATTTGGTCCACATATCTGACGGGGTTTTGCCCCTGGAGGTGTTGGCGGCGGGCTTCGCCCTCAGCGGAGCCCTCCTCCTCTTCACCCTCCGGGGGCTGAAGGCCGAGGAGGTCCCCCGGATCTCCCTGATCACCGCCGCCCTCTTCGTCGCAAGCCTGGTCCACTTTCCCGTAGGCCCGACCTCGGTCCACCTGGTGATGAACGGCCTTGCAGGCATAGTCCTGGGGAAGAGGGCCTTCGCCAGCGTCCTCGTCGCCCTCACCCTCCAGGCGATATTCTTCCAGCACGGTGGGATCAGCGTCGTCGGGGTCAACAGCCTCAACATGGGGGTACCCGCCCTCCTCGCCTGGATCGTCTTCGAGGGGCGACGGGGCATCCCCTCTCCAAAAAGGGAGATCGTCTTCGGAGCGGCGGCCGGGGCTTTGGCCGTCCTGGGGGCGGTCCTCCTCCTCTCCGCCGAGCTCCTCCTCCTCGGAGAGGGGTTCGGCGAGATCGCCGTCCTGGTCCTGGCGGCCCACATCCCCATCGTCCTCATCGAGGCGGCGGTCCTGGGGACGATGGCCGGGTATCTCGCAAGGGTGAAGCCTGAGATGCTGACGCCGGCGAGGTCCGGCGAACTTAGAGGTGCATGACGTGAAAGGATGGATCGTTTTACTGTTGCTGGCCCTGGTTCTGGCCTCGGGACCCGCCTCAGCCCACCGGATGTTCGTAGGCCAGAGGATCAACGTGGAGACCTACGCCGTCTTCGACGACGGCTCCCCGGCGCAGAACGCCTCGGTGAAGGTCTACAGGATGAACGCCACCACCGGCCTCTTCGAGCTCTTCGAGGAAGATCGGGCCGACTCCGCCGGTGGGTACTCCATGAGCCTCCCGGGGAAGGGGACGGGGAGCTGGCTCTTCGAGGTATCGGCCGGGGGCCATAAGGAGGAGTTCTTCGTGGCGATCTCCGACGAGAGGCCCGACCCGTCGAAGGCGGGGGCGGCGGCCCTCGCCGCCCTTCCCATCGCCCTCTTCGCCTGGAGGAGGCGGGTTAAGAGATGAAGGGATGGCTGGCGGTCGCCTTTGCCCTCGCCCTCCTCCTCTCGGCGGGGATCGGCTCCGCCCACCGGATGCTCATCGGCTACCAGGTGAAGGAGGTCCAGCTCAACGCCATCTACGACGACGGGACCCCAGCGGCGGGGGTCGATATGGAGGTCTACAAGGACGGCGAGATCTACGCGGAGGGGGTCACCGACTCCGCCGGAGCTTTCACCTTCGAGCCGAAGAGGGGAGACAGGGTCGAGGATATGACCGTCGTCTCCTCCTCCGTCGGCCACCGGGCGGAGCTCAGCTTCGCCTCCCCGGGGGGGCCCGCCCCCGGGGAGCTTCCCCTCCCCCTGAAGGTGGCGGCGGGGATCGGCTACCTGGCGGGGCTGGCGGGCCTCTCCATGATCTACGCCTCGAGGAAGGGGCGGTAGGTCGGAGGCCCGGGTCTGGGGGACCGCCAGGAGGAACCCCGGCCGGAGGGGGATCGGACCCCCAGAGGCGGCGTGACGAGGGGAACGGCGAAGGATGGATATGCCATGAGGGCGAGAGGGGCGGGCCGGAGATGATCGGATGAGCCACCTGGAGATCGACGGCTACAGCCATCTCGCCTCGCCGATCCACCGGTGGGACCCCAGGGTCAAGATCGCCTCCCTCCTCCTCCTCACTTTCTCCATCGTCCTCCTGAAGAGCCTCGCCGTCGCCCTCCTCGGGCTGGCTTTCTCCGCCGCCATCCTCCTCATCTCCAGGCTCCCCTTCTCCTACGTCCTCCAGGGGATTAAGTGGCCGCTCTTATTCCTCCTCCCCTTCCCCCTGATCCTCCCCCTGACCGTTGATGGCGAGAGTTTTTTCATCCTCTACGGCCTCGGCTTCAGCATCGAAGGCCTGGAGCAGGGGCTCGTTATGATGACGAGGGGGGTCGCGGCGGTGGTTCTGATATATCCGATCTTCGGCTCCTCCCCCTTCAACACCACCGTCCACGCCATGAGGAGCCTCGGCCTTCCGGAGGCGTTGACCCAGATATTCCTATTCGCCTACCGTTACCTCTTCCTCCTCCGGGAGGAGTTCGCCTCCGCGAGCCGGTCCCTCGCCTCCAGGGGTTTCATCAAGGGGACCGACGCCGCCTCCATCCGGGTCCTGGGGGCGGCTTTGGGGATGCTATTTATAAGAAGCTATGAGAGGTCTGAACGGATCTACAGGGCGATGGTCTCCAAGGGCTACGGCGGCGACCTCCCTTCGGCGGACCGGTTCAGGATGGAGGGCCGAGACCTCCTCAAGGCGCTGATCGTCCTGGGGCTGGCTCTGGGGCTCCAGGGGCTCGACTGGATGGTGATCGGGTGAGGTCTCTATCATGAATCCCGCGATAGAGGTGGTGGGCCTGTCGTACCGTTACCCCGACGGGACGGTGGCCTTGGACGGCGTCGACTTCTCCATAGAGCGGGGTTCCTCCGTCGCCCTCCTCGGTCCGAACGGCGCCGGCAAGTCCACCCTCCTCCTCCACCTCAACGGCCTTCTCAGGGGCGAGGGCATCGTCCGGATCCTGGGGAGGGAGATGGAGGAGGCGACCCTCCCCTGGGTGAGGAGGCAAGTCGGCCTCGTCTTTCAGGACCCCGACGATCAGCTCTTCATGCCGAGCCTCGAGGAGGACGTCGCCTTCGGCCCCCGAAACCTCGGCCTCTCGGAGCGGGAGGTGGAGGTGAACGTCTCCTGGGCCCTGAAGGTGGTGGGGCTCACCGGGATGGCGGGGCGGTGCCCCCACCACCTAAGCTTCGGCCAGAAGAAGAGGGCCGCCCTCGCCACCGTCCTCTCCATGAGGCCCGAGGTCCTGATCCTCGACGAGCCCACCTCCAACCTCGACCCGAGGTCGAAGGGGGAGGTGATCTCCCTCATCGGCGAGCTTAAGAGGCGGGGCACCACCATCCTCACCGCCATCCACGATGTCAACATCGTACCGGCGATCGCAGACCAGGTCCTCCTCCTCGACAGAAAGGTGGTCGAGTTTGGGCCGACGAGGGAGGTCCTGGTGAAGAGGGGGCTCCTGAAGGGGCTCGGCCTCGACGTCCCGGCGATCGCAGACCTCTTCATCTCCCTGAAGGATGGGGGCCAGTATCCGGGGGAGATCCCCTTCACCAGGGACGAGGCCCTCTCGGCCCTGGCCCAGATCGTCGATCGATGAGACGAATTTTATATAAAAATATTAAAATAAGGATGAGGGGACCTCAGTCCGCCTCAGGCTTTATGTAGTCCGACCGGAGGGTCAGGACGGAGAAGTAGCCGATCCCGACGAAGCTCTCGTCGACGGCGTCCGCCCCGTGCTCGGGTAGTACCTTCATATCGCCGTCTCGGAACTCGGTCTTGACGAACCACACCCCTGGCTCGGGGATGGGGAGGACGACGACGCCCGTCTCGTCGGTGACACCCTCGGCGGCGATCTCGCCTCCAGGGGCCACGAGGCTGACGTCCAGACCCGCCACCGGGGAGCCGTCGAAGAGGACCGAAAATCTGAAGTCCCCGGTCCCCAGGGCGGTGATGTTGTCCAGCGGAACGATCTCCAGCTTCTCGCCTACAGGGATGGAGGCGGAGGCGAAGTCGGCGTTCTCCGCCACCAGGAAGGCTTTCGAGAGCTTCACCACGTCGTCATAGGCCTCGGCGACGTACCAGTCGGGGTCCCAGCCGCTGGTCTGTACCTCATCCCAGTCGATCTCGTCGTACCCCTCCATCTCCTCGTTCGGGGAGCCGAACTTCGTCCTGACGAAGGTGAGGGGACCCTCGTGCTGCTCACCTGCGGCTATGTAGAGGCCGGGGCTTGCCACATCGAAGTCGACGCGGTAGTGGGGTCCGTTGGTCGCCGTCGTCTCGTCTATATCGAACTCCTCTCCGTATCCTTCGGGGCCGGTCACCTGGAGGGATATCTCTCCTGGGGGCGGGGCCATGGGGACGAAGGAGTGGCCTTCGGTCATCTGGACGAGGCCTCGGTCCCCCTCGCTCGCCCACCCGCTGGTGGTCATGAGCCACGTATCGTGGGCCTCCGCCCCGGCGACGGTGAGGGCCAGGAGGAGGCAGATTGCCAATATCTTGTTCATTTGAAACCTCCGTTCGCCATTGTTAATACTTAAATGCTATCACCAAATTCTGATTAAAACTGATAAAAATACGCGGCAGCCCCTCAGCCTCCGGATATTGGTGATGAGGGGCCAGCCCCTCCGGAGGAGTAACCTCCCCCGAAGAAGGGCTTTTCAGTATCCTTCAGGTCTATAGTCGGATCTGAGGGTGAGAGCCGCCCGGTAGACCGGCCCGACATAGCTCTTCTCCTCGGAGAGCGGTCCCCTGGGGAGGTCCACCGCCTCCACTATCCTCGGGTCCATCTTGGTGTCGGTCCTCACGATCCACTCGGAGAGCTGGGAGTCGGTATCGGTCAGGTTGAGGGAGACCCTTCCCTCCCCGTCGGTTACCCCCTCCACCGGGGCGTCGTCTCCGACCTTCATCGCCCATACGTCGAGGCCCGAGATCGGCTCCCCTCGGAAGAGGACGGCGAAGGAGAAGCTCCCCTCGCCGACGGTGGTGATATCGTCCAGGGGTACGATCTCCAGCTCCTGGCCTACGGCCTCGTTCGCCTTCGAGAGGTCGACATCGTCGCCGACGGCGACGAAGGCCTTGGCGAAGCAGTGCTTGAGGTAGGACCGCTCTACGTACCAGTCCTCGGCCCAGCCGGTCTTGTTGAGGGAGTCAAAGTCGATCTCGTCAGCGGAGGCGTGCTCCCAGTACCCCTCGGTGGGAGGGTGGGTGATGAAGTGGGTCCAGGCCCCCTCCGAGTGGTAGACGTCTACGACGAAGAGGCCGGGCTCCCCCGCCTCGAACCTGTAAATATCCCAGAATCCGGAGATATCTCCCTCGCCGTCCAGGACCGTCTCCCCCGACGGGCCGATGACGGTGACGTTGACTATCCCCTCGGGCAGCTCGGTGTTGGCGGTGGCGTGGCCGCTCCCCAGGGGGAGGAAGACGGGGTCGCCGGCGTTCGCCCACCCGGATATCGGTCGAAGATACGTCTCGTGGCCGCAAGCCCCCATGGTCAGGGCCAGAACCAGGATAGCCAGATGTAGTGCAGTTCGTTTCAAGTTATCACCGGAGGCCCTTTAGTAATACTGATATTTCTTTTTTGTCATTAATTGCTACTAATCACATCCAAAATTGAACGGCCCTTCGGGGACCGATCGTCGAACCTTCGGCTCGGTGGTCCGGGGCTTGAGGAGAGGGAGGGCTGCCGGACCCGAAGATCCGGCAGGAGAAGGGGGGATCCTAAGACGATCAGAACGGTCGCCGGCGACGGAAAGGTTTGGTCCGAGGTCCGCCTGGAGTTCAGGCGGTGATCTTGGACTTGGCGATGTACTTGATCAGATCGGGGGCGAGCCTCGTCTTCCTCTGGATGGCGGCGGCCGCCTCCTCGATGCTCTCTCCTTCCTTGATCAGGTTTCCGATCTCCTCGATCGCCTCTTCGTCGACGACGTAGTACTCGTCGATGTCCTTCCTGTGGCCCCAGACGTCCCCCTCCAAAAGGTCGATCCCCTGCATCTCCAGGAAGAGCTTGATCGCCTTGGACATGGTCTTGTGGTAGGAGGGCGGCACCTGGACGGCCCGGAGGCGGGGGCAGCTCCTCATCAAGTCTAGGAAGTCGACGTTAGAAGGCCTGAAGGCCAGGTGGACGATCCTCTCGTTTGGGTTCAATTCCGCGATCTCGTCCTTCGAACTCACAACTCTAATTCTCATGGCAATTCACCTCAACAAATACTAAAATGTATATCTAAGTATTAATAGCTAATTGTGTTGTATACTAACGTCCAGATGGAACATCTCCTCGAAGATCCAGGCCGATGGACCTGCTTTTCCTATGGCCGGATCCGACCTGATCTATTGTAAAAGATCTCCTCGTTTGTTTCTGATCTTGCGGGATTAAAGTATCCGGTATCCTGGATGACTCTCGAGTCCTTTTCTCCATCCGTCCTCCTCGGAGGTGATGGCCCGGTCGGTCCACCTCTCGCCATAGCGAGGCTCGGAGAGATCGATATGACCGATGGGAGGAGGATATGGCAGGATAGAAGGACGGCTCTCATGGCGGTTGGGAGAAGGGCTGAGAGGATCCGACGACAGATGAGCGAAGATGATGGTCCTGGAGGGGAAGAGCAAGCCGTCGGCGCGAGCCACGGTGAGGTCCAGGGACCGCCTGAGGTTTCAGGCGGTTATCTTGGACCTGGCGATGTACTTGATCAGGTCGGTCGGTAGCTTCGTCTTCTTCTGGATGGCAGCGGTCGCCTCCTCGATGCTCTCGCCCTCTCTGATCAGGGTCCCAATCTCCTCGATCGACTCCTCGTCGACGACGTAGTACTCGTCGATGTCCTTTCTGTGGCCCCAGACGTCCCCCTCCAGGAGGGTTATCCCCTGCATCTCCAAAAAGAGCCTGATCGCCCTGGATAGGGTCTTGTGGTAAGAGGGCGGGACCTGGATCGTCCGGAGGCGGGGGCAGACCCTGATCAGGTCGAGGAAGTCGACGTTGGAGGGCCTGAAGGCCAGGTGGACGTTCCTCTCTTTCGGGCTGATCCCAGATATCTCATCTTTTGAGCTGACTACTCTTATCTTCATGGTCTTTCACCTTTACAATTGCATGGATGTGATCAAAGTATTTATAGCCACTTGCGATGTATAGTAACGTCCAAATTTACGATAATGTAGAATTACAGGCATCTGATGACTCATGTTCTGTGATAGCATCTGACAATCTATCTCCAAAAATGGGGTGCTGCTGAAGCTGTCCTCCGCGACTAAAATAGACTATTCGGGCCCCATCGCTCCGGGGACCCCCGGCCGGCGAACGGTGGCCTGCAGGGCCAGGATCCAGTTCCTGGCCGTCCTGAGGTCTCAGGCGGCGGCCTTGGACCTGGCGATGAACTCGATCTGATCGGAGGCGAGCCCCGTCCTCTTGGCGATCTGGCTGGCGTCCTCTCCGATGGAGGCGCCGCTCGCTATCACCGCCTCGATCTCGGGTTTCATCTCTTCGTAGACGATGAAGTACTCGTCGATATCCTTTCCGTAGCCCCAGACGTCCCCCTCCAGGAGTTCGATCTCCCGCATCTCCGGGAAGAAGGTGATCGCCTTGGACATGGTCTTGTGGTAGGATGGCGGGACCTGGATCGCCCGGAGGTGGGGGCACCTCGTCATCAGGGATAGGAAGTCGACGTTAGAAGGCCCGATGGCCAGGTGGCCGATCCTCTCGTTTGGGCTCAGCTCCAGTATCTCATTTTTTGATCTAACGATTCTAAGTTTCATGACCTTTAACTTCAACAATTGCTCAAATGTATCGCCCGTATTAATAGACGCTTGTATCGGCCGCTCAGGCGAAAGTCCGAGGACCATCGATACGCTCAGGCGGCAAAAAGTCCTGGCCTGAGGATAGTTGGCAGGAACGCCCCTCCAATATAGGGACTAATAAAGGAACAAAAGTGGACCGTCCTATCCTCATTCTTGGGACCGGCAAAACTGAGGAAGAGGGGGAGGTTCCCGGGATCGGCTCAGACGGTCACTTTGGATTTGGCTATGTACTTTACCAGGTCGGGGGCGAGCCTCGTCTTCTTGGTGATCTCTCCGGCGGCTTCTTCGGCGGAGGCGCCGCCTGCGATCATCGCCTCGATCTCGCCGATCGTCTCGTCCTCGATCATGAAGTACTCGTCGATGTCCTTTCTGTGGCCCCAGACGTCCCCCTCCAGGAGGTCGATCCCCTGCATCTCCAGGAAGAGGGTGATCGCCTTGGACATGGTCTTGTGGTAGGAGGGCGGGACCTGGATCGCCCGGAGGCGGGGGCATATCTTCATCAGGTTGAGGAAGTCGACGTTGGACGCCCTGAAGGCGAGATGGACTATTCTCTCGTTCGGGTTCAGGTTTGGTATCTCATTTTTTGAGCTAACAACTCTAACTCTCATGGATCCTCACGGTTGGCGAGATGAAAACAAAATACTAATAGACACTTGTGGAGTACACTACCGTTCAGATCGAGACCTTTACCCCTCAATGACCCGAAAAACAAGGGCCTGTTTCCTCCAGTACCGAGGCCTTCGTCTCCCCATCAAGCGAAGAATTTGCGGGGTAAATCCTTGGGCTGAAGGCCGAACTTCGCATAACAATTCTGCTTAACTTCATAACCATTTATAAGACCGACCTTTGGGACGCCGACCGGTGACCCCCAGGATGACGGGGAATCCATCCGAAAGAAAAGTTGAACCTGGTGTTTTTGAGCCTCCAACTCGAGGGTCCGTCTCCCCCGGGGCTGAAGGGCTCTTCTCCTCCTCCGGCCCCTCCACCAGGTTTAAATAACTTATAATAATCTCTCCCCGGAGAAATGATCCAGGCTGGTAATCCTTATGAACGTTGACGAGATAGTCCGGTGGGTTCTCAGCGCTGATCGGCGCCTTCTCTTGATGAGGACGATCCGAAATACCAGGGTGGTCAAGGCATCCGAAGTGGCCCAGCTGACAGATCGATCGATCCAGAACATAAGCCGTGCCATAAAGGAGTGCGAAGAGCGCGAACTGGTCTGTTGCATAACCCCAGAGAAGCATACCTGGAAGAAGTATATGCTCACCGATCTGGGGCATGTCGTATTGAGGGAGCTGGAAAGGCACGAAGTTATCTGACAGAGGCGGAAGGTTGATCTCATGAGTAAAGTAAGGCTTACAGAGACGGTATTCAGAGATGCTCATCAATCTCTTTTGGCCACCAGGATGAGGACAAGGGACATGCTCCCCATAGCAGAGAAGCTCGACGAGGTGGGCTTCTTCTCCATGGAGGTCTGGGGAGGTGCCACCTTCGACTCCTGCATCAGGTACCTCAACGAAGATCCCTGGGAGCGGCTCCGCGCCCTCAAGCTCGCCATGCCAAACACCCCCCTCCAGATGCTCCTCCGGGGCCAGAACCTGGTGGGATACCGCCACTACTCCGACGATATCGTGGTGAAGTTCGTCGAGCGGGCGGCGGCAAACGGCGTCGACGTCTTCAGGATATTCGACGCCGTCAACGACATCAGGAACATGACCGTCGCCATCAAGACCGCCAAGAAGACGGGAGCCCACGTCCAGGGGAGCGTCTGCTACACCACAAGTCCGGTCCATACGATCGAGCAGTTCACGAAGATGGCGGCAGAGCTCGCCGACCTCGGCTGCGACTCGATCTGCATCAAGGACATGGCCGGCTTGATCCTCCCCCATGACGCCTACGATCTGGTCTCCTCGATGAAAGAGCAGATCGACGTCCCCGTCTGTCTCCACTCCCACTGCACGAGCGGCATGGCCCCCATGAGCTTCATCTTCGCCTGCGAGGCGGGGGTCGAAATCCTCGACACCGCCATATCCCCCCTCGGCTGGGGATCGTCCCACCCCCCCACCGAGTCGATCGTCGCATCTCTTGTGGGGACCCCCTACGAGACCGGCCTCGACCTCAGGCTCCTCACCGATATCAAGAGGTACTTCGAGCGGCTGATGGAGGTCTACGCCCCCGTCTTCAACCCGACCTCCGCCCGGGTCGACACCAACGTCCTCGTCTACCAGGTGCCTGGCGGCATGTTATCGAACTTCGTCTCCCAGCTGATCGAGCAGAAGGCCCTCGACAAGTACGACGAGGTCCTCGCCGAGATCCCCAGGGTGAGGGAGGATCTGGGCTACCCGCCCCTCGTCACCCCCACCAGCCAGATCGTCGGGAGCCAGGCGGTCCTCAACGTCCTCACTGGTGAGAGGTACAAGGCCGTCCCCAAGGAGGTGAAGGATTACGTCAAGGGGCTCTACGGCAGGTCCCCCGGCGAGATCAACCCCAAGATCAAGGCCGAGATCCTGGAGGACGAGGAGCCGATCGCCGTCCGCCCCGCGGACCTGATCCCCCCTGAGTACGAGAGGATGAAGGCCGAGGCGGAAGGGAAGGGGCTCGTCAGGAAGGAGGAGGATGTCCTCACCTACGCCCTCTACCCCCAGGTGGCGGAGAAGTTCCTCCGGGGCGAGGCGAAGGAGGAGCCGCTGAAGAAAGCCGCATCTTCGGAGGCCCAGCCCTCCACCATCGCCGGAAAGCCCGCAGCCTTCAACGTCGAGGTGGACGGCGAGTCCTACCTCGTCAAGGTGGCGCCGGCGGGAATCTCCGTCGAGGCGGCGGAGCCGAAGGCCCCCAAGGATGGGGTCACCGTCCCGATGCAGGGGGTCGTCATCCGCTACCTCGTCTCCAAGGGCGACCAGGTCAACAAGGGGGACGTCGTCGCCGTCCTCGAGGCGATGAAGATGGAGAACGACGTCTACGCCAACAAGGACGGAGTTGTGGCGGAGATCTACGCCGAGGTCGGTGCTACCGTCTCCCCGGGCGACATATTGATGTCCATAAGCTGAGATCGTCTGCCAAATCCCAAGGGAAGGAAAAGGGAAGGATCTGCGGATGTCGGTCAAAAGGGAACAGGTGCTCATCGAGGCGCTCCCGTACCTCCGGGAGTTCTACGACTCGATCATGGTGATAAAGATAGGCGGGTCGATCATGTCCGATAGGGAGGTTCTGGACACTTTCGTCCAGGATCTCGTCCTCCTCCGGTACGTCGGGATTCATCCGGTGGTCGTCCACGGCGGAGGCCCCGAGATCTCCGAGAAGATGGCTCGGTTCGGGAAGAAGTCGGTCTTCGTCGGGGGGCTCCGGGTCACCGACGAGGAGACCCTGGAGATTGCGAGGATGGTCCTGGTCGGAAACATCAATTCAAGCCTCGTCACCCTCATCGGAAAGCATGGCGGGAAGGGGATCGGCCTCTCCGGGAAGGATGGCCAGCTGATAGTCGCGCGGAAGAAGGAGCCGATCGTCATCGCCGGAGAGGAGGTGCCGATCGACCTCGGCTGGGTTGGGGAGGTCGTCCGGGTGAACCCCGAGATCATCATGATCACCGCCGGGAAGGGGTACATCCCGGTCATTTCGCCGATAGCCGTCGATGGCGAGGGAAACAACCTGAACGTCAACGCCGACACCGCCGCCGGGGTGATCGCCATCGCTCTGGGCGCTAAAAAGCTGATCTCGGTGACCGACGTCGAGGGGGTCAAGCTCAATCCCGAGGACTGCAACAGCGTCATCTCAAGTTTTCGCATATCCGACTTCAGGAGGATGGTCGACGAGAAGGTGATCACCGGCGGGATGATCCCCAAGGTGGAGGCCTGCGTGCGGGCCGTCGAGGGCGGGGTCCAGTCGGCCCACATCGTCGACGGGAGGAGGCCCCACGCCCTCCTTCTGGAGCTATTCACCGACACCGGCGTCGGCACGATGATCGAGAGGGGATGAGGGCCCTCTCGGTCGGATATGTTTTTTTCGCCCGGCGCTAGGCGGGCGGCGCCGAAAACTGCGGGGCTTATGGGGCCGGAATCTCGGAACTGCCTGGTTCTGACCCTATTTTGCAGTGGACGTATAAGTTGCAGTTGGCGTATATGATGTGCTCGTATAAGTTGCAGTGGGCGTATATGATGTGCTGCGATTCTCCACACTATAAACGGTACCACCACCGCTATAGCCCGACATGCCAGTACCATTTGACATGTATGTATAAGAGCCACCGCAAGAAGAGCAATTTACATAGCCAGTAGTATAACCACCGGTACTGGTCATATAATAAGTGCTGCCTGTAAAGTTCTCTGTAATAGGAGTACTGCATGTAAAATTTGACGTATTGTAAGTGGTGCCTGTGTCGTAAGTATACGTATATGTTCTGGCGGTTGTCATATGTGGTATTGCTATCCTTATGATCATCATAGTATCACATATCTTACCATCTTGCCCCTCCCCTCTTAATTTTATTTTATAAGTTCCTGGTGGTTGATCTAATAGAATATACAGATCTGAACTTTGACCGACCTTTATTACCGGTCGGGTCAGACAAGTATCGAAATTGCTTTCAATCACACTAAGAAATATTTGGCTGTCATACTTTACAAACGGATTCAAGTTGATTGCATCGATTCTATTGATAAAATAAACGTCGTCGGCGTATATAGATACATTGCTTTCTTCTTTTCTATCGTAAAACATACCCGCGCTGTCTGTAGTCGCAGTCAATTTATAATTATTAGTTGAGTTATTATATGATATGTCGCAATAGACGGATTCAAGCGACAATTTATAATCGCTTGCTTCTTGCCCAAAGACCATTGGATATGTAGAGCCAACGAGCGGGCCAAATAATTGGGACAACGCGATTAACAGTGTACCGACTAATACAATATTTAGTAACTCTGGATCATCGTTCTTTAAAAAATGTCTAGAGTATCTCTTTAGACTATGAAATATTATAAGGCCAAGACAGACTAAAATTCCCGCTGCAAGAACAAGCGTAATTACAGCATATATAATTGGGTGTCCCTGCATATAGGTTTCCTCTTATAATTACGTCTCACAGCGGTTCTGTCAAGTTATCGGTAGGTGACTTCTGAGTACTACTTGCCATAACCAAAAGTAACACCAAATAACAACCAACCTTTTTAGCTTTGATTATTATTTATAGTGAGTAATGACACTGGCGGATTCACACTCCCTCTCATGCAAAGGCTTTTACCATATTTAGGTTAAAGATTGGTCTGCGGTGTTATAGATGGCAGAGAAGTCTAAGTGCGAAAACGAGTTGCCAATAATTACAGCTAAAGTAGATGGTAAACCAATAAGCACTAAAAATAACCTTACAGAAGCCGGTTTTTGTGCCGCAGAACCTACGGATCAAAAATGATTAGCCATGCTATAGCTAAAAATTCTATAACTATTGCGGCTATCGTGAGTTTAAAACTCCATTTTAAGTATTTTACTTTTTTATAGTATTTTTTATATAGGTATTTTTCATAGCTTGCATAATTAACAGCTAATTGGCCTGCTATGGGCTTAAAACCAAGTTCATCAAAGAGGTTAAGCGACTTTTCACTATTTGGTCTAAACCAATTTCTTGGATAAACACAAAATAATAAAATAATTAGCGATCCCATAAGAAGTATTGGTGCTATGTATGCCAAAGCATAGTTAAAATAATTTGCTATGATATATCCAAATATCGATATTAAAATCGTATTAAATGCTATCATGCCGTACGCTTTGTTATCTAAAGCCGTCGTTAAGTTCTCTAGTTGAAAAAACGACTGACGTGTTTCTTCAATCAATAAGTTGTGTTTTTCTGCCGATAAATCTCGCTCTTCGCCCATTTTAATACACCTTTGAAGTCCAAATATAAGTTACTTTTTGCTCATTTAAATTATAACTTATAAAAATACATTAATTATTTAGATTGTATACATAAATTTAACCAAAAAAAGGTATTAAACCCCTGATCTCACGCTTGCATTTTCGATCAGGGTTATCCATTTGTTATCACCTTGGATTTCTATACCGCAAGCTTCAGCCGGTGTTCTGCCATCTAAGCCTTCATGGGGTCTTATGTAGTTATGGAATATCTGCATCCCTTGAAGGATAGGTGTCTCTTTGGTCTTTAGACCTCTCATGGTTTTTTCTCTGTCGCGAATCTCACCGTTGATCCGTTCCATTTTGTTGTTGTTTGCTGGTCCCTTAAACTTGATAGCGTTACAATGCTGAGATTTAGGGTTCTTTCGAGTCCAAAACACCTTGTTAAACGCATCATGGTAAGACGGCAATCCATCGGTTATCAGAGTCTCAGGATTCTTACCAGCAATGTCTTTGGCTTCCTGAAACAGATTCCTTGCATCATGCTTGTCTTTGTTGTCGGCCACTTCCTGAGCTATCCAGTACCTTGTCTCGTCGTCCATCAGGGCAAAGAGGTATTTCAGATCGCCTTTTATCTTCACGTAAACCTCGTCAGCTCTCCATGTAGAACTGACATCGGGCTTGATGTTATCCACATAAGCCTTCATGATCCCTGTATACTTCGCGATCCAGTTTGAGATCGTTTGATGAGATACCTTTGTACCTATTAACTTCAGCGTTCTCTGAGTGTTCCTCAAAGAAGCTCCACTGAAATAAAGCTGCATAGCGGTGGTTATCGCCTGTGGATCATGTCTCATACCTTTGAATCCCAGATCTTTGCTAAATACCTTCTTACAAGCCTTACAAGCAAACCTTTGAACCTCTCCCCTCTTATTATGTCTTATACCTGCCTTTGCGATCTCTTCTGACCCGCAATAAGGACACATCGATATAACAACAGGACCGAGTACTCTTTTAGCCTCAACCTGTTGCCTTATCCCTAGGCTAATCTGGATAGCCCAAATGTGCTTGCACTTCACCCCTCTAAACCTATGATCAGGACAACTACACTTCCACCCGATCCTGGTATTATCGACGCTATAATACTGATCTGATGACTGAGACCTAACCCGATAGTGATCATCACTCATCCTGAAAAGCTGCCCTTCGGTATGTGCTATCCTCCATCCTCTCTCTTCTCTAGGGTTTACGTCTTGCATAGTAACATATAGTATCTATTAGTACTTAAAAGTTACTATAAGCCACTTTGCATAACATATAAATACTATGGACTACATATTAGAAACCATGTCAACTCAGTCAAAACGGGTAGCTGTAACACTACCAGAAGAAACAAGAGAATTCCTTGAAAACGAGGCAAAAGAAACCGGCGTCCCGCTTAGTAATCTATTAAGCTATATAGCAGCCAATTATGTGAGAGAAGAGAAGAAGAAAAGGGCAATGGAATAGGTATGTCAACTATGGATAGGGTAAAAAGACATTTAAAACATATGGGTGGTATAATTAGCGGGCAAAAAATACGCATAAACGTTCTAAAATTATTGGAGATAGTATTGATAGTGATATTTATATATATGTTACCAACTGTATATAATTCATATGAATTAAACAACGATTTACAAAAATCTCGTAATTTCCGTGTTTCTTTTGAATATAGGTTTAATGAAACCGATACGGATAATCCAGATATTATGATTGATTTAAATATTAATCATAACCGAAAAATTTTACTAGTAGATGAACCCTTTGAAATTTCAGGCAATGCAATTCTTCGAACCTCAAAAGCACAAGAAATTGATACTATAATCATTGGTTTTCAAAACGCTCAAGCATTTCCAATAAGGCAAGATATTTGGGGAATTACACAGCCTGGTTTTATAACTCTTAAAAAGACACAACAAAACAATAAATTAGTGGGAAAAACCCAAATTGTTTGGACACTTGAAGGCACTTATTACCCATATATTAAGATTTATTTAACAAATACTACAACTATCCCCAGTTATTGTACTGAAACACAAGATATATTTATTACGGTTTATCCTAAAACACAACTCACGCAAATAGCGACAAATAAAGCATCGTTCATTTTAGCTTTTGCTGTTTTTATGTTGACATTCATTGGCATTATAATCAGTATTATATATACATTCCATGACAAAAGTTATAGTATTGATAATTCCAGTTGTAAAAAACAAAATAACACTGAAACGAGCAACAATAAGAAAAACAACACTGAAATTGGTCGAGATTGTATTGTTGATATACATCAAGAACGTCAAAATGGAAAAACAGATACTAATAACCGCTAATATTGTAAACGTTTCCACTAACATGCCTGAAGTTTTATTAATTATTTTTATTTGATTAATATTCATATATTCACCTCTTATTAATTGTAGTTAAATATAACCTTGGGCGAAATCTTATACTTTTTCAAAATTGTTGGTTTCGCCCATTTCCATCGTGTTACTCGTTATACATGATAAATCGTTATAATCACTCACCTACCGATAACTTGACAGAACCCTCACAGCCCTTATATTTATACCTAATCAGGCCGTGCCGTTATGAAAGACGATCGGCTTTACTCTCAAGGTCGGGCTTAAGTCCGCCTACATCGTCGACGGCAGAAGGCTTTCTGACCACTTTCTGGATCTATTCACCGAAGGCGGCGGGACGATGATCGAGAGAGAATAGGGTAGGGGAGCAGGGCACCATTTCCTCGCTCAATTCTGTTCTATATTATTTGATATATATTCATATATGTCATCGGGCGTATGACCTTTTTCAAGGCCATATCGTAGCAGTTTGAAATATTCATCAGCATCTATCTCCTCTGAAATGGCCAATCGTCGCGTTTTTTTGAAAGCTTCGAAGAATTCGTTTGGTGACGTTGGGGTGTCACGTAGAATCTTAAAAACTTGGTCAATTTTTAGATGATATTTCGTCTGGGAAACTGGACCTAACATCTTGTAGAGATCTGAATGGAATAGTGTGATAGTTTCGTAATCTAACTTAGTAACCGCTGTAAGCATTTCTATTGATTTCAATGTGTATCCCATTAAATTCAAGAGGTAATTTGTGAAATGCTAGAATTAGCATAACTCTAGCTTCCTCAATTGGACCGAGCGTTCTAAGAGTGTTGGTTTTAGTAATCTCTCTAAGTTGTTTCTCTATTTCTTTAGTTCTCGTGGAATCAATAGATATTGCAGCCTGTCGATAAATGTCTTCAGCCTCTGCTGCAAGTTTGACGCTTTGGAGAAGTGCTGCAAATGCTGAAAATCCAACCCAAGTAACCGTGAAAAGCACAAAGAGGTATTGTGTCCATTCGACTGTAAAAGCCGTTAAAAGGCCTGCTACTAGCGCTAGTGATGCTTCTCCGTAGTCATTCGTCTTTCCGTATATCCGGCTTTCCGCATCAACCCTCCAATCCGTAGTATTTTTCACAATCCTGCCCCAACAATCGAATAATCCTAACAAGATTATCATTAAGGTTCGCTATCATTAGGTTCATTTCACCATTGATCCACAC
>Ga0334890_1000950_pt1 | contig 44171 bp, 45 predicted proteins | sample GraSluR1_MG_3_FD_207220 | JGI IMG/M metagenome (GOLD analysis project Ga0334890, IMG submission 207220) | Sludge microbial communities from methane-producing bioreactor in Wageningen University, Netherlands - Granular Sludge_31_08-R1 | ecosystem: Engineered > Bioreactor > Anaerobic >... | reverse complement strand
TGGCTCAATATTTTCAATAAGAAAATACTAAGCTGCTATTGAAAAATTCATTAATTAAGAAATATTTGTTAAATATTACTTAACTCCGAACGGAGCCTAAAAAATAGAAAATTAAAGCTCTCTATGCGTTTTAATTAAAAATATTGAACATTAAACAGAAAAAATGCATTTTAAAATTTAAAAATTAATTGTTATTAATCCTTTGTTATTAAGTAGAGTATTAATCCAAATCCTAAGATTCCTATTACACTCCAAAAAATCTCAGCAGAAAACCAGTCAAGTATAACATCCCATATGTCAAGAACATAGAATAATGCCCATATGGATATAATGCAAACAATTAAAGCTAAAGTTCCACCAATCCATTGTTTTATTTTATTCTTATCATCAAATAACAATTGAATGTATTGATCGCCAAATATAAAGCCTAATAGTATCAATACTACCAATATAAAAACTATAAAGGTAATTGCTATTGTTATAAATTTTTGAATATATAGAACTGTCTGAATAGATGCTACTACAAATAAACCAAAAACAAATGCTATTATTGCATTAATGTCCTTTGAGTCTTTATCTGTATTGTTACCTGTTTTTTTTGAAAAAATTCCTGATTTTTCAAGAATCCCAAAAACAACAACATAAACTAGTAAAAATGGCAATATGACTCTGTAAAAACCAATATCAACTAACTTATCTATTATAGCTCCAAAATCAACCATCTTAAATTTAAAGAGAAAATTATAATATATCTTCCTCAGATATTACCAAAAAATCACCTATTGCAATAACAGAATGAAATGGAACTAAAAAATCTCCGTTTGTATCTTTTTCAAGGCTTACATCCTTTACATATTTTGTAGGATTAATTAATGTGAAATCAATTATTTCACCTGTTTTAGTATCAAACACTAAATCCCCAACTTCACCAAATTTTTTACCGCTCTTACTTACTACTACCTTATCTAGCAAATTTCTTGCCAGTATTTTTTCTTTAGTATCTGCCATTTTCTGATATGATAATTAGTTATCATATAAATTCCTTTATATATTTTTTGTTTTAAAACAGAAAATCAAGAAACTTGATAGTAATAAAAGTCAAAAATAGTCGTATCATCAATATTTTATAATTGTCTAATTTGGAATGCATAACGTTAAATTTATAAATAATAATGAATATATATTCATTACTTAGTTGAAAAATTAAGTAAAATGAGGAAAAAAAATGCCAGATTTAGATAAAACAGGACCAAGAGGAGAAGGACCTATGACAGGAAGAAAAATGGGATTGTGTAACTCTTCAAATAAAAAAGCAGAAGAATCTGAACATGTGATTTTTAAGCGAAGAGGACAAGGTCTTGCAAGAGGAATTAGAGGAAGATTTTTAAATAGAAATAATTAAATATTAATAAATGCCAAGACCATGTAAAAAAAAAATTATTAGTGATTCTTTTAATTTTCATTATTTTAAACCTGCAGGAGTTCCAAAAAGTACTTTAGAGGAAATAACAATTTTCAAAGAAGAAATTGAATCTTTAAGATTAAAGGATGTGTTAGGACTTGAACAAAAACAATGTGCAGAAATGATGAAAATATCTCAGCCAACTTTTCATAGGTTGTTGGAAAAAGCCAGAAAAAAAATTTCTTATGCAATAGTTTATGGAAAAGCAATAAAAATTGTTGATTAGTATATCTTATGTGATTCTAAATAAAAAAATGGTTTTTTAATATATGTATACTTAAAATTTTAAAATTCTTTATCTTTTCCATACTCTTTTCTTATTTCCTTACTGTAAATTTCCTGTAATTCTGCAATTAAGGTAGGTATATCATGAATATTTAGTGAACTGGCATCTTTTATTTCTCCTTCTTGGTCTTTATATATCTTTTTTATGGTAACTTGCCTATATGTTGTATTATCATCTCTTGAATGTTCCCAAACAGCAACATTTATTCCTCTTACTGTTAATTGATCTACTGGCTTGTTTTTTTTGTCTGAAATGTCATTTAAAGTTTTGTTCATTTTATATATTATACACATGGCAATGTTCTACCATGATAGTATTATTATTAATCTTTATGTTTATAAATTATTACATCAATATTAGTAGAATTTTTTGTTTTTTAATTATATATAGTAGATTTGTTGCAAATGTCCAATCAAATACACAAAACTCTATTTTACATTTTTATAAAATAAGTTAATTTTTTAAATGGATTTCATATATTATTTTTATGAACATATTTGTTTCTGCAATAGGGTCAGGAAATACATTAAATTTTGTACACAATAAGAATTATGCAGGTATTATTGCAATATCTGAAAATATAGAAAAATTTGGACTATTTTATGCAAGAGGTGGTAAAACTGAAAATTTATCACAAAATGATGTGTTTAAAACAAAGTTTGCAGGGACTGATTACAAAATTAAAGAACTACTTGAAATCAATGGGAACATGTCTTCAAATGAAGCAGGATCAATTATAATGGATAAACTTGATGAAATAAAAAATAGCAACCCAAAAGCAAAATTCCATTTTGAAATATCAGCTGGATATAAAAAATTAGGACACCTTCTTACACTAATATCCTATATAAGAAAAGACATTTACAAATTAACATTTTTAAATTTTGATGGAACACTTGAATCTTTACCTTTAATAAATATAAAACTCACAAAAGATCAAAACGCAATATTTACAGGTTATGCTGGTAATTGTAAAAGTGATTGGAATGGAAAAATTGCATCAAATAAATTTATATTTGATTATAGGGGAAATAGAAAGTTTCCTTATAGAGTTATAAAACATTGCAAGGAAATGGGATTAATTGATGATAACAATTATCCTACAGAATTTGGAAAACTTTATGCTAAATATTCTTTAGCTTTTTAAGTTGAAAGAAATGTTACTCATAAAACATTCTTTACTATGATTACTCATTACACCTATTGCCTCTAAATATGAGTATATTATTGTTTTACCTACAAACTTCATTCCTCTTTTTATAAGATCATTTGACACATCTTTTGCTAATTTAAGTTTTAATGGAGTAATGTTATCATAATTTTCTTTTAACTGCTTAAAATCTGTAAATCCCCAAATATAATTGTTAAATGTTGTATGTTCTTTTTGTATATTAATGAAAATTTTTGAATTTTCTATGACTGCTAATATTTTTCTCTTATTTCTTATTATCCCTTTATCAGAAAGCAGTAAATTTACTTTGTTTTCGTTGTATTCTGATATTTTATGATAATTGAACATATCAAATGCATCTCTAAAATTTTCTCTTTTTTTTAATATTGTTATCCACAAAAGACCTGCTTGAAACATTTCAAGAACTAACATCTCAAACAATAATTTATCATCGTGTACTGGTTGACCCCATTCTTTATCGTGATATTGTATGTAAATAGTATCTTTATTTACCCAATTACATCTTTGTATCATCTTAATGCATTTATTTTAAATCGTCAGCCATCTTGTGTGCAGCTATAAACTCAGGAACCGTTATGTTACTTGCTCCTGCTCTTTTAAGTTTTGATATATGTTTTGGATTTTCACATCTTGAATGAACTTCTATTTCTTCGTTAATATCTTTTGCACCTAATGTTAACATTATATTGTCTTCTATTTTTGGTAATGTTATTATTAATTTTGATGCTTTTTTTAATTCTGCTAACATAAGCGAACTTTCCTCAAGAGCATCTGCATTAATTGTTGTATATCCATTTTGTTTTAATTTTTCTGATGTTGGAGTATCAGATTCTATTATTATGAATGGTTTTTTAGTTTCATGCAATATTTTTGCTATTTCACTTCCTATCCTGCCACCGCCTACTATTATTGTATGTTTCTGCATTTTTCTTATCTTATTTGTAAATCTATTGTGCTTAATATAATCACTTAAATGTCCCTCAATTACCATGTCAGCAAATCCCCATAAAACCCACCATAACAAAAACAAACCTACTACAGTAAGTGAAATTTCAAGTATTTTTTCAGGAATAGTTGAATCATCTTCAAATATGAAAGCTAATGCAAACAATGTTCTAAAAAATGATTCTTTTATGCTACTGTCTGATAATATGTAAAACATGATTGTTCCGATAGCAAACAATAAAATGGTAAGTAATATGTAAATTTTTACTTTTGAAATAAATTCTTTGCCATTTTCTGTTGTTTTTGCTTTTCGTGCCATGTATAGTATTGTGTCTTATCTATCTTTTAAAAACTTAACATATCTCTTAATAGTTGTACAATAGTATATATGGAAATGTCCCTTAAATTTCTACTGATTTTAATGGAAATTATTTTAAACTGATTTCTTAATGATATTTTAATGGTTAATATGCTAAATATACCCAAAGAGGAAAGACCTATTGAGAAAATGATAAGGCATGGTGCGTTTTACCTTACTGAAACTGAACTGTTATCAATAATAATAAGAACTGGTAGTAAAAATAGAAATGTACTTGAATTATCAAGAGAAATACTTTTAAAATATGAATTAGGAATTATTTCAAGAAAAACATACAGAGAACTCCTATCTTTTAAAGGAATATCAAAAGTTAAAGCATCACAAATAATTTCTGTTTTTGAACTTGCAAGAAGATTATCTAATAGGATTGAAGAAGAAAAAATAAAAATATTAAATTCTTATTCATTATTTGATTATGTGCAATCAGATTTTTATGATAGCCCAACAGAAAAAATAATGATTGTAATGGTTGATACAAAAAACCAGGTAATAAGAAAAGAATTTATCTCTTATGGAGAAATAGATTATTCTGTGCTTGACATAAGAAATCTATTAAAAAATATATTCACATATGATGCATCAGGTTTTTTTCTTATACATAACCATCCGTCAGGAGATCTAAGACCAAGTAGAGATGATATTGAGATGACAAAAAAAATAAAATCAGCATGTGATATGCTTAATGTAAGATTTCTTGATCATATAATTGTTTCAAATACCTCTTACAAAAGTATTATTGATATGGATATTTGAAGCAAAAATTTTAAAATTCTAAATATTAAGCTTGTAAAAAATAGTTTTGGTAAAAAATTTAGTAAGAAATATGAAATACTATTCGTTAAAATTAAAAACTGTGTTGAATAATTTAAATATATATGAAAATAAAACAGATAGAAGAAGATTTTGTGGTTGATGAAATATATGATTTAGAGCAAATTAAAAGAAAAGAATATGATAAAAAAGATGAAGATAAGTATTATTATTTTAAATTGACAAAAAAAAATTACAACCAAATAAGAGCATTAGAAATTGTTGCAAATACATTTAACACATCATCTAAACTGGTTCATTTTGCAGGAACAAAAGATAAATTTGGAATAACTTCTCAAATAATTTCTGTTAAAGGAATAAATGAATCAAATTTTGAAAAAAATTTAGAACATATAAATTCAAATTTTGATGGTATTAAACTTGAATTTATTGGAAAATATGGATCAAGAATTAATTTAGGTGATAATTTAGGAAACAGTTTTAAAATTGTGATAAGAGATATGGATGAAACTGAAACAAAAATGCTGTTAAAAAATTTTGAAATAATTAAAAACAAAGGTGTTTTGAATTTTTTTGACAGTCAACGTTTTGGTTATGCAAATAATTCACATATAGTAGGGAAATATGCACTTGCTAATCAAATGGATATGGCAATATATGAAATACTTACATCATATCCAGAGTTTTCAGATTCAAAAATACTTAAAGACTTTACTGATTTTATAGTTGCGAACTGGAGCGAAATAAAAAATAATAATATCTCAATTATGCAATCTGCAATTAGCATTGCACCTTCTTATTTAAGAAATGAAATCATGATATTAAAACACCTTATTAAATATAAAAATGACTACCCAGGAGCTTTTAGAACTATTCATAAAAAATTAAGGAGTTTGTATTTTAATGCATATCAATCATATATTTTTAATGAAATGCTTATATTTTTGAGTAAATCTTCAAAAATAGATGATTTTTGTGAACTTGAGCTTGTAAATTTGGAATACTTGTTTACTGATAATCATATTAAAACTTTTGTTGAAAAGTTACTTGCTGATGATATGCTTTCAATTAATAGTTTTAAACTATCACATATGCCAGAAATAAAGTTTAACAAAATTTTTAGAAAAACAAGAATATTTCCTAAAAACATGAGAATATCATATATTACTAATGATGAAATGAATCAAAACAAAAACAAGGCAGAAATCTGTTTTGAACTTGATTCTGGCGAATATGCAACTAATGTTGTAAATCAGATATTTAACATGAATAAGTTTTGTTAATTATTTATTTATTTGTAATTAATAATACGTACATCATTCTTCTTCTAAGTTACAATTACATGGAATGGCATCTGGATGCTTTTTATTAAGATATATGCATTGGGTTTCTTCTATTTCATTATTTATTACTGCTCTTACAAATTCATTGCATGAAGAAAAACCACATTTTCCACAGTTAATGTTTGGAATTTTTGCCTTTAATTCTTTACCTTTCTTGAATGTTAGAGCTGTTTCTTTATCGTTTAATACTTTATTTCCATAACAATATCCACATATAGCAGTAGGCATTGAATGTTTTAAGGTAAGGTTATCTTTAAAATCTGGTGTTTCTCTTATAAAATTGGCAATATCTATTCCACCTTCTCCTGTCAAACCATTAGCTTCTATTATTTTGGCAGAAGGATTAATTTTTATTATTTCTGCACGAAAAATTTCTCTTTCTGCCTGTGATAAGAGATCTCCTTTTGTTACAGCTACAATGTCCGCTTTTGATAAAAGAGGTCCATAACTGCTTGGCTTTCCTGCTAGGTTGTTAAGCACATTTATTGCCAAACCTTCGTTAACATATGGAGAACATCTTAAACAAAGACCAGCTGTCTCTATTATTAAAATATCTTTTCCATAATTTTTTCTTATTACTTTTGGTATTTCAAGTGCTGTATAATGGTCAGGACAAACTTCTCCTGATAGTTTTTTTTCAGATGAAACTTTTTCATATTTATTTTTTATTAATTCATCATCAGAACTGTTTAAAACATCAAATTTTATGTAATGTATACTATAATCGTTTATCAGTTCAGATATAACGCATTTAATCATACTTGTTTTCCCACTTCCAGGAGTTCCTCCAAAAATTATAATTTTCATTTTAAACCTCTTAAAACATCTTTATATTCTAACAACTCTCCTTCTCTTATTGTATCTCTTATCTGAAAGATACTTGTACTTATTTTTGAGAGTTGCTTGCACATTTGTTTTTCTGCCTCACTTGTTTGAATAATCTTACTTATTGCACCATTTTTCATTATAATCCTCTTATCAGTGCTTAATGAGAGCATTGGATCATGTGTTACAAGAAAAATTATCTTACCACTTTTAACTAAAAGGTTTAGTGCATTTTCTATTTTGATTCCAGCATTTTCTATTTCATCAATTAATACTATAGGCGATTCGCTTACATATGCAAGATCAGAAACCATAAGAGCTCTTGATTGGCCTCCTGATAATGATAAGAGATTGTGTTCTTTTTTAATTTTTTCACCTGTTATTGTATTTGCAGATTTTATTATATTTTCAATAAGCTCCTCTGAATCCTGTAAATTTTCTGTTTTTTCTCTTATTTTTATGTGAAGTGTTAAGAATTCATACACACTTATGTCTGTCATAAAATTCATGTGTTGTGTTAAATAACCTATGATCTTCTTACTTGGATCTGTTTTTAAAGACAATTCTGCTTTTGTATCGTTTATTAATATTTTTCTTTTGGTTTTGGTTTCACCATTTGCAAGCTTATCGATATCATAAAGAAGCTGACTTTTGCCTGAACCAGTAGGACCTACTATTCCTATTTTCTCTCCTTTAAATATTTCAATTGCTTCAAAGTTTTCAGGATTATGCTTCTTATCAATTCCGCTTAATATGGTAATCTTTTCTATATTCATTTTAAAAATAGCCAAATATATAAATTGTAATTTATGCCCTTTTATAAATTATACTTAAATGTTGAATAATGAAGATAAAATTGAACACAAATAATGAAAAAAATATAAATATTTTTTATCAATATTTTAAAACATCATTGCTCTGATGGAATAATAAATGCATATACTAAATAATGATCTGATATCTCTTTTACTATCCCATCCTTATAAATCCCATAACCTTGAATCTCTTTGCTTAAATTGTTGTTTACTATTATCCTATCATATGCACAATCTGTTTTGGCAACTGTTGTATCTTCATCATCTTTTATTAGCCAAATCCAATCATCAAATTCTGTTTCTACCTTGTTGTTATAATATGTGCAATCTGCATTAAGATCTCCAATTATCATAACATTTCCTATATCTTTTTTTGCAATATCATATAGGTTTTTCAATTCATTTTTAACATCATCAGGCTTTGTATGAATGTTATAAACTGTAAATGTATAATTTTGATTTATAACAAAATCAACCTTAATAGGAGCTCTTTCCCATCTATCATTTTCATCAATCAAATTGTAATCTATAAAATCTGATATTTCTATACCCTTTTTGTAAATTATTCCGTATTGTTCTTTGCTTGAACTTCTACCTGCCCTTGTTGAATTTATACATTTATATTCATCAAACATTGAACATAATTGTATGAATGCTGTGTTTGTACTATCTCTTATTTCCTGAACAAATATTATGTCATAATTATGCATTTTTTGTGCATAAAAATCCATGAGTGTCTTATTGCCTGCTTTTGATGTTCCAAATATTTGAAGATTCCAATTTGCAATAGATATTACATCTGAAAAATTATAATCAGTGTCTATATCTTTTTCTGTATCATTAGACTTGTAATCATTTATGTTATTTTTTTCTGTATCTTTATGAAATATACTTTCTAATATGTTGTAAGGATTATAACCAGAGTTGTTGCTTGTTGTTATATTTGGCAAAACCAATAATAATCCTATTAATGCAATTATCAGAACTATTATTGGAAATTTGTTTTTATTCTTCTTTTTTCTACCCATTTAATTATATTCTAAAATCGTACTTTATATCTTTTAGTATAACTTTATAATTATGAAAAAATTTAATTGATAGTAAATCAATATTTTATGTTAATTAAAAATATATTTTAAATATTTAATCCATGTATGTTAGATCGTTTATAGATACTAAAATAACAAGTATTGAACTAAATACTGATAAGTTAAAACTTAATTTTGCATAGCTTAAATCAGCAACAAATCCTAAAAAGGCAGTTATATTCATAACCAGTAGGCACAAACCTACTCCTAAGAAAACATAGTTGATATTTCTTTGATTTCTTCTACAAAAATCACTCATATCCTGTATTATACTTCTTTTTTTCATTTTAAAAATTTCATAATATATTAAATTAAAAAAATATTGTAAAACTTAAAAGTGATAAAAATTATTTTTTATTTGATGATTTTTCAAGTTTTTTTTCTAATTCTGCAATAGCTATTTTTGTTTTAACTATTGTGTCTGGATTTAATGACATTGTCTGGATGCCTGCCCTTACAACAAATTCTGCAAATTCTGGATAATCACTTGGTGCTTGACCACATATTCCTACATATTTGCCCTTCTCGTTACATTTTTTTATAACTTGTGAAACAAGATCTTTTACTGCTTGATTTCTTTCATCATAAACATGAGCTACAAGTTCAGAATCTCTATCAACTCCTAATGTTAATTGTGTAAGATCATTAGTTCCTAATGAATAACCATCACATAATTCTAAAAATTGATCTGCTAAAATTACATTTGAAGGTATTTCACACATTAAGTAAACCTGCAAACCTGCTTTCCCTCTCTCAAGACCTCCTTCTTTCATTACGTCTAATACTTTTTTGCATTCTTCAACTGTTCTACAAAATGGAATCATGATTGCTAAGTTTTTCAAACCGAACTCTTCTCTTACCTTTTTCATTGCAAGAACTTCTAACTTAAAAGCTTCCTTAAAGTTTTCAGAGTAATACCTTGAGGCTCCTCTGAATCCTATCATTGGATTGTCTTCTAAAGGCTCATAAAATTTACCACCGATAAGATTTGAATACTCGTTTGTCTTAAAATCAGACATTCTTATTATAACTTTTTTAGGATAAAATGCAGCTGCTATAATTCCAACACCTTCAGCTAATTTGTCTACATAATATTTAACTTTGTCTTCATATCCTTTTGTTAATGTTTCTATTAATGCAACATCTTCTTTAGCTTCTTTTTTCTTTTTGAATTCCTTGTAATCTAAAAGTGCATTTGGATGTATTTTAATACTATTATTTATTATAAACTCTTCTCTTGCAAGACCTACACCATCATTTGGAAGAAAAGATTGTGAAAAAGCTAAATGTGGATTTCCAAGATTCATCATGATACCTGTTTTAGTATCTTCTATCTTGTCTAATGAAAATTCTGAAACTTTATATTTTAAGTAATCTTTGTAAACATAACCTATTTCTCCTTCTGCACAGCTTATTGTGACTTTTTGATTATTTTTTAATACTTCTGTTGCATTAGAACACCCAACAACAGCTGCAACTCCCATCTCTCTTGAAATGATTGCTGCATGACATGTTCTTCCTCCCCTGTTTGTTATTATTCCTGAAGCTTTTTTCATGATTGGTTCCCAATCTGGATCTGTCATATCTGTTACAAGTATATCACCATCTTTGAAATGATTTGCCTCGTGTATGTTGTTTATTACTTTTACCTGACCATGATTTATTTTAGAACCAACACTTACACCTGAGCAAAGAATTGTTCCTTTCTCTGTCATCTCATAAGTTTCTACTTTGTTTCTATCTTTTCTTGACTGAACTGTTTCTGGTCTTGCCTGAACTATAAATAATTCATTTGTTTTACCATCTTTTGCCCATTCCATATCCATAGGCTGATAATGACCTCTTTTGTTTGAATAATGATCCTCTATTATTATTGCCCATCTTGCAAGTTCTAAAACTTCATTATCATCAAGTACAAATTTTTCCTGCATTTCCTTTGGAACGTTTACATTTTTAGTTAATTTATTACCTGATTTATCATATATCATCTTAATGTGTTTTTCACCCACTGTTTTAGAAATTATAGGCTTATAACCCTCTTCAAGTGTAGGCTTAAAAACAATGTATTCATCAGGATTAACAGCACCCTGAACAACGTTTTCTCCTAAACCGTATGCTCCTGTTATAAAGGCTACTTTGTCAAAACCACTTTCTGTATCTATACTAAACATAACACCTGAACATGCAAGATCAGAACGTACCATTTTTTGTACTCCTATGGAAAGAGCTATGTCAAAATGTGAGAATTTCTTATCAACTCTGTATGAAATAGCCCTGTCTGTAAAAAGAGATGCAAAACATTTTTTACATGAATGAAGTAATTGTTCGTAGGAATGCACGTTAAGATATGTTTCTTGTTGTCCTGCAAATGATGCATCTGGAAGATCTTCTGCTGTTGCAGAACTTCTTACAGCAACATCAACGTTTTCACCATATTTTTTTTCCAGTTCTTTATAAGAATTTAAAATTTGTATCTTTAATATTTGTGGAAATTCGGCATCCATTATAAGTGCTCTTACTTTTCTTCCTCTTTCTTGAAGATTTTCAAGATCGGATGTATTAAGATCAGAAAGATGTTTTACGATTTTATCCTTTAAACCACTCTCTTCTATGAATGTTCTGTATGCATGAGCTGTTACTGCAAAACCAAAAGGAATTTTAACACCTAATTTTGTAAGCGATGTATACATCTCTCCTAAAGAAGCATTCTTACCTCCTACATAAGGAATATCTTCAATTCCTAATTCATCGAACCACAAAATGTTCTTTCCATCCTTAACCCCTGTAGGGGAGGCACCTTCATTTAGATTTTTTACCAATTTATTTAAATCCATAAAGATATTCTGTGTAGAATTAATATATAGTTTTATTGTTATTATTTAGTTAAAAATTAATATATGTGATTAACAACATATTTATGGGAATAAATAAGTTGTTCCACTTGTCATTGATGATGGAGTTGTTATCTGCACTGGTTGTACAGCTCCGTTTTTTGCAATTAATCTTATTGTTATAGTATCTGATTCAGCAATGCTTGCACCTGATACAAAAAATATTTCTACCAAATCCCCACCAAGTAGATAACCTGGAATATTGTAGTTTTTTAAACCTTTAACATTGTAATAATCCGTACCAGCACCTACTGTGGCATTGTATGACATAGTCTGAGATGCACCCTGACCATCTAATTTTACTATTAAATCGCCAAGTTTTATAGGCTCACTACCTGAACCCAATCTTACAATAACATGAAATTCATCAACACTTGCATTTATTATATGATCTGAGGTATCATTTGCAAAAACCTGCATAACTTCAAGACTTGTTGTAATTTTTTCCTGCGACTGTCTTCCCACATCTAAAGATTTGGATTGCAAAGAACTTGCCGTCTGAATAAGAACTCCTGCTGCTACTGCAGCTACTAGAATCATAGCTATAAATATGATTAGAGTACCTATACCCTGATCTCCTTTCTTATAACTTTGCAAAACCATTTTTATAATTTATATTTAAACAAATTATTTATGGGAATAAATAAGTTGTTGAGTGTGTCATTGATGATGGTGTTGTTATCTGAACTGGCTGTACAGCTCCGTTTTTTGCAGCTAACCTTATTGTCATTGTGTCTGACTCAGTTATTATTGCTGTTGTTATGAATTTTATTTCCACCAAATCTCCAGACTTTAAATAACCAGTTGTATCATAGCCTTTAAGACCTGTTACTGAATATGTTGTGTTGGATTCTGCTCCTGTTGCATATGATAATGTCTGTGCAGCACCTTTTGTATCAAGCTTTACAAGCATATCATCTAATTTTATAGGATCACTACCTGAACCCAATCTTACAACTACGTGAAACATATCTGAGTTTGAATCTATCTGATGATCTGCTGTATCGTTTACAAATACTTGCATAACCTCAATACTTGTTGTTATCTTTTCTTGGGACTGTCTTCCCACATCTAAGGATTTAGACTGTAAAGAACTTGCTGTTTGGATTAAAACTCCTGCAGCTACTGCAGCTACCAAAATCATAGCAATGAATATGATTAGAGTACCTATACCCTGATCTCCTTTTTTATTATTTTTATAAACCATTTTTTATAGAACACAAGTTATTTATGGGAATAAATAAGTTGTGTGTTGTGTTAATGATGATGGTGTTGTTATCTGTACTGGTTGTACAGCTCCGTTTTTTGCAACCAATCTTATTGTCATTGTATCTGATTCTCCAATATCTGCTCCTGAATCAAATTGTATTTCAACTAAGTCACCTGTTGTAAGGTAACCAGGTGTTGCGTATCCTTTTAATCCTGTTACTGTGTATGTTGTTGTGTTGAATGTACTTGCATGGTAGGACAAAGTTTGTGCACTGCCTTGTGTATCAAGTTTTACCAACATATCACTAAGTTTAATTGGATCACTTCCTGAACCTAATCTTACAACAACATGGAATGTGTCGTTTGTCTGGTTTATTTTATGATCACTTGTATCATCAACAAAAACCTGCATGACCTCAATACTTGTTGTTATCTTTTCTTGGGACTGTCTTCCCACGTCTAAGGATTTAGACTGCAAAGAACTTGCTGTTTGGATTAAAACTCCTGCAGCTACTGCAGCTACCAAAATCATAGCAATGAATATGATTAGAGTACCTATTCCCTGCGAACCTTTTTTGTTCATAAAGACCATTTTTGACGTACTTTAAAAGATGTAACGCATCTTTGTAATACTTTTAACATTAAACATTTTTAAATTGATTTGTAACTTCTAATAAATAAATTTTAAAAATTGTCTTTTTTGGGTAATTAAAAATCGCTTTATATAAATTATAATTACTTGAATTAATATGTTTTAATTTTAAACATATACCTATATATGTTTTATTTTTGATTTTTTTCATTAGCTTTATAAATATCAGAGAAGATTGAATAGTTACGTGTTTTAAAATGGTATTAGATAGAATATTAGATATAACTTGTGAGATGATTGGAGATGAAACTGCTCAGGTTGTTGAATTTTTGTATAGCAATCCTGGTGCTTCAGAATTTGATGTAAGTGAGGCTATAGGCTTTAGTGTGAGTCAGGTAAGAAGCATATTGTATGAACTTAAAGCAAAGAATCTTATAGATTTTGATAGAAAAAAAGATAAGGAAAAAGGATGGTATCTGTATTATTGGAGACTGCTTCCAAATAATTTTGAAACTGTTTACAGAAATGAGAAGAGAAATAAACTAGAATTGTTTCAAGAAAGATTAGAAAAGGAAGAATCCAATATATTTTATATATGCCCAAATTTCTGTAAAAGGTTTGATTTTGAAGAAGCATTAGAGAGTAATTTTACATGTCCTGTCTGTGGCTCACTTATGAATGAAGAAAATAAAACAAGAAAAATTGAAATATTAAAAAGAAACATAAAAGAGAATCAAAAATTTTTACAGGAAAATAATGCATAATCATTTTTTATTCTTCTAATACTTTATTTTTGGTCAAATTAAATCTGAAAAATTGATTTTAAATACTCTGTTGCATACGATACATCTGTAATGTTTGCTATAAACAAAAGACATATTATAAAAATAATGTTTAAAATAAGACCTACAAATATTTGTTGTTTGTGACGATATTCTAAAAAAAACAAAAAAATAAGTATACTAAAATATCCACCTAAATGCGATAAATGATTGGTTGTTGATTCTTTTGCTATACCTATAAAATCAATAAACATTATTCCCCATCCTATAACACATATTGGCATAGGTATTACTAATATTGATGTAAATGTAAAAGGACTTAGAAGTATTGCAAGTATTATTATTCCAGCAATAGCTCCACTGGCTCCAAGACTATAAAAAAAATCCCCCTGCAGATATGAAATATAGTTTGAAACTATGTTAGAAATTACACCACTTAAAATAAATACCCATATTATGTTCTTTTTCATGTGTCTTTCAACTATCCTTCCAAAAATTAGCAATGCTATTGAATTCATTGCTATATGCAATAAATTTGCATGCATAAATATTGATGTAAAAACTGTATATATTCTGCTTGTAAATATATCTGTCTGATATGTCATAAAAATGTTCATCATATCTTTGGGTCCTAAATACAATATTTCAAACATATAAACAATAAAAAGCACAAATATAATCATGCTTGTGTTTTTTGCCTGTAAGATCCATTTCTTAATTTCTAAGAATATGTGTATAGGTGCTATGAATATTTTTTTAAAATATTTTTTTTTGTCTATTTTTGATGAAAAAAAACCTAAAAAAAACATTATAACATTCGGTATAAATAATAAGATATAAATAACAATATATTTTAAGATGTGAAAAAAAAGTTTTGTATCTGAAGCAATTTTAACTTCTTCTTTATGACTTTGTTCAACTTCATAATTGAAATAATCAAACTCTTTTCCTGAATGAGACATTTTTTATATTATTGGTTTATTTTTGTTTTGTTGTTATCATCTATTACATATATTTGTAACGAACTTCTTTTTAATTTTTTTCTTATATCTTTCCAATCAGGACAAAATATTGAAACATTCTTCCAAAAGTTTTTTGAATGATCCTTGTAAACTATATGTGATAATTCATGTATTATTACATAATTTAAGATATCTTTTGGTGCGTTTAAAAGTTTTATATTAATCATTATACTATTGTCATTTTTGCAATGACCCCATTTGGAAATGGTGTTTTTAAGTTCTACTTTACCTATTTTGTATTTGTATGTCATATTATTTATTCTATTGACATAATCATTGATAAACTCTTCATTTTCTTTTATCAATATGTTTATTATATTTTTGGCATATGATTCTGAATCTTCTTTTAAAAAAAAACATTGATTCTTATAATACGATTTTTTCATGTTTGCATCTAATAATATTTTATAATATTTATCATTAAAAGAAAAACCTTTAGCACTTATCACATCTTTTATTGTATTGTTATAAACAGGTTGTTTCTTTTTTATAAAAATGGTTACTTTTTCTAATAATTTATTATATGATTCTTCTAAATTTTTTGAATTTAAATATGAAGACATTCTAAAATGCAAAATGTTTCCTTCAACTTTAACAGAACTGCTTTTTTTGTTATGATAAGTTATATTTACACTGTGTTCTATATTATTGATTAAAACAAAATTTGGTACATTAAATAAATCCTTTTTTTTAAAAAGCCTAATCAATTTCAAATCATTTCATATTTTTTTATATTGAATTCTTTTAGAAAAATATCTAAAAGCTCGCAAATATCCTGTTTATTTAACACGCTTTTTTCCTTAAATACAAATGTTAAATCGCCTTTTCCATTAATAAAAAAGAAGTATTTATCGTCATCAAGTATTGTAATAGAATTGTGAATATTAAATCTTTGTTTTAATTTTTTAAAATCATTGGGCATATTTATGAAATAGTTTGAATCTACTACAGAATTATCATCTTTTTTTAATTCCCAATTGTGATAGTATGCTATTGTTAGAATCCTTTTTAGTATTTTGTTTTTTGTTATGAATCCACAACATTCATCCCTTTTTACAATTTCTTCTATTATATCATTAACACTAACATTTTTTATTTGTTTTTTAAGTTTTAAATACGCATGATGAATCTGAAGATTAAGAAAGTTTGGACCTAAATATCTTTTCATATCATGGTCTTTTAGTTCTTTTAGGAAAAAATCATATGAAAAAACAAATATCCCTTTATGTTCTTTGTTATCGTCTTTAAAATATATCAGTTCTTGGTCCACTTCTTTTTCATTATTAAGCCTATCCAAGCTAACTACTACGTTTTTAGAACGAATCAATGAACGTAAAAATCCGTATTTATCTATGTAATGATCTATTTTTTCAGAAAAACTTTCTTCATTCATATATTTGTGTTACATTTCTAAATTTATAAAATTTTGTTTAAACAAAATCAAGTAACTAATATCTAATAAAAACATCTTAACACAAGAACAGTTGTTGTTAAAAAAAATTTAAAATTATTTCTGGCTTATACAACTACATGTATTGTAACCTTCTTTTATTCCTTCTTCAATCTTTACAAAATGCACCCTGTTTGTTGGTTTTATGTTTTTTGCAAATGGACAATTTGAATAATGAAGCTTTTTTGATTCAAGATTTCCTATATATTCGTTATTTTCCTTCTCTGAATAATTCTTAAGTTCCTTATAAGCTTCTTTTCCACGTACAAGCCTTAATTCTTGTTCTAAAACAAGCATTTTTTCTTTTAGTAATTTAATATCTTCCTTGTTTCTATCTGTAAATATGAATAATTTACTCATATCTGATTTTACACGAACAAATGCCTCATAAATCTTTACGAACTCTCTTATGATTTCATCTTTTACCATTATACAGTAATAATATATCTTATTATTTATAAATCTATCCCTTTTTGTCACTAAAGGTAACAACATACCAAACAAAAAGATTAATAACACATAACCATTATTATATGTATGGAAAGTTTTGAAAATTTGGGAATATGTTGGTCTATACTTGAAGCAATAAAGAAAAAGGGATATGTATCACCAACAGAAATACAAAAAAAGGTGATTCCGTTATCCCTTGAAAATAAAAATATTATAGCTGCTTCACCAACTGGTTCAGGAAAAACTATGGCTTTTGCTGTTTGTGCAATACAAAAAACATATCAAGACAAAGGATTGCAAACTTTAATACTTGTACCCACAAAAGAATTAGCAAACCAGATATATGAGGAAATCAGTTTCTTTTCAGCTTTAAGAAACATTTATATAAATAAAATTTCAGGAGGACAACCTGCAACTTTGAAAAAATATGATGATATATTAAAATCAAACATACTTATATCAACACCAAAAATACTTTTAGAATATGTTGATAAATTTAACTTATCGCTTAATGGAATAAAAACACTAATATTAGATGAAGCTGACAGTCTTATATGTTCAGATTTTGAAGATGATATTGTTAAAATACTTGAAAAAATTCCAAGAACAAGGCAAACATTAATGTTTTCTGCAACTATGACACTTGATATTGCAAAAAGAGCAAATAAATATATGAGAAGTCCTATAAAAGTTTATGCAGGAAACAGGATAGAACCTAAAAAATTAAAACAATTTTTCTACAAAGTTGATTCAAAAAAGAAATTTTCATTATTGTTACATCTTATAAAAACAGAAAAGAGCGGTTTATCTATAATATTTACAAATAGGACTGATACAGCGATATTTCTTCAAAAAAATCTTAAATCAATAGATGGAATGGAAACAGGACTAATCACTGGAGATATGTCCAACAATAAAAGAAAAAGTGTTATTGATGATTTTTTAAACAACAAGTTGGATATACTTGTATCTACTGATGTTATTGCCAGGGGAATAGATTTTGAAAATGTAACACATATATATAATTATAACATGCCAAATGATGACTTAAAATACATACATAGAATTGGAAGGACTGCAAGAGCTGGAAATAGTGGAAAAGTTATAAATCTTGTTTCAGATAAAGATGTTGAAAAACTGGTAAATGTAATAAATAAACAAAAGATAAGTATGGCACAAAAATCGCTACCAGAATTTGAAGTTAACGATGCTGTACAAATAAAAATAAATAAAGATAAATACAAAAAACATTCAAAAAAATTGTAATTTTATTCCTTTGAATACTCCACTGCTCTGCTGTGAAGATGAATCATAAATTTCTTAAATTTGTTTTATTTTTTGATTGGCTTAATGAATTAAAAATCTTATTATGATTTAATAGTAAATTAAAATTTTTGATTTATTTTTTCTTTTTTATAAAATCAATTCCAAAATTATCTTTTTTTGTAACGTTTCTGTTATTTCTATTTAAGTGTTTTTTAGTGTTATTTGATCCAATCTTTATAACATCAAGCTTTAAAAGTAAAAAACCTATTATGCAAACAATTACTAAAAGCAATATTGTAAGCACTATTATGTTAAAACTTTTTGAAACTTTAAAGTTATCTGAATCAGTTGTTTGAGATGATGAAATGCCTGGTGTTAGTGTAATATTTTCTTTTTCTTTTAAATTGTTCATATCCTCATTACTTTTTGAAGAATTTATTGCGAACTGTTCATTGTTTGCGTATATGATATTTACTTGCTGTTCATTAGCTGAATTTGATGAAGGATTATTTAAAGAACTCTGTGAATCTTTTTTATGTTCCTCATTGATATCATATTTTACTGTTTTTACGTTCTGATGCTCTTTGCTATCTATAAGTTCATCTTTTTGTTTGTCATTGTTACTGCTAAATATCATTATTGAAAACTTGTCAAGTTTTTGATTGCAAACAACCTCAAAGCTTTCAGCAAACTCATTCTCTATTCTTAAATCACTTCTTTTGCTGTTAGAAGAGAAAATATAATTTTTCCTTTGTTTTACACTATCAATATATATGTCACATTCTATTTCATCTCTACTTGCAAATTCATTGAATATCTCAACCAAGAAGTCGTAATCTGCATTATTTGCCTTATAAGTTATCTTATCCTCATTTTTGTAGGTTTGCTGATCTATTTTATCACCATCTTCATCATACACCCTTAAATCAATATTATCTAGATCATAATTGCATTTAAATTCAAATTTTTTTTTAAAATTTTTAACTATTTTTAGATCTGATGAATCGCTATACTTATCAAATTCAAATTCAAATTCATTGTCATCATCTATGATTAAATCACAATCTACAACTTTGTTGTCAAAACTATGCTTTATGTCGAATCTTAACTCATATTTATATTCTGAATTTTCATACTCATAACTAAATGTTTTTTTGTCTGTATACTTTTCTTCATATATTTTATTTTCTTCATCATCGTAAACCCTTAATCTTATCGTATCTATTTGTTTATTACATTCAAAATCCATATTGTCTTTGTAATTTCTTTGTATTGTAAGAGATTTATCTTCTGTATCCTCATCAAAAACAAATTCAATTGGACTTTTACCATCAATTGTAAGATCACATGTTATTTTACTTGAAAAGTCATGTTGTATGATTATTTCAAACCAATCATTATCCTTGTCAACCTGTTCAAGATAATATATGATTTTATCTTCGTATTTGTATGATTTTTTATCAAATAATTTATCTTTTCTATCGTATATATATAGGGTTATCTTATCTAACTCATCATCACATGAAATATCAAGCTTTTCTTCAAAATAGTTTTCATATTCAAGATCTTCATAACTACTATCATCATTAAACCTTAAAGTTTTTTTACTGTCATCATATCTTATATCACACCGAATCTCCTCATCATCATCAAAATCATGATCCACAACTATCTTAAATTTGTATTCATCTACGCCATTTACCGATGTTATGATACTACCAGCAATACTTACCAAAAAAAATGATAAGATAAACAATCTTGTTATTATTTTCATATTTATGTGATGAAAAGAAGCTTTATAAATTTTGAGTTTCACTTCTGATAGAGTCATTGATAAATGAATCTATTTTATAATAAAAAATGATAAAAAACGCAACATAGGCTTAAATTTTTTGATTTTTTGCAAAATGAGGTATATATTTTTATTTTTGATATTTGATTACATTAACACTTGTGGGAAAAATAAAAGCATAACACCTATGATAAACATAATTACTCCTCCAACTATTTTGGATATGCTTGAATATTGTTCAAGTTTTGGAGAATTAAATGCACTTAATGCAAATGCAAATATTATAAAATCATCAAGCATAAAAAAGAAATTGTATACAAGTATGTACATATATTTTGAAAATACTGAAACATCTGCTATTGCAAGCATTTGTGTAAAAACTGCTGGTAAGCCTGCAGAACATATGAACTCTACTGAATTTACACCTATTGCAAGAATTATTGTTGCAATAATTGTAAAAAAATTTAATGGAGAGTTTACTATATCTTTAACTTTAAATATTATTCTTTTTCTTGATTCAAAATTATTAACTTTACATTCAACTTTACCTTTGTCTTTTATGTAACTATATATGGTACTTATTCCAAACCATAATGCAATACCTCCAACAATTGGCATAATAATACCTGATATTGGAATAAACCATCTGTAAAGTTCAAACCAGCCTGCAAGAATCATAAAATACATTATGGCTTCTGTAAGCACAAATGTTCCTGTTATAAAAAACATCTTTTTCTTGTCTTTTAAGGTTGATATTAGTGTTATAAGGTATATTAAAACCCACATCGCACATGGATTAAAACCATCAACAAGACCTATTATTACTGCAGAAAAGAAAAGTGATGTACTTTTTAAATCTATACTTTTACCAAATAGATTGATGTTTCCATCAACATTTATAGAAGAATCAAAATCATTGCTTTTTATTATAAAATAGAAGGATAAAAGTAAAATAAAAACTAAAAATGCAAATATATGGTATGTATATTTTTTAATTTTGACTGACATTTTTTAAAAGTTCCTCCTCTATCATATTTATTATTTTCTCACCAGTTGTTGAACGCGTATAATACCCTCTAACATGCTGACTGCCTATAATTGTTACAGGCACTGATATGGTTGAATTATCAAAATCCTTAAGGTCTTTTGTAAGATCAAAGTACAAATCAAGTGATTTTTTATCTGAAATTTCATACTCTAATATGTTTATATTTTTAAATTTTTCATAAAGTTCTTCAAATAATTTTTCTTCTTCTTTACAATGTGGACAAGTTTTTGAATAAAAAAAATATATGTTTAATTTGTCTTCATCTTCTTTTGGATCTTTCGAGTCTTTATTTTTATCCAAATTATTCATGTAAAAAGATAATAGAACCGCAAATAAAACACAAATAGCTATAATTATCTTTGCCCAAGGAATGTTTTTTTGATTTTTGTTAACATTGTCATTACTTTTTTCTTGAGGTTTTTTTTTATTCTTGCTTTTGCTCATAAAAACTAACAATAATAAATTTTATTTAAATATATCTGTTTAAATTGCTTTTTTTATTTTGTACTATTCAATAAGAGTTAATTTTTTTTAAAAACATAAAAACCATCTTTACTTTTGATGATAAAAAATATATTAATTGTAGGAGCAGGTAATTTTGGATTTGCTTTTTCCAAAATGCTTTCAGAACATGCTGATTCTACAATAAAAATAACTATATTTGACAAAAATTGTGATACAATAAAAAAGATTAAAGATAAAAAATATTTAAAAAGAGTAATGATTGCAGAAAAAATAGAATTAGGATATGATCTTATCGTTTTTGCAATACCATCTGAGTATATTAAATCTTTTCTTGTACAGAATAAGGATAAAATTTTGAGCGATTGTGTATTTTTAAATTTATCAAAGGGTTTTGATTCAAAATCATCAAAACTTATATCTGAAATAGTTGATGAAATGAATTTTAAAAATGATTTTGTACATATCGGGGGAGGAAGTATTGCAAATGATATGATATCAAATAAACCAATAGGACTTACTATTGCATCAAATAATATTAAACTTGCATATGAGATCAGAAATCTTTTTGAACAATCTAATATTATGTGTCAAGTATCAACTGATGTTTTAGGAGTACAATTGTGTGGAATATGTAAAAATATTGCATCAATAGGAGCTGGAATTGTTGATGAGTATTACAAATGTGATAGTTCTAAAGCCCTATATGTCTCACTTATAAATCAGGAAATATTAAAATTTGTTCAGATATGGCAGATAAGACAAAATACTTTTGATTTTGCGTCTTTTGCTTGGTCAACTGATCTTTTAGGAAGCTGTTATGGTCAATCAAGAAATAGGTTGTTTGGAATAAATATTGCAAAAAAAATTAAAAATTCTTGTTTAAATACAAAAATAAATAACAACCTAATAATTAGCAAGATTTTAAAAGAACAACCTACAATTGAAGGATATTACGCCCTAAAATATGCATTTGCATTAATAAAGAATAATAAACTTAACCTTCCATTAATTGAGAAAATGTATAGAATACTGTATCTTAACTCTAAAGAATTAGATATATTAAGTTAAAAAGAGTTTGAAAAACTATAAGATTTTCCCTAATTTATTAGAATATCGTTTTCTAAAATCCCATATTTAAGTTCTTAAAACACTCTTTTTTTTACATTTTAATCTTATTTTATATCTACAAATAAAAGACAACACCTAATTATTACTTTTTTAAAATTAAATAAACTTAATAATATTTAAAAATGTGATAATACATAATGGATAAAGGTTTAGATAAATTTTATTTAAAGAATGGGAAAGAGCTTGACGGCTTAAGGGCATTAGCTATGGAATTGTCAGAAATGGCTGATGATATTTTTTCACATCATGTTAATGAAGAAAGAAATGATTTTGCAAATTGGATAAAATACTCTCTTAAAGAAGAAAAACTTGCAGAACGAATGGATAAGGTTATTACAAGGGTTGAATTAGAGTTAGAAATTTTAAGACATCTTATAAAAAATGATAAGAAAAAACTGATTAAAGAAGTTGATGCTGTTAAGGATTCTAGTAGTGTTGTTCCAAAGAAAGCTATAACTAAAAAAAAAGTTGTAGCAGTAAAAAAAACAGAAGGTGTTTTGCCTGAGAATAAAAATACTAAGAGAAAAAGTGTTGTTAAAAAGAAACCTGCTCAACTTTAAACATTAAAAATAAACCTTTCTTTTAGTTTTGTTTTATTTGTTTTTTATTTTTTATAGTAAGATATTTTTTTATATATATCAGTTAAATTAGGTTGATGTTTTAATAATTGCTGTTTAGTATCTTAAAACCTTGTTGATAGTTATGAATATCTTAGAATTTTTGATTCATTATTTGTAGTGTAATACTAAAGAACTGTGCAAAAATAAGATTATTGAGTAAAGTATTACTCAACTTTTATGTAACTGTATTTTGTTTGTTTATCCATATCATCCCTTATTGTAAGCCTTACAGGATACATGCCAGGTTCAACATTCTTTGCAATAAATAATGGAATCTGTACTCTTACAGTCTCTTTTGATTGAAGGCCGATTTCTTCTGTATGTGAAACACCTAAAACTGAACTCATCATTCCAACGCTTATTTTTTTTGCAAATTTCTCATTATTTACAACACTAAACTCTATTAGATTATAACCTCTTCTTATTTTTCCTGATAGAAGAGTTGATGTCATAAAGTTTGTTAAATCACTTCCTGTACCTCTTATTGATGCTTCTTTGTCATCTATTGCTATAGGATACTTAAACATAACATCCTCTGATAATTCTAAGTATGACCCTTCATCATCTGTTAATATAGCTGTAAATACACATTGTACATCTGTTGGTACAATAGCTGAAAAATGCCTTGTATCTGTTGTAAAAGCAAATAGCCTTGTCTGACCAACGTATGATGTAGCTCTTGATTTTAAAAATCCATTTCTATAACTATAATCACTTGATAGAGTATTGTTAAATCCATTACAGTAAATTACAGGTTTTACGAATATTTCTCTTTTCATAAGACTTTCATTTAAGATTTCTATTTTAAATTCAAATTCTCCAGGAGCTATTATGCTATCTATTATAAGCCTTGCATTTGTGCTATCAAGGAATTGAGGCTCAACAAACTCTTTTTCTATCATTCTTAATTCCTGAAGTGAATTATTATCTATTGCAACAAATACAAATCTTGAAACACCAACTGTTACAAAGTTATTTATATTCATATTGCCTATACATGCAACATCTGTTGCAACACCATTGATCCTTAAACTACAACTCATTGGATGATTTCCAGCATGTGTAGCATTCCAGTTTATTGTTAAATTTGTTGGAACATATGTACCATTTGAACTCTCAACAGTAAACAAGTTGATTATTGGTGAAAATTCCGGTCTTTCGTAAACAAAAACATTAAGTTCTGCTGTAACAGGTTCATTTATATTATCTGTTGCACTTAATTTGGCAGTAAATGTACCAGTATTTTCGTATAAATGGAATAAACCGTTAAGCTCATCACATAATCCTGAAACATTTATCCCATCTCCAAAATCAAGTTCACATTCAAGTTCTTCACTATCATTATCAGTAACATTTATTGTAAACATTGTTGTAAGTGGTTGCATTCCCTGATCTGGTGTTGCTGAAAACTCAACTATTACTGGTGGCTTGTTATCTGTGAAATTTATTTTCATAGTATCAAAACCTTCAGCATCATATGGATCCTTAGCAACAACTTTTACGACTGATTCACCTATTTCATCACTGTAAAATATAAGTTCTTGTGTAGCTGGATCATAAGAACCTGTTGCTTTTCCAGATTCTATACTTACAGTAATTTCTAACTCTTCTAAAAGATTATTGTAATCTTCAATATATTTGTTAGCATCCATCCTTACCTCTGTTTTATAATTTCTTGTAATTGAGTCTGGCAACATTACAACAGGAGCTCTGTTATGAGTATACATCTTTATTGTATATGACACATCACTTCCTATCCTTTTTATATCAACTACATCCATGTAGGATGGGTGTGATACTCTTAATCTGTATTTACCTCTATATAAGTCTGTAAATACTGCTTTTCCTTGAGCATCTGTTGTTAAACTCTTGTTAACATCAGGCATTATGACATAATAATCGTCTGATTCAATCAATCCAAGATTGATTGTAGCACCTGAAAGATTATTTGACTCTTCATCTATTATCCTAAATGTTGCTGTAAACAAACTTGGTGCTAAAATATCAAGATTTAAATCCTGTCTTACATCTGCTGTTCTTATACACCCTGCACCGATTGGTCTAGTTATAAGTGTAACCACATGATTTCCAACATCAAGATTCATTATTGTTTCTGTAAGATTGATTGCATGAAATTCTAATCCTGCTATTCCTGAAGATGATTTTGTCTGGAAAGTTTCTGTATATACAACCTGCTGATCAAACATGACTATTGCTTCGTATGTCATAGGTTTTACAGCTTCATCTCTGAATGCTCCAGCTCTAAAAACAGCGTACAAAAATTCTCCTTTTGTTATCTGTGCAATACTTGTGCTTAAAGCTGTATCTGGGGTGTTTTTTAACATAAAATCATATGATCTTGTCCAACATGAACCGTCTAAATTTTGTGGAAACATTGTTTCAACAACTTCTGCAATATCTATAAGGCTATTTGGTATCTGTTTATCAATAACTTCTGTCTCAGCTCTAAAAACCACTTTTTTATCAAGTAGTGATGATGCTGGAGTCCATGAAAAAGCTCCTAAACTAGCACATGTATCAGCCTTAATAGGAATTATTATTTTATCTGTATATAGCACTGTTCCAGAATCATAGTCTGAAATTTTTAATCTTATTTCAGTTTCAGCATTGTAATCTGAATAACCTACTGGATATACAACTTTTGCAAGTTCTGGACGACTAAATCTTAATGCTGAACAAACTGTTGCACTAATTTTCACAGGCACTTCAACCTGTACAGGTTTTAAAGGATTGTTTGTATTAATTATATTCAATTCTCCTATCTCTGCAACACCTACTGTTTTTAATTTATCAAAATTTAAAACTATTGGTGTTCTATAAAAATTATAATCATTATATCTTGTGGGAAAATTATCCATTATGTTGTATTTTGTAAGATAACTATCACCTTTTGTTGAAAAATATTCAAGGAACCTTTCGCTTGAATATCCACCAGATATTGTGTATTGGTATTTTAAAATTGCACCTTCTTTTGGAAGTTTATTTCCGCTTATTTTATATTGAGCAACACATGCGTTCATCTGAGCAAGTGTTAAACTGCTCTGTTTTGTCTTTTCTATACATTCTTTTGCACCCAATGTAAAATATTCAATTTTGCTTCCAAAACTAACGTCTGAACAATCAACGGTGTTACAGACCCCTCCTATGGTATAAACGTCCTCAGGAATATCACCTGTATATGTGAATTGATATTCCTGATAAAAATCGGTAGCATTTACTGATGCAATTAACATCATAAACATGCTTAACAGTACTAAAAAAAATCCCTTTTTCATTTTGCATTAATTTTAATTAGTAAATTATATTTACTATTTAGTAACTAAAAGAATTAATCATTTATAAATTTATCGAATTATATGTTTATACAGTAGTGACATAAAACATTTGTTTTGATATATTATACATATAATCCGCATAATGACTACTTTAAATTAAAATTGTTAATAGTTAAGTTATAATTATTTGAATTTATATGATACGTTAAAGAATAAAAATTATATAGAGATTTACAAATCTCTTGAGCCAATTGTTTTTCTTGAGTTTGCTTCAGCTCTTAATTTTGCCTGTTCAACTCTTGAAACCAAAACTTCATTTAAAGCTTCTGAAAAGTCTGAAGAAACATTTGCATCTGCTGCTACCTCTTTGATTTTAGATTTTACAACAAGCATTGTTTTTGCTGTTTTTTTACCTAAAAAAACATCTCTTGCACCAATTGTAACTCTTCCATTAGCCTCAGCTCTTGCTAATGCAGCCTTAATTTCTTCAATTGCTACTGCATTTAAAGCTTCTGCGAAATCACCAGATACGTTGAATTTATCAGCTACTTCTTTGATTTTAGATTTTACAACAATCATTTCCATTTGTCATTTTGTTAGGTTAGATAACCTAATAATTAAATTTAAATTGTCAAATTTATAAATCTTTCGTATAATTTGCCCAAAATTCCCCTATTATTGCACATTTTAGATATATTTTATTTTAAGTAAAACATGAGAAATGCAAAAATCAGTAGCAATTTAACTTTAAATTATCACTTAAAAGAAATCTTCAAATTTCAGGTTAAGGATAAATTGAGTAGATAATTTAATCTTTAAATATTAGTTTTCTAATATTATAATTTTATTTTTTTGATTTTCAAAATATAATTTAAAAATGCCTGATTTTGGAATTATGCAAAAACATTTACCTTCTTCATTAAACTTACCTATTTTTTTTGATCCTAAAATGTCATCATTACCATATAAAACGATATTGTTTCCTGATTCGTATATCATTTTCAATGAATCATAATCATAATTTTTAACATTTAACAGAACTGTATCTAATTCTTTTATGCATTCATTTGATGATATGAAACAGATATGTTTTACTTTACTGTTTACATAATACTGAAATATTTTTTCTGAACCGTATGTAGTATAAACAGAATTATAGTCTTTTTCTATTTTATTGTAAAAATCTATATATTCTTTTTCTTTTGCAGAACCAGTAAAACTTATTATAAATTTTGTTGCCAAATAACCAACAAATACTATTATTATTAAGGAAAATGAAAATACAAAAACTTTATCTACTAATCCCTTTTTATTGCGTATATACATTTTTTGCTTTTATGGATTGATTTTTTGTAACTAATAGTTATTATTTTCCAATTTATCCATTATAAATCTTTTTTCTATTGTTAATAGTTCATGTCTTAAGTTTTCAAATTCTTCCTGTGTATCTATATCTTTTACTTTTATTGCTGATATTTTTGATATATGTTTATATATATACTTAATATCTGACTTTTGACATACTAATTTGATTTTTCCTATCTTTTTTATAACCTCATCTAAAAAATTAGATTTTATTTCTTCTTGTAGATCTATAAGACTTACAAAATATTCAACATCCTGTTTTTCATCTATTAGAAAAAAATCTGAAGAATTTCTTATTAATAAATGTTGTTTTGATATAGAACCATTATTAAGTCCTATTGGTAATACGTAATTTATATTACTATTTACCATTTCTTCTGGATCTAAACAAAGATAATATATTTTTCCATTATCTGTTATTGATGAAATGTTATTTGAATTTACAAGATAAGCTGATGATTTAATAGGCGGGGTAGAAATCATTTCTGTTGCAATTATATCATTATATCTATTATCAAAATCTTTTTTTGATATTGTTTGTAAAACATTGTTGTGATTATCTATTGGTGCTTCATTTTTGTGAAGATTTTCCGCAAGTCCCATGAAAAAATCAGAATCCATCTTATTATCCTTTGATATGTTGTTATTTGTATGGCTTTCCTGTGAATGATAGTGAGTATTTTTTGATTCGTTTGAATGATTAAATCCGTTATTATTGTTGATTTGTGTTGCATAACCGTTATTCATATTATTTGACAATGCTGTCTGAAAACCTTGAGTGTTGTTAGTGCTACTGTTCATGTGCATGTTCTGAGCTTGATTGTTGTTTAATGACAATCCTTTTTGTTCTTCTTTTTGCTTGCCTGCTGATTCTATAAGTAATTGTATTGCTGTTTTTTTTTCTGTATATGACATTGTATTTTCACCTCTTTTATTAAAACTTGAATTTTCACTTCCTATTATGCTGTTTACATGATTCTGAATATTATTTATGGATTCTGTATTTACCCTTAAACAATTTGAATTTGTAGGAGTTGAAAGATCTATATTCTTTAATCTTTCAAGATATTCATCCTTTTTTGATTCTTTATCTCCAATTATGCTCTTAAATGGATTGCTTTCTGAATTTTCAAATGAATTTTCTATATCTATTGTTTCCCAATTGATACTTTCTTCTATTGATTTTTTTAGAATTCTGTCTATAAACAATACATCTATATCCAGTTCTTTTCCTATCCTGTATAATATTCTTGAATAAAAATTGAATGTTATTATTATTCCATCAATCTTGCTTGCAAATTCATTAAAACGTGTAAAAAAATCATCTATTTCTGATTTATTTTTTATAAGCATGTATTTTGGATTAACAGTATCCTCGTTTATATCATCTAAAAGAGTTGTTATAGAAATTTTGTCATAATTTTTAGATGATTTGTTTATTATAAATCCTGTTTTTGAATACCTGTTTATAGGAACCTCTATAAGACTTATGGATGATATTTTAAATTGTCCTTTTCTGTTAATATATCCATTGATAAAAACATCATCTATAGGTTTTGTCTTATCGTTTATAAGAACCAATTCTTGGTTTGTTAAAATTTTTTCAAAATCTTTAACTTCACTTAAAATCAGTTTATTATGTTCTCTTATTATTGCATCTTTTTGTTTGTTTTTGTAAAATTTAAAATCGTTTCCCTTAGAAACATAAAATTCGTTTCCAAATATGTAATCAAATTTGCTTATTGAAGGAAAACCGAAAGAAGCAGCCAAAATAAGAGCGTTACCATCTTTTTTTATACATACAGTTTTGTAAATCTCCTCTGATTCATATATCTCAATCTGAAAAAAATCTAGACGGTTCAACCTTAAAGTATTAGAACCATGTTCTAAGTATTCTTGTAATAAAAGCTTTATGTTTGAAATCATAGCCCCTTTCTCAACATAATATTTTGTTATTGAAAAATGTTCACAATTAATAGAAATATTAAATTTCGTATTTGAAACAGAATTTATAAAATTAAAATCTTTTAATTTTATATCCATATAAGAATTAGATATAAGGTTTAAAGATTCTTGTATGTTCTTGTACAAAACCCCTTTAAAATCATGTTTTAAAGCCTCTATTACTTCCTTAAGATTTTCATTATAATTTTCTTTTGATGATGCCTTTAATCTTCTTATTTTATCATAAAAATCTATGTCCTCAAAAGAGTCGAACAAAAAGTTCTTTGTTATAATTACCTTGTTTATATCCAGATACTGTTTATTCAGATTGTAATATATTACATCCTCTTTATCCCCTATTACTTGTAGGTTGATTTCCATATTTTTTTTTCCTTTTTCTTGTTTTTAAAAATTTGTATTCACTAAACTCTAAAAGTATTATATATATAGCACCTGAAAAAAGATATAAATCTGCCAAATTAAATATGAAAAATCCCTTTAAATGTATAAAATCCCTGACATGTCCAAAAACAATTCTGTCTAAAAGATTGCCAATTATACCTGCAAGAAGTAAAATGTATATGTTCTCTTTTTGATTTTTGATAAAAAAAGAAAAATTTAATAGTATTGCAATAATAAATATGAAGGATATTATAATTATTATCTGATTGTAATATTTTAAATTTGCAAACATGCTAAAAGATGATCCATTATTTATAGCATATCTTATTGCAAATGGAAAAGATTTTAAATTATATTCTGTATTTGTGAAAAAATATTTGGTTATTTGATCTATTAGAACAAATATAACACAAACAAACATTGATTTGATAAATATTATTAATGTTTTTTTGTACTCTTTTGATAGTTTTAATTTAAGAATTGTTTTTTCTATTTTGTTTTTTTCTATCATATTATAAGATTTTGTAATCTTTGGCATTTATATATTTTGTTAAACAAAAACTTTATATAAATATTAGCTGTTGTAACATGTTTTTAAATTCGTCTTAAAATATTGAGAATTGTGAAAAACCCAAAAATTATCAGAAGAGTGTTTGCAAAAAACCCTTATAAGCCCTAATAAAAAAAGTTCAATTCCAAATTTATAGGTTTTTCGTAACCCTCTATTAATAAAAAAATTTAAATACAGTTTTTTTTTAATATTATTAATGAAACATAAAAAGGCTGTTATTGAAGTTTCTTTTTCATGGGTTTTTATGATAATTATAGGAACTTTTTTTATAATACTTTCATATAACATAATATCAAAATATCAGGAAAATCAAGAACTACAATCCCAAATACAACTAAGGCTTACATTAAGAAACATATTTAACAAAGTCGGAAGGACAAGTGGTGTTGAAGAGAACTCTCTTACTCCATTAAACAAAATATTTTCAGGTTCAGAAGTAAGAACTGAATGCGTGGATTCATATTCTGTGCTTTATGTTGACAATGTCCCTGATGTTAATAATGAATATCTTAAAAATTATCCACTAGTTTCAAATTATATCAAGTTTAAAAATAATGATGATGCCTTTTTAGCTGTTGAAAACTTTAGATTGCCATTTAAAATAACAAATATAATGGCAATAACATCTAAAAGAAATCTTATAGTATTTGATAATAATTCAAAAATTTCAAAGGATCTTATAAAAAAGTTTCAATCAACCTCTTATGCTTCTTTAAATTATGTAGCTGTTGATTTTAAAGATCTTACTGGTTTTTATGACACTAACATATATAAAAAAGAATTGAGTACTGTTGTTTTTGTGAGTGATTATGGAGTTAATCCAAATAATCTTAAAATAAACTCTGATATAAAATATCATTTTGTAAAAATAAATAAAAATAGTGACTTTTATGGTGAAATCTCTTTTTATGATATTAATGGAAAAACTAAATCTTTCAAATACATAGATTATGAAAAATCGTTAGTATTACCAACAATATCACTTTTTGCAAATATGGATTCTTTTGAATGTGCATATGGAAAAATAGTTGAAAATGTTAATCTTAATTATGATTTTTTTATTGAAAAAGCAAAAAAATATGAAGACTCTAAAAAAAATATTTGTATAGATTCATTTAATCCAGATAATCAAAAATCATATTATTCTTCTGTAAGAGAGAAAATGAATAGTATTAAAAATATTATTAAAAACGATAAATTTAATAACCCTGAAAATCTTAAGAATAGTATTGATTCTCTAAATGAATTGAATTTTAAATTGGAAGAATATAGTTGCCCTTGTGTGTATTAGATTAAAATGGTTATAACGATAAATGATGTGGATGCTGTGTTTGATGAATTTACATTAAGCATAAAAAATCAGCAAAACAACAATGAAATTAACATGCACTCTTTAAAAGAGGCCTATTTATTTGCAAGAAAGGCACATGAAAATCAATTTAGAGCCTCAAAAGAACCGTTTATATCACATCCTTTAGAAGTTGCAAAAATAGTTTATGAATACGGACTTGATGAAGCATCACTTATAGCATCGCTATTGCACGATGTTGTTGAAGATACTGATTGCACTTTAAATGAAGTAATTGAAAAATTTGGAAATGAAGTGGGAATGATTGTTGATGGATTAACAAAAATAAAAACTTTTACAGAGGATAGAGAAGAAAAAAATGTTGAAACTTTAAGAAAAATATTGCTTGCAAGTGCTAAGGATATAAGAGTATTAATAATAAAACTTTGTGATAGGTTACATAACCTTAGAACTCTTTCTCAAATGCCTGTTGAAAAACAGGAAAGAATATCAAGAGAAACAATGCTAATTTATGCACCAATAGCACAAAAAGTAGGTATATATTCTTTAAAATGGGAGCTTGAAGATCTGGCTTTTAAATATAGGAATCCTGAAATGTTTCAATTAATTAAAACTAAAATCAAACTTAGAAGAACGGATAGAGAAAAAATTGTAAATAGAGCAGTAAATGAAATAAAAGCAATAATTGATATGAATGGTGATTTTAAAAATATAGTAATACTTGGAAGACCTAAAAATTTTTACAGCATATACAAGAAAATAAAAGATAAGGCAAAGTCTTTTGATGAAATTTATGATTTATATGCAATACGTATAATTGTTCCTACTATTGCTGATTGCTATACCATTCTTGGTTTATTGCATGAAAATTCTCAAACTTTTCCTGATAGGCTTAAGGATTATATAGCAAATCCTAAAGCTAATGGATACCAATCAATACATACAACAATTTTTTCAAAAGTTGCAAATGGTCCAGTTGAAATACAGATAAGAACTGATGATATGCACAAGTTTGCAGAATATGGTGTAGCTGCACATTGGAAATATAAAAATCTTAATGAAGATAAGGTGTTTGAAAAAAAAATTGCATGGTTACGAGAAGTTCTTCAATGGGAAAAGGAACATAAGGACAATGCAGAATTTTTAAATCTTTTAAAATATGATTTTTTCCAAAATGAAATATATGTTTTTACTCCAAAAAATGATGTAAGATTTCTTCCTGAAAATTCAAGTGTTTTAGATTTTGCATATGCTGTACATACAGAAATAGGAAGTAAAGCATACAAAGCAAAAGTTAATGGAGCATTTGTTAATATAGACAAGGTACTTAAAAATGGAGATATTGTTGAGATAATTACAAACAATTCTGTAAGACCTTCTGATAAATGGCTAAAATTTGTTAAAACCTCAAAAGCAAGAATAAAAATAAGAGATGCTATTAATCTAAAATTTAGAGGAAATGTTGAAGTAAAAAAAACTATTGATGAAAACAGTTTTGAAACGCTTAAAAACAAAATGACAAGAATTGATGAATTTAAAAAAGTTAGGAAAGCTGGTTGTTGCAAATTGCAGTATGGGGATCAAATAGTTGGAGTTATAGGCAAGGATAAAGAATTAGTTGTACATAATGCAAGTTGTGATAATGCAAAATATACACTTAATAAAAAAATAATAATAGACTGGAAAGAAGAAAAAAGAAAAGAAGTTGAGATTGTTATAATGCTTATGGAAAGGGTTGGAATACTTATGGATGTATTAAACACCATGTATAAATTTAACCTTAACATGTCAAAACTAAATACTAATATTTTTAAGAATGGAGAAGTAAAACTTAATATAAGGGTTCTTGATGGTCCTCATATTGAAAGATTAGTAAAAGATTTAGAGGAAATGGAAAGCGTAAGAAGTGTAAAGATTATAAAAAGCACGTTTTTTTGTTTTTGATTAGCTTTCTATTGGATATCTTAATATCCCACCTATTCCTGTAAGTCCCTTGTATTGTTGACCTTCTGCTGTTTTGTCTGTTACAAGAACGATTTCTGCTTTACTTAATTCTGCAAGTTCGGATAATTCTCTTAAATCATCATCACTTATTTCTGTATCTATTATTATTAGTTTTGATACTGCTGATGCTTCTAATGCAAATTTTGTTCTTTTAAGACCATAAACCACCATATTAGTTGATGTAGCGAGTATTTGAAAAAACTCTCTTAGATTTGTTTTTTCTGTCATAACTTCATCATTTACAAGTAAATCATCCGATTTATCCAACAATTCATATAATCCAGCAGGAGATGTATATGTCATGTCTTTTATTCCAAGAATTTTTTTTTTAATTTCCTCATTAATATAATTTCCACTAACAAAATTATTTTTTGTAGTACCTGGACCTCCTATTATGATACCTTTTAAATCTGTCATGTACGTAAACTCCTGAATCATTGCATCAGCAACTCTTTTATAAAATTCTATTGCAGCTCCCTCTCTTATTCTTGCAAAACGTTGTGCTGACTGACCACCTGCTTTAAACTTTCCAGGAACTGTTGAATGAAAATTTTTAATAACTCTTATTGATGTACCTATTAACATGCCTATTGTTGCTTCTGATTTATCTATTACAATCAATGCATACTTTGCCTCGTTAGCATCCATCTCTTCTAATGCATCTAATATAAATCTTTGATCGCACCTGTATAATTTTAAATTTAGTGGTTCTGGTGGTTCAATAACGAATACCTCAAAATCATCTATGTTATCCCTGTCAGAAATATTTCCACTAAATAATGCCAAACCATTTTGTGGTGTTTTGTCAATTGTTCTTAATGTTCTTATTAAACGTTCTAATGCAGTTATTACTGATTTTGATGTATTTTTGTCTTTAATGTTTGTTGCAGTACCCTGTTCATCCTGTAAAGAATTAATTATTTTTGTTAAATCATATCCACCAGGAATGTACACTGAAACTAACTCTGTGTGCCTTCCTCTGTACTGTTTTAATTGTTTTATAAGCCTTCTTAATTTTAATTTTTCACTCAAACTAACAACCATACTTAAACTAATTCTTTTCTATTTATAAAGGTTAAGTGGATAATAAACTGCTAAAATCAAAAAAATAATAAAACAATTCTATTTTAATAATTTATGTAAATCTGGTACAATAAATTTTAAGTTTAAATTATTCCATATATGGTAATTGAGAAAGATTTTTTATTTCTCCCATTCTTTTACTTATTTCTTCAAGTTCATCATATGTTAATGGAATACCATATTCTGTGAATGGTACAATGATTTCTTCTCTTGTTAAAAGATGCTTTGCTTTAACTTCAAATTCCTTATCAATTCCTGCAGAAACCCATGAATCCATTTCCATTTCTGGCATATCAACACAATCTTCACTAAAAAGATTAGATTTGTAACATATTCTTTTGGCAGGAACTGTAAATGATTTGTTGTGCATTATAAATCCTTCAACTTTATAATTTCCATCAGTAAGATTGATTTTTAAGTCATATTGATTATCATAATTTATTTCTGCAACATCAACTATGCTTGAATCGTCAAGATTTGAAAATATAAGAAACCCTATCTCGTTTCTGTTGATATCTCTTCCTACAGAATACCGTGTTTCAGATTCTTTTCCAAGTATTTTTATTTTAAGACCTATTTCCTTTTTGGATGACATATTAAATTCTCCAAGTACTATCTTTTTATCTATTGTTGGATTTATGTTTTCTATCTTAACTAACTTGTGACCATATTTGTATATTTCAAGAGTTCCTGGATAACAATTAATTGGCAATCTTAAACTTAATTGAGTTATGTTGTTTTGAATCGTTGCTGAATTTTTTGATGTTTCACCTATAAAACATTTAGATATCCCTTTACAATCAAATGTTATGATTGCAGACTCTATACCTGTTTTGTTTCTGTCATTAAAATCAGCATTTCCATAATCAATAGGATCTGTTATGTTAAGCAATATTTCTTCTGATATAAACTGAGAAGGATTGCATATTAATGATTTTGCCTGAGATGATATTTCATTTATATCGTATTTGGTATCTCTATTTTCTTTTAATGGAGAATTATGATCTATATTGGCTTCTATTGCCAAATTAAAAACAAAATTATCATTGCCCTTATTAGATTTTATTTCAAATGTTATAGGAAGTGTTGCCTGATAAACTGCAACATATTCAGTAAAAAATATTGGAATAAGATTTATTACTGCTGATGGTCTTGGTAAAAGTATCACATTTCCCATAGAAGGAGATATTGAAAAATATGTAGGATAAAAACTTGACTGATAAACAGGTGTTACCTTATAATCTGCATATTTTCTGAATAATTTTCTGTTTGCATCTTTAGTTACTGAATATTCACTTAAATAATCTTTTGTATAAATCTCACTAAAACCTTTTGCAAACTCACTTGACTTTAATTCATCCTTTAAACTATATTCTTCATAGTCTGTATTTAAAAATTGAATATTTACTATGTTTGATGAAACTATTTGAGTAAAAAGTGTTTTTACTGAGTTTATGTACCATGGTCTGAAATCATAAACCATATCATATTTGTAGAATGGAGGTAAAAGATTACGATCTTTTGATGATTGATATGGGCGTATAAACTGAAGTATTCTTTTTTCAATAAAACTTGAATTTGCCTGTGAATATGTTATATCTTTTGCAATGTGATATGGTATCCATAATTTGTTTTCATACTTTATTTCAAATTTATCTATATATTCAGAATTATTAGTATTTTTTTCTGTTATAGTTACTGGTAATTTTAGACTTACGCTTAATTTGTCTTCAATAAATTCAACAGTTAAGCCGTCTTTTATAAGGTTAGAATCATATTTTATTTTATATATATCATCAAAATTAGAAAACTTATTTATACAATTTTTTTCAATATTGTCTGAAATATGTTTTTTAAGCTGATTTTTTAGTGAATATGGATTTTCTGTATCATACTCTGGAATGTTTATTACAAAATCTTCTTTTGAATCATCATAGTAATACCAATATGGCATTTTTACCTTCTCTAAAAAATCAAGTCCTAAAGCTCTTTTATTGTATTCTTGTGGTTTTGATCTATTGGTAAATGTCATCTGTGGATGATAAAGCCAACCAGAATGGGCACCTATCAAATCTATTCCCTGTTTGGTTTCAAATTCCATACAACTTTCAACAAATGTTTCTATCCTATAAGAACTTGTCTGATCTTTAAAAATTCTAATATTGTCAATATCAATTGTAAATATCATGAATCCTATTACAACTACTATAACTGATATTATTACAAAAATACCCATTTGGGACTTGTTTGATTTTTTAATCATACAATATCTGCTCTAATTTAAATTTATAAAATTTTGTAATCTTTTATAAAAAGTATAGAAAATTTCAAAAAATTTTCATTTCTCAAATTTTTTAAGAATATAGTCATATAAAAGCTAAAATCTAACCTTTTTACGGCATTACAAAGTATAAAATTTATTAATTATTGGGCTTTTCATTTTTTTGTTTTTTGTATTAAAATTTTATTAATGTAAAATAAAATTGTAAATTAAAACCCTTCTAGCAATTCTTTTATACTTTCTTGTGGATCCTGTGATTTTACAATACCTGAGGCAACCAATATTCCCTTAGCACCCAATTTTAATGCTATTTTTACATCTTCTCTATTTTTTATTCCTGCACCTACAAGAAGATTTACATTCCCTGCAGACTTTATAGATTTTAAAATTAGTTCTGGATTAGCTGTAGAAATTGAAATATCACCACCTATAAGTTCTTTGGGCTCAACAGCTATATAATCTGGTTCATATTCTGCAATTCCTTTAACTACCTTATCATTTCTTGCACATACACACGTTAGAAGACCATTCTGTTTTGCAAGTGCAATCTTTTTTGAAATCACTTCAAGGTCTTCTAAGTCTTCACTATGAGAGATAAGACTTCCGCAAACTTTCAATTCCTTTAATGCTTCTGGAACAATATGACCTGTATGTGGACCAAAATCAACCAAATCAAAATGTTGTGCATAAACATTTACTCCTGTTTTAATTATGTCTTTTAAATCGTATATATGTGGACACACTATTAATTCTACTCCTTTTTCTTGTGCATAAGATTCAAGATTCTTGCATGCTCTTGCAATTTTTAATCCGTTAACTGAAAATGATTCTTTGTATGTTTTAAAATTTATAATTAACTTATACATATTCATTAATATCACATTTCTTTGATTTATAAATTTTATCTGTGAATAATCTTAGTTAAAATAAGTTATTTGAAAAATATTTAGAAAATTATTGTTTTGATGTTATACAGCAAATCTTTCCTTGTGAAACAGAAACACCGTACTTTCTTGTCCATGTTCTCTTTTCAGTTTCTGTTGTTAGTGTACCACATCCTGTCTTTTCATCAACTTCTTGTGCATCATAATTGTCACCAATAACGTAAGAACCTGTTTTGCAATCATTAATTCCATCTTGTGAATCATCTATACTTGTGTTAACTCCTCCCATTTTGCTTACAAAAAATGTTATTATTACAACTAAAACTATTATTACAAGCAATGCAATAACTATTGTATTTAATGGAAGTTCTGAACCTTTTTTGTTTTTTGTATGCTTCATACTTTTTTATTAAAAAGTACAATTTATAAATCTTTGCTGTAATTAAATAAATGTAAAATTCTTAATTAATGAGGTATTTATGGGATTCTTCTTAGTTTTTTTAATATATATTCTGCTTTTTCTTTTTGTGTTGTGTTTGTATCTTCTTCATCTTTTTTTTCAATTGTAACTTTTTCTTTAGATTCTTCAGGTTTGCTGTTATTAACCATTGTTTTAATGATAATGTTTTTTGTCTCTTCTAACTCTGATTCATCAGCTTTTGATTTCTTAAAATTTTCAATATCTAAATTATCATCCTGACACCTTGATAATACTTTTATTTCATCTGATTTATAATTGATGATTATGTTTGTTCCTTGAGATTTTACAGTATCAAAAAGTATTGAAGAAAATATTTTACTTAAGTGAAAAATATGATTATATGTGTGTTCATCAAGCTTGTAGAATGTTAAACCTTGAGATAGTTTGATTCTTAAATCTCCTAAAACCTTTGAATTCTTATTAAGTGTTATATTGATTCCATCATCTTTGTAAAGGACGAAATCTTCTTTTTCTGGTTCAAACATGTCTATTTTAACATTTTTTATTTCTGTTTTTCTATCAACGATTACTGTATCCTCATCTGATTTTATGACTTTTACGGTATCTTCATCCTTAAACGGATTGATTTTAGGCTTAAAGGTTTTATTTTTATTTTCCGTCTGAATCAATAATGTATCTAAATTATCATCTTTACCTTTCTTATGAAATTCTTTTTCTAATTTAGGATTCTCGTAATATGGATAATCATCTATATTTTTTTTTACCTCTTTTTCTGAAATATCTAATGTGTTTTTTTCTTTTTTTGTTGTTAAAGAATTAAAAACATCTTCTAAATCTAATTTTATTGATGGAATCTCTATAAGCTTATCTTTTTGATATCGTGGTATTAAAAGACATTTATCCTTTTCAATTATTATGTTAAGACCATCAAAACTATATAATTGTGAAAACACGTTAAATAGAGTTTTTATTTGTTTTATATTTACAGGATACCCTTTAAAATCCATTATTACATATGGAATATTGGCACCACTGCTTATTATGATTTTTATATTCTGATAATCCACTATTAAAGATGAAAATTCTTCGCTTTTTGAATATTCATAATCTTGATTATTTGAAACTGTAAAAATTTTTTTTTCCTTTTTGCTTATTGGTTTTTGCAAATCATTTTTAACTGATACCTTCTTTTTCGTAGACAATATGTTGTTTGTTTCTATTATTGAAAACATTTGTTGAAGAAAATCATATTTTATCTTTTCTAAAGTTTTTAAAATTTCATCAACCTCTTTTTGGGTTAAATCTTTTTTTTTGTCATTTATTATTCTGTTAAGATTTGAACTTGGCAACCTTAACAAATCTTTTATTTTAAAAATGCATTCTTCAAGAATTTCAAAATCTTCTATTCTTAAAATCTCTATTTCTTCAAGAACATTAGATATTTCCTTAAAACGCATATCTATTTTTGTTTTTTCAAAATAATTTAACCCGAAAACCAAATCTTTAAGTTTGTCTAACATAAGATTTTTATGTTTGATTGATTTAAAACATTTTCCTTATTTTTTTGATAATTATTGCAAAGTTGCAAACAAAGTTTATAAATTATTTTACTAGTCATTTATTATGGATAGATTAAATTTACCAGTATTTACATTGTGCTGTATTACATTTGCTTTGGTTATGGCATTTACTGCATACTCTGATACAAATGGGGTGTGGGATAGGGCAGAGGATATAAGACCTGGAACTTTTGGAGCTGATGAAGGAGGTGGTAATTATAGCTTTCCTAATAGTGTTGATGTTTCAAACAATCTTGTGATTGGAAATGGATTAGGAATAGGTGGATTTGCACCTAATGCACAAAATAAACTTATGGTTAATGGAAGTGTTGGAATCAGTGGACTTTTTTATGCAAACAGCATAAGAAGTTTTTCATCAAGCATTTTAAATATATATCCTAACACTATTTTTTCAGGAACAGTTAATGCTAATGTTACAGTATCTAATTCTGTCTATACAAATTCTATTGTTGCAACAGGAGGAGATTTGGTTATTTATCTTAACTGATTTTTTTTATTAAATATATGAAAATGGAAAAGGTTAATGAATATTTTAAAAATTTATTTGATACAAAAAAAAAGATGTTAATTTTATTTTTTACTTTATTTTTGTTGTGTCTTATATTGATAATTATGCTTTACAATCATCAGCATAAAAGATTGCCTGTAACTCAATTAAGTGATGAGGATGCTCTTTTTGAGGAAATAAATTCATTTAAGTTAAATTATGAAATGGAACAGTGCAAGGATATTACAAATAGGCAAGAAAAAGAAAAATGTATAATATCAAATACAAATTGTCAAAATAGTTATTGTTTTTATTTAAAATCAAAACATCTAAACGACATATCATTTTGTAATATGATAACTAATCAAAAACTTAAGACAACTTGTTTAGAAGAACATAATTCTGTATCTTATCTGGAAAAAGCAATAGAAAATAATGACAGGGCTCAGTGCAATATGTTAAAAGATGAATATTTAAAAGAAAACTGTAAGCTTAATTACGATTATGTGTATTACTCAAAAAAAGCAATGTCTGATAAGGACATAGGAATTTGTGATAAAATAGAAAACAGCCACATGATTGAACTTTGCATGGATAGTTTTTATGTAAAACAATTTCACGAAACAGAAGATATCGAATTTTGTGAAAAAATTAAAAATGAGGACTACAAGGCACAATGCGTAAAAATTGAAAATAATAATATCTCTGTTGATTTTTCTGTTGATTATAAAAATGTATTACCCAAACCAGTGACATTGGAGTGATAACAAAAAATGAAAACAAAATTATTTTTTTTTTGTTTTTTTGCTTTTTTATTGGGTTTTACAATCTTTGGTGATTTTGTTTATTCTAGTAACTTTAATGTTTGTGGAATTGACTTTAACCACAACTGGTTTGAGGTAAAGGATGATTCAAACAATACTGTGTTTTTGCTTGATAAGGATGGTGATGTTTTTATCATGGGTAAAAACAATGTTGGTAGTAATCCAGCCTTAAGATCTTTTAAGATAAATGATGCCATATATTTTAATTCATTAGATTACCCTGTAGGAAAAGTCTATAAAATAACAACTTTTCCTACTGCAAATGGTATAATATTTAAAAACTCTTTAGGGGATATTGCAAAAATTACACAAACAGGTCTTTATACAAAAGGAGATATTGCATATCAGAACTCTAAAGCTAAATGTCCTGCTGATGGATGGGGGTACTGTAGCAGTGATTTAGTGTATAAAGAGAACAGGAATTTTTATTGTGATATTACAGGTTCAAAATCAGGCAAATGCGAATACAGTGTTACATCAACATACAATTGCAATAACGATAATTATTACAGTTGTTCAGGCAATAACAAAATTTTAAGAAAATTCAGGTGTACAGCTGGAAATTGTGCACATTATCAGGATGATGTTATTTCAAGTTGCTCAGCCTACCAATACTGTTATGGTGCTGGTTTATGTGGAAATTATGTATGGAATACTGGTTCTTGGGGAAGTTGTAGTGCTCCTTGTGGTTCTGGAAGTCAGACAAGAAGTGTTACATGTACAAGATCACATGATGGAGCTGTAGTTGATAACAGTTATTGTAATCCATCAACAAAACCTGCAACTACACAGAGTTGTAGTGTTAGTTGTAGTTTTACTTATGGCTCTTGGGGAAGCTGTAGTGCACCTTGTGGTTCTGGAACACAGACAAGATCTGCTGTTTGTAAAAATCAGTTTGGAACAACCATATCAAATTCATATTGTGGAACACCTGTAACCTCACAAAGTTGTAGTGTTAGTTGTAGTTTTAGTTATGGCTCGTGGGGAAGCTGTAGTGCACCTTGTGGTTCTGGAAGCCAGACAAGATCTGCTTCTTGTATAAATCAATTTGGAACAACTATATCTAACTCATATTGTGGAACTCCTTCAACATCACAGAGTTGTTATATAAGTTGTAGTTTTAGTTATGGCTCGTGGGGAAGTTGTAGTGCCTACTGTGGTTCTGGTACACAAACAAGATCTGCTTCTTGTATAAATCAGTTAGGACAAAGCATTTCAAGTTATTATTGTGGAAGTCCTTCAACATCACAGAGTTGTTATTCAAGCTGTAACTGGAACATAGGATCATGGGGAAGTTGTAGCGTTAGTTGTGGTGGTGGAACACAATCAAGATCATTGTCTTGCTATAGTTCCTTATATGGATATCTTTCAAATTATTATTGTAGCAATGCTTTAGGATATACTCCAGCTACAAGTCAAACATGTAATACACAAGGTTGTGCAAGTTGGGTAACTGGACCATGGGGATATTGTTATGCAAGTGAAAGTGCTTGTGAACAACATGGTATGTGTAAAGGAGATAGGACTAGAAGTGTTAGATGCCTTGATTCTTATGGAAATCCTACTTCAGGCTGTTCTATATACACAAAACCAGCAGATTATGAAACATGTACTCCTGCTAAAGGTGCTACTAGTTGTTGTTATTATTAGTTTTTTAACAAACAGTGACTACTCTTTTTTAAAAATCAACATCTTATTAGTTATAGATATGTTTAGTAAAAATAAGTTAAAACTCATATTGTATTTGTTTATGTTTATATTTTTTACAAATACAGTTTATTCTAGTAACTTTAATGTTTGTGGAATTGACTTTAACCACAACTGGTTTGAGGTAAAGGATGATTCAAACAATACTGTGTTTTTGCTTGATAAGGATGG
>Ga0334890_1000945_pt1 | contig 44280 bp, 38 predicted proteins | sample GraSluR1_MG_3_FD_207220 | JGI IMG/M metagenome (GOLD analysis project Ga0334890, IMG submission 207220) | Sludge microbial communities from methane-producing bioreactor in Wageningen University, Netherlands - Granular Sludge_31_08-R1 | ecosystem: Engineered > Bioreactor > Anaerobic >... | reverse complement strand
GCCAGCACCTGCACGGCGTTGTCCTTGATGATCTTCTCCAGCGCGGGGCGGGACGTGCCGTAGGATTTCACTTCGATGGCCATCCGGCCGCTGGGCACCTGTCGAACCGGCTCGGCCAGGATCAGCGTCAGGTCACAGAGGACGTTGGCGGCGCCGCCGGTGATCTGGCCGGCCTCGCCCGCGACGGCCTTGCCCGTAAGACGGCCGAGCGGCGTGAGGGCCTCGACCAGGCCGGCGAACCGGCCGGCGGGCACGCGGATGGAGATCTGCGCCTGGGCGGAGCCGTCGTCTCGGCGGGTGGTCTGGTTGTTCGTGATGGCCGCCTTCGCCGCCTCCAGAAGGGGATTTAGGGCCTGCACGGCGGCGGGCAACTCGGAAACTTCCAGCGTGATGGAGCCGGACGGCAGTTGGCGCGAGCGTTCGTAGAGCGTGAGGTTCACGCCGCAGCGGACGCGCGTGGCCCAGGGGGCGAGGGCGTCGCCGAATTGCTGGTCCCTGATCTGGCGCGACTCGACCCGGCCAAGGCCGTCGATGGCCGTCATAAAGGCGTCGAAGTTCGCCAGCGTGACCTGAAGCTCGAACTGGCCCATGAGCGTGCCGTCCTCCCGCTTGTTGGCCTTGGCGGAGAGCAGCCGGCCGTTGAGCGACGTCAGGGCTTCTCCCACCGACTGGCGGGCGGAGTCCAGGTCGGTCACCTCGACGGAGATGCCGGCGGCGGGGACGATCCGCTCGGGCTCGCGAAGCGTGACGCGGATGGTGGAGAGTGAGACTTGGGCCGCCATCACGCGAAGCTGGCCCTGCATCTGCTCGATTTCCGTTCGGACGCGGGCGAGCTCTCGCTCGATTTCCAGCATGGAGGTGATCTTGTCGAGGATGCTCTTCTGGGCGAGCAGGGCCTTGAGGTTCTCTTCCGTGAGCTGCTTGGCGGTGATGCGGGCCTCCAGGTCGACGTACTGCGCGGTAACGTCGGCGGCCTTGACGTTTTCTGATTCCAGCCGGCCGACGGCCTTCAGCGCGGCGAAGAGCGCTTCAAACCGCGCGGGCTCCACGCGGACGGTGAGAATGCCCTGGATGGCGCCGCCGGTTTTCTCATGAATCTCGCGGTCGGCCACGAACGCGCCGTGCCGGCGTACGATGGTCTCCACCTGCTCGGCCGCGGGGTCGTACTCGGCGACTTCGATGGTCAGCTCGCCGTTCTTGATGATTTTGCGATCGACGGCCGCCGGCGCGGGAGGCGGGGGTTCCTCTGTCGCCGTCTGAACCTCCGCGCCATCCTCGACGTACGTGACACCGGCGACGTCTTTCTGCGTGCCAGCCTGCGGCCGGCCGCCTGCTACCGCCGCACCCTCCTTCGGTTGCCCTTGCGCCTCCGTCAATCCCAGGTGACCTTTGAAGGCGGGCGTGGCCGGTGGCGCCGACGTCGTTTGCCTGACAGCCTCCAACGTTGGTACACCAGCCTCCACTTCCCTCACACCATCGGCTGCCGCAGCCGGCTGATCGGCCACCACTCCTACGCCGCGTACCTGCGTCCGCGCGAAGAGTTCATTCACGGCCTGTTCGCCAGCGGACAGCGAGGGCTCCTCGCCCAACGTGAAGAGCACTGACGCGTTCGCTACATAATCCGTGACGATCGTCGCGCCGAGCGTCGGGGACAGCGAGATGCTCTTCGCTGCCACTTCGGCGCCCGTCCAGTTATCGCTGCGAGCGTCGGCATCTATGTAACGTTCGTCGGCCCAACTGTCGAAGTAAGCCCTTCCGCCGCGGACAGTGCCCTCGGCGGTGTAGCCGACTCCAGCAACCCGCTCACGAACCTCGTCACCGAGAACACGCTTGCCATCCACTTCCTGCGCGCCCTCGCCCCGGCCGAAGGTGCCGAACCAGAGGTCGCCGTCGGTCGCAGCGACAGATTCCGTACCGGAGCTGGGGCAGATGAACTGTTTGGGAGTGACCTCACCGGAGCGGATCAGCGTCCAGAAGTTGCCGTCGCCTGCCTCCGCAAAACCCTGAATCGGGCGGCCGGCGACTTCATCAGCGCCGGCCTGGGCCTCGGGCACCGCCACGCGCGCGGCGGGAGTCCTCTCCACGTGCCTGCGGGCCAGACTGAGGTCGGAGACCGGCAGCCAACTGTAGCCCTTGTACTCCAACTCACCGATGGAGAAAGCGATCAGCAGCGTCGCGGCGGCGGCAAGAGTGGCGGCCGCAAACTGCAGAATGACTCGTCGGCGCGACGGGGCCGGGGGAGCGTCGATTACGAAATCAGGGCCTACGGTAGCGGCGATGGCTTGCCACATGGTTTCCGTCTCCTCGGGGGTCGGGGCGTCGGTCGAGACATCAGCCAGTAACTTGCGGGCGCGGATCAGCTCGGCCGCGTCGTCGGCGGCCTCCGGCGACAGGTCCTCATCCGGCGGGCCGGTGTCCGCGTTCCGCTCGGCGTTATGCACGAGCTCGTCGATGTGTTGTTTGTCATGGTCGGAGATCATGGTTCTGCTCTTTGTGGGACCCCGGCGATCCTTGTAGGACCAGCATTTTTTGTGGAACCGGCATCTTTTGTGGGACCGGCTTTCCAGCCGGTCTGGGCCTCCTGCCTATCTTGGTCCGCACGGCGGACCCTACTTGTGGGACCGGCGATCCTTGTGGGACCGGCATCTTCTGTGGGACCGGCTTTCCAGCCGGTCTTTCGCCCACTCTGTGGGACCGGCTTTCCAGCCGGTCTGACCGAGCCCTCTGCCATTCCCGGTCCGCGGGGCGGACCCTACAGTCTGCTATTCCCGGTCCGCGGGGCGGACCCTACAGTCCCTTGTGGGACCGGCTTTCCTTGTGGAACCGGCTTTCCAGCCGGTTTTCTCCCGGCTGTTCCGAAACGAAATCCTTCAGCCGCTCCCGCAGCGCCCGCCTTGCCCGGAAAACCGTGGTCTTCACGCGGGCCTCGGTCCAGCCGAGCACCTCGGCGGCCTCGCGGATCCGCAGGCCGGCCAACTCGCAGAGCACCAGGGCGTCTCGCTGCGAGCCGGGCAGCCCCGCGACGGCCTCCCGCACGGCCTCGCGCGTCTCGGCCTCGCTGAGCCGGTCGGGCCTGGCGGCCAATTCCGCGGTCGGCACGAAGCGGAGCACCTGCGGGTCCCGGGCTGCGTTGTTCTCCCGTTTCTGCCGGCGGGCATATTGAACGGCCGCCGACCGGGCCACCGCGAACAGCCACGTGGAAAACGCACTGCGGCCCTCAAACGACCGGATCGACCGGGCCACCTGGACGAACGTGTCCTGCACGATGTCGGCAGCGGCCTCCCGCGAGTGCGTTCGGAACCAGGCGTACCGCCAGACGCGGTCACAGTGGCGGCGATAGAGCATTTCCAGCGCACTCATGTCGCCGGCCGCACACCGCGCCACCAATTCCGAATCCGCGTCGGTCATGGGCTACTCCAGAGGTTTAGAGCGCCGGACGGGTAACCGGTTACCGCATGTGGGGGGAATTTTCGAGGGGGAGGGTCCGATAAGTGGGGCCGGAGGCATGGCGCGGGCTGCGCCCGCGCCCAAGGGACGGAGGGACGAAGGGACGGAGGGACGAAGAGACGAAGCGACTGAGGACAAAGGACTTGCGTCGGTGCGGGCGGGCGTATTTGCGCGGGGCGCGAAGAATTTGCAGGTTTGTAGTACGGAGGACGAAGGGGAAAGGGCATCTGCTGCTCAAGAGCAAGTGGCACAGGGCACCAAGACCCACTGCTCAAGAACAGGGGTACATACTTCCAACCGGGGCCTGGCAATGACCGATATTACGTCGTTGGGCGCGGCCGGCCGTCGCGGTCGGGCGTCCGGACGGACCGGGGAACGGTCCCCGGCCGGTGAAACTGCGACCGCACACGGGAAGGACAACGAGGCCCCATGCGAATCGCCGCTCATCGTGACGAGATCTGGCTCTGGCTGTGCGTGCTGAGCCTGGTTGCGTATCTGCTTCGCTCAGACGCGGTTACGGCGTTCCTGCGGGAGGCGGCGCGCCTGCTGCGCCAGATGTGAGGGGCCGGTCAGCACCATGCAACATGCCATTGCGTTAGCGATCATCGCCGCCACCTGGATCTACGGGTGGCACGTCGGGCGGCTGTGGGTCCGCGGGTGCGGCGTGCGCGGCCGGGCGGCCGTGTGGTCGCTGGCGTGCATCATCCCGACGGCGTGCTTGATCGCAGCGGTTCATGCGATGGGGTTTGTCGGGCTGTTCAGCGGGCGAGGTGTGGTGTCGCCGATCACGGTGGCGATCACCTTCATGCTGGTGTGCTGGGCCGCACGCTTCTTCGTGGCGACGGAACTGCCGCCCTCGACGCGCATGCTGCGGCCGGGGCTGGGGCCGCCGGCCCCGCTACGGATGGGCTGGTGGTGGCTGCCCGTGATCGTCGTGGGCGGCATGTACCTGGTATTCTTCGTGGATGCGGCCACCGGGTATCCGACCGGGCACGACACGCTGTTCTACCACCTGCCAAGCGCGGTCCGATGGATGCAGCAGCAGTCGTTGAACCCGCTGCCGGGCGTGGCGAGCGATTGCATCCACGAGAACGGAATGATTGTCCCGTTCCTGCTGGCGTTCGCGAAGCTGGAACGGCTGTTCCCGCTGGTGCACCTGCCCAAGGCGCTGGTGGTGGCCGCAACGGTTTTTGCGCTGGCCCGGTTCATCGAAGTGCGCCCGCTTTCGGCGGTGATCGCGGCCGTCATCGCGCTGAGCGTGCCGATGGTGGTGTTCCAGAGCTTCTCCGGCTACGTGGACCTGTACGCGACGGCATCGTGGCTGTCCGCGCTGCTGGCGATTGCCTGGGCGATGCGCGCGACCACGGCCCGTCAGCGGCGCAACCTGATCCTGCTGGCGGGGCTGTCGGCGGGCGTGGCGCTGGGGGCCAAGACGAACTTCCTGGTCATCACGGCCATGCTGGCAGCCGTCCTGGTGGCGGAGATGTGGTTCCGCCCGCACGAAGGCCGGACGCATGCGCCGGCGCCGGTGCGGAACGTGGCCTGGTTCAGCGTCGGGCTGCTGGTATGCACCGGGTTCTGGTTCACGCGGGCAACGATGCACACGGGCAACCCGATCTACCCGGTCGAGGTGACGGTGGCAGGCACAACGCTCCTGCCCGGCCACGACACGGGTGCGCGATTCCCGCAGCGCAGCCTGGGTCTGCGGCTGCAGCGCTGGTGGGATTATCCGTGGCATGAGGCGAAGTACTCGGGCTCCGGCGAGAATCCGGGCTATCCCTACAGCCGCAACAATGCGATGGGCGCAGCCTATGCCGCCTTCGTGCCGCTCGGCTGCCTGGCCCTGTTTTTCGGAAGCTTCAACGGCCGGCCCAGAACGCAGGAGGAGAAATGGCAGCTCGTGTTCCTGCTGATCGCCGCGACGGCCGTCGTGCTGGTGCCTACGATCTTCAAAGAAGTGCTTCGCTGCGCACTGCCGCAAATTCTGCTGGCGACCGTCGTGGCGGCCGTCCTGCTCGATCGGCTGATTACCCGATTCCCGCAGGCCATGCTGGTAACGGCCACCATCGCCATCGTGGTCACCGCGGCCATTGCCACGCTCAAGCCCGGTCATGCCCTGGCCGGGCGGATTCGCGACGGGCGCTGGGACCGGGCGTGGTTCTACCAGGTGCCGGGGGTGATCGACGATCTGCCGCCGGGTGCCCGCGTATTGAACCTCGCGGAACCGTCGGCGACGTACAGCCTGCTGGGCGCGGATCTGGACAACCAGGTGATCACATCGCTGGAGTGGGAGACCCTCACCGGCTCGCGCGGGCCAAACGTGGATGATCTGCATCGGCTCGGCGTCGACTACATTTTCATCCGCGAGCCGTGGCCGACCGACTGGCCGACCGGGCTGCCGATGCGGGTGATCTACGACGACTCCCAGACCCGTGCCGTCGCGACGACGCCGGCCGCGCGGATCTACCGCGTGGAATCGGTCGGGTACGCCGGCCGAGCCCGCAACGCGGTGCTGACCGCCCGCTGAGCCGATGTGCCACAAATGCACCAACGGGCAAACCACCATTGACGCGCAACGTCTTTTTTCGGGCTTGGTTAAGGCGAGAGGGGGAAGGGAGAGTGGAACGACGCCCGCGCGGCGCGATCCGCCTTGACACCTCGACGGATGCCCGTAAGGTTCGGCCCGCCGTATGAACGCAGACACGCCATCCCCGGTCGTGCGACACAACCTCCGGTGCATCACCGCGGACGGGGCCACCTACAGCGTGATGGTGGGCATCGGGGAGACCTACCTGCCGGCGTTCGTGCTGGCGGTGGGGCTGGGGGAACTGGCCGCCGGGCTGATTGCGGCCGTTCCGATGCTGGGCGGGGCGGTGCTGCAACTGCTGGCGCCGCTGGGGGTCCGGCGTCTGGGTTCCCTGCGGAAGTGGGTGATCCTGTGCGCGGCGGCCCAGGCGCTGACGTTTGTGCCGCTGGTGCTGGCGGCGGTGACCGGGTACGCACCGACATGGTTCGTGTTCGCGGTCGCCACGCTGTACTGGGCGTCGGGCATGGCGACGGGGCCGGCCTGGAACACGTGGGTCACGCAGCTCATTCCGGCGCGCGTGCGGGCGCCGTACTTCGCGCGGCGAACGCGCGTGGCGCAGATCTGCCTGCTCGTCAGCCTGCTGGCCGGCGGCTTCACGCTCAATGCGATGGCCGGGTCGTCGTACGTGGTTCTCACCTTTGCCGTGTTGTTCTCGGTGGCGGGGCTGGCCCGGCTGAGTTCCACCCGGTACCTGGCCGGCCAGAGCGAGACGAAGCAGAACGTGCATGAGCATCGGCGCGTCCTGCCGTGGGAATTGCTCCGCCGGGCGGGCCGCAGCGCGGACGGAACTCTGCTGTTCTACATGCTGGGCGTGCAGTTGATGGCGCAGGTTGCGGGCCCGTTCTTCACGCCGTACATGCTGGAGCGGCTGGCGTTTCCCTATTTCACGTACACGGCGATCATCGCGACGGCGTTTCTGTCAAAGATTGCGGTGCTGCCGATCCTGGGGCGTTTTGCCAGGCGATTCGGCGCCCGGCGGCTGCTCTGGGTGGGCGGGGTGGCGGTGGTCCCGCTGTCGGCGTTTTGGGTGGTGTCGGATTCGATCGCGTACCTGCTGGTCGTGCAGGTGTTTGCAGGCATGGCCTGGGGCGCCTACGAGCTGGCCACGCTGCTGTTGCTCTTCGAGAGCATTCGCGAGGATGAACGAACCAGCGTGCTGACCGCGTTCAACTTCCTGAACGCACTGGCCACCGTGGCCGGGGCCCTGATCGGCGGCGCCCTGCTCAAGGCCTTTCTGGCCGGCGGCAACGCGTATTACGTTATCTTCCTGGTCTCGGCCGTCGGGCGGCTGTTCACCCTGCTCCCGCTGATGCGCGTGGCCGACCTGAAACCACCGCCGCGGCCCATTTCGCTACGGACGGTCGCGATCCGGCCGTCGGTGGGCTCGATCGACAGTCCGGTATTGTCGAGCATCGCGAACGGAAACGGAAACGGTTCGGGGCACGAACATGGGGGCACCGACCTGGACGCGGCCTCCGCATCCGATGGACGGTAATCCGGCAACGGGAAGACCGACAGCAGACTCCCAGTTGTCCATGAAGTAAAACTGAACAGATTGAGCGCATTGGGGGGTGCGGTTCTTGCTTCGCTGGGCCTACAATGAAGTGGATACCCACTGGGAGGGGTGGCTGCGATGCCCATGCCGTTGCTGGAACTGCTGCTCGTCGTCGCCGGCCTGATGGCGGTGATCATGTTGCTGCGCGCGGTGTTCGGCGTGGGGGAGCCCCCGAAGCCGATGGATGACTTGGGCACGGAGCGGGTTTGTCCGCGGTGTCACGAGGTGAACCCGACACACGCCCGGTTCTGCGCCCATTGCGGGATTCGGCTGTGTTGAGGGATGCGGGGGGCCGGCTGTCCGATCTGTCATTCCCGAGGCTTGTGCTTGTGACGAAACTGAAGGTAGTGGCCCAGGCCGACGACGCCGGCGCCCGCGATGACCGTAATCACCTTCACGCCCAGCTCGGGTGAGAGCGAGATCACCCAGTAACTCAGCACCAGGGCCACGAACCAGAGCACGATCACCAGGATGTCCCAGCGGCGCTCCCAGCGCGCGAACCGCCAGTACCGAACCGCTCCGCGATGGTGAACGCGGGCCGGGCCGATGAAAAACCCGCACTCCGGACAGGCCTCGCCTTGCACCATGCGAAGGTTGTATCCGCAACGGGGGCAGAGATAGCGCGGCGTCTCGAGCATGGCTACGATGATGCCCGCGAGCCGGAGACGAAGCAACACCCGCATCGCGAGCCGGCCCGTACACCCACGGTCAAGCTTCGGCCGGCCGGTCCCACGTCAGGGTCAATTCGTGCCCATCGCGCAGTTCGAAATCGATGCGGACCGGCCGCCCGTCTCTGCGTGCGGGAATGTGACCGCTCAGCGGCATCGCCGGCCGCAGATCGGCCAGCTCAATCAGGGCCTGGAGCATCTGCGCGTACACACACGCCGGTGGAGGGACCATGTCCCGCCACGCAGGCTCGTCGGAATCGGCCGGCCCGAAGTACTGCATGGAAAGCGCCGAGCCGTCCGCCGCCATGCGAAACCGGACAACGTTCATTCCGTCCTGTATTGCCTGCGCCAGGATGGCCGCCAGCAACCGCCTGCATTCCTTTCGGGACATGAGCGGACGATCCGTGGACAACGTACACTCAAATTCGCACACGCCCCCGCGAGGAACGGACACATCCAAGGATCGATTCAGAAGCCGGTCAAGCATGGAAGCATCTCCGACAGGGTCTCCCATTCCAAGCATATGCACGGCGTTTGCTCAGGTAAAGCCCGGGGCCACCACCAGACGATGGGATTGCCTCGATCCGGCCCGAACGTCATCCGAGGAGCTCGTCTTCCGGCAGGGCCGGCGCGTCAGCCGCCACCGTGGCGCCGCGGAAGACGGCCTGGGCAAAGGCCAGCGGATCGGGCACGCGCCACAAGTCGAAATGAAGGCCCTGCGGCGCATCTGCGTGGTCCAGCACCGTCAGGTATCTCTGCCCCAGATCGCAGACGATCATCGCATCACGGAGCAAGACGGTTCTTGAGAGAGCCGGAACGCGGCGAAACGGGCTGTAGCGAAGCACCTCCAGCCGCCCGGGAACCACGCGGTAGTACGTGGGCCAGGCAATCTGCCCGGCCAGTCGGCCGAGGACGTGAACCGCCAGCGCAATCGCCGCGGCCGCCACCACGTTTCCACCGACCCCGGGCAGGAAGTACGTTCCGACGCCCACGGCCAATATCGCCGGCACAAAGAACCAGCCGGGCAGGCAATCGTACGTCGACACCTGCACGATGACCGGCTCGAAGGGCTCGTGAGGCGTTTGCGCAATAGCCTCAAGCTCGTCCGGATTGCCGTAGCAGGCCCGGCGCGGCAACCCGTCCACGACCGGTCCTTCCGGAACGCGTGCCTTCGCAAAATGCACGCGCGTGGCCAGGTTGCGATACAGGCCTGCCACGATCCAGTACGCAATGAGAAGCAGGAGTCCGGCCCACACCGGCAGCAGAGCCAGTGCGTGCAGCGTCAACACAACGACGCAGCCGAGCTCCATCTGCCAGTATTGCATAAAGGACGCACGGGCGAGCCTCGTGTGCCGCTAGACGACCAGCCGAACGCCGGATGAATCATCCGGCGTGACGGGGACATAGGGAGGTTCACCGCCGACGGCCGATGCATCATTCTCGCCGGAGTCCGATCTCCTCTGCTTGCCCGCGGGAATCACTCGCGTGCGCCACAACTTCCACAGATCGACGGAGAGTTTGAAGGAGAAAAAGACCCCCCATCCGCCTAATGCGAGATGCCAGACACTCTCCCAGTACGACCGATCTGCGATGCTTTTCGGCACCCTGTATAGCGAGAGAGTGCTCATCCACACACACGCCGCACCGAAAAGCACGCACAATGCCACGCCCATGAACGACGCACAAGGCTCAACGAGCGATCCGCACTTCCGGCAGACCCATGGCATACGAATCGGATGGGGAGAGAGAAACGACGTTACGTTCCAGAATCGTTCGCGGTCCGGTCCTCCACAGGCAGGGCACAGCGCGTTGACAGCAGGCAGCGATACGGACGAGGCGGCTTGCGCAACCGGCGGCAGGTGCGTGTCCACGGCGCGGCTCCGGGCTAGGTCGACATCTGCGTTTTGCGCGCGTCCATCACCGCCAGGGCCACTGATAGCGTCCCCAACGCCATGACGACAAAGCCGACAAGGGCCATCGCACCCTGCACATATGCTCCAGTCGACATGGCATTCACCGCATCCAGCAGGTAATGGACAGCGCAGGCGGCGGTCGCCATTGCGAACAGCGCGCCGGCCAGAAGCACCCAGCCACGGGCGGCAGGGACCACCAGCAGATTGCAGGTCTTGCAGACCCGCGGCATGCGGAGCGTCAGGCGGTCTTTGATTCGGCGATCCTTCGAGTTGCGAACCCAATCCCGCCCGCCGCACCGGGGACAGGGCTCGGTGTTTTTCGCCGCGGGGGTCACACCGTCGTCGAGTGTGTGCTGCGCGTCCATGGAAGCGTCCTCCAGACAGTGCCGTCGCGAAGACAGGCGCCATCGTAGCAAAGCGAATGACGCGAGTCAAGCTTCAAGGTACGGGCCCGCCCGCCAGGGCGGCGCAGTGATGCACGATGCGAGCGGCGACCGATTGCACCGGTCGAACGTGTCGGCTACCCTGACCGCTCCTGCAAATGGCCTGTTGGGGCACGGGCATGGACACGGTTGGAGGGCACGAATCGATGGACGCGAAGTGGCTGGACGGGTCGGCGCTGGCGGGCTTGCTCGAAAAATGTCCGGCGGAGTTCTGTGATCTGGTGCTGGAGTTGCGCGAGCTGATCCGCAAAACCGCGCCCGGCGTCTGCGAAGGCATCCGGTTCCACTCGCTGTTCTACTTCAAGCCCGATGTCCCGTACGGCTCGATCGGGGGAAACGTATGCGCGATCGACTGGAAGGGGGACGAACTGCACCTCGCTTTTCTGCACGGGGCATTTCTGCCCGATCCACAACACGTGCTGATGGGCAAGGGCAAGGCGAAGCGTCATGTCGAGATTCGGTCACGTGCGGACATCCGCAATCCGGCCTTGCGCGACCTGATCCGTGCGTCGCTCCAGCACGATCCGACAAGATCGTAGGGTCCGCCGTGCGGGCCATCTCCAGGAATATGGTGCGTCCGGGCGCACCCTGCTGGACCTGCATCGGGTAGAGGTCCGCGTCCCTCAATACGAAGCGAAGGCGAATCGGTCCGCCGGCCTACTCCACCCGCGGGGTCAGAAGAAGACGCCGTGGCGCATGTGCGGGTGTGGTAATGTCCGTGGACGACGACGGTGCTGAGGCATAGCATTCACAGGGAAATGGGGCCCGGACTGACATGACAACAACAGACGATCCCTGGCGCGGGAAACTGACTCCGGAGCAGTACCACGTGACGCGAGAGTGCGGCACGGAGCCCGCCTTCACCGGCCGGTACTGGAACCACAAGGGCGATGGTGTATACCGGTGCGTGTGCTGCGGCGAGCCGCTTTTCGATTCGCAGACCAAGTACGATTCGGGAAGCGGCTGGCCGAGCTTCTACGCCCCCGTTGAGGCGGGCCGGATCGAAGAGCGGGCCGACGCGTCACACGGCATGCAGCGGACCGAAGTGCGTTGCCGGCACTGCGGCGCACACCTGGGCCACGTGTTCCCGGACGGCCCGATCCCGACCGGGCTGCGATACTGCATCAACTCCGCGGCACTGGCGTTTGAGGATCGTCAGGAGACGGAGCCGTAGCGGCGGCGGAACGGTGCGGCTGCACCGGGGGTGTGAGCGGGGGGCACGGCTCAACCCGCCGGAGGCCGAGCCGCGGCGGGGCACACGCCCCGAGGCACTACTCAAGCGCGGTAGCACAGGCGGCGGGAGCTATGGATGGCTGGCGGGGTCGTTGGGGTTGGTGCCGGCGTCGGCCTCGTCGCCGTCGCTCCAGCCGTCGTCGTCGGAATCCGCGTCCAATGGGTCGGTGATGTAGCCGTCGGCGCCGAGCACCACTTCCTCGCCGTCGGACAGCCCGTCGTTGTCGGTGTCGCTGTCGTTGACCTTGGTGCCCAGGGCCACCTCGGCCCCGTCGTTCAGCCTGTCGCCATCGGTGTCGGGGTTGGTCGGGTCGCCGCCGTAGGCCGCCTCCTCGCCGTCCTTGAGGCCGTCGCCGTCCGTGTCCGGCTTGGTCGGATCGCAGCCCAGGGCGATCTCGGTTCCGTCGTTCATGCCGTCCCCGTCGGTGTCCGCCTTGGTAGGGTCGGAGCCGAAGAGCACCTCGGTGGAATCGAGCGCTCCGTCGTCATCCGTATCCATGTCGGTCGGGTCGCAGCCGTACTTCATTTCGTCGCCGTCGTTCAGGCCGTCCTTGTCGGTATCGGGATTGAGCGGGTCCGTGATGAAGCCGTCCTTGCCTTCCTCTGTCTCCTCTCCGTCCAGCAGACCGTCTCCGTCGGTGTCGGGGTCCAGCGGGTCCGTCTTGTATACGTAGTACTCGTCGAAATCGCTCAGACCGTCTTCGTCCGTGTCGGCCCGGAGCGGATCAGTGCCGATCCTGACCTCCTGGAAATCCGTCAGGAAGTCGTCGTCGGTGTCGGGGTCCAGCGGGTCGGTGCCCATCGTCACCTCGACGCCGTCGAGCAGGCCGTCGTCGTCGGTGTCCTTGCGCAGCGGGTCGGTCAGCGTGGTATTCACTTCCATCCCGTCGCTCAGCCCGTCCCCGTCGGTGTCCGGGTTGTTGGGATCGGTTCCGAGCTCGGCCTCCTGCTGGTCGGACAACCCGTCTCCGTCGGTGTCATCCGCCGTCGGGTTGGAGCCGAAACCGGCCTCCTCGCCGTCCGAAACGCCGTCGCCGTCCGTATCGGGGTTCAGCGGATCGGTGCCCGTGAGGCGGACCTCCTGCCCGTCCGTCAGCCCGTCGCCGTCAGTGTCGGGATTCCGCGGATCGGTGCCCGTCACATTGACCTCTTCCCCATCACTCAGCCCGTCCCCGTCCGTGTCCCGGGCATTGGCATCCAGGCCGTGCTGAAGCTCGTACAGGTCGGACAGCCCGTCGTTGTCGCTGTCGGCCTTGAGCGGGTCTGTGCCGAGCAGGAGTTCCAGGCGGTCGTTGATGCGGTCGCCGTCGGTGTCCGGGTTGACCGGATCCGTGCCGGCCGCCACCTCGCCGGCGTCGTCCAGCCCGTCGCCATCCGTGTCTGCCCGCGTCGGGTCTGTTCCGAGGGTTCGCTCCGCTCCATCGTCCAGCCCGTCGCCGTCCGTATCCGCCTGCGTCGGGTCCGAGCCGTTGTCATATTCTTCGCCGTCAGAGATGCCGTCGCCGTCGGTGTCGGCGCGCCGGGGGTCGGTGCCGATCTGGAGCTCCAGCGCATCGGGCAGCCGGTCCCCGTCGGAGTCCGGCCCGTCGATGTTCAGGAACGCATGGCCGGCGCCGTCTCCGCCTCCCCCTCCTCCGCCGGGCGCGGCCGAGCAGCCGTCGAGCGCCAGAGCGAGCCCGACCGCCACGGCCGGCCAGAGCCGCCGGACGAGCAAGCGGCGCGTGGCCGAGGATCTGTGCGACGTGGGAGGCGGAATGGCCATTCCTGCTTCCGTCAATGCGTATCATGACCGGCTGGAAAGCCGGTCCCACAGTAACCGGCTGGAAAGCCGGTCCCACCAATGCCCGACTGGAAAGCCGGTCCCACCAATGCCCGACTGGAAAGCCGGCGCGCCGGGACGGTCCCGCAGCATGAGACACCATCCGCCCGGACCGGGCAGAGGTGCTCCCCGCAGTCTTATCGGCGCATTCGCGAGGGCAATTCCGTTGCTGCCGGAGGGATGGCCGTGCCGTGTATCCCGCTGTCGGGCGGTCTTGGAGCGAAATTGACCGCCAGGACGGATGGCCGGTATAATAAACCACGATATGTCCGCAAAGCGTCCGGCCTCCAGTCCGCGTGAATCGGGGTCCCCATCTCCCGGGCCAAACCATTGAGCGAGCCCATTCGTACAGACTTATCGGTCCAGCGGGAGCGGGCGTTCCTGGTCAAGGTCATCCTGCCGGGCATGAGCTTTGACGTGCGCCATCCGCTGCGTGAACTGGCCGCCCTGGCCGACGCTGCCGGCGCGGAGGTCCTGGACGGGCTGATTCAGAAGCGAACCGCGCCCTCCGCGAAGACCTACCTGGGCAAGGGCAAGGTGCAGGAGCTGAAGGAGCGGGCCGACGCCTGCCAGGCCAACCTCATCATCTTTGACAACGAGTTGTCGCCCGCCCAGATCCGCGAACTGGAAGCGGCGACGCAGCGCAAGGTGCTGGACCGCAGCGAGCTGATCCTCGACATCTTCGCCGCTCACGCCCAGACGCATGAGGCCAGGCTCCAGGTGGAGCTGGCCCAGCTCGAGTACACCGCTCCTCGTCTGCGCGGCATGTGGACCCATCTCGAGCGCATCGCGGGTGCGGGCGGCGGCACCGGCGCCGGCGTGGTCGGCGGCATCGGCACGCGCGGCCCGGGCGAGCGGCAGATTGAAATTGACCGCCGCATCGTGTCGGACCGCGTGGCCATGCTCAGGCAGCAGATCGAGCAGATCGACCGCCGCAAGGTCCAGACGATCGCCTCGCGGTCCGAGCAGTTCACGGTGTCGCTGGTCGGGTACACCAACGCCGGCAAGAGCTCCCTGATGAACGCCCTGACGGACGCCGATCAGCCGGTGGAAGACCAGCTCTTCAAGACGCTGGACACGCGGACGGCGCGATGGCCCCTGGGCGGCGGGCAGTATGCCCTGCTCAGCGACACGGTGGGTTTCGTGCGTGACCTGCCGCACCGCCTGGTCGCCTCGTTCCGGGCCACACTGGAGGAGGCCATCCATGCCCGGCTCCTTCTGCACGTGATTGACGCCTCCGCGCCGGACGTGCTGTGGCAGGCGGAGTCCGTGCAGACGGTGCTGGACGAGCTGGGCTGCGGCCAGTCTCCCACCATCTGCCTGTTGAACAAGATCGACCTGGCCGGCAACGAGTCCGTCGTCGCGGTGCTGGAGAACCGCCTGCCCCGATGCCTGTCCGTGTCGGCCAAGACCGGGGCCGGGCTGGACCGCTTGGTGGAGATGGTTCTCGAGGAGATGCGGTGCCAGGCCGCCCACGTGACCGTGCGTACGACCGTCGGCAACGGGCGGCTGATCGCCGAGATCGACCGCATGGCTGAAGTGGCGGCCCGGCGCTACACCGACAGCCACGTAGAAATGGACCTGCACATCGACCGCACCCAGCTCGATCAACTGCTCGGGCGGTATGCCGAGCTGGAGTGCCTCACCCCGCTCCCGGACCCCGCCGTGGAGCGTCCGCTCCCGCGGCCCGCCCCTACGCCGTTCCTCGAGTCGTAGCCGCCTCGCCGCCGGCCGCTCTTGTCATCCGCCGCCGGCTGCGTTATGGGAGTCGTCCAGTTTTATGGCGCCCGAGACCCGCAAACTCGTTTTCAACGTGGTCCGCACCGTTGTCTGCGTGGCCGCCCTCTGGTGGGTGCTGCGAAGCGTCACCTGGCATGACCGGGTCACGCTGACCGACGGCACGACGGTTCGCGCCGTGTCCGTGAACGCGCGCGAGGCACAGGTGGAGCGGGAGGACGGCACGCGGGAAACGGTGCCGCTGGCGCAGCTTGCCCGTTCATCCGACGGGTCGCCGGCCATTCAGTACGGCCTGGCGTCGGTGCTGCGCGACAGTCACAAGGGCCCTCTGCTGCTCTGCGTGCTGATCTTCGCTCCGGTGCCGTTCCTGCAGTCTCTGCGATTTCTCATGATGTACCGGGCGCAGGATATTCGCCTGAGCTACTGGGAATGCACGAAGCTCTGTTTCGCGGGGAACTTCCTCAACTTCGTGGCCGTCGGGTCCACCGGGGGCGATGTGATCAAGGCGTATTACGTCTGTCTCCACACGAACCGCCGCACGGAGGCCGTCACGACCATTTTTCTGGACCGCGTGGTCGGGCTGATCGGTCTGCTGGCCCTGGTGGGGTTGATCATTCTGTTCTTCGGGAAGGACCGCCGGCTGCAGGCGTTTGGTGCGGTCATCGGTCTGTTTCTGCTCGGCGTGGTCGTGCTCAGCAGCTTCCTGGTGTCGGAGAAGGCCCGGTCCCTGGCTCGCCGGCTTCTGCCGCTGCCCCGAACGGCGCGAAACGGCACAGCGCCCGAGCCGGAGGGCCGCAGCGCCCTGGCCCGCGGCTGGACCTGGGTCGGCGCGCAGTTTCGCCGCGTGGATGAAACCACGCAGCGCCTCATCCGCCACAAGCCGATGGTGCTCGGGTCCGTCTTCGTCACCATCGTGCTGCAACTGATCGCCATGAGTGCGTGGCAGGCCATCGTCTACGCGCTGCGCATGCCCTGGGACCTCTCGCTCGCCGGGGATTACTACGCCTACCTGGGCGGGGCGAACGTGGTCGCCTGCGTGCCCATCACGTTTCAGGGCATCGGCACGGTGGAAGCCTACTACAAGGAGTTCCTGGCCGGCGACGGCGTGACCGTCTCCCAGATCCTCTGCTTCGCCATGGCCACCCGCCTGCTGCAACTGCTCTGGTCGCTGCCCGGCGTGCTGGTCACCATGACCGGCGCCTATCGCCCGCGTGCGGAAGACGTGGCGGCCGCCCTCGACCCGGACGCCCCATAACTCGTCGTCGTTTTTCCGCAGTTATCGGCCGGACGGGAAACACCTCGTCAAGTTGCCCGTTCCGGCTTCCGAACAACTACATGGGTATTGCTCTGCGCCGTGCCACGGTGCGCAAGGAGGCTGCATTCATGGCGAACCTCGTCGCCGCCGGAGCCAAAGCGGTACGAAGGATGCTGGAATCAGCGTGCGCGCGGAACACGTCCGCAGAACTGCACTGCGAGGGCGACGAGGGGCGTCTGACCGCCCGTCTGCGGTTGCTGGCCGTCGAGTCTCACCAACTGCTTACGGACGAAGCCCAGTTCGTCGGGAGTGCGACGGTGTTGCGGCAACGACAGTCGGTGATGATCCATTTCCTGTACGACGGCGTGCGCTGGGCGTTTCGCACCCAGGTGAGCCGGCCGCTGCTGCTGGTCACGCTGAACAATGAGTTCCGGGTCCGCGGCATGGCCCTCCAGTTGCCCGACCAGATCGCGGAGCAGCAGCGTCGGTCCGATTTCCGCGTCTCGCTGGCCGGACGCGACATTGTGGCCAACCTGCATGCCACCGCCTCCGGAGACGTCAGGGTCTGTCCTGTCGACGCCGAACGGTTCGAGGGCCGGCTGACCAACATCTCCGCCGGCGGCCTGGGCCTGCTGGTGAGCCGGAACAGCCGAAGGTCGTTCGCCCTGGGCGAGCTGTTCTACGCGTGTTTCCGGCTGCCCGACCTGGACCCGGAGTGTGTTCTGCCGGTGGAGGTGCGCAATCATCGCCGGGTGGCCGAAAGCGGCGCCACCCTGGTCGGCGTTCGGTTCGTCTCGTGCGATCCGGCTCATACGTCGACCCAACTGGCCCAGATTCAGCGATTCGTTGCGGTGGAGCAGCGCCGGCTCCTTCGCGCGAGAAAGGCTTGAGCCATGCCCACCACCCGGATCCGACCCGACCGCTTCGCCCAGCCGCTCGACGCGCGGCAAACCGCACGTCTGCTGGAGTTGGCGGTGCGCGGCCGTGCCCGCGTGACCCTGTATCCCCAGGGCTCGGACGAGATCCGCGAGTGGGCCGGGGTCGTCGTGGGCGCCGCGCCGGAGTCCCTGTGCGTGGCGCTGCCGGACGGCGTTACGCCGCCGGCCTCCCTGACCTCCATGTGCTGCGAGGCCACCCTGCACCTCGGCCAAGACCGCTACGTCTTCGCCACCAACGTGATGGCGGTGATCGACACGGATTCGCCCGTCCGGATGGAGTTCGCCCGGCCGGACACCTTGTACGCGATGGAGAGGCGCCGTTTCTGCCGCATGACGACCCGGCCGTCCTGCTCCGTGCGCATCACCGCGGCCGGGGCCGACGCCACGGAGACGGGCGCCCTGTTCAACGTGGGGATGGGCGGGGTGGCCTGTCGGATCGATCGAGAGGCAGCGGATCGGCTGGATCTCGGCCAGAGGGTGCATGTGGGGTTTCACCTGGAGCACGACACGCGGGAGTTCAGCCTCGCGGCGGTCGTCCGCAGCAAGACGCCGCTGGACGGGCAGGACCGCATCATCCTGGGGATGGAATTTGCGTTCGGGGATGGCGATCCCGATCAGCGACGCCGCCTGTCCGAAGCCCTGGGCTTCCCGTCGGCGACGCAGAGGAGCGAGCACGATGTCTGACCTGCTGACCGCCGAGGACGTACGCCGCGACCAGATCCTCAATGAGGCCGTTGACGGCGCCGCAAAGGTCGTGCTGACCTGTCGCGGCGCCGACGGCTGGCAGACGATCAAGACCGCCTTCGCCGTCGGCGTGTGCGGGGACCGATGCCTGCGGCTGGCCCACCTCGAAGGTCCGCCGCTCGAACCCGGCCAGCGTGTGGGGGTCGCGTTTCGCCGCGGACATCGCAAGTACGTCTTCTCCACCGTGGTGGACAGTACGGACGCCGACGGCATGCTCGTGCTGCGCCGTCCCGCCGTCATCCAGCAGATGCAGCGGCGCGTGTATCAGCGGGCCTGTCCGCCTCCCGGCCGGCCGATTCGCGTCACGATCTGGGCCGGGCACGTCGAGGATGACGCGGATCAGGCGCCGACCGGCTCGCCGCTGCTTGAGGGGGAGTTGGAGGACCTTTCCGTCGGCGGCGTTCGCGTGCGGGCGTCCAGTTGCCCGGTTCTGCCGGAAGGCACCGCGGTGGCCTGCTCGCTCTGCCTGACCTCTCGCGGCGCCCCGGCCCTGGTGAACGCCCTCTATCGTCACGGCGAGCGCACGAACGCGTGCTTTTCCATCGGCTTCCAGTTCATCGGCCTGGAAACCCGCGCGGACGGCCCGGAGGTGTTGTCGCTGCTGGCCCGCACCGTGACGAACTTCCAGCGCGCCGCTGCCCGCCGCCGCCCCCCCGGTTTCCGTCGGCATCGCTGACGATCGCGGGCGCCGGCACCGCTCGCCCGGTGAGGCACGCCCAGATGGTCGGTTCTGGCCTGGCCCGCGTCTTCGCGCCCTCGAAACGTCAAGTCGTTCGGCGCCACGCAGCCGCGCGTCGGCGGTGTTTCTTCCGTAATCACTTCTCAATGCTGCGGTTACCAGACTTCCTCAGCGGAGAGAGAGAAGGTTTCTCGGTTTTGGGTTGTATGCCGAGCGAGATACTTGTAGGGTCCGAAAGTAGGGTGACGCACCTCACGCGGCCTGGGTCGCGGGGGTTGGTCGCCAGGCCGGCGTGTTTTCGTAGCGCGTCGACGTCGAGCGAGTGGGTATCCGTCACGCACTGGCAACAAGGAAGGTGTCTCCATGAAAGCCATTACCGACAACGCCGGAAAAGTGCTCCAGGCTGCACTGAACGAGGCCAACGCGCCGCAAGACAAATGCGTACGCTTCATCAAGCAGCCCCAGGGGGCGAACCTTGTGATCGATGAACCCCGTCCGGGCGATGAGGAGTTTGCCTACGAGGGCCGCACGGTTCTCGTCGTCGGGCCGGACGCGGCCCAAGCCACCGCCGACCGGACCCTGGATCACCGGGACGGCGAGTTCCGATTCAGTTGATCGGGGTCGGCTGTGCTCGATTGATCCCATTCAGCGGTTCGACTGCCGTTTCGGCGGCTTGCGCGGTGCGGGGCACAGGCAAGCGGCAGAGTCTTCTGCGCGCTCTGCGCCGTGCCCCGCAACGCAAGAGGTGCCGTGATCATCCTGCTTCGGGTTTGTTCCGTTCGTACAATTCCCACAATTCCGCGGGATTGCCCACGGAGAGTTCGATATGACCGCATTGTCCGCAGACGTCTGCCAGCAAGACACCCTTCTGCGTGCCCTTGAGGACCCACGCATTGGGATTCCTGTGAAACTCGATGGAGAGATTGTGCCTTGTATCCAGATGTCCATGGTCAACAATCTTGACATCGGACATGATCCGATCGGATCCACACTTCGGGCAGCGTACAGTATTCACCATAGCGGTGCTCCTGTGCAGGTTGACCGTTGAGAAACGATGGATAGAAGGTGGCGCGAGGGTTCTGTCGCGGCCTTTTACGGCGATCTGCGGTGGCAGAAAGCACGCGATCCCCGGTTTCGTGATGCGTGCCGGTCGGTTCATGGCCCTCAGCGTACCCCCGGGGCACCGTGTGCGTCCAGCGGAACGTGTTCTCCTGTGAACGACACTTTTTTGTCTGTCCCCGGCGGTTTTCCGTACCGGGCGCCCGTCGTGTTGGTCGTCGACGGCAAGACGCGGCGTTGGGCAGAGAGGCGGGAGGAATGGGTGAAGCCCGTTGGAAACGGGCTCGGGGACCACGGGGCGTATAGAATGGTGGTTGATCCGCTCGAACAACCGGCCCTCGAAGGGCCGGCCTGAAACCCGCCTGCGGCGGGCAAGGCCCGTGAATGGGCCTGTGGGTCGGAACATTCCTGCGAAGCCGTGTGCGGCGATCGGTGGAACCAAAGCCCAGAACAATTGGCTCGCAAGGCGGACCCTGCAGCAACCACGATCGGTGGAACCGAACAGTGGGGCGATTGGCCCGCACGGCGGACCCTGCAAGTACAGCTCTGGAACCGCAGTTCGGGGCAAATGGTCCGCACGGCGGACCCTACGGGTTCCTCCTTCATCGTTTCGTTTTTGCGTTTGCTAATCAAACACCCCGTGCACGAACCACTGCCCCGACACTCGGTCGCGGAACAGCCAGAACCCGCCGCCCGTCGTGCCGGCCACCCGATAGTAATCCCGCTGCACGTGCTGCCCGCGCCACCAGCCGGTCTCGATCCGCTCCGGCCCCACGGCCTGTGCCACGTCGTGTCGCTGACCCTGCCACTCGAACCACACCGGCGGCCCGTCCGGCACGACGGCCACCGCCGCCACCGCCGCCGGCCGCCGCAACAACCGCACCGGCCGCGCCGGCGGACGGTCCAGCCCCCCATCCGCTCCGCCGCCCCCCACCACCGGCCGAACCCCAATCCCCTCTTCCCCCCATTTTTGCTTTTCCCAGTCCCTTCGTCCCTCCGTCCCTTCGTCCCTTCGTCCCTTCTTTTTGCGTTTTTGTCCCGGCGCGCCGGGATTTCTGCGTTTCCCCCACCGGTATCCCTTCTCCGGCTGATGATCGCTCACCAGCTCCACCCGTCGCACGCCGTCGGGGCCCAGCCGCACCGACAGCCGATCCACCAGCTCCGCCAGGCCCTCCGTGTCCCGCCGGCCGGTATCGAAAAACTCATCCTGCCATTCCGCCAGCGGCCCCACCTCGCGCGTCCACACGGACATCCCCTGCACCGCCGACGGCAGCCGCAGCGACTCCAGCCGCACCCGGCCCAGCGACCGCAGCCGCCGCGGCGATCGCGTGGCTGCCGACGTCTGCACGTCCACCGTGTGCGGGCCGCCCGCCTCGCCGTACAGCGTGACGCACACCCGCCGCACGCCCGCCCCGCGCTGCGCGAGCTCCGCGCAGAACTCCTCCAGCAGCCGCTGGAACGCCTCGAGCAGCACGTCCAGCCGCGTCGTCGCCCGCCCGAACCGCAGCGAGCACGTCACCGCCGGCACAGGCCGGAACGGCACCAGCACCTCCGCCACCGCACCCAGCGCCTCGTCCAGCCGGCGCAGCAATCCGTCTCCGAACCGCGCCGCCACCGACGCACGCGGCAGGTGCAGCAGCGCCTCCACCGTTTCCACCCCCACCCCGCGCAGCACGGCCACCACCCGCGCATCCACCCGCAGCGACCACACCGGCAACGGCGCGATGGCCGCTGATACGCGTCCCGGCTCCACGATGATCGTTTGCTCGTAATGCGCATGCGCCAGCGCCCAGGCCGCACCGGCGGTGTCGGCCAAGGCCGCCCGCGCCGTAAAGCCCTGCTCGCGCAAGCCCTCCACCGCCCGCCGCACCAGGCTCGGCTCGCCCTGGAAAAGCCGCTCGCACCCGGTCACGTCCAGCAGCAGGGTCGTCTCGTCTTCGATGTGTACGATGGGCGACAGGCACGACGCCCAGTCGGCCAGCTTTTCCAACGCCCGGCGATCCGCGTCCGGATCGTGATCGACCGTCCGCAGGTTCGGCACCAGCGCCCGCGACTCCGCCAGCGTCATCCCCCGCCGAACGCCGAGCCCGCCGGCCGCCCGATTCGCCTGCACCACCATCGTGGCCCCGTTCTGCACTTCCACGACGGCCAGCGGCTCAGGCCCCGGCCCGCTTTTTCCCGGCTCCAGCCGCTCCACCTTCAGCCACGGCATGTACAGGCATAAAACCCGCTTCATCATCCAACCCCACCACGAACGGCTCCGCCGGAATCCCCTCGCGAACCTTCAACACCGTCACCCGCACGAGTCGGGGTCGGGGGGTGGAAACCGAGGCACGAAGGCACGAAGGCACGGAGGCACGGAGGAATGAAGAGCGGGGATTGTCGATTGCAATCGACCCATCACTCCCTTGATCCCTCCCCCTTTTTGATTTATCGCCGAAGGCGACCTCCCCTCCGTCCCTTCGTCCCTCCGTCCCTTCGTCCCTCATTTTTGCTTTTTGTTTTTTGCTTTTTGTTTTGTCGCCGAAGGCGACCTCTGCTTCCAACGCCACCGCCACCGCCACGAACGTTCGCTCCCGGCCGGCCAGCGGCGTCACCACCAGCCCGATCCCGCCGCCCGCCTCCGCCGCGAGCTGCAGCCGCCGCGAATGCACCCGCCCCAGCCGCTCCAACCGGGCCACCACCGCCGCAACGGCCGGACAGCGCAGGCACTGGTCCGCCGCCCACACCGCATCCACTGCCCGCTTTGGCCGGACCAACAACAACCGCTGGGGATCGAGCCCGAACTTCACCACGGCCGGCGGATAGAAATCACCGGCCGGGTCAATCACCACGATGGGACGGGCCGACTCCGCCCCCACGCCGCCGCAGCCGGCCCATCCCGGACCGGCCATGTCGTCGCCGCGTGCCGCCCGTCCCGCGACGGCCAATGCCAGCGACATGGTTCCGACACCCGGTCCTCCGTCCAGAATCTGGCTGACCGCCCCCCGTGGCAGCCCGCCCCACGGCAACGCCGCATCGAGCGTATCGAGGCCGGTGGGGATGCCGAGAGGGGGTTGGGGGTCAGGGGTCAGGGCGCAGGGGCAGGGTGCGGGCTGCGCTGGCAATCCAAGGGACGGAGGGACGAAGGGACGAAGGGACGGAGGGACGAAGGGACGAAGGAGTTCCGCTGCTGCATGCATGGAAATCTGTGCAGGACGCGAAGAATCTGCCCGTTTGTAGTCCGAGGGCGCGGAGGACGAGGGCTGTTGATTGTCGATTCCGGTCGATTCTTCACCCCCTTGATCCCTTCGTCCCTCCGTCCCTTCGTCCCTCATTTTTGCTTTTTGTTTTCTGCTTTTTGCTTTCCCGCCGAAGGCGACCTTCCCTTCGTGCCTTTCCCGGCGCGCCGGGATGCCTGCGTGCCTCCGGTATTCCGCAATCATTCTGCGGAGCCGTTCCACCACCTCCTCCGTTCCAACGACGTTGCTCCGCTCCGCATCCATGAGAACCTCCTACCCCCGCCCCCGGCCCAATACCTAACATAACCCAAACTTTTGGGTGAGTCAAGCGGATGGGAATGGGAACCAGATGGAGAAATTGAGAAGCGAGAACTGAGAGCCCGGGATGGGGGTTCGGAGGGGCCGTTTTTGCCTCAGCCCGGGGGGTGCCCTTGGCGCAAGGACCCCTGTTTTTGCGTTCCTGAGAGGGGTCGTACGCGTTGACTCGCCCGGCCAGGTCGCTCGCACCGCTCAGTCTCCACGTTGAACGGGAGTCTGCCGTTTCGTAGACTGGCATTATGCTGCGCGCGCTGGGGTTATCCGTGGTGCTTTCCGCTGTCCTGTTTCCAGCCCTTGTTTCCGGGCAGACAACCATCATTGACAACGCGGATCCGGCGTTCACCATTCTCTCCGGCACGTGGAACACCGGGGCCTACGGTTCGCCGTACGGACCCGACTACCGCTGGGCCGCGACCACCAGTGGCGGCACCCCGTCCGCGGAGGTCGAATGGCGGCCGGATCTACCCGCGGCCGGGGAATACGAGGTCTGCGTTCACTACGTGGCGGGTCCGAACCGGGCCGACAACGCGCCCTTCACCGTCCATCACGCGGGCGGAAGCGTAACGGTCGCCGTCAATCAGCAGGTCAACGACAGCACGTGGGTCAGCCTGGGCACGTATTCGTTCGACGCCGGAACGGCTGGTTTCGTCTCGCTGAGCAACGCGGCTGCTCCGACGGTGGTCATCGCGGATGCCGTTCGTTTCCGCTCGATGAACTCATGCCTTGTCATCCCGGGCGATGATCCGCGGATCGCGATCGGCGGTGCGATGTTCGCGCAGGCCGGACCCCACGCCGTGCGGCTCGACCGGATCGATCCGCTCCTGTTTGCCGATCCGCAGGGGCTGTTTTCTCCCGCCGTGGCCGTTCTCACCACGGGTGTGACGATACGATTCCGCACGGACAGCGCGTCGATCCGGGCGAATTTCAACCATTTGTCGTTCGTGGTGACGGAGGGCACCGGTTACGTCGTGTTCCAGGATGGGGTTTTCGACCGGCTGGTCACGGACTTGGAGACGGTTGACATTCCCTCAGTGCAGCCCGGCCTGCCGGTAACAGTCGAGATTGCCTGTCCGAGCTACGACGAAGTCACCTTCGCGGACCTGGAACTGGATGCGGGCGCGAGCCTGTTCCCGCTGCCGCCGGACAAGCGACCGCGGTACTTCGCCCTGGGCGATTCCATCACGCACGGGAGCGAGCTGGACGCCGACACCAAGGCCGACAGTACAGCCAGCTACCCTTGGGTGCTGGCCCGGGCCAAGGGCTGGCATCTGTTCAACCTGGGCGTCGGAGCTTCAAAGGTCACGCCGGCGTTCGGCAGCATGCTGTCGGGACAGCAGGCCGATGTGATCACGATTCTGTGGGGGCTGAATGACAAGGCCCACGACAACGAAGTCGCACTTTTTGTGAGCAAGTATGATGCACTGCTGGACAACCTGCGGGTGGGGCAACCGTTCACTCCCGTTTACTGCATCACACCGATCACTTCCACATCTGAGGGCCCCGGCTCCAACGGGTACACACTGGACGATTACCGCGATGCCATCAACACCCTGGTCGCAGCCCGCCAGGCCACAGGCGACTGCAATCTCCATTTGATCCACGGCGAGGACCTGACCACGCTGGCCGATCTCGCGGACGGCGCTCATTTCAGCGTGGCGGGGGCCGAACGGTTCGCCACGTCGCTGGCCGGGCTGGTCGGGCCTGCCTGGGGCGATTTTGATGAGGACGGCCTCTGGACGGCGGAGGATTGGCAATTGCTTGCCGGATGCATCAGCGGCCCGGGCGTCACTCCACCGCTTGGTGTCTGCGAGGGCGTTGATCTGGACTGTGATCAGGACGTGGACCTCACCGAGCTGGCTGTCTTCCAGCGGCGGTTGGCGCCTTGAGGTCCGCACATCGCCCAACGGCCGTTTCCCTGCTGGAATCCCCCGTCACATCGTGCCTTCGCAGCGGATGCTGCAACCCGCGGCGTGGAGGAGTCCGGACGCGCCCGGGTCGAGACGCTGGATGGCCAGGAAGAGTTCGTGCAGAACGGTGTCGGGGGGCGCGAGTTCGTGGGCCGTGGCTGACTCGCTGCCGCCGACACCGACGAGATCGTTCAATGCGGCCTGGACGGGCGTTCGGTCAATCGTCCGGTCCTGCATGAGCACGTGCAATTCCCTGTTCTTCTCCGGCACGTGTGCAATGACCGCGTCGCGTGCCTGGAGAAGGTTCTCGTACTTGCGTCCGAGCGCGTTCGGCGTGCCATCCGGATTCAGACGGAATGCGATGGGGGCAACCGCGAACTCGCAAATCCAGTTGCTGCCGGTGCCCAGCGGGTGAGTGCATAACCAGTATAGTTGCACGTGGCCGGTTCGCGTCCGGCGTAGCAACGCTGAGTCCGTGGCGACTTTGACGCCGCAAAGATCGCAGATCACCCCGTCGTGCTCGCGGCCCTCGTACTTTCCGCATTCACAGGCAGCATCGCGCGTGGGTCCAAATATCCGTGCGTCATACAAGTCGTCGATCGTCTTGACCAGCCCGTACGACCAACGGGTGGGGTCACCGATATCTGACAGTTGAAGCTGCCACGCCATGCACTCGCTCCGGACGAACAAGACCACACGGCCCGCCGGCTCCGCGCGGTTCCAGCCTGTTCGACTGGTTCCGGCCGGCCGAAGCCTCCTTGGATCACCGGTGGCGGTGGAACCGGGCCAGGCCGCAGAACAGGAATATGACGGGCACAAACATGGCCGTTCCCTCACCGCAGTCTTCGAAGAACCCCTCAAACCCTTCCATCGCCTCAGCCAAGCCCTCCTGCGTGAGAACGTCGCCGTCGCCAGGGCTGGGGCAGTAGGTCTGGCGCGTGCCGTCGGCGGTGGTGTCCAGGGGACTGTCCAGAAACGTGCCCGAAAGCTCGGCGTCTTCGAAGCTGGTCGGAGGGTCGCCGGACAGGACCATATTGTCGAGGAGGACGAAGGTTTGCTTCGCTCCCTCGTCATAATTGAAGCCGTAGTAAATCTGACCCACTCCGTCTTCGACCTGCACGCCCTGATCCAGGTTGGTGAACTCCGCCATGGGCCCCCCATTGGCCGCGTTGTAGCGCACCAATTCGATCTTCACTCGGCTCGCGCCCTCGTCGTCCCGGAAGGTCATATCCATCCAGACCTTCTCCAGGTTTCCCGTCGGGCCGATCTGGTAGATGAAACCGTGGAAGGTCAGGTCTTCACTGGAAGTGAAACCGCCGGCCGGCACCACGAACCAGCAACCCTCCAGGGCCGACTCATCATCGATGCCATTGTCGTTCGCGCTGCCGTTGTCGTTATCGTTTGCGTTCTGGTTGTCGTTCACGTTGCCGTTGTCGTTGTCGTTCGCGTTCCCGTTGTCGTTCGCGTTGCCGTTGTCGGGCTCCTCTTCGTCGAGATACGAGACGCCGAACTTGTTGATCACAACGCGCGAAGGGGCCTGGTCCGACGAGACCTCCAGGCAGAGGCTGAACGCTCCCATGCGGACCCAATCGAGTTGGGACGCGGTAGCACGGAACAGGGCCCGCACATCTACGGGTTGACCGTCCCGATACAGGACGGTCCGCCCGTTCTCCTGCCGCAGCTCAAACTCCATCGCGAGCGTGCCCTCCGCGCAGGGGTTTGCCGAAGTGCCCGCGGCCACGAAGGCGCGCACCTGGACGCGGGTGCCGTCCGGCGCCGCCTCACTGGCCGAATATCGCCCCTTCGCAGCGCCGGGCAAGGCCAGGATCTGCACGTCGGCCGCTTCCACGGAGAATTCCGCGCCACTCGGCGAGTCCGTAGGGGTTTGCGTGAAGAGCTCAACGGCAACGGCGCTGCGAACCGGCTGCCCCGCAACCGTGATGTCGAAAACACCCGCGCCGCCCAACTCGACAACGTAAGACCTCCCGCCCAGGGTGAACCCGACCGCGACGCCCCCGCCGGCCCCGGGACCGACACTGACTTTGCATCCCCAGATGCCGATGGTCATCATCCCGATCAAAACCCCGGCCACGCATAAAAATCGCATGGAACGTAACATGACAGCCTTGCCTCCTCCCGGACCTCGAACGGCCCGTTCCTATTGGATGTGTCTCTCCTTCAGCGCCGCACCGAACGGTGCGATTCGCAGCCCCGGCCTTCCACGACACCCGATCCCGTTCACCGTTAGTGCGGCGTCCGCGGTCAGAGACGCTCATTCGACATGCCGGGTGATGAGCCGCAACTGCTGACGTTGGTACGAAGCGCCTGGTCTTGGGAAACGCCGAGCCGGCGCCGACTCATCCGTCCAACGTCGATGTTTGGATTCCACTGTATCAAGGACGGCGGCTGGCTTCAACGCTCGAATCGCCGCGTTTGCCGTGTTCCGTCACAAACGACCCACGACGGTCTCTTAAAGCATCTCTGGAACTCGACGACGATGCAGCGCTTACCATCCTCGGGACGCTCGATCGTGGATAACGTCTTGAGATCTGCGATGGCCGTGCGCAGGTGCTCGACCCAACGTTCGAAACCGGCGGGGTCAGTAGCATTGGAGCACAACCCACGCACCGGCGAAGTCGGCTTGAGCGATTTCCGGCCGGCGGGTCCAGAAGTACAGCCGCCCGCAGTCGCCCCACATCCATCCGAGCTCTTCGTCCGAATCGATCTGGAGTACGAGCTGCCAGTCGGCCGCGCCCGGCGCAAGGTGCGCCGCGCGGCGATCGTTGTAGCCGCTTGGATCTCCGCAGTACAGACCGTTGGTGACGAGCTGGCACTGGAGGCGCATGTCGTCCTGGATCTCCTGCGGATGGCCTCCGCAGCGGTGGATCGGGGAATTCTCGTCGTCGCCGCCCGAGATCAACTGTTGGCGCAGGTCGGTGTAATCGTCGTTCCTGGGGCCGAACGACCGGAGCCAGCCGACCTTCAACGAGGGAGGCAGCAGCCATTCGGGAACGAAACGGACGGGCCGCTCCGGGAACCTGGCGTCCTCCGGGACGTCGGCCGGGGGCTCCATGACGTCGGCAGGCTCCGAACCGGCGCAGTAGATGACCCGGCAAGAGCCTTGTTCAGCAGGGTCGAAACCCCATGGCTCGTTTTGGCAGTCGTAGAAGAAACATAGCCTGCCGTCAGCCGGCCAGCCCGGCAGGCGGACCGATGCGTGAAGCTCCGCGAGGTCGAGTTGTCCGAGGAAAGCCAGTGGCACCACGGGCTGCGTCAGGCTCTCGCGGAGCTGGTCCGCGACGTCACACAAACCGATCGCTCGTGGGTTCTCTCTGAAGCGTTCTTCCATCCGGGCAATCTGATCCCGCAGGTGATCGCCCCGGTCCCACCGCGGCCACTCCGTACCCGCGAGCAGCGTCGGCAGCCCGCCGAAATGCGACGCCGCCCTATTGTCTTTGTGATCGGCCGGTCGCTCATCCAGCACAATCCGCGCGGACGGCGCAAGATGCTGGATAAGCGCGTCCGCGTGACGGGCCAACCTCGACTCGCGAATCCGCATTTCCGTCTGCTTTCGGTCCATGGCGTGAAGTATAGGGCAAGACGATGGACGCGGCCAAGATCGCTCGGCCAGCCGCGGTGATCGCCAAGTCCGAATCGGTGATGCCGGTGGACCTAGGCCGTCCGGCTACTACAATCTGAGGCGGTCGGCTGCGTGATGGCCCAGCGAGAGGATGGGCCGGAAACCTTGATTTGCGAGGACGGATATGACCACGATCCATGCGTATGCGGCGACGAAGCCGGGCGGCACGCTGGAACCCTTCGAATACCAGGTCGGCGCGCTGCGGCCGGATGAGATCGAGATCGACATCACAGCCTGCGGCATCTGTCATTCCGATTTGTCTATGCTCGACAACGAGTGGGGGATGAGCCAGTATCCCATCGTTCCCGGGCACGAGGTGGCGGGCGCCGTCGCGGCGGTGGGCGATCGGGTGGAGCATCTGCGGGTCGGGCAGGTTGTGGGTCTGGGCTGGTACAGCGGCAGTTGCATGACCTGCCGCCACTGCATGGCCGGCGACCACAACCTCTGTCGGTCCAGCGAGCAGACGATCGTCGGGCGGCACGGCGGCTTCGCCGACAAGGTGCGCTGTCACAAGGCGTGGGCCATTCCACTGCCGGAAGGCGTGGACCCGAAAAAGGCCGGCCCGCTGTTCTGTGGAGGCATCACCGTGTTCAATCCGATCGTCCAGCTCGGCATCCTGCCCACGCACCGCGTGGGCGTGGTGGGGATCGGCGGGTTGGGGCACCTCGCCCTGCAGTTCCTCAACAAGTGGGGCTGCGAGGTCACGGCCTTCACGTCCAGCGAAAGCAAGGCTGCCGAGGCGAAGCGACTCGGCGCGCACAAGACTGTTGACTCCCGTTCCGACGCGGCCCTGGACGGGGTGGCCGGCACGTTCGACCTGATTCTGTCCACGGTCAACGTTCCGCTGCACTGGGACAAGTACTTCGCGGCCCTGGCCCCGCGCGGCCGGCTGCACACGGTGGGCGCCGTCCTGGAGCCGATCCCGACCGCCGCGTTTTCGCTGATCGCGGCCCAGCGGTCTTTGTCCGGCAGCCCCCTGGGCAGCCCCGCCACGACGGCCGACATGCTCGACTTCTGCGCCCGCCACCGGATCGAGGCGGTCACGGAGCACTTCCCGATGAGCCGGGTCAACGACGCCCTGGAGCACCTGCGGTCCGGCAAAGCCCGCTACCGGGTCGTGCTCGATCGGAACTGAACCGGTGCATCGCAGGCGCCGCCCCTTGCGGCATTCACTGACGTAACCACAGGTCCGCTACTTCTCCGTTGCCGCCGGATGGTCCATGACCGCGGGATCCAACGGTGCGATCACGACGGATTCCACGTCCACCCGGCTCCCCAACGCCGGACCGATTCCCACCGGCGAAACCACCGCGCGGTAGTCTCCGACGCCGCGGTAGCGCTCCTGGCCGTCTACCAGAACCTGCATCCGGCGTGGCTCGATTCGCCAGACGATGTTGTGAAATTCGGCTTTCTCGACGGCGCCAGCACCGCGAATGCCTTGAATGGCCCCTGTGGCCGGATCGTGCACGCGCAATTCGTCCGGCCGCACCTCCCAGCTGAAGATCAACTGGCCGGTGCCGAAACACCCGTAGTACACCCGAATGTTGGCCGAATCCGTGCAGGCCCGAACGCGGATTTCCAGCGGCGGACTGAATTGCTGTTCCGTGACGAGCATGGGGCGGTCCGCCTCCCTTCGGGAACCGATCTGCACGCACCCGTCCACCGCGTCCACCTCAGCCTCATTCATCGGCTGCATCGTCGGCACCAGGTTTCGGGTCGCGACCATCACGGACTCCGGCCGCCAGAAATTCACTTTCTGGCCGTCCACCTTGACCTTCACAACGAACTCACCGCTGTTGTCAAAGTGCCACACGTCGCTCACGCCCAACATGAACTGACCATCGGACGGGACCTGCACGCGGAGGCTCTCTCCCACGATGAACTCACTCGATTCACGCTCGCCGACGATCCGCCCGATCAAGGCGCAGACGCGAGACTCGGAATCCCTGTCCGAGGGGCCTCCGGCCGGTCCCCACGGCCCGTACGCCCATTCGCCCACCGGCCGCTGACAACCCTGGACATATCCTTCCGCCTGGATATCGAGGGACTGGCCTTTGCGCAATACGAGTCCCGTCCGCGTCCACTGGCGCAGCGGTGAGATTCGCAGGCGGCCGTCGGGCAGCGGCATGGCCCACAGATTGCCCGCCTCGCGACTGTCCTCGGGTTCGACCGGTTGAAGAAAGCGGACGCCGGACGGGATAGGCTGGCCGTGCACATCAATCCCTGACAATGCGACGAACATTACCGTGAGTGAAAACACGGGAAGACTTGCGCGCACCGTAAACCGTGGCATGACAGATATCCTCCACCAAAGAGTTACCCACCCCGTGACCGCACGGGGTGAAGAGTTGTTGTGACGCAACAGCGACGACATGTCTACGCCGCAGATCGCTCTGGGGTTCATTCTCTGTCCATGAATACCGGTTCGGATGGGCCACCCGGACAGAACCGAACGAGCAACCGGTTTGAAAGACAGAGAGAAGACCCCCCCTCCTCCCAAGCGTGGCGGGGGGTCCGCGTACCATGAATCGGCTGGACGACCACTCCGTCGAACCCCTAAACAGGGTCTGGAAGAGGCTGACGTCGGGGCTCGCCTTAATACCGGGCGGCCAGAATGAGGGCCACCAGCAGGGCCAGCAATGCGAGCCAGATTGCGCCGGAGACGCGTACCATTCGTTTGGCCCGGTCCGCCTCCCACCAGTGCCGCGGGTTCACCCGTTGCCACAGAAAGGTGGCCACACCGGCCAGGTTGACGCAGACGATGTTTGTCAGGGTCAGCAGCAGCGCGCCGACCGCCAGGCGCGGGTGGCCGCTGCCCAGCAGCAGTCCGACGGTGGCCAGCGGCGGCAGAAGCGCCACAGCCACCATGACGCCGACGACGGCCGCCGAGAGGCCGGTCGTGAACGCCAGCGCGCCCGCGCTGCCCGCTGCCAATGCCAGAGCAACGTCACTCAACCCCACCTCGGTCCGGCTGGCAATCTCCCGCACGGACGGGTCCACCGGCACCGCCACGCCGATGAGGACGGCCAAAAGCAGGGCCAGGAGCAGCCCGGTCGCGTTGACGCGCAGCGCGCTGCGGGCCAGCTTCGGATCCCCCAGGGTCGTGGCCATGGCGAGCGTCATGTTCGGTCCCAGGAGCGGGGCGATCACCATGGCCCCGATGATTACGGCGACGTTGTCCCGGATCAGGCCGATCGTCGCGACCACTGTCGAGAGAACCACGGTGACGAGGAACACGCGGTTCACCACGGCGCCGCTCGACAACTTCTGGACCAGCTCGGCGCACGTGATCCGCAGCGGATCCTTTGGTTCGGCCTCTTCGCGCTTGCGGTCCTCTTTGTCCTTGTCGGGTCCCTCGACCTCCGGTCGCGGCAGCGTCGCCTGCACCTCGAAGATGACCAGGCGAAACCCCGGACTGGTCTGAAAGCGGGTTTCCAGTTCCTGGATCACCGCTTCGGCCTTCTCACTTGGCACCAGCAGGCGCAGAAGGATCTGCTGATCCTGAAGCTGCTCTCGCCACAGGCCGAGCACTCGCAGCTCTTCGGACAAGGCGGCCAGGTCTGCCCCCGCGGCTTCCTGCACCACCATCTCGACCATTCGGAGGCTCATGTTCATCTCCTTCTGGAGGTGTGGCGGCGTTCGCCCCCCGGCAAGAGGCCGTCTCAACCCCTGCCGCGGGGCGGCTTGCGCCGTGTTGCCCCGGTGGAGGGGCGAGCGACGGAGGCGCGCGTCCGACCGCGGCGACCAGGCGATCCCCTGGCATGCAGTCCGCGCAGGGCCGCCAGCGAGAACTCGGATATGTGGTCGATCAGCGTTCGGAGAGACGGGCCGGATACGCTGGGGAACATCCGCTTGGCAATATGCCCGTGATGGACGTGGAACAGACACTGCGCGAGCACGCCGGACACCGTGAGCATGAACTGCTGGTCGGACAGGTCGGGCCGGATTTCCCGTATCACCTCCCAGAGGCGTTCGCACGGGCGCTGCATGATGTCCCGCATCAAGTCGAGCGCCGGCGTGGGATCCAGCAGTTCGCGGCTGACCAGTTGCCGGTGCCACTTCGGCCGGGACGGATCGAGCGCCGACGTGAGCATCGCCGAGAGAAGCTCGCGGACCCGGCCCTCCGGCGTGTCGGCGCGCAGGGGCCGGTTCATGGCCGCCGCCACGCCCTCGTGCGCCTGACGCAGCACGAGTGTGTAGAGTTCGAACTTGTCATGAAAGTGATAGTTCACCGACGCGATGTTCGCGCCGGCACGCTTCGTGATGTCGCGAATGGAGGCGCCGTGCAGACCCTTTGCCGCGAAAATCTCTCCCGCCGCCTCGATGAGCTTTTCGCGGGTGACCGGTCCGTTGCTGCGGCTGCGTCCGTCCATGAAGTCCTCGCCCGGGGGCCCATGGGGCGAACACCGCCCCCCGGCACCCCGGACAAGAGTACACGCCTCCGGGGCCGCATGTCAAACGATTTTTTGAAACTGATGTTTGACACCCGCCTGCGGACGGTTTACAGTGGGGGTGCGCAAGAGCCTGCGTGGGGCCGGCGGTCGCACGGGGCGACGACGAACGAACCGGTGCGTCGTTGCGTACCGGGATGGGTTGCGAGCCTTCCGCAGGGGTGGATCTGCCGTTTATGATGAGACATGCCGGGTGGCCGTGGTGCAGCCGGCCCATACCGCTGAAGAGAATCCGCTGGGGACCTGAAATGAGCATACGTTCGGTCATGGCGATTGTTTTACTGGGCTGCACCGTGTCCGGTTGCGCCGTGGGGCCGCAGTATCACGCCCCGGAGCCCGAGTTTCCACCGCAATGGCACCAGGCGGCGGCGGACGGGCTGTCGCCGGGCGCCGCGAACCTGCAGGAATGGTGGCTGGTTTTCGCGGACGATCAGCTCTCCGGCCTGATCCACCGTGCCCTCGAAGGGAACCTGGACCTCCGCCTCGCGATGCTGCGTGTCCGGGAGGCCCGCGCCCTGCGTGGTATCGCCGCCGGCGAGCTTCTGCCGTCGCTGGCCGGCCGCAGCAGTTACCAGCGCACGAAATACAGCGCCAACGGGTTCTTCGGCAGCGCCATAGGGCGGTCCGCCGGCGGCAGCGCAACATTCACCGAGTCGGTCGCGCGAGGCGTTGCCGGCGGCTATCTCAGCCAGGGCCTGGGAACCATCCTTCCGGAGGTGCCGGGGCTGGCGAGTTCGGTGGCCGGCAACCTCGTCGGCATGGTCCCCGGTCGCACGAAGCTGCCCGACACGGATGAGATGAACCTGTTCTCGACCGGGTTTGACGCTTCCTGGGAAGTCGACGTGTTCGGCGGCATCCGGCGCAGCGTCGAAGCCGCGGATGGGGAACTGGCCGCCACGATGGAAGACTACCGCAGCGTCCAGGTCAGCCTGCTGGCCGAAGTGGCCGCTACCTACATTGACGTCCGCGCCCTGCAGAGTCAAATCGAGGCCACCCGGCGCAACATCGAGTTGCAGAAGCAGACGCTTTCGCTGACGCGGGCCCGGTTTGACGCGCAACTGACGTCGGAACTGGACGTGCATCAGGCCCGGACCAACCTGGCGACCACGGAGTCGGAGCTTCCCCTGCTGGAGACCGGACTGACCCTGGCCATCTACCGCCTGGGCGTCTTGCTCGGCGGCGAGCCGGCCGCCTTGTATGACGAGCTGTCGGCGGCACGGGTCATTCCACAGCCGCCGACCGAGACGTTTGTCGGCGTGCCCGCCGACCTCCTTCGCCGACGGCCGGACATTCGCGCCGCCGAGCGGCGCCTGGCCGCCCAGACCGCACGGATCGGCGTGGCGGCTGCGGAGCTGTATCCGCGGTTCACCCTGTCGGGGACCCTGGGGTTCGACGCGAGAGACTTCAACCACATGTTGGACGGCCGGAGCATCACGTACGGATTGGGTCCGGCCGTCCACTGGAATCTCTTTGCGGGGCTGCGGAATCTGCACCGGATCGCGGCTCAGGAAGCGGCCACCCACTACGCCTACGTGTCCTACGAGCGCACCCTGCTGGTGGCGCTGCAGGACGTCGAGAGCGCAATGGTGGCCTACAAGAGTGAGCAGGCCCGTCGAGACGCCCTGCTGCGGGCCGCGGAAGCGGCTCGCCGCGCGGTGCAGATCGCGGAGAAACGCTACGAGGACGGCCTCACGGATTTTCAGAACGTACTGGTCGCGCAGCGATCCCTGGTGAACCTGGAGAACGCCGTCGCGCAGAGCCGCGGACAGGTGGCCGTCTACCTTGTGGCCCTCTACAAGGCGCTGGGCGGCGGCTGGTCACCGGACCAGGCCCCCCAGTCGGAGTTTCTGCACGAAGGTCCCGATGTGCTTTCACGCCCGTTCGACTTCTTCTTCACGGGCGGGAGGATGAATCTGCCCTGGGAAACCCAGCCGGACCCGGGTGGGGAGAGCCGTACCACGACGACGAATGAGGAGTGAGGCCGGGACAGACGCAGCCCCTGTGACCCCTGTACTCGGCTCCGTTTGACAACGACGAGGTATCCGATGCTGAAAGGTGTTCTTGGCTCTGTAGCGGTTCTGGCGCTGCTCGCCGTGGGATCTCTGCGGTCCGGCTGCCGTTCCGAGGCGCCACCGGCCGCTGTGCAGGAAGCGCCGGAAGTGGCCGTGGTCGTGATGGCGCCGGAGACGGTGTCGCTGACCACCGATCTGCCGGGTCGCACGTCGGCGTATCTGGAGGCCGAGGTCCGGCCTCAGGTGAGCGGCATCCTCCAGTCGCGCCGTTTCGAGGAAGGGCAGGACGTGAAGGCGGGAGACGTTCTGTACGAGATCGACCCGGCCCGTTACCAGGCCGTCCACGAACAGGCCCGGGCTGCGTTGGCCGTGGCCAAGGCACAGGTTCCGGCGTTACAGGCCCGTGCGGAACGAAGCACCCGCGCCCTGGCCAATCGAGCGGTCAGTGAACAGGATGTCGACGAGGCCGTCGCGGCGCTGCAGCAGGGCGAGGCGACGGTGGAACTGCGGGCGGCCGAGGTGGAGAGTGCGCGCATCGAGTTGTCCTACACCCGGATCACGGCCCCCATTTCCGGACGCATCGGCAAATCCAACGTGACGGTCGGCGCCTTGGTCACGGCGCATCAGCCGCTGGCCCTGGCGACGATTCAGCAGCTCGACCCCATCTACGTGGACGTGCCTCAATCCACGGCCAAGCTGCTCCGCCTGCGACGGACCCTGGAAGGTAACACCGTCATGGGTGATGCCACGGCGCAGAGCCCGGTCAAGCTGCTTCTGGAGGACGGGACCCCCTATTCACTGACCGGCACGCTGCAGTTCCGTGATGTGACCGTGGACCCGACGACGGGTTCCGTGACGCTGCGGATGGTGTTTCCCAATCCGGAGTACACGCTTCTGCCCGGCATGTTCGTTCGAGCGGTTCTGGAAGAGGGCGTTCTCGAGCGCGCGATTCTCGTGCCGCAGCAGGCGGTTTCACGCAACCCCCGGGGAGAACCCTACGTGATGGTGGTGGACGGTGACAACAAGGTTCAGCAGCGGATGATCAGCGCGGATCGGGCGATTGCAGACAAGTGGCTGGCCGCGTCCGGGCTCCACCCCGGTGACCGGGTGATCGTCGAAGGCCTCCAGCGGGTCCGTCCCGGCGCGTCCGTCCGGGTGGCCCCGGCCAAGACGGGCCCGGAAGAGTCCCCGACCCCAGCCACCAGCGCACCGTCTGCCGCAGACTGATCGGAGAGAGTCAGTCATGCTTTCGAGATTCTTCCTGGATCGGCCCGTTTTTGCCTGGGTCATCGCCATTGTCATCATGCTGCTTGGCGCGCTGGCCATCTACAACCTGCCCGTCGCCCAGTATCCGAGCATCGCCCCGCCGTCGATCCGCATCACTGCCTTCTATCCCGGCGCGTCGGCGGAGACGGTGGAGAACAGCGTCACCCAGATCATCGAGCAGAAGATGACCGGGCTGGACCGGATGATCTACATGTCCGCCACGAGCGACTCGTCCGGCTCGTCGGCCGTCGAGCTCACCTTTGCCCCCGGGACCGATCCGGACCTGGCCTGGGCCAAGGTGCAGAACAAGCTTCAGCTCGCCATGGCCAGTCTGCCAGAGGTCGTCCAGCGATCGGGCATCAGCGTCGGCAAAGCCACGAGGAACTACCTGCTGATCGTGGGCCTGGTTTCCGAAGACCGCAGCATGACCGCCATCGACGTGCGGGACTATGCCCAATCCAGCCTGGAGAAGGTCCTCGCCCGCGTGCCGGGGGTCGGCGAAGTGGAGGTGTTCGGGTCCCAGTATGCGATGCGGGTCTGGCTGAATCCGGACAAGCTCACCGACTACCACCTGACGGTGGAAGATGTCATTGCGGCGCTGCGGGCCTACAACGTGGAGGTCTCCGCCGGCCAGTTCGGCGGGCTGCCGGCGGTCGAGGGCCAGCGTCTGAACGCCTCCGTTGTCGTCCAGAACCTCCTCCAGACGCCGGAGGAGTTCGCCGCCATTCCTCTGCGCAACAACCCGGACGGCTCGACCGTGCGCGTCAGCGACGTCGGACGGACCGAACTGGGAACGGACTTCTACGACATCGACGTCAACTACAACGGCCGACCCGCCGGCGGACTGGCCATCCGGATGGAACCGGGCGCCAACGCGCTGAGCACGGCCAACGCCGTGAAGTCCAGGCTGGAGGAGATGAGCCGCTACTTCCCGCCGGGGCTGAAGGTCGTTTATCCCTACGACACCACCCCGTTCGTCCGGGTGGCCATTCGCGAAGCGGTCAAGGCCCTGCTCCAGGCGATCGTGCTGGTGTTTCTGGTCATGTGGCTGTTCATGGGGAACATCCGGGCCACGCTGATTCCCACCATCTCGGTGCCGGTGGTGCTGTTGGGCACCTGCGCGGCGCTGGGCGTGTTCGGGTACTCCATCAACATGCTGACCATGTTTGCCATGGTGATCGCCATCGGGCTGCTCGTGGACGACACCATCGTCGTGGTGGAAAACGTGGAGCGGCTGATGAGTGAGGAGGGGCTTTCGCCCAAGGAGGCCACCGCCAAGTCCATGGGGCAGGTCACCAGCGCCCTCGTCGGCTTCTGCCTGGTGCTGACGGCCCTGTTCGGCCCCATGGCCTTCTTCGGCGGATCCACGGGGATCATCTACCGCCAGTTCTCCGTGACCATCATCACGTCCATGGTGCTGTCCCTGGCCATGGCCCTGATCCTGAACCCTGTGATGTGCGCGTCGATCCTCAAGCCGGTGGCCAAGGGACACGAGGCGGCGGAAGCGGCCGTCTGGTTTCTGCGCCCGTTCTTTCTCGCGTTTGACCGCGTGTTCTATCGGTTCCGAGACGGTTTCGTGCGGGTCATCGGCTACGGGCTGGCCCGCAAGCTGCGGCTCACATTCGTGTACCTTCTGATTGTGGGCGGCACGGGGTACCTGTTTCTGCGAATGCCCACGCGATATCTTCCGGACGAAGACCAGGGAATCCTCATGTGCCAGGTGATGATGCCCACCGGTGCCACGCTGGAGCAGACGCAAGCCGTCGCGGATGAAGTGCGGCGCCACTTCCTGGAACAGGAGTCAGAGGCGGTCGACTCCTGCATGACGATTGTCGGCATGGGCTTCTCCGGCCGGGCGCAGAACAACGGCATGGTGTTTGCCAAGCTGAAGGACTGGGACCTGCGCGACCGGCCGGACCTGCGGGTCCGGAGGGTTGCAGACCGGGCGATGGCCAGGTTCGCGACGTTCCGAAACGCCAGGGTGTTTGCGTTTCCGCCGCCCCCCATCATCGAGTTGAGCAATGCGACCGGGTTCGACTTCCAGCTTGTGGACCGCGGCGGCAGCGGTCACGCCGACCTGATGCAGGCCCGCAACCAGCTCCTCGGCATGGCAATGCAGGATTCGAGACTCACCGGGGTCCGCCCCAACGGCCTGGAAGACGTGCCCCAGTACCGGGTGGACGTGGACTGGGAGAAGGCCGGATCGCAGGGCCTGCCCATCCCGTCCATTCACAACACGCTTGTCGCCGCCTTTGGCAGCGCCTATGTCAACGACTTCATCCAGGGCGGCCGGGTCAAGCGCGTGTACGTCCAGGCGGACGCCCCGTATCGAATGCTTCCCTCGGACCTCGACCGGCTCTACGTTCGCAACACGGCCGGCAAAATGGTCCCCTATGCCTCGTTTGCCTCCGGCCGCTGGACGAGCGGCTCGCCCCGACTCGAGCGATACAACGGCTTCCCGTCCCGCAGTATCCTGGGCGAGCCGGCGCCGGGCCGGAGTTCCGGCGAGGCCATGCAGGCCATGGAGGAGCTGGCGGCCAAGCTGCCGCAGGGGTTCGGCCATGACTGGACGGGGCTCTCCTACCAGGAGCAGATGGCCAGCCGGCAGACGGCGCCGCTCTACGTCTTCTCCATCGTGGCTATGTTCCTCTTCCTGGCGGCCCTGTACGGGAAATGGGGCGTGCCGTTCGCCGTTCTGCTGATCCTGCCGCTGGGGATCATCGGCGGCACCCTGGCCACGAACCTGCGCGACCTGCCCAGCGACGTCTACTTCCAGATCGGAATGCTGAACACGCTGGGCCTGGCCACCAAGAACGCCATCCTGGTCGTGCAGTTCGCCATGGCCGGGGCCGCGGAGGGACTGGGCCTGGTGGAGGCCGCGCTTCAGGCGGTGAAGCTGCGGCTCCGCCCGATCCTCATGACCTCCACGACGACCGGCCTGTCCGTGCTGCCGCTGGCCCTCACGACGGGCGCCGGGGCCGGCGCCATGAATGCGATCGGCACGGTGGTGCTGGGCGGCATGATCACCGGCACCATCCTGGTGGTGCTGTTCGTGCCGCTGTTCTACGTGATCATCGAGAAGACGTTCGGCCGGCAGAAGCACGCGGCCTGACGCAGGGGTCGGCGCCGCTCTACTGGAGGGAATGGCACTTCAGGCAGTTCGGCGGCGATTCCTGATACGGGGGGTGGTCGGCCCGCAGCCTGCGGATCGGATCTTCCCCGAAGTGGCACTTGGTGCACGTCACCACGAGGTCGGCCTCCTGGTCGCTGCGCTGGGCTTCGAACACCATGGCGTACGGGCCAAGCACCATGCGCCCGCTCGTCTGCCCCTCGTCGTACCAAACGGAGCCCGTGATCGTCACACCGTCCGCAGCGCCAACAATGGCGTATTCGTCACCGGCCTCCGCTTGGGATGAGGTTCGGCGAAAATACACGAGGATTTGCGTGCGCACCGCGCCGTCCTCGCGGATGATCATCGCCCGCCAGCACTCGCAGCCGCAGCGAGCGAGCATGAACTCCCCGACATCAAGCGCGGGCTCATCCAGGCTCTTCAGTCTGCCGAAATACGGCTGCATGTCCGGAAGCCTCACGTGCGCCGCCGCCTCGCCGTCCGACGGGGGACTGACGGATCCCGACGAACCACACCCCGCCACGATGACCAAACCGATTGTCCAAACGTGTCTCATGATATCGATCTCCCCGCGGGTGTTGCCCTGGAGCGGAGTCCGGCGGACAGCCCGCGTTCTCCAACGTCCCGTACGGGCAGAGCGGCCGTCACCGTCTGGTCAGCGCAGGAACCGGAAGTCCGGCCTCCTGATGGATATCGATCCGGACGGTTCGGTTCCTTGAGCGCCCGATCCTGGGTTGATTACCCCATGGGCACTCTGCCCAGCGCTCTCCGTCCGGCGACAACCTCGTCGCCCCGACCCCCTTGCCGCCGGGAGCTGGCCCGCCGGCGTCACGAGAACGGGCGCTCGTTCCGGCCACCGGTACGGAATCACTCCGGCGAATCTCGACACTGAGCCGATGAATACCATGGCCGCCTGGAAGCCGGGCCGCCAGGAGAAGCACATCATGAGGCGCTGGATGCGTCGGAGCCTGGTCGGTTTGGGCTGGGCGCTGGTGGCGGCGTTACCGGTGGGTTGCGGCGTCAGTGCTGGCGGCGGCCCATTGGCCGGGTGCGGCACGTGACCGTTTTCCGATGGTGCTGCAGGTGGCAGCCGCGGAAATGACGATTGCGTGGACCTGATGCGCGACCGCGATGCCGCGCTGGCCCAACTCGTCGACGAGACGGAATCGGCGGAGGACTGGCCCCAGCACGAAGCATATTGCCAGTATGTCCACGCAACCCTGACCTGGTTTGACCGGGGCTGCTGCGAAGAGGTGGATGTCGAACAGAGCGTGCCGTGCGACGACGCCGAGCTGGACTACCAAAGCATCGAAGCTTCCGAATGCGGCACGCCCTGACACACTGCAACGGGATGCGTGTCGTACCTGTGAACCCTCACGCCGGTCGAGACCCCGACCGGCGCCACCCGCCGCTCAGAACAGGGGGTACACAAACGGGGCCAGCGGCGACGAGCCGGCAAAGACGATCAGCGCGCCGACCAGCAGCAGCACCAGCACCAGCGGGATCATCCACCACTTCTTCTCGTGCCGGATGAACGCCAGAAACTCTCGTACCAATGACTGCCTGGCCATGTCCGTCTTCACTCCGCCCGTCGGGCGATCTCATTCCGTCAGAACACCGGCCTCCAGAGCCACGCTCCGCTTCAGGCCCGCGTCGTAGTCTACCTGGTCCGGCTTGGCCGACACCACGCAGTTGCCCATCACCAGCACGTCGACACCGGTGTTCAGGAACGTGCGGATCGCATCCTGCGGTGTGCAGACGATCGGCTCGCCCCGGACGTTGAACGACGTGTTCAGCACCAGCGGCGTGCCCGTCATTCTACCGAACGCGCGGATCAGCCGGTAGAACCGGCCGTTGTCCGTCTCCGTCACCGTCTGGACCCGCCCGGTCCCGTCCTGGTGCGTGATGGCCGGCACTTCCGCCCGCTTGTCCGGCCGGACCTTCGGCACCAGCAGCATAAACGGTGCGTCCATGCCGGCCGGCATCTCGAAGTATTCATGCGCCCGCTCCTTCAGCACGCTGGGCGCAAACGGCCGGAACGGCTCGCGGAACTTCACCTTGGCGTTGATGATTTCCTTCATCTTCGGGTTGCGGGCGTCGGCCAGCAGGGATCGCGCTCCCAGGGCCCGCGGCCCGAACTCCAGCCGACCCTGAAACCAGCCCACCACTTTTCCCTCGGCGATCAGCCGGGCCGTTGCGGTCAGCAGGTCTTCCTCCCGGTCGTACGGCTCATACGCAAGGTCTGCCGCCTTCAACGCGGCCTCTACCTGCTCGTCGCGGAAGCCCGGACCCCAGTACGCATGCTTCATCACGAACGTCCGCGGGTTCTTCAGCACCGAGTTGTACAGGTAAAACGCGGCGCCCACCGCCCCGCCGGAGTCACCCGCCGCCGGCTGGATGAAGATCCGCCGGAAACCCGATTCCTGCAGCATCCGCCAGTTCGCCACGCAGTTCAGCCCGACGCCCCCGGCCACGCACAGGGTCTCCATTCCCGTCTGCCGATGCACGTGCGTGGCCATCTTGACCATGAGCTCTTCCACGATCTTCTGGCCGGAGTGGGCGATGTCTTCGTGAAACGGCTCCAGCGGACCTTCCGGCCGGCGGGCCGGTCGCCCGAACAGCGCTTCCCATCGGCGGTTGATCATCCGCCGCGTGGAATAGGTGTGGGCGAAGTACTTCATGTTCAACCGGAAGCTGCCGTCGTCCCGGATGTCCACCGCTTCGCGGAACCGGTCCACGTACGTCGGCTTGCCGTACGGGGCCAGGCCCATCACCTTCCATTCCGCGTCGTTCACCCGGAAGCCCAGGTACGCGGTGATGGCGCTGAACAGCAGACCCACGGAATGGGGAAAGCGAATCTCCTTGAGGATCTCCATTTCCGTGCCCCGGCCGACGCCCCAGCTTGTGGTGGTCCATTCGCCCACGCCGTCGGCCGTGATGATGGCGGACTCGTCAAACCCCGACACCAGAAACGCGCTGGCCGCGTGGGCCAGGTGGTGCTGGCAATAGTAGATGTCCTTGTCCGTCCCCAGCCGCTCCTGAATCGCGGCCCCGGCCCGCAGCTTGGTCTCCAGCCAGACCGGCATGGAGCGCACCCAGCTCCAGTACGTCCGCGGCCAGTCGGCCAGAATGGTCTCCAGGATGCGGGAGAACTTGACCAGCGGCTTCTCGTAGAACCCGATGTAGTCCACCTCGTCGATGGTGATGCCCGCTTCGTCCAGGCAGTACTTCACGGCCAGCGTGGGGAAGTCGCTGTAATGCTTGCGGCGGTTGAATCGCTCCTCCTCCGCCGCGGCGACGAGCTGCCCGTCGCGCACCAGGGCTGCGCCCGCATCGTGGTAGTAGCAGGAGATGCCCAGCACGTACACGCAGCAGGTCCTTTCCGTTGTCGCACAAACCGTCAGAACGGGCGGATGGTGCGTTCCAGCGTCGATTCGTGATGGCGGTGATCTTCCCAGTAGCTCTCACCCGGCGGCTTGCGCTTCAACCGCAGGGGATCGGCAAACCGGATCAGCGAGAACACCGGCAGCAGCACCACGAACAGAATCGACAGCACGATCGTTGTGACCACGGTGCCGATGCACACCGCCCCGGTCATCCAGCCGACGTACACCCTCCGCGCGGCCGCCGGGGCCATTCCGCAGACCAGCAGCATCGCCAGCCCCAGGCCCCACAGGAGCAGCGCCGCGACCTGTTTGCCCGCACCGGTCCAGCCCCAGGCCGCCGGTCGCCACGCCCCTTCGGGCTTGACGGCCAGGTACCAGAGCAGGGCCCCCAGCACGGCGAACCCACCGAGGGTGGCCCAGCCGAAGCGGCGCAGTTCCGAGATGGTCGGATTCCGGTTGACGTTCATACGTAAGCCGGCGGGACACCCGCCGAATCCGTTATTATCGGCACCTGGACCGGTGGACCCCCAACCCCATTCGGGGATGGCGGCATGATAGTCGGCACAGGGGGAGCGTTCAAACGAGGAGGCCGCGCGGTGACCGTCCCGGCAGGGGGACTCTCGCGCGAACGCGGCCCGAACCAGCCGTGGCGAACGATTGACGGGGGCGGGCGGCGGTTTCATGATTGGCGGGTCGGGCCACCGCGGGAGCTTGTCGTCATGCAATGCTGGAACTGCAATGCGGAGAACGAGGAAGGGTACGCCGCGTGCTGGTTCTGCAAGGAGCCGTCGCGCCCGACCGCGGATCCTCCGGGCGGATTGGAAAACCGCCCTGCGGATGACGACCCTCACTCCGCGCGTCACGTCGTGCTC
>Ga0334890_1000944_pt1 | contig 44325 bp, 36 predicted proteins | sample GraSluR1_MG_3_FD_207220 | JGI IMG/M metagenome (GOLD analysis project Ga0334890, IMG submission 207220) | Sludge microbial communities from methane-producing bioreactor in Wageningen University, Netherlands - Granular Sludge_31_08-R1 | ecosystem: Engineered > Bioreactor > Anaerobic >... | reverse complement strand
GTATGACACACAACCGCCTCTGATCTACGTAAGCATCTTGCCTCATACACCTTCTCCTCGCCTGCCGGTGGTTGGATTTGGCAATCAACGAACTCACCCCCTTGGGCATCTATTGGATAGCCGTCGCGCCAACTCGAATTGTTATAAATCGATACGACACGGTCTCGAAGGCGGGAATCCAGCCCAAGCGCAGATCCACGCCATGAGGATCTCTCCGTCCGGGAGATTCATCTGCTCTATCCCTCTTGTCTTCCAGGCTCTTTCCATTACCTGAAAGTGTTTCGCCACGCACGGTTACCCTTCCTGGATTCCCGCCTTTTGCGGGAATGAGTGCGCGGGAATGACATTGTGAATCCCGCTGACGTTGTGAATCGCGATGACGGTGTGATGCGGGAATGACGTTGTGAAGCTATTGATCCTTTGCGTGAAAAGCACCGGAGGTACTCTTTCATGAATGTTCAATCACGGTGATGGGTGGATAGTCGGTTTCGGGTACCGGCTGCCCGTGGACCTGGAAGGATAGAGTCGGAGCGTGCCGGTATCCTATGTCGGGGATCCGGAGGGCTGTCTGCAGGCGTGTGTGAAATCAGAGGTTTTTTGAGATGTACAGATAGAAGGTCGCCCCGTTTTTCAGGCCGGGTTCCGCCCAGACCTTTCCCTGGTGCTTCTCGGCGATTTCTTTTACAATAGCAAGTCCGAGGCCTGTTCCTTCCACTCCTCGCGATGTCTGATTCCTCTGGAACAGCCCGAAGATCTTCTCGCAATCGCCATCCTTGATCCCCACTCCATTGTCGGAGACCGACAGGATGTGGAATTCATCGTTCTGAGCATAGCCGATCCGGATCTCTGAGAGCTGTTCGCCTCCGTACTTCAGGGCGTTGTCCACCAGGTTTCTGAATACCCGGAGGATGGACATGCGGTCTGCCCTGATTTTAGGGATTCGGTCGGGTTCCACCCAGTTGATCTGGCGAATGCTGAGCAGCGCCCCGAACTCCTCGCGCACCATTCCGATGATCTCCTTGGGCTTGATCATCTCGAAATCGAGGGGAATCTCCCTGGTCCTGATATATACGTTTATTTCTTCAATGAGGGCCACGACAAGTTCGGAGGCTTTCAGGATCTGGTCGCAGTACTTCCTGCCCTTTTCATCAAGAGAAGGATAGCACTGCCTGTGAAGAAGCCTTGTAAGGCCGTTGATTCCGATGATGGGGCTCTTGAGATCGTGGGAAACCGAATAAGCGAAAAGCTTTATTTTTTCAGCATTGATCCTCAGATCCTCGCTCATTTTCTTCTTTTCGGTGATGTCGGCGCCTATCTTGATGATCTCGACCACTTCGCCTTTCGAACCACACCGGTTGATGGAATTCCATGAAACGACACGTTTTTCCCCCGTTCTGGTGGTGAGCGTCATTTCGTAGTTGACCACGGGACCTTCCCGGAAATCCTCGAAAAGCTGGACAACCTGGGCGTATTCTTCGCCGGGGTAGAGGAGTTCCCACCAGTTCCTGCCGATGATCTGGTCAAGAGGGTAGCCGGTGACGTTGGCCACCATCTGGTTGGCCGAGATGGTGGTGCCGTCGGGGGCTATCCCGCAGATGAGGTTGGGAGCGGTGGACACGATGAATCCGACGTATTCCTTTTCCTTTTGAAGCGCCTCCTCGGCTTTCTTTCTGTCGGTGATGTCGCGTATGGACTCGATGGCGCCGATGAGCCTGCCGTTCCTGTCGTAAAGCGGTGAAGCGATGATCCAGAGGTATGCACCCTTGCCGCGGTAGGACATGGGAACGTAGGCCTCCGCGTAAAGCGTGCTTCCCTTCTTTTCGATGAAGTCGTAATTGAGGCGGGATGTCGGGTCGCCGCTGAACAGGAAATCAATGAGGATGGGCCTGGGTTCACCGTAAAAGGGAATGCCGTAGGCGTATCCCCCCTTCCCCAGGATGCTCTCCTTGCAAACCCCGGTCATCTTCTCGATGGCCCTGTTCCAGGCGATCACCTTTCTTTCCTGGTCGATGACAAACGTCGCGTCGGGCAGGAAGTCAATAATGTCCAGCAGCTTCTGGTGCGCGACCTGCAGCGCTTCCTCCGATTGCTTGTGCTCGGTCACGTCCCGTATGGATTCAATCGCCCCGATCAGTTCGTCGTTTTCGTCATAAAGGGGGGACGCAGCCATCCACAGGTATGCTCCCTTGCCGCCGTAGGCCATGGGTACGTAGGCCTCCGCGTAGAGGGTATTTCCCTTTTTTGCGACAAAGTCGTACAACCCGGCTGTGCCCTCATCCGTTTGGTCGAAAACCATATCAATGAGGATGGGCTGAGGCTTACCATAAAAGGGCACGGCATGGGCGTGTTCGCCCTTTCCGAGGATATCGTCCTTCCTCACGTTGGTCATTTCTTCGATGGCCCTGTTCCAGGCGATCACTTTCCGGTGCCTGTCGATGACGAAGGTCGCATCGGGGAGGAATTCGATGATGCCGAGGAGTTGCTGGTGAGCCATCCTCTGGGCCTGTTCCGCGTTTTTGCGAAGGGATATGTTGCGCGCTATGCCTTCGATGGCCGCAAGCCTGCCCTCTTCATCGTAGATGGGAGCCGCGTGCTCTTCGGTCCAGACAATGCTTCCGTCGTCAAGCACCCAGCGCAGGGCGGGCAGGCACACCGCGGGGAAATATTCCGTGGGCATGTCGTGCAGGAACAGAGCTTCAAGAAGAGGGCGGTCGTCGGGGTGAACAAGCTTGAAAGGCAGTTCGGGATCCGAGTAATATTCTTCGGGATCGTGGCCCGTGATGGTCTTTACTGCGGGACTCACATAAGTGTAGCGCCGCTTCGGAAGAAGTTCATACCGGTAGATGATATCCGGGGCGTTTTCCGCCAGTCGCCTGAAGCGCTCTTCGCTCCTGCGCAGCGCGTTTTCCGCCTTCCTGCGTTCGGAGATCTCCTGCTGGAGCAGTTCGTTGGCGCTGGCCAGTTCAGCAGTCCGCTCCTCGACCAGTTCTTCGAGGTGCTCCCGGTACCTTTTCAGTTCTTCTTTTCGCCGTTCACGAGTGGTGATGTCGTGGGCGACTCCGAAAACGGCAACAACCTGCCCGAGGGGATTGCGATGGGCCAGGGCGTTGAACAGAACGGCGATTCTGCCGCCATCCCGGTGCACGAATTCCAGGTGACAATCCCGGACTTCTCCTTCCAGGCATGCTCTCTGAAAGACGCCCAGGGCCTTTTCCCGGTTGCTGAACAGGTCGTGGAAAAGCCTTCCCGCCAGTTCCCCGCATGAACAGCCGATGATTCTCGATGTGGCGCTGTTTGCGGCGCATACCCTGCCGTCCGGGTCGATGGCAAGGTAAGGATCGATGCTGGCTTCGAGCATGCCGCGGACCAGAGGATCCGCCAGCTGAACGTTCAATTCCGAGGACTCGCCACCCGACGTCCGGGTCGCCCGGCTGCGCAGTTCCGCAAGCTCCCGGATCAGTTGATCTCTGGTCTTGGCTTCGTCTTTCATCTTCAGCTTCTCTCGATTTGCCGCGCGAAACCGACGGAATGTCGACCTCGCACAACGGCGCTCCTCTGATTGTCCGCCTGTATTTTATCAGAAGTCGGACCCGGGTTAAAGTCGATTAGATGTCGATTGCATGTCGGTCGCGCTGTGGACTCGATGCGGCGATAACTCATTGATTTCTTGCGGTTGAAAAGAGAAGCGGACTGCCCCATCGGTTCTTCCAATGTTCGAATCCATATTTATCCATGCTACCTATTTGTATTTCGAATGCAGAGGATTTATAAGAACGATGATCGTGAACGAGGTGCTCTGAAACCGCGAAGCCGGCGGCAGGTTTATTCTTTCTGCCTTCGGTGCGGAAGGGTGTGGTATTCTACATAAACGTGGCGGGAACAAACAGGGGAACCGGGTGGATACGGATCTGCCGAAGCTGGCCGTGTGCAATTTTCAGGGCGAAGCGGAGGACCTGAAAAGATTTGCCGTGAAGAACGGGTTTGCAGGGGTTGACTGGACTTTCAAGACCCGGGATCTTCCCGAAAATGAATGCCAGGAATCCAGGCTTTGCAAAGAAATCGCACGCCTGCATCCGCTGGAAGTGCGTTACCATTGTGCTTTCAAGGGGATTGATGTCGGGGATGCCGATGTGGAGAAGGCGCGGGATGCCGTCGAGATTTTTGCAAAAGTGTGCCGACTGGTCTCGAAAATGGAAGGCAGGTACGTGACGATACACCTGGGTCTCGGCCGCACGGCCATGCATGGTCTCTCCTGGGACCGTACCATCGGTGCCCTGACGGACCTGGTAGGCTTCGCGGATGGGCTTGGCGTATGTGTCTGCCTGGAAAACCTGGCTTCGGGATGGTCGAGCCGGCCGGAGCTCTTCGAAAAGCTCATTCGCAAGTCCGGTGCGGGCATCACCCTGGACATCGGCCACGCTCGAGTAAGTCCTTCCATCGAGAGCCAGTATTATGTATTTGAAGACTTCGTCGCTCCCCACGAAAGCCGGGTTTTCAATGCCCACGTCTATCACGAGGAACGGGAGGGGAGGCACCTGCCTCCGACAGTTCTTTCCGACATGTTCGACCGCCTGGTTCTCCTGGATTCCCTGCCGTGTGACTGGTGGGTGCTCGAACTGAGGGAGGAGCAGCCTCTCCGGGCGACCCTCGACGTGGTCAGACAGTTTCTGTACACGAAGGAACACTCGTGTGCGGCACCCGCAACCGCGGCCGGCACGGGATTCATTGCCCGTAAGGAAGCATGCGCCGAGGGTTTTCCTTTCCATCGAATCGCGGGCTGAATGCCGTTCCCGGTCTTCACTCGTGACAGGATGTTCCGACTCCTCTGCCGCCTTGCGGCAAGCCCGTACCGGGGACTCCCCGATACTGTCGACGGCAGGGAAGACCGGGACGGAAGGGGATATGAAGTCCTGCCTGCAGACCGGAAGAAGCGGGCATCACACGAAGAACCTTCTATACCGACAGCAAACGACGATGAATGACCCCCGCCTGTCATTGCCATGGCAGACCAAACCGACCGACCGGTTTGTACTCAAATGGATCAAGATCCATCTTTCCGCCAGGATTACCCCGAGGCTGCTCAAAATGTCGTGGGTTGAACCCTGGCTGCTTACTTTGCTCAGTTCATGCATCGGTGTCCTCTCGGGATTGATCTTTGCCTGTGGGTTTGGATTTGCCGGGGGCTGTGTCGCAGCGCTGTCACAGGTTCTTGACGGTGTGGACGGCCAGTTTGCGCGCCTGACGGGAAAAGAGAGCAAAGGGGGGGCGTTTCTGGATTCGGTGATGGACCGGTATGCGGATGGAGCCATGGTCATGGGTGTGGCGGTTTATCTTGTCCGTCTTTCCCTGCCGGTTCCCCTGTGGTTCCTCCTGGCTTTGGGTTCGGCCGCCCTGATCGGGAGCAACCTCATCAGCTACTCGAGCGCCAGGGCGGAGAACCTCGGCATCGAACTCGGACCGCCGACTCTGGCTTCGAAAGGGACGAGGATATCCGTAATCATCCTGTGCGGCCTGGGAAGCCTTGTGTGGCCGTCCATGCCCATCCTGGCCCTTGGCTACCTCGCCCTGCATCCGAACCTGGTGATTGCAGGAAGACTTGTTCGCGCCGCAAAAGCATCGGGAAACCGAAACTGAAGAAGAGCCGAAAGGGCCTTCGGAGCAGCACGCGCCTCCGCCGTTTTCGACTCAAACCGCTCGACCCGGGGAACCAGGCATGGTGAAAACAGGCGTCATACATGGTCGATTCCAGGTCTTTCACAAGGATCACCTGAAGTACATCCTGGCCGGGAAGTCCCGCTGTTCCCACCTGGTGGTGGGGATCACCAACCCGGATCCGCTGCTCACCGGGAAAGATCCCGCCGACCCGCACCGCAGTACTCCTCTTTCGAATCCGCTCACCTATTTCGAACGCTACGTAATGATTCGGGAGACCCTGGTGGAAGCAGGTCTTGGCTGGACTGATTTTTCCGTGGTTCCGTTTCCCGTGAATTTTCCGGAGCTCTACAAGTATTATGTTCCGCTGGATGCCGTGTTTTTCCTGACGATCTATGACGAGTGGGGGAGGCGCAAACTTGAATGGTTTCGCGGCCAGGGCCTGGCAACGGAGATTCTGTGGACGAGGTCTTCGGCAGACAAGGGGCTGAGCGCCGGATACATACGGAGGCTCATGGCCGAAGGCGCGCAATGGACACACCTCGTGCCCGCCGCGGCCACCAGGCGCCTTGTCGAATGGAACATCCCGGAACGTCTGAAAAGGCTGTTCGATGCCGCCCGACAGGACGGGATCTGAAAACGCCCGGCATGGAGCATGCCGGGCAACCCGTCAGATCGCAAGACACTTTCGAGGAGGCTATACTTTTTTCCCTGTTACAAGTCGGGCGAAATGCTCGAAGGAACGATCATAAGTCCTTTCGGCTTCTTCGGGAAAACAGCAGGCAGGCAGCTGCCGGCTTTTCAGGTGATAATGAAGGCATTCGCAGCAGATGCCCTGCCTGGAACACCCGCTGTAACTGCAATTGCAGTGGTCCAGGTTCTTGTCCTTCCTGCAGTCCATCGGTCGTTTCCTCAATGAGCAGGAGCGGCGTTCTTATCTCCTTTGGCTATCAGGATGCTCATGACGAAGATGAGCACGGCTTCCCATACAATGACGGCGGTCCAGTTTTCGAAGAAGTGATAGAAGAGTCCTCCGCCTACGATTGCGGGAACTCCGGAAACGATCATCATTCCGAATCTCCAAGGCCATCTCATATCATGTCCCCCTTCCGGCTAGCCCCTAGGTGTGATCTGGTTGTTTCACCCATTTAAACATTCGCCATTCCTATCACAAGGTGACTTCCCTTTCAACCCTTTAAGAAAGGCATGACAAGCGCAAAAAGTGTTGAACGCATGGCGGGTGATCTGGTATGTTTCCCTTCAGACAGCCTGTGGATACAGGATGGAATGAAGAGGGTCCCATCCCTGTGAAGGTTCGTGGAGTCTCCTTGCGGGTGCTGCGGGGGGCAATGCCCTGGGATGGGAGAATTTGCCGGGATTTTCACAATGTCTTTCCGATCTGCCTGACCCAACACACGGTTTTGCCCAGTCCTTTTGCGCCCGGGTCTGCTTTGGTACCCAAGCCCGACGAAACGGCGTCGGAATTTGCTCAGGGTTCTGTTCTCTTAGGTCAGGAGCCAGGAGGTCCGGTGTGGATGAGAAATGATTCCCAAAAAAGGGACAGCCGATGAAGAGATTTCTTCTGGCAGCAAAGGTCTTCCTGGTGTTGATGTGCGCTCCGTTTGCGGGCGGTGAGGCCGCCGCGGAGAAGAACTGGTATGCCGTTCTGTACGGAGGGCAGTTCGCGGACAACAGTGTCCTCGGTCTTCTTACCTGCCAGGAATCACCTAATTTCAACACATCGAGCAAGGCTTATGAGGACTTCGAGCCTTCCTACCTCGTCGCAGTAGCCGTGGGGAAGGAATTTGCCCGGTTTGGAAGATACCTGGGGTGGGAGCTTGAAGGGCAGGTGGTGAAGCATTTCGGGTTTCAGGACAACATGGAATTCAACGGGCTCCTTGTAGCCCGCTGGCTGTATTTTCCCTGGAACTGTTATCTCAACACGAGTCTCGCTCTGGGGGACGGGATTTCGTATGCCACGCAGGTGCCGCGAGTCGAGCACGTCAACGAGCGGTGGGGGAGGTCCGAAGAAAAGGTGCTCAACTACATTCTCATAGAACTGGCCCTGTCCCTGCCCGACATTCCTCAGTGGAGTTTCGTAACACGGGTTCACCATCGTTCCGGCATATTCGGGCTGCTCGGCGACAACGTTCGAGGGTCGAATTTCCTCTGCCTGGGACTCAAGTACACCTTCCGCTGACCAGGATTGGTCCGGCGGCGTCTCGATGGAAGACGCACGCGGAACATCTTTTCGAAAAGTGTTCCGCGTCTTGAAAGGTCGTCAGTTCAGTGTCTTGCTGAATCGCCTGGTTGCGAGTACCAGTGTAACGAATCCCATGACGAGGAGTGCGGCCATCTGCGGCCAGAGGACCTCCACTCCCACACCCTTCAGGAAGATTCCCCGCACAATCACCAGGAAGTAGCGAAGCGGGTTCAGGTAAGTAGCCCACTGGACGATCTCCGGCATGTTGGCAATGGGAAACATGAAACCGGACAGCAACGCGGCTGGAAAATAAAAGAAGAACGTACCCATCATGGCCTGCTGCTGAGTGCCGCTGACCGTGGATATGAGAAGGCCGACTCCAAGTGTCGTCATGAGGTAGATGCTCGTGGCAAGAAACAGGAGTGGCAGGCTGCCGCGGATGGGGATTTCGAACCAGAACACTCCCACCACCGTGATCACCAGGACGTCGATAAAGCCGATCAGTGCAAAAGGCAGGGTCTTGCCGAGGATGAATTCCGCGGGGGTGATCGGGGTCACCATGATCTGCTCCATGGTGCCGATTTCCTTTTCCCGTACGATGGCCATGCTTGTCAGCATGAGGGTGATCAGCATCAGGAGGATGGCGATGACCCCGGGGACATAGAAATTCCGGCTTTCGAGGTTCTCGTTGAACCAGGCGCGTGCCTGCAGTTCGACCGCCGGGTATGCGGTTTGAGGCTTCCCCAGCCGGGAAAGCCTCTCTAACAGGACCTGGCTCGAGTACCTCGATACGATGTTCGAAGCGTAGCTCAAAACGATGCCCGCGGTATTGGAATCCGTGCCGTCGGTGATGATCTGGAGCCGGGCTGTTCCGGATACGAGGTCGTCGCCGAAGCCTTTCATAAAATGCAGGACGGCACCGGCCAGCCCCCTGTCCATGATTTCCCTGACCCGTGCCTCGTCTTCGGGATATTCGACGATCCTGAAGTACCCCGAACCGGCGAAGCGAGCCGTCAGTTCGCGGCTTGCGGTGCTGTTGTCGAGGTCGTACACGGCGGTGGCGATGTTTCGGACGTCTGTGGTCACCGCGTAGCCGAAGACGAGCACCTGGATGACGGGCATAACGAAGATGACGGCTTTCATCTTCGGGTCCCTGAAAATCTGGATGAATTCCTTTACGAGCATATGCCTGATACGTACCGGCATTTTCAGACCAGCCTTTTCTTGAAGGCGACGTTGGCCGCGGCGAACACGACCGCCCCGAAAATCGTGAGAAAGAGTGCTTCGATGGCCAGGATTTCCAGGCCGACTCCCTTGAGATAGATGCCTTTGAGTATGGTGATGAGGTACCGGGCGGGGATGACGTGTGTCATGACCTGCAGCGCCTGGGGCATGTTGCTGATGGCGTATACGAATCCGGACAGGAGAAAGGAGGGAAGGAAGGTGAGGGTCATGGCCAGTTGAGTGGCGAGCAACTGGTTCCTGGTAACGATGCTCACGAGCATCCCCATGGACAATGCCCCGGCAAGAAAGACGGATGCCATGACGAAAAGCAGTGCGACACTGCCGCGCAGCGGGACTTCAAACAGGAATTCCCCCATGACCACGGCCACAAACACGTCGAACAGGCCGATCACGAAGTAGGGAATCATCTTTCCCAGGATCAGTTCGTTGCCTCTCACCGGGGTGGAAATGAGCTGCTCCATGCTGCCGCTTTCCCACTCGCGGGCCACGGTGGTCGAGGTGAGCATGGCGGCAATGATCATCATGATGACCACTATGAGTCCCGGGACGATATAGTTCCTGCCTTCCATGTCCGCATTGAACCATACCCGGTGGCGAAGGTCGAGAGGCTCACTCGCTTGAGGTCCGGGAATCGTCTGGTTTCGGCGCAACGTTACGTGCCGGGAGAACGACTGTGCGACTGCGCTGGCGTATCCGAGGGCGATGGTGGCGGTGTTGGAATCGCTGCCGTCCAGGATGAACTGGACCGATGCGGGACGCCCGGATTCGATGCGTGAGGCAAAATCAACCGGAACGATGATGGCCGCCTGCACGGATGCGGTATCGATGGCGCGCTCCACTGCAGAGTACCCGGTCACGAATTCCCGGATGGAGAAATAGCGCGACCCGTCAAAGCGGCTGATGAACTCCCTGCTCACATGAGAACGGCTCTGGTCCCAGACGGCTACGGGGATATTGTCTACGTCGAGGGTCAGGGCATAGCCGAAAAGGATGAGCATGAGCATGGGGATGGCGATGGACATGCCGAGGCTTCTCGGGTCGCGCAGGATATGAAGAAATTCCTTCCGGGCGATGGCCAGGACGCGAGAAGTCTTTACCACTCTCGATGCCTTCCTGAAAAGTATGGAAAGAAAAGGATCCGGTGGCAACAGATGCCATTCATCCACGGAAGGCAGAGTAACATGAAGCACCCTCCGTCATGCACAAAAAAACAACTCATCCACATAAGGAGCATCCCGGGGGCCCCGCCTTGTCCACCCTTTACTGCCGTTGTCAGGTGCTCGTTTTCCGTAAGGGCTGTCGGAATAAAGGCTCGAAGGCCGCCGCGGACGGATCAGATACGGTCGGGCCTGTCGTCGGCTTTCATGAATGGTTTGATCCTGATCGAAAAAGTGTTAATCTTTTCAGTTACAAAATCTGCTGATGAAAGGAATCCGCCCGACGCGATGCTGGTACTGGGTATTGAAAGTTCCTGCGACGAAACCGCTGCAGCGGTAGTCGAAAATGGAAGGCGCATCCTGTCCGATGTGATCGCAAGCCAGGTGGCCGTGCACGAACCATACGGAGGCGTGGTTCCCGAACTGGCGTCCAGAAAGCACGTGGAAGCCATCCTTCCCGTGATTGACCAGGCTCTTCGTGATGCCGGGATTACCGCCAGCGGACTTGATGCCGTCGCCGTGACTCGGGGCCCGGGCCTCATCGGTGCGCTGCTTGTGGGATTGAGTGCGGCGAAGGCCATGGCCTATGCGCTCAATAAGCCGCTCATCGCGGTCAATCACCTGGAAGGGCACATGCAGGCGGCTTTTATCGAGGGAGAAGAAATGGACAGGCCGTGCGTATGCCTGGTAGTCTCGGGGGGGCATACGGCGCTGTATCGTGTCGAACCCGACGGGAGCAGCAGTCTTCTCGGATCGACACGGGACGATGCAGCCGGGGAGGCCTTTGACAAGGTCGCCAAGTTGCTGAACCTCGGGTATCCGGGTGGAGCAGTCATCGACGCTCTGTCGGCGAAGGGAGACCCGGGCGCCCATGCCTTCCCGCGCGCCTTTATGGATTCCGATTCACTCGAATTCAGCTTCAGCGGTATAAAGACAGCCGTTGCCCATTTCGTCCGCCGGTTCGGCCCTCCTTCATCCTCCGAAATATACCGCATCGAAGACCTGGTTGCCTCGTTTCAGGAAGCGATCGTGGATGTCCTTGTGAGCAAGACGATCAAGGCCGCAAACCGGTGCAAACTTCGAGACATTGCCGTTGTGGGTGGAGTCGCGGCCAATCGGCGCCTGAGACAAAGACTGTCCGAGGAGGCTGCCAGGCTTCAGCTGAACATCCATCTTCCCTCCATGAGATTCTGCACGGACAACGCCGTGATGATCGCCGCCGCAGCATATTTCAACTGGAAAAGATCCGGGTTTTGCCCGGATCTTTTCGAACTGGATGCATTGTCGAGGTGGTTCTGATCCATGCTTCTTACTCCCGGACAGTACTTCCGCCTGCAGGGAAGGAAACCGCGAAAGCGTTTCGGCCAGCATTTCCTGTCCCAGTCCGGGACCGCGGAAAAGATCGTGGCGAGTGCCGACCTCGATCAGAACGATGTTGCGGTGGAGGTGGGCCCGGGCCTCGGAGCCCTGACCCGGCACATCCTGCACAGGGTAAACCGCCTCCATCTCGTAGAACTTGACCGGGACCTGGCGGGCTACCTGAAGGAGAACCTGGAACCCGGTAACTGCAGGGTCGAAGTCCATCAACAGGATGTCATGACATTTGACTTCAGCTCCCTGAGCCGGCGCGAAGGCAGGCGCATGGTCCTCCTGGGAAACCTTCCCTACAACATCAGCTCTCCTCTTCTCTTTCACATCCTTTCGTCGGGGCCGGCCGTAGAAAGGGCCGTGTTCATGGTGCAAAGGGAAGTGGGGGAGCGCATTGCCGCGGAAGCGGGAGGAAAAGACTACGGCGTCCTGTCGGTACTCCTGGGGATCTGTTCCACGGTACGCCCTTTGTTTACCGTTGACCCGAGCCAGTTTTACCCTCCCCCCAGGGTGGATTCCCTCGTGGTTCGGATCGACTTTCCCGATGAACCGCCGGCGGTGGGTCTTTTTTTCGACTTTCTTCGCAGGCTGGTCAGTGTCTCCTTTCAGAAAAGGAGAAAGACTCTGCAAAACAGCCTGAAAGGCTCGGGGTGGTTCCAGGCGGAAGTACTCGATGAAGCATTCAGGGCATGCGGGATCGACCCGCGAAGACGTCCGGAGACACTCAGGCCCGAGGAGTTCCTGAAGCTGGCCGAGTTCCTTTACCGACGGGGGAAAAGATGACTGCGAACTGGATCAGGACTCATTGCTCCCGTTTCGACCACGGGGGCTGTGGAATGAAGGTGCGGGTACTGGACGGGAGGGTTGTCGAGGTCAGGCCGGATTCCACCGATCCTTTCAGCCGAGGCTGGTCGTGTGTCAAGGGCATGGCGGCGATCGAGCGTCTTTACGGAGCTCGAAGGCTTACAAGGCCTCTGAAGAGAAGAGGAGTTCGCGGGGGTGGGAAGTGGGAACCGGTGTCCTGGGATGAGGCACTGGATTTGCTCACCGTTCGCTTCAAAGATACGATCGCCCGCTGTGGTCCGGAAGGAATCGCGTTCGCCCAGGGGGCTCCCAGGGGTCTCGAGTTCTTTCTCCTTCTTCGCCTGGCCAATCTGCTCAACACTCCGAACACAGCCGCGGCTCAGCACATATGCCATATGCCCCGGGAACAGATGGCCATGGTCACATGCGGCTTTTTCCCTGTGGCGGACCTGGACGGCCCTTCCCGCTGCGCGCTGGTATGGGGGAGCAATCCACTGAATACGAACGAGGAAGGCGTGCTGGGTGGAAACCTCATGCGCTGCATCCTGGGCGGCGCGGCACTCATCGTGGTGGATCCCCTGAGGACGGAACTGGCTGAAAGAGCGGACGTGTGGCTGCGGGTCAGGCCCGGGACCGACGACCTGCTGGCCCTCGGGTTTCTTCACCTTCTGATCGAAGAGAACCTTTACGACCGGGATTTCGTCAGGGATTGGACAACCGGCTTCGACGATCTGCGCAAGGCCGTAAAGCCCTACTCCCCGGAACGCGTATCCCGGGGCACCTGGATATCGAAGGAAGAACTGGTGCGGGCCGTCCGCCTTTACAGCGAATCGAAACCCGCCCTCATCCAGTGGGGAAATGCCATCGAACACAGCATCAACAGCTCCCAGACGTGCAGGAGCCTGGTGCTGCTCATGGCTCTTACCGGGAACCTCGAAGTCCCCGGAGGCAACATTCGTGCCCGGGCACCCGAACTGCAGAAACTCTCGGAATTCATCTGCCTGGACCGCTTCCCGGACAGAAGCCAAAAGCTCATCAACCGCCGCTACGGCCTGATCCCGAGGCTGCTTACCGTCCCCAACTGGATGCTTGTCCAGGCGATCCTGGATCAATCTCCGTACCCGGTGCGAGGCCTGTATGCCCAGGGCACCAATCCACTGGTGAGCTGTGCTTCATCGGATAAGGTCTTTCGAGCCCTGTCCCGGCTCGATTTTCTTGCCGTCGCCGATATTGTGATGACTCCCACGGCAGCCATGGCCGATCTCGTGCTTCCCGCGGCGACTCACCTGGAATTCAACGACATCGGCCACTACGGCCTGCCTCATGGCATTGTGTTCGCCCGGCCCAAGGCTGTCGAGCCTCGATGCGAATGCAGGGCGGATATGAAGATCTTGAACGAATGGGGAAGGAGGATGGGGTTCGAGCCGTTCTTCCCGGATGATCCCGAACAGATCCTGGATGAATTGCTCGCTCCCTCGGGCCTCGACTACCGTGGTTTCGTCGAAAAAGGTATGCTCAGAGGGGGAAAAACCTACCGGACCTATGAAGAGAAGGGGTTCTCGACGCCCGGAGGAAAGGTCGAATGCCGCTCCTCCCTTCTCGAAAAATGGGGCCATAATCCCCTGCCGTCCGCCACAGATCCCGTTCCCCTGTCCGGCGACTTCCCGTTCCTGCTCACCAGTTCCAAGCCCAAAAATTTCTTCCATTCCGGCTACAGGCACCTCGATATGCTTCGAGCACGGCATCCCGGCCCGCGCACGCTGATCCATCCCGAAACGGCGCGAGCCCTGGGAATAAAGGAAGGCGACAGCGTTCGCGTGGTAACGGCTTCGGGATCCATGGTCCAGGAGGTGCAACTGTCCGGGGGAATCGACCCGCGGGTTGTGTACGCCGATTACGGCTGGTGGTTTCCGGAAGAAGAGGAAAAGGATCTGTTCGGCCGACGCAAATCCAACATCAATTGCCTGACGACTTTCGATGGCGCGTTTGACCCGGTCCTGGGCACGACTCAAATGAGAGCACTGCCCTGCAGGATCGAAAAATGCGTGCAAGGTGAATAGAATCTGTTTCTCCGTCAATCCTTCTGCTTCCAGGCAGGAAAGGATGCCGGGAGTTTCTTCGGCCGGCAGGAAATCTTCAGGGAAGCTTGAAAGTTCGCGTGGTTGTGGTAGACTCCGACGTCATTTCATTGAATGGAATCTTTGCAGGGGCTATACTGCATTGTTTGCAGATCATGCGGGCCCGTCGTGGTCTCGGGCTGGCGGGCGGGTGGAGTCCGCCGGAAGATTGAAGGACATGGACAAGTTGCCTTTTGAAAACAGGACGGCTCTCATCACGGGCAGTTCCCGTGGGATCGGACGCTCCATCGCGCTGAGTTTCGCTCGACACGGCGCAGACATCGTGGTGAATCATCACAGACAGGGGGGATCCTCCGAGGCCGGGGCGAAGCAGCTCTGCGACGAAGTGAGGGCTCTCGGGCGGCGCGCATTCGTCGTTCGAGCCGATATCTCGGTCAAGGACTCAGTGAAGGGGCTTTTCGAAGAGACAAAAAGGGAATTCGACCGATTGGATTTCCTTATCCTCAACGCGGCCCGGGCGCCTTTCAAACCCATTGAAAGGCTTCTCGAAAGGGAGTTGAGGCAGCTGGTCGAAACCAACTATCTGGGAAACATATTCTGCATCCAGGCGGCACTCCCTCTGCTCGAGAAGACTCAAGGAAAAATCGTATTCATATCGAGTCTCGGAAGCCGTTTCTACAATCCGGCGTATCCTCTCGGAAGCATGAAAGCGGCCATGGAATCGGTGGTAAGAGACACCGCCGAGAGCCTGGGCGGGAGGGGGATTTCCGTCAATGGAGTCTGTGCGGGGATAGTGAAGACCGATTCTTTCAAGGTATTGAGGCAGTACATGGAGGAGATCGATCGCATGCCCGGGGGGCTTTTCGTGGAACCCGAAGAGGTTGCGGATGTGGTGATGTTCTTGTGTTCCCCGGCCGGCAGAGGAATCCGGGGGCAGACCCTGGTGGTCGACCGGGGGCTGAGCAACAGCCTGTACCGGTCCGTGGCCGTGAAATAGAGTTCCGATATCCAGACAATATTAGAACGAATGAAGGCGAGGCGAATGAAGCAGTCGATCATACCCGAGGGAAAGGTGGTTGAAGAGGTGAATAAGGCCATCGTGGAAGGCCTGGACATCAAGGAAGGGAGCGTTGCACCCGATAGTTCTCTTATCAGGGATCTGGGCGCCGAGTCCCTGGATTTTCTCGATATCAATTACCGGCTCGAACAGACATTCGGAATAAAACTGGCGCGCCATTCCATCCTCGAACACATGGAAGAGATGTTCGGCGAAGAATCGGCCATTGACGAAAACGGCCGGCTGACGGAGAAGGCGGCCGCCATGCTCCGAAGGCGGTTTGGTGATGGGGGGGCATCCCTGGAGCCGGGGATGGACATCGATGAAGTGCCGGCCATCGTGACGGTGCGGTCCATCGTGGACGGAGTCCTGCACGTTCTGGACAGCCTTCCTGACAAGTGCACATCCTGCGGTGCATCCGCATGGACTCCCGAAGACGGCAGCCGGATCAAGTGTGGATCCTGCGGGGAATACGCGGTTTTCACCAACGGCGATGACCTGGTCAGGGAGTGGCTCCAAGAGATGCAGGAAGAGGAGAAGATCTTCTAGTTCGACGGGGAGCCAGGCCGGGCAGGGAGATCTTTGTCGATCGTCCGGATTTGCATGGAATTCCCTGATCCCCTGGCGGGGAAACCATGAAAAAAAGAAGCAAGCGAAGAGTGGTGGTCACCGGCTACGGAATGGTCACTCCTCTTGGAAGGAACAGCCGGGAAACCTTCGATCACGCCGCCGCCGGCGAGTCGGGTATCGGTACCATCAAATCGTTCGACACCTCCGGACTTCCATGCACCATAGGAGGGGAGGTGGACGATCGCTGGGTGGCCGATTCCTCGCATCTTCTCGCTCGAGGCCTTGAAAAGTGTTCGTCCAGGGGTCTCAAGTTGATGCTGATGGCCGCTTCTGAAGCGGCTGAGACGGCGGGACTCGACAAGCTGGCGGATCGGGGAAGGATCGGAGTCAGCCTCGGGTACCATGGCGAGAGCCCGTCCATCGAGGACGTGATCCTTTTCAACCGTTTCCATGACGGCAGGGGAACCTGGGACATCGGCGAACTCAGGAAGAATATTTCCTATTCCTATTTCAACTTCTTCAGGAGAAAGCCCGATGTGGCAACGTCTCTGCTCTCGATGGCCTTCGACTGCAGAGGCAGCAACCTTTCCATAGTCTCGGCCTGCGCGGCGGGCACCCAGGCCATCGGGGAGGCCTTCAAGATCATCGGGTCGGGGAAATGCGATGCAATGCTTGCCGGCGGATGCGAGGCTTCCTTGAATTTTCTCGGCTTCCTGGGTTTTGTCCTGATCCGGGCACTTTCCGAGAAACATACCGAGCCCCGGAAAGCCTCGCGCCCGTTTGACCGGAAAAGAAACGGCTTCATCATGTCCGAAGGCGCCGGATGTGTCGTTCTCGAGGACCTCGATCATGCACGGGCCAGAGGTGCGGCGGTTTTCGGAGAGGTTCTCGGGTATGGTTCGTCGGCGGATGCCTACCGCATCACGGACATTCACCCGAAGGGGGACGGTGCCGTTCTGGCCATGAAATCGGCGCTGTCGGACGCGTCTCTCGATCCGGGGCAGGTCGACTATATCAATGCGCACGGTACCTCCACCACGCAAAACGACCTCGTCGAAACCCTGGCAATCAAGAGAGTATTCGAGGACCGGGCGAAACGGGTACCCGTCAGTTCCAACAAGTCCATGATCGGCCACCCGATCGCCGCCGCAGGGGCGATCGAATTCATCCTGACCCTGATGGGCATCAACAGGTCTCTTCTGCTTCCCACCATCAATTATGAATACCCTGACCCGAAGTGTGACCTGGACTACGTGCCCAATGAAGCCAGGAAGCAAGAGCACGGAATCGCACTTACCAATTCGTTCGGATTCGGCGGGCAGAACGCATGCCTTTGCCTGGGCGCATACGAGGAAGATCGATAAAGCCGTCGACATCGAGTGATGAGCAAACGTTCCATGGAAAACAGAGTGGTGATAACGGGCAGTGGTCTGGTCTGCTCCCTGGGTTCGACGGAGTCGGAAGTCTGGAGCCGGCTTGTGGCGGGCGAGGAAGGAACCGCTCCCGTTGGCCGCTCGGACTGCGACGGCTTCCATTGCCCTGCCGCCCGGACCGAACGGTTTTCTGAAGCGAACCCGGGTATCCAGCAGCGGCTTGGGCAAATCATGGATACCCACCTGGCCCTGCTCATGAAAGCCGTGGGGGACGCGGTGCTCCGGAGCGGGCTGAACGCAGGGGACATTCCTGCCGACCAGAGGGGTTTTTTTGCGGGCATGGGCATGGTGGACTACGAGGTCGCGGATCTGCTGCCAGCGGTTCTCGAGTCACTGGGTCCTGCCGGTGAACTCGACTGCAACCGCTTCTATTCACAGGGATACACCCATATCTATCCCCTTTGGCCCCTGGCCATGCTCAACAACATCGCCTTCTGCCAGGTCGGCATAAGGTACGACATTCGAGGGGAAAACTGCGTCTTTTCGCCGTACGCCGATTCAGGGCTTTATGCGATCGCCGAGGGCTGCCGGACAGTGAAGGAGGGCAGGGCGAAGCTGGCCCTTTGCGGGGGTGTCAGTGATAAAATCTCCGCTTCGAGCCTTGCCCGTGCCGTACTGTCTCAACTGCTGGACGGTTCCGGAGATGGAGCTCGATGCAGGCCTTTCTCCATCGTGAGGAAAGGATCCATACTCGGTGAGGGCTGCGGTATCGTTGCGGTTGAACTTCTCTCTCACGCCGCGCAGAGGAAGGCCGTTCCTCTTGCAGAGGTGCTCGGGTTCGGTTCGGCATCGGAAGGGGAAGGAGAATTGAGCCACCCGGGTTCAGACACCATTTCACAGGCCATGTGCACCGCACTGGACCAGTCCGGAATCAAACCCTCGGACATCGATCTGCTCATCGCTCATGCCGACGGGAATCCTGCGGGCGACGAAGCCGAGATGGAAGCCATACACACGGTTTTCTCCGGTTGTTTCGACCGACTCATGGTCTATTCATCCAAGGGTGCGCTGGGCCATATGTCCGCGGCGGCCCCCGCCGTCGACACCCTGATCGGCATAAACAGCATGCGGAATGGAATGGTTCCGCCAACCCTCCATGCAGATCCTGTGGATCATCGAGTCCGATTCGACCTGGTGGCGGGAGAATGCCGTCCAACCCGGGTGCGGCGTTGCCTGATCAATTCGAGAAGCCATGAAGGCCGGTGCGCTTCCCTGGTTATCGGATCCTGCGGTTGACTGGAGGCGCTTCATGAGGTTTCTGCTTTACGACGCAATAGAGGAGATCGAGAAAGGGAAATACATCAAGGGATATAAAACCTTTTCCCTGTCGGACGAATCTCTTCGCGGTCATTTCGGAGAAACAGCGTGGGTTCCGGGGGTGCTTTTCATCGAGTCCATGGCTCAGCTGTTGGGATGGCTGGTCATCTTTTCCCACGATTTCTCGATCTCGGCAGTCATGACTCTTGTCGAGAACGTGAAGATTCCTTCCCGGTTGAGGCCGGGGTTTCGAGCGGAAATCCAAGGGGAGATTCTTTCCACGTCGGAAAGGGATTCCCTTGGCTGCTGCCGGATGTACGTGGATGGAGAGATGATCGCCTCCGTTGAACGGATCATCTATGTCCACTCCCGGAGAGCCGATTCCGGGCAGCTCATGAACCTGTTCCGCTATTACGGCGGAATGGTGGACCGGGCTTGAGGTCTCGGGATATGGCTGCGAGAAGAAGGGTCGTTGTAACGGGGATGGGGCTTGCGACTCCGCTGGGGATCGATGTCGAGGAGAACTGGCGGAAGATGTTTGCGGGGATCTCGGGAATCGACAGGCTGAGCCTTCCCGGAACCGAAAAGTCGCCTGTGCGGGCGGTGGGAGAAGTCAAGGCAGATGACCTGGAGAGAATCCGGAGGGAGTTCCCCGGGCGGGCTGATTCCGAGGGAGAGAAAAGGACCCTTTTTGCGCTCTGGGCTGCAAGATCTGCGATGAAGGATGCCGGGCTCGATGATTACAGGGGGTGTCGGGAACGCTTTGGCGTGTCGTTGGCGGCGGGCCTCGGGATCAACTCCCTGGACGACATCCATCGATGGATCACCGCGGATCGGGCGTTTGATTACTCCGGGTTTGCCGCTCAATGCCACCGGGTGAGCAGGGAATCCATCCTGAGGAACAGCTCGAGCAGGGCCGCGTCTCTCGTTGCGACCGAATGCTGCTGCCGCGGGCCGAACCTGACCGTGACCACAGCGTGTGCGTCCGCCACCCAGGCGATAGGTATGGCGGCCAGGATGGTCGAGAGGGGCGAAGCCGATGTCATGCTGGCGGGAGGTGCCGATTCCATGCTCAATCCGGTCGGGCTGGTTTTTTTCGTTCTGCTGGGTTCGGCTTCTCTCCATGGCGGAGACCCCGTAGAAGCCTGCCGCCCGTTCGACAGGAAGAGATCCGGGCTGGTCATGGGGGAAGGGGCCGGCATCGTGGTTGTCGAGGAGGAATCCCACGCTGTAGGAAGGGGTGCCAGGATTCTTGCCGAGGTTGCCGGGTACGGTTCATCCATGGACGCCTACAGGCTTACGGCGCCCGAACCCGAAGGGAGAGGCGCCGAACAGTCCATGAGGCGGGCGCTGGAGGATGCGGAGCTGCCTCCGGACGGCATCGACTATATCAATGCCCACGGGACCTCCACGAAGCTGAATGACTTGGCGGAAACCCTGGCCATCAAGCGTCTTTTTGGAGATCATGCTCGGAGGCTGAGTGTCAGTTCGAGCAAATCGTTGATCGGGCACCTGCTGGCCGCATCCGGAGGTCCCGAGTTCATCTATACGGTATTGAGTGTGAACAGGGACGAGATTCATCCCACGGTCAACCTGGTAAACCGGGATGCAAAGTGTGATCTGGACTATGTGCCGAACGTCGGAAGAGCGAAAACCGTTCGAGCTGCATTGTCCAATTCTTTCGGATTCGGCGGTCAGAATGCTTCCATTGTCGTGAAGAAGTACAGAGGATGACCTGGAAAGCCCGGCCTCCCGGTTGCAGAAAGATCAACACCGATGTTGCGGGTAAATTTCTGATAGAGGTATTCGCCTGCCATGAAGATCGATCTTGCTGGTAAGATTGCCCTCGTGACGGGAGGATCGCGTGGTATCGGCCGTGCGTGCAGTATCCTTCTCGCTCGTGCGGGGGCCGCGGTCCTCGTCAATTACAACAGGTCCCGCGAGAAGGCGGAAGAGGTCATGAACGAGATCCGGGAACTGGGTGGGGAAGCCGAGATCTTCAAGGCGGATGTATCTGTCCCCGAGGAAGTGGAGGATCTTTTCGAATTCTTGAAGAAAAGGTTCGGGACCCTGGACATCCTGGTCAACAACGCCGGGATCATCCGGGACAACCTGCTGCTTACCATGAAGATCAGCGACTGGGACAGGGTGCACGATGTCGACCTCAAAGGCGCGTTTCTCACCTCGAAATCGGCTGCTGAAATGATGCTGCCCCGTCGATCCGGGAAGATCATCAATGTCTCGTCAGTCGCCGCTGTTGCCGGCGGCCGCGGGCAGACCAACTACGCGTCCGCCAAGGGAGGACTTGCGTCCTTCACCAGGGCCTGTGCCGTCGAACTCGGCGCAAAGGGCATCCACGTCAATGCGGTTCTGCCGGGCATGATCAGCACGGATATGAGCAGCCGTACCGTCAGGAGAGCGGGTGAACTGATTCTGAAAAGAATTCCGTTCGAGAGGTTCGGAGATCCGATGGAGGTCGCTTCACTGGTGCTGTTCCTGGCTTCGGACCTGTCGGGTTACATCACCGGCCAGACCATCGCTGTCGATGGCGGACTGAGTATCTCGTGAAGCATGAGGGAGCATCGAGTCTGCCGTCCGGCTGTTCGAGCCAGTCGGAGAACTGCCGGAACATCTGATCTGCTCACGACGAAAACAGGATTGAATCAGGGAACATGCGCTACTTACTTGTTGATCGCATTTTGGAATACAGATCGGGCGAGCATATCAGGGGAATTAAAAACGTCGCCATGAGCGAGGATTTCCTTGAATTTCATTTTCCCGGAAATCCCATCATGCCGGGAGTCCTGCTTATCGAGGCGCTGGCGCAGCTTGCCGGGTGGCTCGAAGCCGTATCTTCGGACTTTTCCAGGTGGTTTCTCATCACTGCCGTTAAGAAGTGCAATTTCTACGGTTTTGTCCTTCCGGGAGACCGGGTGGAACTGGAAGTTGCTGCAAAGCAGGAGGAAGGATCTCCGCTGATGCGCTGTTCCGGTATCTGCAGCGTGGAAGGCAGGAAAAAGGTCAAAGTCGATTTCGAAGGGGAACTCGTTCCCCTTTCCTCCATTGAAAATGTTGAAGATCAGAGGAGATTCTTCAAGATCCTGACAAGGGAGTTCAGCCTGTCATGATTTCCGCCAGAGAAGTCGTGGTCACGGGAACAGGGCTCATATCGCCTCTGGGAAGAGATGTTCCGGAAAACTGGGAGAACTTCAAGGCCGGCAGGACGGGTATCGAACGCTTTCCTGGAAATGGCCGGCCCGACAGCCTGCAGTACCTCGGGAAGGTAAAGAACATCGATATTCCCGAGGGTATCCCCGCCAAGCTGCAGAGTCAGATGAGGTTCCTCAACCGTGGGTCGATGCTCGGGTTTCGGGCTGCATACGAAGCGGTCCGTACGTCTGGAATGGTTTTTTTGCAGGTGCCGAGGGAGCGCAGAGCCCTGTACATTGCATCCGGGGATCTTACCAAGGTGGGTTACGAGTTCATGCATCCGGCGATCATGGCTGTTTGGGACGGCAGATCCGGCTGCGTGGACCAGCGCAGACTCAACAGCATGTCCCTGGAAAAGGTGAATCCCTTCTTCCTGCTCGAGTCCATCTGCAACAATGCATTCAGCTTTCTTTCCGCGTATTTCGAATTCACGGGACCCAATACGAGCCTGGCAAGCCTTTCTCCCTGCGGAGGGCATGCCCTGGAACTGGCGTCCCGCAGAATCATGCAGGGTGAGGCTGATGTCGCACTGGTCGTTGGGTGCGGCAACTGGATCAGCGATGTTCCCCTGATGGAGATGGACGGCCTCGGGATACTTTCCCGGTGCCGAAAGGGGGAGAAGTCCTACAGGCCTTTCGACCGGCACCGGGACGGGTTTATCGCGGCGGAGGGAGGAGCGGCGGTGTTCCTGGAGTCGGCTGAAGGTGCCAGGGATCGTCGAGCGAAAGTCCATGCCGTGATCAAAGGATTTGGGAATTGCATGGAAATTGCCGAGAGCCGCAGGTTGAGTGTCCCTTCCAGTGTGAGTGTCCGCAGCATGCGGATGGCACTCGACGAAGCAGGACTGGATCCGGGTCGCCTCGCCTTTATCTGCCCTCACGGCAGTGGGACCCGAAAGGGCGACAGGTCGGAACTCAGATCCATTTCGGAACTGCTGGGGGATCAATGGCCGGATGTTCCCATATGCGGACTGAAGCCATACACGGGGCATATGGCGGCGGCAAGCGATCTGGCGGAAGTGATCTTCGGAATCATGGCCGCCGCGGAAGGCATCGTTCCGGCAACGCTCAACTTCCACCAGGCGGATGAGGAATTCTCGATGCTGAACCTATCCTCCGGGTTCCGGCAGACGGATCTCCGATGTTTTCTGTCGACGAGCTACGGGATCCTGGGGGAATCGTCTTCAACAGTGCTCGAAGCCGTGGACGGACAGGTCTCGTGGTGAAATATGGAAAAACAGAAGGCCCGCAAAGGGAAACTCGTCCTTCTCGCTGAATACTATGCGTTCCGGGCAGCATTGTCTCTCGCACGTTCTCTACCCCTTTTCGTCCTGCGCTTCTCCTGCCGGCTGCTCGGCAACGCGCTCTACATCCTCCTGCCCAGGCGCCGGCGGCTGGCCATGGAGAACCTGCGCTTTGCATTCAACGGTCTGAAAAGCGAACAGGAAATCCGTCAAATCGCCAGGGAGAGTTGTGTATCCTTTTTCCTCACCGCAGCCGAAATCATGAAGTTCCATCTCTACGACCTCGGGGCCGACGCCATCAGGAAACGAGGATACCGAACCGGGCAGTTCGAAGAACTCTTTCAGAAGGCCAGGATGATCCACGATCAATCCGGAGGATGCATCTTTGTGACTCCTCACATCGGCAACTGGGAACTGCTTCCCTATGTGAGCGCTCATGTGGGAATCCCTCTTGCCATTGTGGCCAGACCCATGGACAACCAGCACCTCGAGAAACTCATCACCTCCAACCGCACAGCCAGCGGACAGATCGTGGTGCCGAAAAGAAACGCCATGTTCGTTCTGCAGCGCATTCTGCGCCGGGGGAAATCCATCGGGATGCTCCCGGATCAGAGCACCGGCAAGGGTATCCCCGCCGATTTTTTCGGAAGAAAGGCCATGACCACGCCTGTTCCCGCCTTGCTTGCTCTCACCTACAGGCGGCCCATCGTGGTGGTGGCGTGCTGCAGATCCCAGGATGATGGGAGTTTTGAAGGTTTTGTGTGCGATCCCATCCATCCCGGCGAATACAACAACGAAAAAACCGGCATCCTGGCTCTGACCGAAGCGATGAACCGCGACATGGAGAGTATTATACGCAGGCACCCCGAACAGTATCTGTGGATGCACAATCGCTGGAAAGAACACAAGAACAGGAGAAGTGCTTTCTCTTGAATCGACGGAAACAGCGATTATACGCAATGTCCTGGACAAGTACGCATTGGTTTGCCGGCAAACCAGCCACCTGAGCTGCTTTCGCTCCTATGACTCTCTTCATTTCGCAATTATTTGTGACGCCGTGTACAGCATAACCGCCTTTCCACCGCTGTCGCAGTCCAGCCTCCGGGGCGGGGTCTGCGGATAAGTCTGGTTCATCCGGCAAACGAGTACACTCCCCCTGCTTCTCAAGCATCCGGTGTTTTCACGCATCCGCTGCTCTTCACGCATCTGGTGCGCTTCAAGCAATAGATCGATGACAGCACAACGTCTTCTGTTGCGCAGACGGAGACCGCACCGTCCTTTCCGCCAAGACTCCACCGTCCTTCCCGCGAAAAATAACACCGTCATTCCCGCGAACTCCGGCATACCGCTACTGGAACATCAGCGGGGTTTGTGGTAAATAGAGAGATTCATGATTAAAATATATGTAATGAATCCGGACCAAACAAGAGCGGAATCCTGCAGTTTCGACGGCCGGAATCCAGGAGATCGTCCCGAGTGATCACGGTTCAAGGCATATCGAAGTTCCTCGGCAGCAGAGAACTTTTCAAGGATGTCTCTTTTCACCTGCGGGCCGCCGAGAGGATCGGCCTCATCGGGAGCAACGGTGCGGGCAAGACCACGCTGTTCCAGATCCTCACGGGAAGCATCCAGCCCGACACGGGGTCAGTGACGGCTCCGCGCAACCTGAGCATCGGCTATCTGCCTCAGCAGTGGATCCCATCCCGGGACAAGACCGTTCTTGCACACGCCATAGATGTTCACAGTCAACTCAACGACCTGCAGTCGGAGCTGCGTTCTCTTCAACAGGCCCTGGAACGGGAGAAAGATCCGGAATCGATCGCCGATGCGGTTCTCAGGCAGGCTGCCCTGCTGGAAAAGATCGAGCACCTGGGAGGCTACGATATCGAGTCCCGCGCAGCGAAGATCCTCGCCGGACTCGGCTTCGACACAAGCCAGCTCCATCAGCCCGCTGCAAGCCTCAGCGGCGGCTGGATGATGCGCCTTGAACTCTCGCGGCTTCTTCTTTCGGAACCCGACCTGCTCCTCCTGGACGAACCCACCAACCACCTGGACCTCGAATCCCTCATGTGGCTCGAACAGTACCTGCTTACCACCTCATCCGCCATTCTCCTGGTTTCCCACGATCGTTCCTTCTTGAACAAGGTGGTGCAGCGGATCTTCGAACTGGAGCTGGGCCATCTTCACGAGTACTCAGGAAACTACGATTCGTACCTTGAAGAGAAGGCCGTGAGGCAGGAGATCCACGCCGCTTCCTACAAGAATCAGCAGGACCGAATCCGCCAGGTGGAGCGGTTCATCGAGCGCAACCGATACCGGAAGTCGACCGCCAGCCGCGCTCAGAGCCGGATCAGGATGCTGGACAAGATGGACCGGATTGAAGCTCCATCGGCCGGGCAGGAGCAGATCCACTTCGACTTTCCCGAACCTCCCCGCTCCGGAAAGCGCGTGTTTGAACTGAGCGATGTGCACAAGTCCTATGGGAATTGTTCCGTCTATTCGGGCATAGACCTCGTCATCGAACGGGGCGATCGGATTGCTTTCATCGGCGAGAACGGGGCTGGAAAGAGCACGCTGCTCAAGATGCTGGCGGGAGTGGAGAGCGTATCCGGAGGAGACCTCACTGCCGGCCTGCAGGTGGTCAGCGGGTATTACGCTCAGCACCAGTGGGAGCAGCTTCATTCGGAATGGACTGTCATCGGGGAGGTGTCTTCTATTGCAGGGGATATGACTCAGACCCGGTTGAGAGGCCTGCTGGGTGCCTTCCTTTTCAAGGGCGAAGAGGTCATGAAGAAGGTGTCTGTTCTGAGCGGTGGGGAAAAGGCACGCCTTATTCTCTGCAAGCTGTTGCTCCAAAGACCCAATGTGCTTCTCCTCGATGAACCGACAAATCACTTGGACATTCCGTCCAGGGTGGTCCTCGAAAAAGCCCTCGAAGATTTCCCTGGAACGATCTGCTTCATCAGTCATGACCGGCATTTCATCAACGCCGTGGCCAACAGGGTGCTGTTCGTGAATGCGGGCAGAGTCCATCTCTTCCCAGGAAACTATGACGACTTCCTGAACATCTGGGCAAAAAGGCTGGAAGCGGAATCAACGAGCTGCAGGGAAGAAAGATCCGGGGTAAGCAGGCTCCCGTCCACATCAGGGTTTCGAAACGACCGGCACGACAGGCGAGCCAGGGCGGAGCTCAGAAATGAACTGTATCGACTCAAGAGGCCTCTCCAGCAGAGCCTGGAAGAGCTCGAAACCGAACTCGAGGCCGCCCACCATCTACTCGACTCCCTCAACAGCCGTCTCGCCGACCCCGCCACCTACAGAAACGGCGGCGAGGTTCAGAACCTTCGCAACGAGCACCGGCTATGCACGGAAAAGATCAGGCGGCTGACCGGCGAGTGGGAAGAATTTGCCCTCAGACTCGAAGCCGTCGAAGAAGAGTTCTGGAAGGAAAGGGAAAAGGTCATTTAAGAGGAGCCTCTCCCCGGAGGACGGGTCGGATTCCGCGGGAGGCAAGGCAAAGACTATTCACCGGAAAGAAGGAATCATGGATATTCACCGCCTGGTGGTCTTCTGCAAGGTCATCGAACTTCAGAGTTTTACAAAAGCCGCCGATGCCGTCTGTCTCACCCAGCCTACCGTGAGCGAACACATTCGCGCACTGGAAGAGTCTCTCGGAGAAAAACTTGTGGATCGGCTCGGGCGCGAAGTGCTCCCCACACCCGCAGGAAAGATATTATACCAGTATGCCCGCGATATCATTCAGCTTCGCGACGAAGCTATCCAGGCACTTGAAAAATTCAAGGGAAATCTTTCGGGCAACCTGGTGATCGGGTCGAGCACCATTCCTGGCACTTACATTCTTCCTCAACTCATCGGGTCGTTCAAGTCGCTGCATCCATCGATACAAATCCGCGTGAGGATATCGAGCAGTGCCGAAGTCGTCGACAGGATCCTCGACGGCGGCGTCGAATTCGGCCTGATCGGAGCCAGGTGGGACGACAGGCGGATTCTGCTCGAGGAGGTCTTTTCCGACGAACTGGTTCTCATTGTCTACCCGGAACATCGATGGGCCAAAGCTCCATCGGTGGAAATCGAACAGATTGCGGATGAACCTTTTGTCTTCAGAGAGAAGGGGTCGGGAACGCGCATCGTCATGACCAGAGCGCTCGAGGCCGCCGGGCTTCCCATGTCCAGGATGAGGGTGATTGCCGAAATGGGGAGCACCGAGGCGGTGAGACAGGCGGTCAAGGCACGCATCGGTGTGGCTATCGTCTCCTCCCAGGCAGTAGCCGAGGACCTGGAACGCAGGACACTGGTCGCTTTGCCTCTGAAGGAAATGCAGATTTCGCGACCCTTTTACCTGGCCCAGCGCAAAAACCGCCAGCCGTCACCCCTCTGCACCGCCTTTCTCAACCACCTGCGGGCTGAAGCCGCCGAGAAGAACGCCAGGAAATGAGAACAGGCATTCCATCCTGCGGTTGTGGCGCCGGCCGTGAGGCTTATGGCTTTCCCATCGATTTTGTCCATGGTTTGATAAAAATCCATCTATATTATTGATTTGCAGCATTCGTTCACTCGGTGTAGCTATCTGAAGAAGGTTTATTTTTCAGAACAGATCTCTATGGAAAGTGAGCGGAAACCATGTTGCAGGAAAGACTGGACTGCCGTGGGTTGGCCTGTCCCAATCCGGTGTTGAAGACGAAGGAAATCATCGACCGCGGAGGCGTTCAACGGCTCCTGGTAGTGGTGGACAACCCGGCCGCAGCCGAAAACGTGAGTCGCTTTTTGGGCAGGTTCGGCTACGACACTACCGTTGACAGTCATGACGGGATTTTCGATGTGACCGGCACCAGGGAAGAATCGACGGAATGCGGGATATTCGTTGAAGAGGCTCGGCAGGCGTCGGAGCACAGAATCCTCATCATGGTGGCGACGGATCGCATGGGACGGGGAGACGATGAACTGGGACGAAGGCTCATCGTCAACTTTATTTCCACCATCCATGAAATGGGGCAGGAACTCTGGCGCCTCGTGCTCGTAAACGCCGGTGTCAAGCTCGCCGTCGAAGGCTCGGAAGTCCTCGATGCACTCAAGAAACTCGAGGAAAGCGGCGTCCAGTTGCTCGTGTGCGGCACATGCCTCAACCACTTCGGCCTCCTCGAAAAGAAGCGGGTGGGGGAAACCACGAACATGCTCGACATCGTCACAGCCATGCAGTTGGCGGACAAGATCATCAACATCACCTAGTTTTCGACGCATGTTGGAGATCCTTCTTTATCCGAAGAATCAGTGCGTAGCTTGCAGGTCACGCAGGAAAAGGAGAGGGAACAGGAGGGAGCAAAGCTCAGAGCTTAACGCTTGACATTCCCTGCACTGGTGATGAAAAACTGCGGCGCACACTTGTGGACCTGTGCCGGTCCGGCACTCCCTTCGCACTTCCGGCACCGCGGCCTGTTGCACCGATGGTGCTGCCCTCCGGTAATGACTGCGTCACAGGTAGCCCAACCCTCTCAGCTGTTCTTCCACTTCCCCTCTTTCTTTGTCAGCATCGCTTGAACCGAAGGGAGCGAACGCGCCTTTTGTCTTTTCGAGGCTTTCTGTCATTCTACCGTCTGATTTCAAAGGATCGAAGGGAATGCGTTGCCGACTCATGATGAGCGCAGGAACTTCGAATATCTCCCGCGGCATCCTGGAAGGTTCAAAGGTGTCGTCCAGGATGATGACGCCCGACCTGTGATGCATTCCCACATGCTGTTTGAAAGGAATGGGCGTTTCGAGCCATGGCTTGCCGTCCGGCACGATCCCAGCCGCCGCCACCCCGTCTGCAAAGACGATCTTGCGTCGATTCCCCGGGCCTTCCAGTTCCGACACGGTTCTGACGAGACCTGCTCCGCCTGGATCGGTCAAGGCTTTGATCTCGTCGATGATCCTGTTGCAGACCAGCGAATCGGCCGTGAGCAGATGAAGAAAAGCGATGTGGGTGGCGTTGGTTTCCACGAAGGCCACGGTCTTCTCATAGTCTATGACGGATCCCAGGTATTGGTTGGTGGCCGCGGCCTTCACGGCGCTGTGCTTCATAGTGGATTTCCACTTGTGCAACGCAGGAAGGTCCATGATTCCCTTGATCGTGGAAACCACCATCCGTTTAGCGTCTTTTCTGAGAACCAGGCAGCGTTTCCGGTGGAGCCAGTTATTGATCTTCACAATGTGTCGGCATCTCTGAAACCCGTGGTCTGACAATAACATAACTGAAAACCCACGGCTGTTTCCTTCGTCGATTATCTCTCCGGCCAGGCGGTCCAGGCGGGAATAGAATGCGGCCACCCTGACGAAATCCTCGATCCTGTGGGCCGGGTCCGACGGATCCATACAGGGCCAGAGATAGTGCTGGATCAAATCGCTTTCCTGGATATGAACCATGAAGACATCCCAAGGTTCTCTCCTCAGGAGATGGATCGCAAGGCGGGCCTTTTGAGACATCATCCCGCTCCACCTGTCCACGATCTCCTCGATTTGCATCTTTTTCTGATCTGCCCCAATTCCGCTCTGCATCACCTCGAAGCCTGGAACGATATCGTGGAGTTCTTCCTTGAATTCCGGCGGGAACGTATATTCCGCATCGCCTGAGGGAACGGGAAACCCGGAAACCAATATCCCGTTGACGGGAAAGGGAGGATAGGTGAGAGGCAGGTTGAGGATACAGACTCTTCTCCCGTGATCCGAGAGGATTCTCCAGATGTGCCTCGACCGCATGCTCGAAGAAAAGAGTATGCTGCTTCTGAACCTGCCGTTTTCCATGAAGAAACTGCGGAACCCGAGCACGTTGTGCTCATGTGCGGGCAGGCCTGTTTGAAAACTTGTCCAGGCCGTTGGAGTGATCGGGGGTTCCGTGGACAGCAGTGTGCCGGAGAAGCCTTTTTGAACTGCATGCTGGAGGCGGGGCATACAGCCGGACTGAATCATCGGATTGAGCACGTCCCAGGATGCACCGTCTATCCCGATCACCAGAACCTTTCGCATCATAACCGCCCCTTGAGCACGTTTGAAGCAAGTCCGGCGGAATCTCGAGCCTTTGACGCCATTCCGGAGAAAATCCTCCGGACGATCGTACCGCAGAGGCTTCGGTTTCCGGGCCGGACATCCGCTTGCTGTTCGATCGGTTCAAAATTCGGATCATGCTTGAGGAATCCGTGTTATTCGGCATGGTCGCAGAAGAACTTGATGTATGAGGCGAGCCGGACCTGGAGGTTATCGTAGGCGGGCATTTCAATTGTGATCCGGGAGGATCATGCAGAAAGTTTATGCTGCAAGGGCAGCGATGGAATCAGATAACCTTGTGATTCTTCAGGCAAACGGAAAAAGCGTGGAAGACAAGATGGTAGAGCAATGCAACGCCGGGTGGAGAGATCTTTACGGCAGGATCTGCACTTGGACTGGATTCACGCCTTTGCGGGGATGAACCTGAAAAGATTTCCGAATCATTGGAAAACATGCTAAAAAATGCCTGCCCGATGGAGTGCGGAAAGTTTGTGCGGCTTCGGTCGGCCTGTCGGGGGATATGCGGTACTGCCCGGGCCGGGCGGGACGGTCGGCTCCGAGTCATGGTGTTGTATACTGCGAGACACTTTTCATGCCGGCGGATTTCCTCGCCAGAGAGTGCCGCTGATGCGGCAGCGTTCCTGCGATTTCGAAAATCCCGGTGGCCGAATAGCCGGGACTTTGCTTCAGCGAGGTGGATGAATTGACCGCAACAGCAGCTCTCAAAGCGGTGATATTCGACTGTGACGGCATTCTGGTAAATACCGAACCCCTTCATTATCGAGCCTTTCAGGAAGTGCTGGTTCCACTGGGCCTGGGTCATGATTTTAACGAGTACATGGCCCGGTACATCGGGTTTGACGACCGTGACGCCTTCATCGAGGCGTTCGGAAGTGCGGGGCTCCCGATGGACGAGGTGCTCCTGGGGAAGCTCGTCAAGGCGAAGGAGCAGGCGCTGCGAGAAATCGTGGCACAGGGTCTGGATACCTTCCCCGGAGTGGTGGAACTTGTCAGGGACCTGGCTTCTCATCGTGTGCCTCTGGCGGTTGCCTCCGGAGCCCTGCGCGTCGAGGTCCGGCATTTTATCGAGTCTTTGGGGCTGAAGGAACTCTTTTCGGTTATCGTAGCGGCTGACGACGTGGCAAAAAGCAAGCCGGACCCGGAAACCTACCTGGTTGCCCTCGATGAGCTCGGGAAAGAGCTGGATGATTCTTCTGTCGATCCGGGAAGAGTGATCGCGATCGAGGATACGCCGGCGGGGATCCGTTCGGCGAAGGCGGCAGGCCTGTACGTGATCGCCGTAACGAATTCCTTCCCCCGGGAACGACTCGTCGATGCGGATTGCGTGGTCGACAGCCTGGAACGGCTCGATTACGGCAGGCTCGTGAGCATGGTCGAGCATGAAAGGTAAGGACGGGAGACTTGGTTCGAAACTGCAAATCGGGTATGAGAATTGGCTGCTGACATTCGACTCTTCCATGCCGTTGTGCTTTTCGTCATGATTTCCGTTGCTCCAGCCGGAGTCCATGCCGGGGAGTCGGCGCGAGAACTCCCTGCACAGCCTCTGGGCATGGCTGAAGCCGTGGATTTTGCCCTTTCCCACAATCGCGTGCTTCTTGCCGCCGAGCAGGAAGTGAAAGCCGTCGGGCAGAAGGTCAGGCAGTCTCGATCCGACTTCTATCCGAAGCTGGATGCCGCCTACAGCTACACGAGTCTCAAAGACCAGCCCTACATGGAAGTCGAGTCCTTCCGGGTTCCCACAAGCTATACGACCTTGAACCGCTGGGAGGTCGAAGTTTCCCAGCCGCTGTTCACAGGTTTTGGCCTGACCGCCCGCCTGAACATGTCCAGGATGGACCAGGAAATCGCTCAAAACCGGCTCAAAGAAGTCAGGCTGAACGTGATCCAGGGAGTCAAACGGGCATTTCTGCGCACTCTACTCGCTGAGAAGCTTCTGATGGTGGAACGGGACAGCGTGAGCAGCCTCGAGGTCCACAGGAGAAACGCGGAAACCTACCATCAGCAGGGCCTGGTCGCCCGCAACGATGTACTCAAAGCCGAAGTCGCGCTGTCCCAGGCCAGGCAGAGGGAAAGGGAGACAGCCAGGCGGCTCGTGCTCCTGAAATCCGAACTCAACAGGCTGCTCGACATCGATCTCCAGTTCGCGCTGAGACTCAAGGAAGAAGAGATCCATATCCGGCCCGATCCTCCGCTGGACGATCTGTTTCTGCTGGCGGAAGACAGGCGGCCGGAGTACCTGTCGGTTGCGGCATCCATCCGCCAGGCGGAGGAGGGGGTACGAGCCGCCCGGAGCCGTTATTATCCTCATCTTTCCGCCTTCGCCCTCTATTACCGCGAAGGGGAGGACTTCCTGTCGGAGAGGAATGAATTCACCAATAACGAGAATGCAGCGGTGGGGGTTCGCGTCAGTCTGAACGTTTTTGAAGGGGGTAAGACGGATGCGGCGATAAAGGAATGGCAGTACCGCAGAAAGGGCCTCGAGGAGCAGCAGCGAGATGTCAGGCAGCGGATCCGGCTGGAAGTGGAAGATGCCTTCGAGCAGCTCAAGGTGGCTCGAGTGAATATCGATACGGCCCGGACCGCCCTGAAACAGGCCGAAGAAAACGAACGGATGACGACCGTTCAATACAAGGAACAGATGGTCATTTTCCTGGAGGTCTTGAACGCTCAGGTATTCGTTTCCCAGACTCGAGTCGATTTCTTCCAGGCTCTATACGGATATCAAATTGCCCGGGCTGACCTCGAGAGAGCTGTCGGGGGACCGTACGAGGGCGGCGCGAGCAGGTGACTTCCGCCGTACCATGCGACAGTGGCGGGGGTGTTGGGTTTTTTCAGTCAATCGTCGGGTGGAGCGCACACCTTGGGACCTTCACGGGGCTGATCGAAGATGGGGGAGATGGAAGGCCCGAATACGGGGCATCGAAGCAATACTGCTGCAGCAAGAAGGTTGAAACCGATCCTGCTGATCTGTGTTGTCTCGCTGGCATTGGGTTTCGGCTACTGGTGGATCTTCAAGAGGCATTGGGTCGCCACGGACAACGCCTATGTGAGAGTCGATTCAGCCAGGATAAGCGCGAGGATTCCTGGAACGGTCATCCGTGTGCACATCGATAACGATCATCCGGTCCGGGAAGGCCAACTGCTCTACGAGCTGGATCCCGCCGATTACCGCGTTGCGGTGGACAAGGCCCGTGCGGCCCTGCAGCAGGACGAGGCGGATGTTCAGGCCGCCGGAATATCGATATCCATGGTGGATGAACAGACTGCGGCCCTGGTGCAGGCAGCCGAAGCCGCCCTCAAGGCTGCGCGCGACAGTGAACGGGAAGCGCGTCACAGGCTTGCGGAATTGAAGAACATGCGCCAGGCTGTTGCAGCGGAACTGGGGCAGGTGGAACGGGATTTCGGCCGGTTCGATCATCTTTACCAGCAGGGAGCGGGGACCGCACGGCAGCAGGAACAGTCCAAGACGGCTCTGAAGAAAGCGAGGGCGCAGCTGGCCGCAACGGACGCTCAAACGGCCGCCGTGGAATCGGCCCTGGCTGCTGCTTCCCAGCAGGTGGACCGGGCGGTTGCCCAACTGCAGGCGGTGCAAAGCGACAGGTACAACGTGGAAATCCAGCGCTACAGGCTGGAATCGCTCAAGGCACGGCGGGATAAGTCCAGAGCGGAACTCGATGCAGCACTTCTGAACCTTTCGTATTGCAGGGTCGAGGCGCCTATCGAGGGTTATATCGCTCAGAAAAGCATCCAGGTGGGGGATCGTATCCAGCCCGGGCAGGTTCTTATGGCCGTGGTCCCTCTGCAGGACGCCTATATCGAGGCCAATTTCAAGGAGACGCAGTTGACCGGCGTTCGCATCGGGCAGCCGGCCAGGGTCCGGGCGGACGTCTACCCCGGGTTTACCTACAAGGGAAGAGTGGCAGGGATTCGAGCGGGCACGGGAGCGGCATTTTCCCTTATCCCCGCTGAAAACGCGACGGGCAACTGGATCAAGGTGGTTCAGCGGGTGCCCGTAAAGATCGAATTCGTTACGCCACCACCGTCCGACTATCCGCTGAGGCTCGGTTTATCCCTCGAGGTGACCGTGGACACTTCCGACAGGAGCGGTGCCGTACTCGTGCCCGCCGACTCCATGAACTCCCCTCCAGGTACCCCCTCGAAACCATGAACGGTCCATCGGAGCCCCCTCTGGTCAATAAGTGGCTGGTCGCTCTTACGGTGATGCTCCCCACGTTCATCGAAGTCATGGATACCAGCGTCGTCAACGTCTCTCTTCCGCACATCCAGGGAAGTCTGAATGCCGGCCTGGATGAGGTCACCTGGGTTCTGACTTCCTACCTGGTCTCCAACGCCGTGATCATTCCCATCACGGGCTGGCTCGCAGGTGTCTTCGGAAGAAAACGCTACCTCATGTTTTCGCTTGTCGTCTTTACCCTCAGCTCTCTGCTGTGCGGTGCGGCACCGTCCCTCGAGGTCCTCATTATCGCCCGCATCCTGCAGGGGCTCGGAGGCGGCGGCCTGCAGCCCCTTTCCCAGGCCATTCTTCTCGAATCCTTCCCGCCCAGGGAGCACGGAATCGCCATGGCTGCCTTCGGCATGGGGGTGGTAATGGCGCCCATCCTCGGGCCTGTTCTCGGTGGCTGGATAACGGACAACTGGAGCTGGCGCTGGGTGTTCTACATCAACCTGCCGGCGGGTATCCTGGCGGTCTCCATGGCCGCCCTGTTCATTCATGACCCCGGCTACATCCGCCGCCGACAGCTGAAGATCGACAAGTGGGGGCTCCTTCTTCTCACCGTAGGCCTCGGCTGCCTCCAGATCGTCCTCGACAAGGGGGAAAGAGAAGACTGGTTCAACTCCAATCTTATCGTGACGCTCTCCGTGCTTTCCGTTGTGGCCCTGGTGGGGTTTGTCATTGTCGAGCTGAAAACCGAGAACCCGGTGGTGAACCTGCGTGTCTTTAAGGACAGGAGTTTCGCGACGGGCAATGTCATCATGTTTGCGGGGTTTTTCTGCCTCTTCGGAAGCATTGTGCTGCTGCCCCTGTACCTGCAGCAGCTTATGGGATACACGGCGTTCTGGGCCGGGCTGGTCCTGGGGCCGGGAGGCATCGCGAGCTTTTTGATCATGCCCGTTGCGGGAGTGCTCATGAAGAAAGGAATCAATCCGCGCAACCTCCTTGCCGCCGGCTTGACCATTACGGCCTGTTCCCTCTGGCTGATGTCCGGATTCAATCTTGAAGCCGGTTTTCCTGCCGTTTCCTGGCCGCGTTTCGTCCAGGGCATGGGCCTTGGCCTCTTTTTCGTGCCCCTGTCCGCGGCAACCTATGCGAATATCCCCAGGGAGGAAACGGGAAATGCCTCGGGAGTCTTCAACCTGCTCCGCAACCTGGGGGGAAGCTTTGGGGTCGCTTTCAGCACCACGGTGCTCGCTCAGAGAAGCCAGATGCACCAGACCTATCTTTCAGAAAATATCACCCCCTATAATCCCGCTTTCCAGGAATTCTACAACCGGATCTGCCAGTGGCTCCAGGCACACCAGCCTCAAGCCGCATGCCCGGAAGGGGGCCTCGCGTTTGTCTACCGGGAAGTCATGAGGCAGGCAAGTATGCTGGCCTTTAACGATACCTTCTTCCTGCTGGCCGTCGTCACCTTCGCCCTGGTGTTCCTCACTCCCGTGTTCCGCAGGCCGAAAAAGACGGGCATGCAGGCCGAGGGGATGCATTGAGGCCTTGATGTTCGCGAGCCGGAAAGATAAGAAGGGATAAGGAGGTTTTGGACGGTGTTCAGAGTACCCGCGGAGGAAATTGCAGGTCGTCTTGTCGCCTTTCAGTCGCTGTTGAAAGAAAATGGAATCGATGCGGCAGTCATCCGGCAGAATGCCGACCTGTACTATTACACCGGTACCGTTCAGGATGCCCACCTCGTCGTTCCCGCCGCCGGTGAACCTCTTCTCATGGTGCGCCGGGATTTGACTCGTGCCGAGGAGCAGTCTCCCATACGACCCGTTGTACCTCTGCGCAGCCTTTCCGAACTCGCCTCCGCGGTCACTTCGGCCTGCGGGAACGAACACCCGCGGCGGGTCGGCATGGAACTGGACGTCCTGCCCGCCGCCCTGTTCTTTGTCTACGACGAAAACATCTTTCCCAGGCAGCAGATCGTCGATGTGAGCACCCTCATACGGCGGATGCGGACTGTCAAGTCGCCCTGGGAGATCGAAATGATGCGCGCCGCAGGCGCCATGTCGAAGCGGATCGCCGATGCCGTCCCGGAACTGCTTCGGGAGGGGATCGCTGAATTCGAACTGGCGGCCGAACTGGAAGCCCTGGCCAGAAAGGCCGGCCACGCGGGGATGCTGCGCTGCAGGACATTCAATATGGAAATGAGCTTCGGGCATATCCTTTCCGGCCCCAATGCTGCCGTCCCTTCCTACAACGACGGCCCCACGGGAGGCCCGGGAGTAAGCCCTGTGTTCGGTCAGGGGGGCGGATACCGTAAAATCCGTGCCGGAGAACTGGTGAGTGTCGATACGGTGGCGTCCTGTCACGGGTACTTCAACGATCAGACGCGCAATTTCTCCATCGGGTCGCCGCCGGATCGGCTGCTGGATGCCTACGCGTTTGTCAGGGAGGTCTCCGAGCGGTTCAGGGATGTGGCAAGACCGGGCGTCGTGACGGGTAAACTCTTCGAACAGGTTTGGCGGTGGGCGGAAGATGCCGGGTGGGGGGAGTGGTTCATGGGGTATGGGGAACCACGGATCTCCTTTGTCGGGCACGGCATCGGGCTCGAGATGGACGAATATCCGTTCATCGCCCAGGGGCACCGGCTGCCCCTCGAGGTCGGGATGACTTTCGCCTTCGAACCGAAAATCCTCATTCCCGGCCTCGGAATTGCCGGCCTGGAAAACACCTGCGTTGTGACGGAGGAAGGGATCGAATCGCTCAACCCGGCCACCGAAGACCTGGTGATCGTCTGAGGCGGAAGCCGGCCGGGCGGAGCGGCGGAATCGAATTCCGCTACTGGTTCGTGCTCGGCGGATCGAACCCGAAGCCGATAAAGCCGACACTTACCCGCAGGCCGTAAGTCATCGCTTTCAGACCGTGTGTCTCGACGTAGATAACGTCCCGATCCTTCAATTCGATGTTCCGGCCGGAAGAATCTCCCGAATCTCTCATATTCAGCTGCATGACTTCTCTTGTGCCGTTGGAACTGAGGCGGACCAGCTTGACGTTGTTGTCGTCTGCGATCTTGGAAAGACCACCCGCCGAGGCAATGGCCTCCTGGACACTCATGGTCTGGGTGATCGCATAGCTGCCGGGCCGCTTGACAGCTCCATCCACGTATACCGTCCCGGCCTCGGGAACATAAATCACGTCCCCGCCCTGGATCTCGATGTTCAGTTCCGTCTTGCCGTTCTTGATGATCTCGTCCAGGTCCACGAAAAGGGTCTTGGGATGGGACGGATCGTCGCCCTTCCTTCGCACCTGGACGGTGCGACCTGCCTTGTCCGTCAGGCCTTCGGCCAGCGCAAGCACATCCAGGAGTCGCTGGCGGGCGAAGTAGTCATAAGTGCCGGGTTTTTTCAGGGAGCCCATGAGTGTAATCTTGCCGGAAACGTGCTCCTTCACAAAGATGCTCACGTGAGGATCCTGCAGGTACTTTGCGCGGTAGAGATCCTCGATCTTTCGTTCGGCTTCGTAGCTGGTGAGTCCCTGCACGGGGACGGGGCCGAGCAGAGGCAGGGTGACCGAGCCTCGAGCGCCGACTCGGCCTTCCGACTTCAGATTGTCATCTTCGAACACGGTGACCTGGATGAGGTCACCTTCTCCGAGAATGTAATCGGTGGGAGGTGGAGAATTCACCATCGTCGCCAGCAGCATTTCGTTGATCTGTCGAATGTCCTGCCTCGAATCATTCTCCTGTTCCCGAACCATTACGTCCTCGAATTTCGCCGTGGGCTGAGGCCCCCTCACGCACCCGGCAAAGGAAAGGGCCAGTACACAGGGAAAAAGAGCGACGAACAATCTGGCGGCAAACCGGCTGGAAACACGGATGGATTTCATGGCTGAATACTCCCCTGCGAATGAAAACGGCGGTACCCCGACTTCGCAGGGATACCGCCCTATTCTTGCGCTCTTATGAAGAAACCGGTCGAGCTGATTACTTGGGGCTGATCGGCTTTTCGTCGCCGCCACTGGTCAACGCAAACCCCAGGCCGATCCCTATTCCGGCAAGGGCCGTTCCGCCAAGCACAAGGGCGGGAGTCGAAATGCCACCGATGCCGCCACCGCCGGCGCCCGCTCCGCTCGTGGATCCGGACGGAGGAATGTAGCCGGCCGGTTTATCCTTGTCTTTCTTCTCCTGCTGCGGCGGGGTCATCTGAGCCTGCGCAAGCAGGATCGAATGGCCCGGCTGAATCACCTGGACACCGTTGGCGCCGGAAACCTGCAGAGCACCTTCCTCGACGGCCACTTCCGTCACCTTGTCCCTTACGGAAATGTATCCTCGCACCGCACCGGAACCGCCGGCCGGAATCACGGCCTGCTCGATCCTCAATACGTCATGAGGCGTATGAAAGGCAATGGGCTTGGCTTCGGGACGAATGGCGAAATCGACCCGCCCGTTCTTTACGGTGAGATCCCATTGCTGCTCACCGTCACTTGCGGCGAAGACCGCCTGGTCCTGGGCCACGAGCTGCAGGTGCTGAGTCTGAATAAGGCAGTTGCCCGAGCATGCCATAAGGATTCCCTGGGGAAGCGGCATTTCGGATTTGAAATGGTTGAGTTCCCGCCCGTCGGCTTCCCCCAGAACGCTGACCTTCCCGGTGGGAATGATTCGAGCGGACGACGCCGCTCCCGCAAAGACGGGCTGCATGATGAGCAAAAACACCATCACCAGGGAAAGTACCTTTGCGATTCCTCTGAGCACCATTTCCTCCTCCTATTTCGAATGGTCGGAAAAAGATCCAAAAGGTTTTCCGAAATAGCCTGGCATCACCCGGGCCATATAACCCTCCATATGACAACCTTATAGGCATAGACAGCAGGGGGTGTCAAGGGAAAAAAGATGCAAATCACAAAACAGACAGATTCTTTTGGAGCCTGGAATTATCGGCTTGAATCTCGATCGGTTTGCTGAGATAATGCACGAAATTGGCAACATCGTATGCAGTTCCCGAACGTGCATCGTGGCAGTGTAAAAGTATGTTCCAATTTTGCCTCCGGCCTTGTGGGCCTGTCAAGGCAAATCGTGGGTCGAAATGGAATTCCCGAGCTGTCGGAGTGGTGTTCAATCTGTTTTCCTCTGCCTCCGGACGGATTCCCATCCCGAAAGATCCGGCTGGTCAACTTTCAGATTACTCAATGAGCAGCAACTGCATGGCTGTACTTTCCCATTTACCCGTCGCGGCTGTTCGCCGCAAATTCGGCCCGACCCGGGCTTTCCAGGTAGTTTCCAAGGGATTCAGCCGTCCGGCGTCCTGCTTTTGCGCCTCTGCGCGCGGACACCGAAACGGGCGGTTTCATACCGGCGCGCTCGGAACGGGCGCCGGAAGGAAGCGGTTTTTCAGGTTTGAGATCACCAGGAGCAGATCATGAAGCCCCAGAATGGAAAACCTTCCGACAGGCAGTATCCGGCCACCGTCAGTCCTCCGGGAGCCAACCTGCCTGCCACGGAAGTGCGTGAAGCCGTCCCGGATTTCGACGAATCGGCCGATCTTCGCACGTATCTCGAGATCGTGATGCGTCACAAGTGGCTGGTTCTGACCTTTCTCGTGGGAGTCTTTGTCACCACGCTCATCGTGAGCCTCAGCATGCAGCCGGTTTTCAAGGCCAACGGAAAGATCGAGGTGAGTCTGCGTTCCCCGAAGGTCACCAAGTTCGAAGATGTCATGGCCACGCAGCTCCAGACCCGAGAATTCATGCAGACGCAGGTGAAGCTGCTCCAGAGTGAATCTCTCACCCGGCGCGTCATCGAGAAGCTTCAGCTGGACAAGAACCCTGTTTTCAACCCGGCCGTGGACCAGGAGGATTCTTCCGGCGGTTTCATGCAGGCTCTGAAAGCCGCCGTGAAATCATGGATTCCCCTGGGAAGCCGGGAGGAGGAAGCAGATCCGGCTCTTGCCCGCCTGCAGCTCGAAAAGAGCATGGAAGTGAAATTCACCAAGAGCCTCGAAGTCCAGCCCGAACGCGATACGGCTCTCATCTCCCTCGCCTTCAGTTCCACCGACGCGGCGCTTGCCCGTGACATCGTCAATGCACTCCTGCAGGAATTCATCTCCTGGGAAATGGACAAGAGGATCGACGCGGCCGGCGCGGCCAAGCAGCAGCTGGAAAAGCAGCTCGAAGTGGCCCGCATACAGCTCGAATCCGCTGAAAGCAGCCTGAACAAGTTTGCCCAGAAGGCCGGCATCGTCTCGCTCGAATCGAACCTCAACCTGGTCTACAGGCAGCTCGAGGAGATCAACAAGGCCTACGCCGCAGCCGAAGCCGACCGCATCGCCAAGGAATCCCTGGCGTCCGAGGCGGCCAAAGGCAACATTTCCTCGCTGCCCCTGACGGTGGAAAACGCGCTCATCCAGCAGCTGCGCCAGGAGCATGCCAAGCTCACCGCCGAATACCAGGATCAACTCAGCACCTTCAAAGACGACTATCCGAAGATGAAGAACCTCAGGGCCAGGATCCAGGACGTCGAAAAGAGGATCCGCATCGAGGAGATGCGCATCCTGGATTCCATCAAGAGCGACTATTTCGCGGCCCTGAAGAAGGAACAGACCCTCAAGGAAGAAGCCGAAACCAAGAAGATCCGGGCCCTCGAACTCAACGACCGCGCCATCCAGTACAAGGTGCTGCAGCGCGAGGTGGAGACGAGCAAGCTGATCCATTCGAGCCTGCTCGAGCGGTCCAAGGAAATCGATGCCAACGTCGGTACGGAGCTCGGCAAGATCCAGGTGGTGGACTATGCCGCCCTGCCGCTTACTCCCTACAAGCCCAACGTGCGGCTCAACCTGCTGCTGGCCATCGTGGTGGGGCTCATGGGAGGAGTCGGCCTCGCCTTCTTCATGGAATACCTGGACAACACCGTCAAGCGCATCGATGAAATATCCGACCGCTTCCGCATCCCCGTGCTCGGCGTGCTTCCCATGGCCGATGCCGAAGAACTGGCCGATCTCGATTACATTGTCCGCACAAAGCCGAAATCGAGCTTCGCCGAATCCATACGAACGGCCAAGGTGTCCATACAGCTTTCGAGTTCCACGGACGAGCCGCCCAAGTCGTTCCTGATCACCAGCACCACGATGGGGGAGGGGAAGAGCACCATTTCGGCCAACCTGGCCCAGGCGTTTGCGACGGCGGAGGAGAGGGTGATCATTGTCGATACGGACATGAGGCGTCCTCGGCTGCACAAGATCTTCAACGGGAACGGAGTCCCTTCGGTGAGGCGCAGGGGACTCAGCCAGTACCTGACGGGGCTGTGCAAGATCGAGGAGATCATCCAGCGAACGGAGGTCCCGAACCTGTGCTTCGTTTCGGCCGGCCCCATCCCGCCCAACCCGGCGGAACTGCTCGCGTCGTCCCGGATGAAGCAGTTCCTTGAAAAGATCTCCAGGCACTTCGATCGGGTGATCCTGGATTCTCCTCCCGCCGCCGGCTTTGCCGACGTGCTGGTGCTCAGCAACTGCGTGGACGGAGTCATCCTCGTGAGCACCCTCGGGCAGACGCACCGCGATGCGCTGCGGATCTTCCGCAGGAGCATCTTCAACGTCCGGGGCCACCTGCTGGGAGCCATCGTGAACAAGCTCGACATCAGCCACCGGTACGGCGGGTACTACTACAAGTACTACAACTACTATCACTACTATTACCACCCGAACCGGGGAGACGATGCGGAGAAGCTCCCCGAGGGCCGTCCGCTGCAGGAAGAAGCCCCCCGGGTTTAAGGAGATATCATGCTCGACCGGTTCTCGAGGGTGCTCTTCACTGCGGTCCTGTTGTTCATGGCGGTGTACCTTGCCTGGTACGGCTACTGCCGCAAACAGGTTGCGGCGGGCAACCTCGAATTCCAGGCGGAAAGTTCCTTCGCGGAATTCTTTCCGCAGCCGCTGCAGCTGCGCGGAAACCTGGCCTACTACGGAGAAATGGACCCGGTCATGGCGGCCGAATACTTCCGTGAAGCCATCGCCGTGCAGCCGATCACCATCGACGCCTGGCTTTCACTCGCCCAGATGGAACTCGCCATGGGGCGTATGGACGAAGCGCGCAGGCTTCTGGGCATCGTTTCCCCTCTCATTCCCCACGTGAGCACCTGGAAGTGGAAGCAGTTCGCCCTGGCCGGAGAAACTCGGGACGAGGAACTTTTTATCCACTGCTACAACTTCATCCTGTCCCGGCTTCCCGCCCGGGTGGGAGAGGCTTCCTTCCTGGCCGCGACCTACTGGGGCGGCTGGGATCGAGTGCTTCCCCACGTGGCCCCGGAAAACCACACGGTCTTCCTCGAACAGCTCATGAGGTACGGGCAGCTGGACGTGGCTCTCGACCTGTGGAGGATCATCCAGGAAAGGGAGGCGCAGTCGAGGCTGTACGTGGAACAGGGAGCCGCGGGTTCCGTCGCGCAGGCGTCATCGGCGGGAACGAACCGTCCCGCCAATCCGTCGTCTTCCGGCAATGGATCTTCGGCTGAAGAACCGCCGCCGGGGATTCCCGACGAGCAGTTGAAGCTCAGGTTCTGCAGCGCGCTTCTTGCCGACGGCCGGATTTCCGAGGCCAAGCGGGTCTGGAAGGGCATTGTGGACGAGGAAAACCCGGTCCACGACGGCGGATTCGAATCGGAACCTCTCAACATGGCCTTCGGCTGGAGGTTTGCCAGGAGTACGGAGGTATCGATTTCGCGGTCGAAGGAAATGCCCGTGGCGGGTGATTACGCTCTCAAGCTTCGATTCAACGGCACGAAGAACGTGGTGTTCGGCCACGTGTCCCAGGTGGTGCCCGTGGAACCCGGGCAGTCGTACATATTGAGCTTCTTCCAGAGAAGCCGGGAGATCACGACGGACCAGGGGGTGTTCATCCGGGTGAGCGGCTTCCAGTGCGAAGGCCTGCAGGCGGAAACTCAGCCCGTAACGGGCACGATCCCCTGGACCCAGGAAGACCTGCTGGTGGAAGTGCCCGAAGGGTGTGAAGCCATGCTGCTGCAGGTGCGAAGGAAAGAGAGCCTCAAACTCAACAACAAGATAGCCGGAGATTTCTGGCTCGACTTCTTCCGGCTGAACCCCGTGGCCAAGTCGCCCACCGGGGACGGGTACATCGGAGGCCGCTGAGGCGGCGCGGCGGGAGCTGTGCACATCCCCCCCGGCGCCCCTTTACAAAAGGGGGGAGGCGGGAGATGCCTTTGCAGTGGGGGAGGCGCTTTTTTTTAAAGTGGGGGAAGTGCCTTTGAAGCGGGGGAGGTGCCTTTAAAGCGGGGGAAGTGCCTTTGAAGCCGAGCAAAGATGGAATACACCCGCAGCAACGTTATCCCGGCAGCAGCGGCCTTCTGGCAGGAATATGGTTCTGACAGCAGCGGCATTCTGGCAGGAATATTATTCTGGCAGCAGCGGCATTCCGGTAGCTGCGTTATTCTGGCAGCAACGTCATTGCCACAACAACGTCATTGGACCATGGTCAGTCACACAACACGGTCGGTCGCACAACACGGTCAGTTTCACAACGCGGTCAGTCGCACAACACGGTCAGTTTCACAACGCGGTCAGTCGCACAACTCGGTCGGTCGCACAACTCGGTCATTGCGTCCACATCGTACTCGCCTCCACACCGTCATTCCCGCGAAGGAGACTGTGTCGTAATTGTAGGGCCTGGGAGTGGATTTTTGTGGTTTAATAGGAATAAAAAATAGGCAAATCGGAAGGTTATGTGGTATAGTGTAGCCCTGAGAGCAGGAGGAAAAGGGCTATGGCTTATCGATATGGAATAGATCGCAATCAGCTGATGATGTTGCC
>Ga0334890_1000935_pt1 | contig 44855 bp, 33 predicted proteins | sample GraSluR1_MG_3_FD_207220 | JGI IMG/M metagenome (GOLD analysis project Ga0334890, IMG submission 207220) | Sludge microbial communities from methane-producing bioreactor in Wageningen University, Netherlands - Granular Sludge_31_08-R1 | ecosystem: Engineered > Bioreactor > Anaerobic >... | reverse complement strand
GATCGAGCCGTTGCCGCTGAGACGCTTGTACGCCATGCGGAAGGCGTCGGCGTTGTCCCAGATGTCGCCGCCGGTGCTGCCCATGAGGATCGACCCGTCGGCCCGTTGACGAAGGACCGGCGGATTGCCCCGGACGTGCAGCACAAGCGTATCGGCCCCGTTGCGCGTCCAGTCTTGCGGCGTACCCCAGGTCCGTGTTGCTTCGGAGTACCAGGGCGAGTCGGCGTTGTTGTACTCCAGCGGCATGGATTGCCTGCCGCTGTAGACGATCGTCCGCTCGGCAAACGGGGTCTCGAGGTGGCCGACGGTCGAGCCGGTTTCGTTGACCCAGCCGTCGAGCCAGGTGTCGAAGATGGCCTCGCCGGCGTCAATGTCGTCGGTGTAGCTCTCAAAGTCGTCGATGACGGCGTATTCCTGCGTCGTGAAGCTCCAGAGGTCGCCAGTCCAGACGTCATCGCCGATTGCGTCGACCCTCCAATGGTAGGTACTGCCGAAATGGAGTGCGTCGGGAGTAAACGTGGTTTGGGCGGTGCTGCCAACCAGCGGCAGTTCATCCGGATGGTCGCCAAGATACACCTCATTCAGGGTTGCGTCGCGTCCCGCTCGCCAGTTCAGCAGTGTATCCGGATCGACGTCGGCGGCGCCGTCGGCGGGCTGCGGGTCGCGCGCCCGAACGGGAATGTGGGTGAAGCGAACTTCACTGAGGCCGAACTGGGGAGTCCCGCCCCAATTGCTGTTGACGGTCAGGCGAACGTATTTGGCGGCGATACCCTCAAAATCCACCGTCGTATTGGCCCTGTAGCCGGCTCGAGCGGTGGCACGCGCAAATTCAACGTCACCCAAGACCACCCAGTCGATTCCGTCCTCAGAGTACTCGATGGTCACGTCCTTGAGGCCAAGGCCGAGGACCATTTCGAACTGGACGTTGTAGTTCCAGACGAGCATCTCGTGAAGCTTGCAGACGCGGTCGAACTCGTAGTGGATGTAAAGGGCCTCATCGTCAGGCGCCTTGGCCAGCCACATATCCTTGCTGTCCGTCGAGGCCTCATCGTTCTCGTTGATCCCGGAGCCGTCAACCGTCCGTTCCGGGCCGGAAGCCTCCTCGGAAGTCCCATTGCTCGTTGCTATGATGTTCTCGATTGCGTAGGCAAACGGCTCGGTTGTGAAATGCCAGATGGTCCCCTTGAAGATTGTGTTGTCGGGGGCCCCGTTGACCTCGTCGATTCGCCAGTAGTAGGTCGTTGCGAAATCGAGCGGATCGGGCGGGTCGTATGTCGTTGCAGCCTGGCCCTCGCTGAGAAGCACACCCATCGGATTGGTTCGGCCGGCCTCGTTGACATCGTCAAAGGTCGCTCCTATGTAGACGTCGTGTGCGACGGCAAAGGCCCCGGCCGTCCAGCTCAACGTCGCGTCGCGCGGCACATCGGCAGCTTCGTTCGCAGGAATGGGGTTCGTCGCCAGTTCGGGGCCGCCGCCGAGCATGGCCTCGATCAGCTCTTTCTGCGTCAAGCCGCGGCTGTACAGCCGGACGTCGTCGATCCCCCCGATCCAATCGCACCCCCAACCGTCTGAACCGATCAGGACGGGAGTGTTGCTGGCGGTGATAGCGCCCATCGCCGTCGAATCGGTCTCCTCTCCATTGAGATAGCACCTCAGCGTAGCACCATCATGCGTACAGGCGATATGGGCCCATTCGTCACGAACGAGGTTCTGGCCGACGTAAACCCACGCCCTGGGCGACGTGTTGAACGTGAACGCCATGTACGGTTGGGGGCTGCCCCAGCCGTACCGAATCTGGTAACTCCAACTGGGACTCATCCCGCTGTCGGCCTTGGCCATGGGCGCCGTCTCGGTGCCCTGGCCTTCCGGGTCCTCGGCACCGGGTCGGATCCACAGGGCGATGGAGATCGGTCCCGTGATGTTCATGCTGGCGTCGTTGCCGCAGTTGATGTAGTCGCCGCCGCCACCGGGTGCACCCAGACCGTGGAATTCCAGGGCCTTGCCACTGACCCCGGGGATCCACGTGGGATTGCCCACAATGGTCCCGTGATTGCCGTAGCCGGACGAATCGGTCACCGTGGTACCACTGCCCTCATCCAGCTTCCAGTGACCGACCAATTCTCCCATCGCCGCTCCGGCCACACCCAGCACGCAGACAACGGCACACCAGTACACAGCCCTCGTACCCATAACTTTCCTCCTTTCCAGAACCTTCGCACACCTGCTATCGCACAACACACGAAAACATCGACCCGCCGGACGCAACTCTGCCCTTGCGGACCGGGAGCCATCGGGCTCAGATTTCGATGGGACAGATCAAGCGGGGTCTGCTGACTGGCAAAACGGTACGCTCGATGCACATGACGGCCTCACTCCTGCCAGAACAATCCAACCGGCGGCGGCACAGCACAGCGAAATCCAGATGACGATGATGCGTCAAGAACGCCTTTGGTGTGTCAACGTCCTCTCTGCGACAGGGTCGCCAGCGGCTCGCGCCGATCAACACACTTCCAAGCACTTCTACTTGTACCATATCCGGCGGCGAGACGCAACGCTATTTCTTGGTGGGCGTTGTCCGTATCGCCGCCGAGCCGTCGCCCCGGCGAAAACCCCAGAAACCGGCCCTCTCGGCAGATCGATCTGTCGAGCCATACCCCGGTCATCGGCCCCGGACCGTGGTTCCGCTGCCCGCGTCGGCAGACCGCACGCGCAAATCACCCACACAGCCTCGCCCGACGACCTGATGCCCGTTCCTCGCCAAGTACCGCTGACGAGGCGGTCCTCCTGTCAACGTACAGCAGCGGCGCTCAGTCTTCTTGCTCCTGACCGACCTGAATGTGAAGGATGTCCTGCACGGGTGCATTGACTCCATCGTCGGCCTCCACGACGATCAGGGCTTCACCGGGCTGCAGCGGCGTCACGTCAAGGTGCGTGTCCGCGACGGCTGCGTGAACCACGCGCGGATTGTCCGTCCAGGTCGACCATGCGGAGAAGGCCAATGGATCGCCCTCGAAGTCAGTGAAGAACGCCTCCAGATCGACCAGGAAGTACGGTGCGACTTCCAACAGCTCGATCGAGCCCAGCAACTGCACGAGCTGCGGGGGAAGATTGGTCCCCGGCAGCGGCACGCCATCCACTGTGAAGTTGTCGAACCGATTGTTGCCCGCCTCGCCGCCATCACCTTGCTCGAACGCAATCCGCACGGAGAAGAGCGGGTTGTCGTTGGCACCGTCTACATCGGAAAAATCGAATGTGTACACGTTCGGGTCGTCGTTGTACAAAACAGCCGTCTCGAAGGGCTCAAAAGTCTCTCCATCGATGCTGAAGGATATGTGCTGGAAGCCCGCCCCCTGGCCCGAACGTCGCGATTCGTAACGCAACACAATGGCCTCATGCCCGACGGTTGGGATCGATAGCGTGACAGCGGCGCCGAGGGGATCGTTTAGGCGCAGATGGAAGCCGGTGTTGTCTCGAAGTCGCGCATTTTCGCTGGAAAAGCCCTGGCCGGTGTCCGGCCTTACCTCCGAGGCGGGTCCCATTTCGACATCGAGAAAACCCCCGTCCCGCGTGTATGTGGGCTCAAGGAACGACCGGTCGTCGTTGAAGTTCCAGTAGTGCAGCAGATGGGCCGGCCTGTTGGCTTGTCCCGGCGTAGGTTGGTGAAGATAGAACCACTCACCGTCACCATCGGGCCTTCGGCCCAGAGAGACATCGCGCGGGATCTCACGGGGTGCCAGTTCGTCTATGCGCACGCCCAACGGCGTGGTCAGCAGAATCTCTTCACCCTCGCGGTCGATCCGGAAATTGGTGTGGAGCGGTTCTCCCGGCACTTGCCGATCTTTTCCCGACGCCCAAACCAACAGAAAACCGTTGGGCTCGATGACTACATCGGGAAAGAGCCATTGGAAGGGGTCGCCGTAATCGTCGGACAGTCCAAAATCCTTCAGATTGACCGCTGAAGGACCGGGATTGTACAACTCGATCCAGTCCTCGTAATCGCCGTCCTCATCGGCCAGCGTTTCCCCGTTCGAGGCCATAACTTCATTGAGGACAACTGTTTGAGAGTGCGCCGGTGCGACGCACAGAGACACTACGAAACCCACAATCACCAGTCGGTAGATCCAGTCTAACATCGGTAGACCTCCTCCTTTCCAGAGTTACGTTCCTACAGGCACTTGTATTGACAACCTCTCCATGCATTCTACCCGATCCGATGCGAGATAGCAACCCGCCTGCGGGATTACGCAGCCCCGATCCAGGGAATCGACGACATGCGCTTGGTCGGCCAGGGCGCAGAAGCACGGTCCAAGACAGAATCTGTCCACAACTCGATCGACCCCGGGCCATTGAGCGATCGCGCCGAATATCATGAATGTTGCGGGAATAGGTGAATTGGTGCAACATTTCCATGTCTGGATACGTTGTCAGCCTATACATAGGGGCCAGTTACTGGAGATATCCGCATGTGCCGTACGAAACGATGGATTGCGATTGTGTGGGTGGCGATGGCGGTTACTGGGGTCCGGGCGGCGTCCTATTATGTTGGCCCGGACGGCAGGCCGGAAGGTGACGGATCGCGGGAGAGGCCCTGGCCGAGTGTGGAGCACGCACTCTCGCAAGCTGGCGGCGGACAAACGATTATCGTCCGGCCGGGCACCTATCGCGGCCCGATCCAGATCGCGAAGCGATTTTCGGGCACGCGGGAACGGCCGACCGTGATCCGCTCGGAGGTCAAATGGCAAGCGGTGATCGTCGGCGCCGAGCAGCACGTCATCAGCAACGGCGGCGGCTGCGACTGGGTGACTATCGACGGATTCGAGGTCATGGGCGGACGCTACGACGGCATCAAGATGAACGGAGACCACAACGTCGTTCGCAACTGCTGGGTACACAGCAACAAGGCCATGGGAATCGCCATGCACAATCGCACGGGCGGGGTCATCGAGAACAACCTTATCGAGTTCAACGGCGGCCACGTCCAGTTCGACCACGGCATCTACGCAAGCGGGGAGGGATTGCTCGTCCGCGGCAACGTCATTCGGCACAACGCCAGCTACGGCCTGCACCTGTATCCAGCCATCAAGGACGCGCGGGTCGTCAACAATCTCGTGTATGGCCAAGTGCGCCGGCGCGGGATCATCGTGGCCTGTCCGCAAGGCGGGGGCAGGAATACCATCGTCAACAACACAGTCGTCGAGGAGCAGCCGCTGACCATCTGGAACGGTAACGGCGAAATCGTGGCCAACAACATTCTGATCGCCGAAAGGGGAGAGGCCTTCTCGTTCGACGAACGCACGAAGGATGTGGAGGTGGACTACAATCTTTGCGTGCCCGCGTCCACCCGCCAGGGGCCGTATGGTCTGACGGGCGATCCTCGATTCGTGGACGCGGCGAAAGGTGTGTTCTGGCTGCGGGCGGACAGTCCCGCCATCGGCAAAGCCTCGTCACAACACGCGCCGGCTACGGATTTCTGGGGCCGTCGGCGCCCGCAGGATCGAGCGCCGGACGTGGGCGCGCTTGCCTTCGAGCCGCTTTTGACCGGCGAAGAGGTCCGCGCCGACTGGGACCACGGCTGGGCCTACCACCGTCACGGCACGAAGGCCGGCCTGCCCGACCCGTGGGTCCCGCTGGCGGCAGAGCGGCGATAGATGTGTTTCTCCAACACGATCCGCGTGAGAAAGGAAGACGCAATGAAGGCCCACGGGATTTGCTTTCTGGCTGTGTTGTTGTTGTCGTTGCTGACCGGCGGCAGCGTCCAAGTCGACAGGACAGTCGCGGAAGGCCCTTATCCCCCGAGCCCTGTTATCGCCGAGGTGGCGCTCGACTGGTCGACGCATCAGCGACACGCGCAGGGCAGTGACAACTTCCAGTTGACCTGGGCGGACGACGGCCACCAGTACGGCGCCTGGGGTGACGGCGGCGGCTTTGGCGGTACCAACAGCGACGGACGCGTCGGCCTGGGCTTCGCTCGGATCGAAGGCGACTGGGACAACTATCGCGGCTTCAACGTCTGGGGCGGCAAGGACCCGGAGAATCCCGCCTCGTTCAGCGGCAAGAGCTGGGGGACCATCTGCGTCGACGGCGTCCTCTATTCGTGGATTGTCCCGGATATGCCCGACACCGGCGGTCCTCGCGACCACTACGCGTACATCGAGCTGGCACGATCGACCGACCACGGCGCGACCTGGACCAAGGCTCCCTGGCGGTGGCGGCGGGAGGACAACCTGCTCATTCCCACATTCCTGGTGCACGGAAAGAACAACGTCGGGGCCCGGGACGACTACGTCTACTCGTATTTTGTCCGGCCGCAGGACATCGATGTCACGCAGTCAGCCTTCGGGCTGAAGGTGCACAAGCCCGGCGTCCTGTTTCTGGCCCGCGTCCATCGCAGCCGCATCTTCGACGGACGCGACGCCTACGAATGGTTCACCGGCATCCGCGACGGCAAGCCGACGTGGGGTCCCTTGCGGGAGAAGCGGGGCGTCTTCGAGAACCCCGAGGGGACGGGATGGTGCGTCAGCGCCAGCTACAATCCGGGACTGGGCCGTTACCTTCTGGCGACCGAGCACGGCGTCAGCCACGCCGGCGTGATGTCCCTGTTCGACGCGCCGGAACCCTGGGGGCCTTGGACGACGGTGAAGTACTGGACGGTCGATGATCGATTCGGCCAAAGCCGGCCCGGCAGCAACCTGGACTGGGCCGACAACGTGTTCTTCTTTTCCTTCGCCCCGAAGTGGTTCAGCGCCGACGGCCGTGACTTCACGCTCGTCTTCACCGGCGGCGGCAACGGCCGAAACAACGATTCGCTCAATACCGTTCGAGGGACGTTCTCTGTGAAAGGCCCCGCAGACGGCCCGCAGTACTTCAGCGACAGGCGCGGCAAGGCGGTCTATCCCCGATTGTCCACGGACGTCGAACTGTACCGCTGGGTGGATTTCCCAATCGAGGCGCCGGGGGCCGCCGACGGTCTCGCCAGATGGGACGTCGAAGGCTCGTGCCTCTGGACGCACGAGAACGGCGTCGCTCGGCGTACGAGTCTGCTGTGGTACTCCGGCTCGGGCGACACGTATGTCTATCGTTTCGGCGGCGCCTTGCCGGGGCGATGGCGTGGCGTAACCCGTTCGCCGGTGGCGGCTCTCGACGGCCTGGAACTGACGGTCGAGGTGACGCCGTCGAGCAATCCGAGGCGGATCGGCTGGAGCGGGCAACGGTCGGACGAGCCGACCGCGTGGGCGCATCAGAAGGGGCCCTATGGAGAGTTGGTCAAGTGCACGCCCATCTTGATCATGATGCCGGACGTGCACCGTTGGCACGACGACCCGGCGGGCATGCAGGCGTTCGTGGCCGAGTTCAACGACCATCACGGCTTCAACGGCGGCCATATCTCCACGATTGGGCGGAATTGGTTCGAGATCGGCTCGAGCGGAAGTCTCCGCACCGCTCCCGCCGTGCCTGACGTGAGGACCTTCGCCGCTCTGGAGGCGGCGGCCGCCGAGTGGTCGCAGCGGGGCGGCTGGCTGCACCTGTGGATGTGGGGCAAGGGCGCCGGCGGCGATTTTGCCAACCTGCCCGACGGCTACAACGGCGTTGCGAGCCGGCGGCTCAACCGGTACATCGCCGCCCGGCTCGGTCCCGTGCCGGGCTGGTCGATGGGGGTCGGCTGGGACGTCGAGTTCTGGGCCGACGAGACGAAGCTGAAGTGGTGGCTCGACGATCTGATCCCGCAACTTGGCGGCTGGCACCACTGGGTCGGACTGCGTTATTCCGACAGCAATATCGGGCGGGGCATCGACCCGGAACCGGCCAACAAAGGCGTGTACCTCCCTCGCGGGATCGCCTGGAACACCCTTCGCTCCGGCGGCGAACAGTACGCTGGGTGGGAGCACTGGTCCACGATGACCAATGACAGCGCGATCGACGCGGGCCTTACGGCAGTGCCCGACAGGCCCATGATGAGCGAAGACCGCTTTCGACGCCGCGACGGCGCCTGGACGCAGAAGGACATGGGGTCCGACGACGACATCCTGACGGAGATTCCGCGCTGGGCGACGCGCGGCGTGGCGGCGATCTATGGCCGGCTGCTCGACCGCAAGGATGGAGGCAGCGATATCTGGCCCAACAAGGCCGCCATCAAGGCGGTAATCGACAGGATCGAGGAATGAGCGACAGGAAAGGACTGAGAATCTGATGAGATGTACTCGGCGACAGTTTCTACGACAGACGATTGGGACAGCGAGCATATTGTCCGTTGGCGTGGGCAAGACCATCGGTGCGGAAACGAAGGTGACAGGAACAGCGGCGGTCGCCGTCGGTGATTTCCTGAACAGCATCGGTGTGTGTTCCAGCATTACCGGGCGGGGGGAGACGTTGGCCGGGACGATCGAGGCCCTCACGTACACCGGCATTCGGTTCATTCGATGCGGGCTGGAGGATCGTATCTCCGTCAACGACATGATCGAACTTCGCAAGCGCACGGGCGCGCGAATCGCCTACGGGCTGCTGAGTGGCGGCACCGACCTTGCCCGGCTCATTCGGGAGGCCAGGCAGTTGGCCTCGGCCGGCGCCTTGCTGGCCGTGGAGGGCAACAACGAGCCGAACAACTGGGGCATTACCTATCAGGGCGAAGCCGGAGGAAGGGACAAGTCGTGGCTGCCCGTCGCCAGGCTCCAACGGGATCTGTACGAGGCCGTTAAGAGCGATCCCGTTTTGAGAGAATATCCCGTCTGGAACATCAGCGAGAGCGGGGCGCAGACGGACAACGTCGGTCTGCAGTTCCTGACGATCCCAGACGGCGCCGGCACGCTGATGCCGGACGGCACGCAATATGCCGACTATGCGAACTGTCACAACTACATCACGCATCCAAGCTGGCCGGGCCTGCACGACAACCAGACGTGGCGCAGCGCCAGCCCCGGCCCGGACTGTCCGGTGGACGGCTTGTACGGCAATTACGGCAGGACGTGGCGGAAGGGTTTTGCCGGCTACAGCGAAGCCGAGCTTCTGACGCTGCCGAGGGTCACCACGGAGACGGGTTATCCCGTCGGAGGGCCGGTGACGGAAGAAATCCAGGCGCGTCTGTTCGTGAACCTCTATCTATCCCAGTTCAAGCGCCGCTGGCGCCACACCGCCATCTACCTTCTGCGGACGCGTTCGAACGAGCCGGCGCACCATACCTACGCCATGTACAAGATGGACTACGCGCCCAAGCAGGCCGCACATTACCTGCACAACCTCACGACCATCCTGGCCGACAGCGGCTCCGTGTCCGCGCCCGGAAGGCTCGCTTACTCGATCCCGAATCAGCCGGCGACCGTGCACGATCTTCTGCTCCAGAAGAGCGACGGCACGTTCGCGCTGGTGTTGTGGGGCGAACGCTTCGCCGGCGGCGCCGACAAGGTCACAGTGGACCTTGGCGTCAGGTGTGCCACGGTCAAGGTGTATGACCCGACGACAGGCGCCTCGCCGACGCAGAGCCTTAGCGACGTCGGCTCGCTTTCGTTGACACTGACGGATCATCCTGTCATCATCGAGCTGGCCGCCTCCGGGCGCAGTCCGTCGCACAGAACCAGGGCCGAACGGAAAGGAGATGCTGATGCTTGTGACCAGGAGAACGATCCTTCGCCTCTTCGGTGCGGGAATTGTGATCATATGGGCGGCGTCCGCAACGCGCGGCGCTGAGGCCGATCGCATCCGGCCGTATGAAGCCAATCCCCACTATTGGCAGTACAAGGGCCAGCCGGTGATGTTGCTGGGCGGCAGCAAGACGGACCACATCTTTCTGCTGGACGACCTCAAGGAGCATCTCGACGAGATTCACGCCGTCGGGGCCAACTACGTGCGCAATACGATGAGCCAGCGCGAGGGCAGGGAGCTCAAGCCGCACAAGCTGCTGCCGGACGGGACGTTCGATCTGGACCAGTGGAACGCCGAGTACTGGCGGAGGTTCCAGAACATGCTGAAATGGACCGCCGAGCGGGACATCATCGTCCAGATCGAGGTCTGGGACCGTTTTGATTACGGGGAACGGAACTGGCAGAGCAGCCCGTGGAACCCCAGGAACAATGTCAACTACGACTACGACCAGACGGGCTTCGCCACGGAATACACAAACAATCATCTGTACAGGGATGCCCATCCGTTCTTTCACACCATTGAAGGCACGAGTCATTATGCGCCCCGCTACGCCCTGATACGCCGGCATCAGGAGAGGTTTGTCGACAGGATGCTCTCCTACAGTCTGCCCTACGGCCATGTCCTCTACTGCATGAACAATGAGACTTCGTCGGAGGCGGGTTGGGGACAGTATTGGATCAACCTCATCAAGGCTCGGGCCGCCAAAGAGGGCGTGAGCGTCTGGACGACCGATATGTTCGATGATGCTTTCCAAGGCGACCAGGCACGGCATGCGCCGATCGTTTTCGACGACCCGGAGCGCTACATGTTTGCGGACATTTCGCAGGTCAACAGCCGCAACTTCGACCAGGAGCATTGGGATACGCTGCAATGGCTGCTGCAACAGGTCCGCAGACACCCGCGCCCCAGCAACCACACGAAGATCTACGGCAGCGGCTATTACACCTTCGGCACAGGCGGTCCCGAGGACGGCGTCGAGCGCTTCTGGCGCAACATCCTCGGCGGCTCGGCCAGCGCGCGGTTTCATCGCCCGGATGCGGGCAACGGCCTGAACGATTTGGCCAAGGCCAGCATTCAGGCGGCGCGCCTTCTCGAAAGCCGGATGAAGTTCTGGCACATCACGCCGCACATGGAACTGCTCTCGGACCGTACGCCCAACGAGGCTTATCTGGCAGCGAAGCCGGGGCAATGCTACGCGCTCTATTTCACCAACGGCGGCTCGGTTTCATTGGATCTGACCGGCGCCCCCGGCACGTTCGACATCACCTGGATCAGCGTTGCGATGGGCCGGATCGTCGAATCGTCGCAACGTGGCGGGTACCGCCTGATGGACAAGGCGATCGAAGGCGGCCGGGTCGTGACGCTCTCGGCGCCGTACAAAGGCGGCTGGGTCGCCGCAATCGTGAAGCAGTAAGGAGTGAAAGACCATGAGAGAAACCGACAGACGCTCGATGTTGCGGCTTGGCATGGTGTGCGCATTGACCGCCTGCCTGTCCGCAACGGTATTAGCCGATCAGGCGGATCGCATCCAGCCGTATCCGAAGAATCCGTATTTCTGGCAGTACAAGGGCCGGCCCGTGCTGCTGCTGGGCGGCAGCGACGACGACAACCTGTTCCAATGGGAGCCAGACAAGCTGGCGGCTCAGCTCGATACCCTGATCGCCTGCGGCGGCAATTACGTCCGCAACACGATGAGCGACCGTGACGAGGGAAATCTCTACGCCTTCGCCCGTGTCGGAGATCGGTACGATCTGGACCGTTGGAACGAGGAATACTGGCGGCGGTTCGAGTCGTTCCTGCGTCTGGCCGCAGAGCGCGACGTCATCGTGCAGATCGAGCTGTGGGACATGTGGGACCTGACGCGCGACAACTGGGCCCGCCACCCGTTCAACCCATTGAACAACGTCAATTACACCGCCGCCGAGTCGGATCTGCTGACGGAGGTTCCGTTCGCTCCGGCCGAGGAACCCACGAAGCACAACTTCTTCCACACGGTTCCTGAACTCGAAAACAACACGCGGGTGCTTCGCCACCAGGAGGCGTTCATCGACCGCGTGCTGGCGATCTCGCTGCCGTTTTCCAACGTACTCTACTGTATCAACAACGAGTCGGGCGAGCCGCCCGAGTGGTCGCGGCATTGGGCCAAGCGCATTCATCAGCGGGCGAAAGAGCACGGCGTAACCGCGCAAGTCACGGACATGCGGCGTCGGGAGGACATCACCCACGCCACGCACCGCACGGTTTACGACGACACGGAAGTCTATACGTTTGCCGACGTCTCACAGAACACCGGCAACCAGATCCGGGATCGCCGATTGCAGTACCGCCGCCTGCTCGAAGTCCGCAAGTATCTCGGCGACGCCCCGCGTCCAATCAACAACGTGAAGATCTACAACGACAATTTCGGCGGCGCGCCGAAGTTCCTGCGCAACGTCTTCGCAGGACTGGCGTCGACGCGGTTCCACCGCCCGGTTCCCTGGAACGGAGGGAGCCGTGGCCTGGCCCTGAGCGACGAAGCCCAACGGGTCCTTCGCAGCGTCCGCACCTATACGAATGCCCTCGACTGGTTCACCCTGGAACCCCGGCCCGACCTGCTCAGCGGCGACAACGGCGTGTACCTGATGGCCCAGCCCGGCCGGCAGTACGCCCTGGGATTCGACGGCGGCGGATCGGTCGAGCTCGACGCCCGTGCACTATCCGGGCCGGCCCGACTGCGGTGGATGAGCATGCACGACGACAAGTGGATCGACGGCGGCCGAATCGAGCCCGGCCGAGTCTCCCTGAAGACCCCGGCCGATGGCCTTTGGATGGGGCTGTTGCTGGCCCGTTGACAGTCGAGACCTATGAGAAGGAGATCAAGAGATGCTTACACAACATGATCAGCTGCACCGCATTGGAATGCTCTTGGTACTGGGATTGGTGATATCGTCGGCAAGCAGTGTGGCGTTGGGGGATGACGCCGATTGCATCCAGCCGTATTCGGAGAATCCGTATTTCTGGCAGTACAAGGGCCGTCCCGTCCTGCTGTTGGGGGGCTCGTGGCAGGACAATCTGTTCAATCACCCCAAGGGCCTGGAGCGGCACCTCGATTTGCTCACGTCGGTTGGCGGCAATTACGTCCGCAACGTGATGAGCCACCGCAATATGGGCAACGTTTTCGCCTACAGGCAGGTCGACGGCAGATTCGATCTGAACCAGTGGAATGATGAGTACTGGGAGCGGTTCGACAACTTCCTCAAGCTAACCCATCAGCGCGATATCATCGTCCAGATCGAGATCTGGGCTACCTGGGACCATTACGAGGACCACCAGTCGCTTGGCGGCTGGTCCAAGCATCCCTTCAACCCGGCCAATAACATCACCTATACGCCCGAAGAATCCGGCCTGCCCACAGTAGCAGATTACCCGGCGATGGGCGTGCCCACCGACCATCCGTTCTTCAGCAGCGTGCCGGCGTTGGACAACAACGAATTGTTGCTGCGCTATCAGACGGCCTACGTGGACAAGCTGCTCTCCTATTCGCTCGACTATCCGCACGTGCTCTACTGCATGAACAACGAGACAGGTGAAGACGTCGCGTGGAGCGATTTCTGGGCGCGCTACGTTCGAGCGAAGGCCGCCGAGGCCGGCAAGCAGGTCGAGACCGCCGAGATGCGCCGCAGCGGCAACATCACTACCCCCGACCATCGGCACATGATCGACCACCCCGATCTCTACACCTTCCTGGACATCTCGCAGAACAACACGCAGCGTGGCCAGCTCCATTGGAATCGGATTCAGCAGGTGCGCGCCCAGGTCCAGGAAGATCCGCGTCCGCTCAACAACAACAAGATCTACACCTTCGATTCCGACGACAACGTTGCCCTGGAGCGCTGGTGGCGGAACATCCTCGGCGGCTGTGCCTCCGCCCGTTTCCACCGGCCGCATCCGTTGGAGGGAGAAGGAGACCACGAGAAATCCACCAACGTCGGTCTCGGCCTCAGCCCCCTGGCTCAGGTGCACATCCGCAGCGCCCGGAAGCTCACAGACGAAATGGGTTGGCCCAACGTTGAGCCGGACCTCAGTTTCGTCGAGCTCACGGCGGATGGGCTACTGGCCGTTCGGACGGAGAAGACCCACGTGGTCTATACGCGCGGCGCGGACGGGCAGGCGCGTTTGTATATCGACGGCGAGGAAGCGGCGGCAGCGAAGATCGGCGGCGACCTGTCGGCGTGGGACGCCCAACTGCGCCTGGCGCTGGGCAACGAGTTCGTCGGCGACCGAGGCTGGCTGGGCACCTACCACGGCGTGGCCATTTACAATCGGGCTCTGAACGCCTCTGAAGTGGCGGACCATTTCGCAAGCGGCGCGACGAAACACCTGAACGGCCTCCAGGTCCGGTATGGGTTTAGCGAAGGCGAAGGCCGTGTGATTCGGGACAGGTCGGGGCTGGAACCTGCGCTTGATCTGCACATCCAAGACGCCGGCGCGGTGACTTGGCTGGATAACGGCCTTCGGGTGCGCCGTCCCGTTCTCATCGCCACAAAGGCCCCGGCCGGTCGCCTCGCGGCGGCAGTGCGCAGGAGCAACGCCCTCACGCTGGAAGCCTGGATTGCCCCGGCCGAACGCGTGCAGACGGGCCCGGCCCGCATTGTGACCTTCTCGCGAGATCACGGCACCCGCAACTTCACCCTGGGCCACGACCAGGACGCCTACGAGATGCGCCTGCGCACCACGGCGACCTCGGCCAACGGCCTGCCGTCTCTGAAGGTAGGTAGTGACGCCGAAGCATCCGTTGCGGCCGTCCGCTCGCTGAATCGCGATCGTGCAGCGATTTTCGTGACCCGCGGCGCCCTGCTGAGTGTGGATATGGACCAGCTCCGGGAAGGTCTCAGCGCGGAATGGTTCGATCCTCGAACCTCCGAGCGTCACCCGGCCGCACCCCGCGAAGACGGCTCTTTCCGGCCACCCTCCAAAGAGATGTGGCTACTTGTGCTGCAATGACCAGAGGCTCGGCACACCCGGCAAAGATCGGTGCTTGTGAACGATGACACTTTGTCTTGGAGATCTCAGGCATGAGCGGAACCACGATGCACGGGATGCTCGTCGTTCTCCTGGCCGTAGTGCCATTCGCGGCTGGAGGGCAAGACCAGGACATCTGGCCTGGAGAGCGCTGGCAAACGGCGGCGCCTGATGAGGTCGGGATGGATTCGGCCTTGCTGGCGAAGGCCCGTGAGTACGCATTGACCGGCGGCGGCTCCGGCGTGATCGTGCGCCACGGCAGAGTCGTGATGCGCTGGGGCGATCAGCGGCAGACCTACGACCTGAAATCCTCCACAAAGGCCATCGGTGTCACGGCGGTCGGCCTGGCGTTGATGGATGGCAAGTTCCGGAGCCTTCACGAGCCGGCCTCGAAGCACCACCCAGGCTTCGGCGTGCCGCCCGAGTCCAACCAGGACACGGGCTGGCTGGAGCGGATCACGCTGTTTCACCTGGCGGCTCAGACGGCCGGCTTCGACAAGAACGGTGGCTACACGGAGTTGCTCTTCGAGCCGGGCACGAAATGGGCCTACAGCGACGGGGGCCCGAACTGGCTGGCCGAGTGCATCACGCTCGTTTATGGCCGGGATGTGCAGGACCTGACGTTCGAGCGGGTCTTCTCCCCGATTGGGATCGGCCGCAAGGACCTCCGGTGGCGGGCGAACGCATACCGGCCCAGAGAAATCGATGGCGTGGCACGCCGGGAGTTCGGCTCGGGCATTCATGCCAATGTCGATGCGATGGCTCGCATTGGTTATCTGTATCTCCGCGAGGGCCACTGGAAAGATACCCGGATCATCCGCTCCTCGTTCGTCGATGCCGTCCGGACGGTGCCGCATGGCTTGCGGGGCCTACCCGTGATCAAACCGGAGGATTACGGCAACGCCTCCGATCACTACGGTCTGCTGTGGTGGAATAACGCCGACGCGACAATGAAGAACGTCCCACGAGACGCCTATTGGTCCTGGGGCCTGTACGACAGCCTGATCGTGGTCATTCCATCCCTGGACATCGTCGTCGCGAGGGCGGGCAAGTCCCTGAGTGGGAGCCGGGGGTCGCATTACGCACCGATCGAGCCGTTTCTTTCCCCGATCGCCATGTCGGTTACAGACCGGGGCCAATGGCACGGCGCACCCTATCCCCCAAGCGAATTCATCCAGAACGTCGAGTGGGCGCCGGCCGACACGGTGATCCGCAAGGCGGACGGCAGCGACAACTGGCCGATCACCTGGGCCGACGACGACCATCTTTATACCGCCTATGGCGACGGCTGGGGGTTCGAGCCGAAAGTGGAGACGAAACTCAGCCTGGGTTTCGCCAAAGTCGCCGGCGGGCCGAAGGACTTCGTGGGGGTGAATATCCGCACCGAGACCGGCGAGCGGCGGGGCGACGGCCGCCGAGGCCCGAAGGCCGGCGGCATACTCTGCGTGGACGGCGTCCTGTACATGCTCGTGCGGAACACCGGCAATTCGCAGGTCGCCTGGTCCGAGGACTATGCCAGGACGTGGCAATGGTCCGACTGGACGTTCGAGACGAGTTTCGGCGTGCCGACGTTTCTGAACTTCGGCAAGGACTACGCCGGCGCGCGGGACGACTACGTCTACATCTACTCGAACGACCACGACAGCGCCTACGAGGCGGGCGACCGCATGGTCATGGCCCGCGTGGCGAAGGAGACGATCCGTGAGCGGGACACCTACGAGTTCTTCTACGGCCTCGACGCCGACGATCAGCCGCTATGGACCAAAGACATTCGCGACCGAGGCCCAGTCTTCGTGCATCCCGGCCGCTGCTATCGGTCCGGCATCAGTTACAACGCCGGCCTGAAGCGGTATCTCTGGTGCCAGATCCTCCCGGAGAGCACCGATTCGCGAGGCCCGCGCTATCAGGGCGGCTTCGGCATCTACGAGGCCCCCGAGCCGTGGGGACCGTGGCGGACGGTCTTCTTCACTGAGACCTGGGACATGGGCCCCGGCGAGAGCAGCAGCCTGCCGGCGAAATGGATGAGCGAGGACGGTCGCACCTGCCACCTGCTCTTCTCCGGCGAGGACTGCTTCAGCGTTCGCAGAGTCTTCCTGCGTTCGAAGTGAGCGGGTCCAAGGAATGCGGCATCGATCAGGCCGCCAGCCATTTCAGCGCCTTCGGTGCATACGTCTGTCCCGGTGAGGGGTCTGGTCAGAATGTGGGCAGGCCGGCCCTGATGTCAATCGCCGGCGCGCTGCACGGCGGTCTAACCGACTGGTGTCTCGACGGGCTGGATATGGCCGACCTGGCCGACGGGTTCGTCGCGTCGCGTATAGGCATTGATGCGGAACAGCTCTTCCATGCTAGTCACCCCGCAGGCGACCTTCTTCAATCCATCCTGGACCATCGATCGCACGCCTTTGGCTTGCAGGTGTTCGCTCAATTCCCGATGCTGGGCGCCGGAACTGATCAGCGCGCCGAGTTCGTCGTCGATAGGTGCGACCTCGAAGATTCCGGTGCGTCCCTTGTAGCCATACCAGCCGCACTCGGCGCAACTGCCCGGGTGCAGCAGTTCCTTCGGGGCGGTGACCCCGAACCGTGCAAACGCCTCTGTCTCGGTCTCGTCCAGTTCTCGCGGCTGGGCGCATTGGCCGCAAATCTGGCGCAGTAGGTTCTGGGCGATCACCAGGCGGAGTGAACTGCCGATGATGTGGTAGGGAACGCCCAGATAATGCAGGGCATCCACGGCGCCCGCTGCGTCGCGTGCGTGAACCGTGCCCAGTACGAGCCGGCCCGAAAGCGCCGCTCTGGCGGCCACGATGGCCGAGTCTTTGTCGCGAATCTCGCCGATCAGGATCAGGTCAGGGTCCATCCGCAGGATCGTGCGGAGACCCTCATGCATGGTCAACCCATGCTGCTCATCCACCTCAATCTGTTGGGCATAGGGCAGCCGGAATTCGACGGGGTCCTCAATCGAATAGGTGGTTGTCGTGCGCAGGTCCATCAGCGAAGCGAGTCCGTACATTGTGGTGGTCTTTCCCGATCCGGTCGGGCCGGTGACCAGGACCAGTCCACTGAGCGAGCGAATCGTCGAGGCGATTCGGTCACGGTCGGCCGTTGCGAAGCCGAGCCCCGACAGGTCCCAGTTGTCGCGGGGCACATTCAGCAAGCGCAGATGGGCCGATTCACGTTCGCGCACGGGCGTCAGCGTTACGCGGATTTCCCACATAGCGCCCTCATCACGCCACTCCATCTGCCCTTCGAGCGGCGAGAAAGCGCGGACGACGGGCAGGCCGGAAGCGCTCTTGAGCTGGTTCAGCAGTCGTCGGCCCTCCGTCGGCGAGAGCACGGCTTTGGGCATGATCACGCCGTCGACGCGGTGGATGACTCGAACGCCGTCGTCCACACAGTGCAAATGCACATCGGTGGCGTTGTCCATGATCGCGTTCCACAGCAGGGCGTGGAGAAGGTCGGGATATGAAGTCGTGTTGGTTCTGCTGCTGCGGTCCATCACAGATGATACTGGTTCACACGCCTGGGCCATGCCGGATGCTCCTTCCACTGGGCCTGGGTCTGCCGTCGATCCTTCGGCCGTTCCTTGTTGCGGGCCGGGTTCACACTGGGCAGCCGACCCGCACCCGATGTCGGCGGGAGAGCGGCGCGTCTTAACTGATATTTTCCCTACAGTCGTCAAATCAGCCCGAATACACGTGGCAAGGGATCGAGGAGTCCCATGTTTCTCGATTTCCGACTTGATAGAGTCCGGTATCGTTGGGGGGCATTCTGCCTCGCCGCGGCGATCGAGAACCGGGGGGTCGGGCTGCGCCATGGTCGCGGCGACGGAAATCCGAGGAATTCAGAAAAAAATGCTTTGGCGTCGACCGATAATACGGTCGGGCCGGAGGGTGCTTGGCGGTTCTCCCTGAGAAAGCTGTCCGGAGAGCCTGGATTCTACGTAAGTTTGCTAAACTGCCCATAATCACATTGACGATGATAATCTGTGTTCGAACAGCCAGTTTGAAAGGAGACACAGACAATGGAGACGTCAGTGGAGCAACGCAGGGAGTGCCGGACGGATCTGTCATGGCCGGTCAGTGTTTGGGTTCCCGGCGCGAATCGTTTCTTCAACGGCCGTAGCGCCAACATCAGCAAGGTAGGAGTCTTCATTACCGTTCCGATGACGACCCCAATTCGTCGGGGTTCCGTGGTGGAGTTGAACTTCCCTCGGATGGACGCTCTGGCCGCACAAAAGGGGCAGTTCGCCCGCATCAAGAAAGGCCGCGTCGTCAGGGTCGATCGCGAAGGAACGCTGCAAGATGCCGTGATCGGCTTGGGCATCGCATTCGAATAGAGCACGCGGGCCGGGTATCACCGACAAGGAAGTCGGTGGCCTGGGTCGAATAACTCGTCACCACGGGGCAATGAAAAAAGCGTCGGGCGGATGCTTCCTATGGAGCGTCCGCCTGGTTCGTTTCTGTCGTTCGCCGGAGGGAGCGGTCCTGTATTGAAACGCAAAGGAGGATGGCCCGTTCGAACTACAGGGCGACCGCTACAAATGTCATGAGCATCCCCAGGGTAGCGGTGGCCGTCGTCAGTTTGAGCCAGCGGGTGTAGCGGGCGTATCCCGGATGCTCGTCTTCGAATTCGTGGTAGACGTCGTCCAGGTCACGATCGCACGGACGGAGCCACAGCCGAACGCAGAGATGGGCGACCACCGATCCGAGGAAGAGCAGGCCGCCAAGAATGTACATGGTTCGTACCAGGACGAGCATGTCGCCATCATACGTCTTGCAGGGCCCGATCCCAAGAAAAAACCCGACGGCCTCCTCGGCGAGCAGGTCAGGTGGGTCTATGGTCTTGACGCGCGAACCGGTCAGTAGATCGAACGGAGCCCTTTCTCACTGACTTTGTCGAGAAGCTCTCGGAAGCCTTTCAGCAGAACGTTCAACTGCTCGGTGCCTTCCCGGAGATTCTCGTAGAGCCTGCCATCGGTGACGAGGCGTCCGGCCGAGCCCTGGCCGGCGTTGACCTTCTCCATCACCAGCCGCAGTTGGGAGGCGGCCTTGCTTATGTCGGCGCTGGTGTTGACCAAGGCACCGACGAGCCGCTCGGCCTTGACGTCGACGCTGGCGAGCGTTTCGGTGCCGGCCTCCGCGAGGTTCTTGTATTCGACCAGCGTCGCCTCCGCACTGTCCATCACCTCCGTGGCGCGCGCCATGGCGATGGAGATGTTCGCGGTGGCCGTCGACATGTGGGCCAGCGTGGCCTTGATGTTCCCCTTGTTGTCCGGGTCGCCGATGATGTCGTTGGCGTTGCCGATGAATGTGCCGATGCTGTCCACGAGGTTGTTCAGCTTCTTCTGGCTCTCCTCCGGGAAGAACTCGCTGGTCAGACCGGTGGAGCCTTGGAGGGTCAGTCCCTCGCTGAGAAAGGCGGTTTCCGGTCGGTTCGGGTCGAGCGGCGGGGCCGGCAGCTTCTGCGGATCAATCTTCAGTTCGATGTAGCTGCTGCCGAGCCCTCGCGTCATGAGCTTGGCCTCGACGTTCGAGGGGATGTCGATGTAGCTCCTGTCGATGCTCAAGACGACGAGGCTCTGATGGTATTCCCGCCCCGTGTGTGGGTCTTCCAGGATTCTCGGGGCCATCACGGCTGTGACTCTGCCGATCTGATAGCCGCAGAATTGCACCGGGGTGTCTTTCCGAACGCCTGGTGCGCTGGGGAACTTCACATAGACCTGGAAGGATCTCATTCGGCTGACGGCCGTGGGCAGTTCCCCGAATTTGAAGATCATCCATCCGAAGGCGGCCAGACCCATGATGACGAAGATGCCGACGATAACGTCGCGACGCCTTTGTGCGGATTCGTAGTCACTCACCGCTGGTTCCTTTCCAATCCGTTCGGCCTTCCATGAACAACTCCCGAATTGCCCGAAGGGGATAGCCGCTGTCGTTGAGCTTCTTGATCAAGCGAATACGCTCGACGGCCTTCTGATCGAACAGGCGTCTGCCGGTCGATGTGGTCTCCGTCGGCTCCAACAGGCCGATCATCAGGTAATATTGCAGAGACTGGCGCGAAATGCCAGCCTTTTCTGCGGCTCGTCCGATTGGCATGAGTTCCCTGTCTTCGGTCACGGTCTCTCCTCAATCATTGCTCGGATCTGTGCGCTGGCATGGTGAGTTCATCCACCGGCTCCGTTCGCGTTCACATCCTGGTCGGCCGACCGCGACGCGTTTCTGTTGTCGTCTCCTTGTACCGACGCCGGACCGGGCCGATCTCGGCCGGCCGAATCGGGTGCGAAACAGGCTCGTACGAGCGAGGCGAACGAGGCCTGGATCTGCGCCAGCGTTATCGACCGCACAACCTTGGGGCCCTGTGTCGGGTGCTTCAGTTTCCTTGCCGTAGGCGCCGAGATCATCAGCACGTAATCGTATCCTGCGGGAATCCATCCCCGACGTAGACGAAAGGTCTCGCGGAGCAGGCGCTTGAGGCGATTGCGAACGATGGCGTTGCCGCATGACTTGCCCACCGAGACCCCCAGGCGGGCATGGCCGCACCGGTTCTCGGCGACCCAGACGGTCAGCAAAGCGTCGCTGGCCCGCCGGCGACGGTCCAGGACGGCCTTAAACTGGTGGTTTCGCACCAGCCGGTGGTTCTTTGGAAGCGTCAAACGTTTCAAGAGTCCGGCGATCTCAAGAACTGTCGTAGAGCGGCGGGCGCCGCGCCAACTTTCGTCCGACGCCAGCCGACTAATTGCTGTCGGCGGTGACGCCGGGCCAGCCGTCCGTGCGGAACGGCGAGGCCGGCAGCCCGGCCTGGTTGTAGAGGTTGCACACGGGATTGTCCGCCCAGGCGTAGCGCACGGCAACCGGCTCGGCAACCGTCTCGCTGCGAACCACGACGGTTTCGCCCTCGATTCGTGCATCACCCCAGACAAATTCGCGGTCCGATCCGGCGACGGCAAACCCTTTCAGTCGCTCGCCGCCTTTGGCGACCAACCCACCGCCGACGTGCTTGAAATGGAGCACGATTTCATCGCCCCTGATGTTCATGAACGAATACAACGGCCCGGAGTAGACGACGTCTTTGAAGTAGGTCCGGGCCAGGGCCCACAAAGCCAATCGGTCGCCCACATCCTGTTTGTTCCTAGGGTGAATGTCGTCGGCCTCGCCGATGTCGATGGTCACGGCCATGCCCGTGTTGGGCAGATCGAGGGTCATCAACTGGGCCTCCCGCAACTCGGCCCAAGCACTCTGGCCCGGTTCGTCCTTGACGTCCATGTAGTTCGCCAGTTGGACGAAAAGGAAGGGGAAATCGTCTCGATCCCAGCTCTGCCACCAGCTCTTGATCATCGTGGGGAACAGGGCGCGGTATTGATACGCCCGGCCCGCATTGGATTCGCCCTGATACCAGATCGCGCCCCGGATGGTGAAAGGGGTCAGCGGGGCGATCATGGCGTTGAATAGCCCGGCTGGAGAGTGGGGATGGCCCGGACCGAGCGGGGCGTAGGGCCGTCGCGGAGCCGCCTGGCCTTCGGCCTTGGCCTTCTCGGCGGCCTCTTCCCACCTTTCGAGGTTCTCGCGGTACTGCACCATGGCCTTGGGATAGTTGGCGACGGCCTCCTCGTGCCGTTTGATGATAGGATCGAACTCCGGGTTGTCCCTGAGTGCGGCGCTACAGGTCCATGCCTCGGCCGGTGTCCCTCCCCATGAGCTGTGGATCAGGCCGACGGGCAGGTCCAGATCCTTGTGGAGTCGGCGGCCGAAGAAGTAGGCCACAGCCGAGAATTCCGGGATGGTCTCGGGACTGCACTCAACCCAACGCCCTTCGCAGTCGGTCTGCGGGGTGTCGGCTACCTGTCGTTTGACGCTGAACAGGCGGATCTTCGGATAGCGGGCGGCGGCGATCTCCCGCTCGGCGTGGGCCGAGTTCCGGATCGTCCATTGCATGTTCGACTGGCCCGAGCAGACCCATACCTCGCCGACGAGGATGTTCCTGATCGTGACGGTGTTGGCAGCCTCAAACGTGATTTCGTAGGGCCCGCCGAAGTCTGGAGCCGCCATCCTGAACGCCCAGGTCCCGTCGTCTTCGGCTTGAATCCGGGCCGAGGCATCCGTCCAGTTCAGGCGAATCTCGATCTCTTCATTCGGGTCGGCCCAGCCCCAGAGGTTGACCGTGTCGCCCCCCTGGAGGACCATGTTGTCCGAGATGACGGCCGGAAGACGGACGTCGGCTCCGGCCGGGCCCCACGAGGCCAGGCCGAGGACGCAAAACAGCATCAGAAGGGCGATGTGGTTGGGTGTGGCGATACTGCGATTCATCTCAACTCCTTCGCGTGCCTTTCTTGGCTTTGTTTGAATACCGATCTGAGTGGAACACACCGTCCGGTTTCGCATCGGACAAGGCCATCACCGGTACTATAAACGCCGTTCACTCCGGAGTAAACAGCAAAGCAAGCCGCAGGTCCGCCGCGACCGATCCTGACGCCCGGAGGCCAAAAAATTGTCAGTTAGACCTTTACCGGCGCCAAGCGGCCGGCTATAGTGTACCACATACGGAAATTACCCAGGGAGGATTATTCCTATGGCGATCAGGAGTAGAACTGGATTGTTGTCGCTGGCGGTGTGTGCCGCCGTGGTGCTCCTCGCGTTGGCAGGGCTGACCGGCTGCGGGAAGAAGGCCCCGGAGTCTGAGGATCCCAATGCGGTTGCCGAGGCCCCGTCGCCTCAACCCAGCCGGGAACAGGCCGTGATGGATCCGCTCGATGCGGCCGCGAGCCTCTTCCGGGAGCCGTCGGTGAGCCTGCAGAACGTGATCCGGGCCGCGAAGACGTGGAGTCCGGCTGCCGAGCAACGGTGGGGTAAGATCGCCCCCGATTTCACACTGACGGATATCGAGGGCAACGTTCACACGCTCAGCGATTATCGGGGCAGGAATGTGGTCGTGGTGGTCTGGGCAACATGGGTTCCGACGTGCAGATTGCAGGTCCCGCAATTGAAGGAATTGCGAGGCGGCTACGCCGACAGAGATCTGGCGATTCTGAGCGTGTCGAACGAGCCGCCGGCGTTGCTCAAGGAGTTTGCCGAGAAGGAGCGAATCAACTTCACCGTTCTGTCCGGGGGTGGCAATCTGCCTGCGCCGTTCGGTGAGGTCCAGTTCGTTCCGAGCAGTTTCTTCATTGATCGGCAAGGCCGACTGAAGGTGGCGGCCATGGGGTTGGTGCCGGCCGAGGACGCCAGGGCGATTGTCCAGGCGCAATAGAACGGCCCAGCCGGAAATTTCTCCGACATTTGCCTGGACATCATTGTCCGGTGCCGCTACAATCACGGGTTTGTGTGGTTTCGCATGGAGATAGGACAGAGAATTCTGAGGTTGTAGGTCATGGCACATAAGAAGGGACAAGGTTCTTCGAGGAACGGCAGAGACAGCAATCCGCAGTATCGCGGTGTGAAACTCTACGGCGGCCAGGCGGCCAGGGCCGGAGCGATCCTGGTTCGGCAGTGTGGCACCAAGTTTTTCGCCGGCTCCAACGTCGGCATGGGCAGAGACTACACCCTGTTCGCCACGGCCGACGGGACCGTCCAGTTTCAGGGGCGCAGGATCCACGTGCTCTAACCGATTCGCAGTTCCTTTCGCGTAGTTCTCAAAGGATGGTGATATACCATCCTTTTTTTTATCGTCCGGTGGGCTGATGTTCGTCGATGAGGCTCAGATCTGGGTCAAGGCAGGTGATGGAGGCAACGGCTGCGTGAGCTTCCGGCGGGAGAAGTTCGTACCCAAAGGGGGCCCGGACGGCGGCGACGGCGGCCGGGGGGGGCACGTCTACTTCGAGGCCGGAGTTGACCTCGACACACTGCTGGATTTCGCGGGCAAGCACCATTGGCGTGCCGAAAACGGCAGGCCCGGCCAGGGCAGCAACAAGAGCGGCTCGGACGGCCAGGACCTGACCATTCGCGTACCGATCGGCACGCTCATCTACGACGCCGACTGGAACCTGCTGCTCAAAGACCTCAGCGAACCGGGCATGAGGGTCCAGATCTGCCGGGGCGGCAAAGGCGGCAAGGGCAATAAGGCCTTTGCCACGAGCACCCATCAGACGCCGCGAGAGTCTGAGCCGGGCAAGCCCGGCCAGGAACGCAACCTGAAGCTCGAACTGAAGCTGATCGCCGACGTTGGGCTGGTGGGGCTGCCCAATGCCGGCAAGAGCACCCTGATCTCCCGCTGCTCGGCCGCCCGACCGAAGATCGCCCCCTATCCGTTCACGACCCTCGAGCCCGTGCTGGGCATCGTTAGCCTGAGCGATTACCGCCGGTTCGTGATGGCCGACATTCCCGGCCTGATCGAAGGGGCCAGCGAAGGGGCCGGGCTCGGCCACGATTTCCTCAGGCACATCGAACGCACAACCATCATCGTCCACATCCTGGACATCCTGCCGATGGACGGCGCCGATCCGGTCGATAACTACCACACCATCCGCGCCGAACTCGAATGCCACAGCCAGGTCCTGGCCGACAAACCGGAAGTGATCGTCGCCAACAAGATCGACCTGGACCCCGAGGACGCCGCCCTCGCCCGGATCCGAGCGAGACTCGGCCCCGATGTCTGTGCCATCTCGGCCGCCACGGGTGAGGGAATCAAGGACCTCACCGAGCGGCTCTGGCAGAAGATCAAGTCGCTCGAAGCCGAAGCATAGGTGCCGCCCGGTGGCTGTGTTTCGGCCCAGGCGCATCGGTTGACAGGCTGACAGCGGGCCGTTATGGTTTGGGTGTGGATGTGGCTGCGGCAGTTCCGATGCGACGACCGGCTGTTCTGAGTGTGTGGATATGAAGACGATTGATCTGCGAAGTGATACCGTGACGTTGCCTTCGCAGGAGATGAGGCAGGCCATCTGCCAGGCCGAATTGGGCGATGACGTGTTCGGCGAAGACCCGACGGTTCTTCGGCTGGAACGAACGCTGGCCGATCGCGTCGGCAAAGAGGGTGCTCTGCTGGTGGCCAGTGGGACGATGGGCAACCTCGTCTGCGCGCTGACGCACTGCGGCCGCGGCGATGAAGTGGTCCTGGGCGACCAGTCGCACACGTTCTATTATGAGGCCGGCGGGATCAGCGCGCTCGGGGGTGTGCATCCGCACACGGTCCCCAATCAGGGCGATGGGACGTTGCGATTGGAAGACATTCTCGCGGCGATCCGCCCGGACAACGTCCATTTCCCGCGTACGCGCTTGATCTGCCTGGAGAACACGCACAATCGGTGCGGCGGGGCGGTTCTGTCCGCCGCGTACACCGACGCCGTCGCCTCTCTGGCCCGCGACAACGGCCTGGCCGTCCACCTCGACGGGGCGCGAATCTTCAACGCAGCGGTAGCCTTGGGCGTTGACGTCAAGACGCTGACGAAGGGGGCGGATTCGGTGAGCGTCTGCCTGTCCAAGGGCTTGGCGGCGCCGGTCGGCTCGGTCGTCTGCGGCTCGCGGCCGTTCATCGATGCGGCGCGTCGGACACGCAAGATTCTCGGCGGAGGCATGCGTCAAGCGGGCATTATCGCCGCCGCCGGCATCGTCGCCCTCGATACGATGATCGACAGGATTCACGACGACCACGCCAATGCCACCCGGCTGGCCGAGGGCATTGCAGAGATGAGCGGCCTTCAGATCGACCCGGCCGGCGTGCAGACCAACATCGTCTACTTCGACGTGGTTCGCGAGGGACTGTCGGCCGAGACGCTCGTGTCACGAATGGCCGAGCGAGACGTTAAGATGCTCTGCTCCGGGCCGGGACGGGTTCGAGCGGTCACCCACTACAGTATCGACTGCGACGACATCGACCGAACACTGTCGGCAATGGCCGATGCCTTGAATGCGTCCTGACGGTCAGTCCCCGTTGTCCCGGTAGACGATCCGACCGGCTACGACCGTTGTGTGGACCGAGAAGTCGCTATCGAGAAGCACCAGGTCGGCGTCCTGTCCGACCTCGATTGACCCCGTTTGCCTGTCGATTCCAAGAACGCCGGCCGCGTTCTTCGTTGCCGTGCGAATGGCCGTGGCCTGCGAGCAGCCGGTGAAATCTGCGAGGCGAGCGAGCACTCGATTCAGTCCCAGGGCGGTCCCGATCAGCGTGCCGTCCTTGTAGCGGGCGGCGCCATTGCAGGCCTCGTACGCGATGCCGTTGTATGTGTAATGTCCATCGGGCAGTCCCAGGGCCTGGATTCCGTCCGTGATCGCGACACATCGGCCGGGACCCACGGCGGCATAGGCAAGCCTCACAACGGAAGGGTGACTGTGCACCCCGTCGGCAATCACCTGCACCGTCACCTCGTCGCGTTCGAAGATCGCTCCCAGCGGACCGGGATCTCGGTGGTGCAGGGAGGGCATCGCATTGAACAGATGGGTCACATGATTGATCCCCGCGTCGAATCCGCACAGCGTCTCGTCGTACGTGGCGCTGGTGTGGCCCAGAGAAGCGACGATGCCGCGATCCACCAGGGCTCGGGCGAGGTCGAGCCCGCCAGGCAGCTCCGGGGCGACCGTCATCATGGCGAGGCCGTCACCGGTCTTGCTCAGAATCTCGTCGAGGTCGGACGGGCTCGGCTCCATCAAGCAGTCGGGCTGGATCATGCCGCGTTTCCGTGGCGAGATGAACGGCCCTTCGAGATGGATGCCGCGCAGTCGAGCGCCGCCCAGGTCATGGCCGATGCACTCGGAGGCAACCTCCAGGTGACGATTGTCCCGGCCGGGTTTGTAGACCGTCGTCGCCAGATAGGAGGTTACACCGCAGCGGGCGCATGTCCTGGCGATCGTCGCCAGTGCTTCCGGCGTGGCGTCCAGCACGTCGGCGCCGCCGGCGCCCTGGATATGCACGTCGATGAACCCCGGCGCCAGGAGCCGGCCGCCGGCGTCCAGCACGCGGTCCGCCTCCGGCGGGGCGTCTCTGCCGCCGACCTGCTTGATGGTTCCGTCCTGGACCAGGACCCAACTGTCCGCATCCGTCTGGGCTGAATCGTACCGCCTGCATTTGCTGATGAGAAGCGATGCCATATCGTCCTGTTCCCTGTTCCTATTGTTGAACCATCCCAGCGGAACCCCGCCACCTCGGCCTGTGCGAGGGCGGGATACGAGCATACGACAGACGAACGCTGTCCGCAAGCACGTAGATTCGCGTGGTGGTGCGATCGACACCAAACCCGATTGCCTCCTTGACAAACCGCGTGATTTGCGATAAATTTACTATCCTATCCTGACTGTGAAGACATAGGAACCAGCCCATGCAGATCAAGCTACGCTTCCTGGGGGCGGCCCAGAACGTCACCGGCTCACGTCACATGCTCGAAGTCAACGGGACACGGCTGCTGGTCGATTGCGGGCTGTACCAGGAACGGCAGTTCAAGAGCCGCAACTGGGAACCGTTCGACTTTCCCGCCTCCAGCATCGATGCGGTGCTGCTGACTCACGCCCATCTGGACCATTGCGGGCTGCTGCCCAAGCTCGTCAAGGAAGGGTTCGCCGGACCGGTGTACTGTACGTCGGCCACCGCCGAGATCGCCCGCATCATCATGCTGGATTCGGCACGGCTCCAGGAAGAGGACGCCGAGTTCAAACGCAAACGGCACGAGCGCGAGGGACGCAAGGGGCCCCATCCGGTCGTGCCGCTCTACACGACCGCCGACGTCGAAGCGACGGTCCCCCTGTTCAGGAAGGTCCGGTACAAGAAGCCAGTTCAGATCGCCGACGGTATCGAGGCCACGTTCTGTGAGGCCGGCCACGTTCTGGGCTCGGCGGTCATTCACGTGTGCATCGAAAAGAACGGCGAAATCCGCAGCGTCTTGTTCAGTGGCGACGTGGGTCGGCCCGACCGGCCCATTGTGCGCGATCCGGCAGAGGTGGGTGAGGCCGACTATATCCTGGTCGAATCCACCTACGGCGATCGCGTTCATCGCGAACGCCGGGATATTAAGGCCGAGATCGCCAAGGTCATCAACGCCACAAAGGCCGCCGGGGGCAATATCATCGTGCCCAGTTTCGCGCTGGAACGATCGCAAGCCATGCTCTATTACATCAACGAATTGCTGGCCGAGGACGCGATCCCGCGCCTGATGGTATTCCTCGACAGTCCGATGGCCGGCGCGATCACGAAGGTGTTCAGGCATCACCGTGAACTGTTCGACGAGGAGATGACCGAGCTCGTTGACAACGGACAATCGCCTTTCACGTTTGAGGGTCTGCACGTCACCCAGACGGCTGCCGAGTCGAAGGCGATCAACCACATTCGCGGCACGGCCATCATCATCGCCGGCTCGGGCATGTGCACGGGCGGACGCATCAAGCATCACCTCGTCAACAACATCGAGCGGCCCGAGAGCACGATCATGTTCGTGGGCTACCAGGCGGTCGGCACCCTCGGCCGACGGATTGTCAATGGAGAGAAGGAGGTTCGCATCCTCGGGCAGAACCGCCAGGTCAACGCGAAGGTCGTGCAGATCCACGGCTTCAGCGCCCATGCCGACAGGGAAGAGTTGCTGCGCTGGCTCGGCGCACTGAAGAACCACCCGAAGAAGATCTTCGTCGTGCACGGCGAAGCCGAGAGCGCCAAGAGCTTCGCCGCGTATCTCCAGGAGAAGACCGGCTGGGACGTTGTGGTGCCCGAGTACAAAGACGAAGCGGTCCTCGATTGACGTCGGCCGCGTATCGAGACTGCTCGATTTCACGAGAAGGAGGATGTGAAATGGACCGACGGCTGTGTGGAGCGTTCGTTGCGTCTGTCTGTTGGATCGCCTGTTGTCACAGCAACGGAGCAGTGGTTGAATTCCCCGACGTATCGCCTTGCCGCGCGTTGACGAGCGGACCCCATGAACACCTGCTCGCCAGCTACTACGGCATCAACTCGTGGGACCGCTCGCAGCGGTACGTCACGGTGCTCCGGACCGATGTCACGGACCGCATTCCTACGGAAGACGATCCGGCGATGCTGGCCCTCGTCGATGTGCGGACGAAGGAGTTCATCCCCGTGACGCAGACGCGGGCGTGGAACTTCCAGCAGGGATGTATGGCCCACTGGCTGGGCACGGCGCCGGATTCGCAGATCATCTACAACGATTTCCGCAACGGGCGTTTCGTTTCAGTCATCATGGACGTCCACACGAAGCGCGAGCTGAAGGTGATCGACTATCCCGTCAGCGCCGTTTCCCCCAGCGGCAAGGAGGCGGTCAGCATCAACTTCGCACGGCTGCGCATCACGCGACCCGACTACGGCTACGGCGGCGAGGGCCAGAACGCCCGCAGGAGCGTCCGGTTCCCCCAAGACGACGGCCTGTTCCTGGTCGATCTCGAAACGGGCCGGGCCAAGCTCCTGGTTTCCATTGCCCAGGTCAAGCCGCTGGTGCCCGAGGTGCCCGCCGAGGGGATCGAGTATTTCAATCATACACTGTTCAGCCGGGACGGCAGCAAGATCTTCTGGCTGGCGCGGGCGATTCCGCAGCGCAACACCACCTCGCTGACCGTCAACCGCGATGGTTCGAATCTGCAACGCTGCTTCCCCGACGGCTGGGGCGGTTCGCATTTCGACTGGCTCGACGGCGACCGGCTCATGGTCACCGCCGCCTATGAGGCGAAGGTCTATGGCCATATCCTGTTCACCGTAGGCCAGACCGACTATAAGCGGCTGGGCAACGGCCTGCTCGACTACGACGGGCACGGCACGTTCTCGCCGGACGGCAACTGGATGGTCACCGACACCTACCCGGCCGGTGCGCTGCGCGAGCAGAAGCTCTACCTGATGGATATGCGGACCCAGGCGGTGCTGCCACTCGGACGGTTCGTCCAGCCGCCCGAAGTCAAAGACGGATGGCGATGTGACCTGCACCCGCGATGGAGCCCCCGCGGCGACAGCATCGCCTTCAACTCCACCTACACGGGGAGCCGCCAGGTCTACGTGTTCGATCTGACCTGGTAGCATCGAGACGGTCCGGCTGCAACAGCCCCGTTGAATTCGGAGCTTTTCCGTTGCCCCTCCGGGTCTGACGAGCTACAGTGACGGCCATGAAAAAGCCCATACTGTCACTTCTGATCCTCGTCGTGGTTTCGGTTTCTCCGCTGTTGGCGCTGGAATACGAGCCGTTGCCCGCCGATCCCTACTTTGCCGCCTACAGACCGCTCAAGGCACCGCCCGTCGAGGGGCTGTTGCTCAAGCCGGGCGACCGGCTGGCCATCTGCGGCGACTCGATCACCGAGCAGAAGATGTACTCGCGGATCATGGAGACCTACCTGACGGTCTGCGTGCCGCAGCTTGAGGTCACGGTCAGGCAGTTCGGCTGGAGCGGCGAAAAAGCCCCCGGCTTCCTGGCGCGGATGGCCAACGATGTGCTGCGATTCGACCCGACCATCGCGACGACATGCTACGCGATGAACGACCACAACTACCAGCCCTACAAGGAAGAATTCGGGCAGGTTTATCGCGACGCCTCGCTGGCGATCATTCGTTCGTTCAAAGATCGCGGTGTCCGGGTAATCCAGGGCTCGGCCGGCACCGTCGGCAAGATGCCGTCGTGGGTCCAGCGGGCCCAGGGCACGGTGGACGATCTGAACCAGAGCCTTTCGGAGTTTCGCAACATCGATGTACGGCTGGCCGAACAGGAGCAGGTGGGCTTCGCCGACGTGTTCGTTCCGATGCTGGTCCAGGGATTCGAGGCCAAACGTCGTTACGGCGACGGTTACATGATCGCAGGCAAAGACGGCGTCCATCCGGGCTGGGCGGGCCACCTCCTGATGGCCTATGCCTTCCTCAAGGCGATGGGGCTCGACGGACAGATCGGCACCATCACGGTAGACATGGCGAATGGGCAGGCTACTGCCTCCGAGGGCCATCGCGTGCTGTCGGCCGAGGCGGGACGTGTGGAGGTCGAGAGCAGCCGGTACCCATACTGCGCCACCGGTCCGGCCGATGTCGATTCGAGCATCCGCTCCGGCATGACGCTCGTGTCGTTCAACGAAGACCTGAACCGTTTCACGCTCATTGTCGGGAATCCCCCGGCCGGAGGCTGCCGCATCACGTGGGGTGAGGCCTCGAAGAGCTACACAGCAGCGCAACTGAAGGCCGGCGTCAATCTGGCCGCCGATTTTGAGATCAATCCCTTCAGCGAGGCCTTCCATCGTGTTGATGAGGCCGTGGCCGCCAAGCAGGCCTACGAAACCCGGCAGGTCAAGACGCTGTTCCATGGTCCGGAAGGTCGGGCGGACATGGACATGACGGCCGCGCTGACGGAGAAGACCCGTGTCCCGCTGGTTGAGGCAGTCGCGACGGCTTTCGTCCCGGTCCGCCACACGATTCGCATCGAGGCCAGGTGAGGACCCGTCGGATTCTGCGGACGCCGACCCGGTAGGAGAACCGTATGGCACGCGTCGCCGAAGGCGACATCGTCAGACTGCGTTGCGCCGGCCGGCTGACCGACGGCCGGGAATTCGAACTGGCGCCCGACGGCGGGACGGTCGAGTTCATCGTCGGCCACCGCGATATGCTGCCTGCCCTGGAGAAGGCTGTGATCGGCATGACGCCGGGTGAGTCCAGGACCGTGGTCGTGCCCAAGGACAAGGCCTACGGCCCCCGCGATGAAGACCGCGTCGAGGTGATCCCGCGCAAGGACCTGCCCGAAGGCATCACCCCGCGAGTGGGCCAGCGGCTCCGCTTGCCCGCCGAGAACTACCAGGTCGTCAACGCCACGATCATTCAGGTCACGGACACCGAGATCGTCGTCGACGGCAACCATCCACTGGCCGGACAGGACATCCTGTTCCATGTCACGCTGGAGGAGATCGTCACGCTGTAGCCACGACACAAAGGAGACAACGATGGACGCTTTTCGCACCGCTTCGACCGCAATGCTGTGCTTGTTTGCCGCCGTGAACGGCGCCGGCGCAGAGGACGCTCTCGTGACGATGGAGATCTTCCCGTATGTCGCCGAACACGTGCACGGCCCAACGATCGTCGAGCTTCCCAACGGCGACCTGCTGGCGGCGTGGTTCCAGGGCTCGGGCGAGCGGTGGGCCGACGACGTCGCGATCGTGGGCTCGCGGCTGAAGCGCGACGCAGACCGCTGGAGCGAGCCGTTCGTCATGGCCGACACACCGGGCTTCCCCGACATCAACCCCATCCTATTCATAGACGCCCAAGGGCGCCTCTGGCTGATGTGGTACACGGTCATCGCCAACCAGTGGGAGACCTCGCTGCTGAAATACCGAATCAGCGAAGACCTGGAGCGAGACAACGGCCCGCCCCACTGGGCTTGGCAGGACGTGCTGCACGTCAAGCCGGGCGACAAGGCCGAGCGAGGAATCCAGCCAAACGACCGCTTCGTCCGCTCCGTCGCTCGTCAGATCGAGCAATACACGCAGTACTTGACCGAACAGGGCACGGCCCAGGCGGCCGCCGGGCGTCTCGACACCTGGCGCGACGATCTGCTCGCCAAAGCCCGAGGCGAGGACATGGTGCGACGAGGCATTCTTGTCGATGGCGCAGGCCAGCGAATCGACCAGCCGCTCGGATACCCCTATTTCCGCCGGATAGGCTGGCAGACGAAGAACAAGGCGGTCGTTCTCGACACCGGACGGATCATCGTCCCGCTCTATTCCGACGGGTTCAGCTTCTCCCTGATGGCGATCACCGACGACGGCGGAAAGAACTGGACGTTCAGCGAGCCCCTCGTCGCCGCCGGCAACATCCAGCCGAGCATTGCCCGCGGGCCCGATGGGGCTCTGACCGCCTACATGCGCGACAACGGCCCGCCCCCCGCCCGCCTGCACGTCAGCCGCTCGACCGACGCCGGGACCACCTGGAGCCCCGTCCGCGACAGCGAATTGCCCAATCCGGGCTCCGGTGCCGACATCGTCACCCTGGCCAACGGAGATTGGGTCTTGGCCTACAACGACACAGAAAGCGGGCGGCACAGCCTTGCCATATCGCTGTCGGCCGACCATGGCCGGACATGGACCCACACCCGGCACCTGGAACGGGACCTGCGAGGCCCGACCGCGACGCGAAGCCACTATCCGTCCATCATCCAGGGCCGGGACGGCGTCCTCCACGTCATCTACAGTTTCCATCGCAATGACCGAGACCAAGGGCCGGCGAAGACCATCAAGTACGCCCGATTCACCCAAAGTTGGCTGCGAAGCGAAGACCGTTACAGTTCGAAGAGGTAAGCCATAACGCGTTTGAAGACAAGTTCTTACGATGATTCTGGGGGTGCTTCCACGGCCAGCATCTTGGAGGGGACGCGTTTCTTTCGTTTTTTTTCGCAAAATGGCATCCACATCGGCCATTGACAGACGCCACTTAAGTGGAGTGTATCGAGGCATGCGGCTGTCGGAGGACGGGAAGCGTCGGGGGGTCAGTACGCCCTGTTGCTTCGGTGTGTACCGACCCCCTGTGGTTGAGGTGGGTCGGCTGCGCCGAAAGCCCCAAACCGCCGATATCCAATCGCCTTCTGGGTGTTTTGTCTTGCATGTCTTGCCGGAACAGGCGATGATGTACCGGGTAGAGGAAGCAGGTTCGCCTGATATGCTTATGCGGCCGATGCACCTGTCATCGCGCGGCCTGCGTGAAAGGGCAAGGATGTCGGAGAAGATCAAACGCGGCCAGAGAATTCCCGTTCCCCTGCTGCGAGGCCAGCACAGGCTTATCGTCCAGCACGCGTTAGCCAAGGATCATTCCTTTGAACGGGCCGTTCTGGCCGGTGAGAAACGGCAGATCGACGTGACGCTGACCGAGCTCGAAGACCTGCTTGGATGCATCGTGACGGCCGCGAACGGTTGCAGCGATGGAGAGCTCGAATACTCGCTGGACGCCCTGTACGATCGGCTCGATGGTATTCTGTACTCCTATGAAGAGATCGATTGATCCCATCGAACTCATTAGTCGCAGGGCGAAAAGCAGACTTTTTACGGCAAATTCTCAAAAAAGCGTCCACATCTCGCCTCGCCAGACGCCTTTGTAGCGTTCGGAGGTAAGGATGTACACGCAGGTGGCTGCGCGGGGTGCACCGGACCGGGGACCGGCACGCACTGCGAGGTACAGGCAGATCGTGCCGGCTGCCCGCGTCCTCGGATCGTATCTTCGGTCCGGGCAATCGTGATGCCCATCGGGACTTTTGCGCTTGAGTTCTCTCGATTTGCCAGTCAGAATGGCTCGGTCGAGTCAGGCCGCTGGGCCTGGGCCGATCAACCCGATGCAAGGAGTGATTATGGCGATCCAGTTCAAGGAATTCACCCGACCGGCGTTCTCCGGGGACACCGACGAGCTGAAGAAGAAGGTCGTCAAGTACTGCAACAGCGAACTCAAGTGCTTCCGGATTATCTCGATCTCCGAGGCCAAGGGCATCAGCGACGACTTTTACCGCATCACGGTCTGGTACGACGATGAGGCCGAGAAGTACGAGCATCTCCTGTCGGCCTCCGTGGCCGAGGACAGCAAGACGGACAAGAAGTGACCGCCCATCTGGGCAAACCCGAGCACGTTCGACCCCTAAGCGTTCAAGGCAGCGCGCCGACGGGAACCCCGTTGTTCTGCAGTCCCCGCACCGGGCAGTCCGGTGTCAGCCGGTAGTCCCTTCCACCGGCATTGACAAACTCCGGCTCAGCTACCAGGGCATTCGTCGAAAACCCCCGTGCCCGCTGGTGGTCGAAGAACTCATCGGCCCCAACGGATACTCGTCCCCACAGCAGCAAGGCGCCGTCCCGCTGATACCAGCAGTTCGCGTCCAGCGTCAGGGCGGCCGTCCAGTCGCGGCCATGCAGGCGCAGGCAACTGTCCGTTGCATTGCAGAAGATGTTGTAGCGGACGACAAAGTTGCTCGTCGCGGCGGTGTTGTCGTAGAACATCACGTGCCGTCCGTTGCGGTCGGGCCGCTGGTTGTGCCCCCAGCCATAACCGGCATCGACGCAGGTGTTGTGCTCGAAGAGAATATTGTGCGTGCGGCTGGACTCGTCCCGGTTCCAGTACTCGAACGAATATTCGCAGTTCCAGATCAGATTGCGGCGATAGGTGATGTTCTCCTGGACGTTGGTGCCGCTGCCCTGGTTGGTGAGCGCGGCGTCGTAGATTTCCCACAGGCGACAGTCCTCGACGAGGCAGTCGCCGGCGCTCGACCAGAACTCGATCCCGTTGCCGTAGCGCACCGGCCGGCCGTCAGCCGTGGTGTGCTGATGTCCGCCGCCGATGTATGACAGATCGCATCGACGTATGACGATGTGCCGGACGCCGGAACCGCCGATGCCGTGAGCCGCCCCGTATCGAAGGTCCAGGTTCTCATAGGTGACGTACCGTTTACCGCTCTGGTCGATGATGTGCTTCCTGAGGGCCAGTTCGATACTGTGATAGCGATCCGCAGGATTCCCGTCCGAGCGGAGCAGTACGCGCTTTGCGTCGGCATCGTAGAAGTAGTCGCCCGGCTCCCGAAGCGCATCGGGGTTCCACTTCTTGACACCGACGGTCGCGCCGTGATCGAAGATGATGTTGCCCACATCGACCGACAGCGTCCCCTGCGCATCGCCCGTGGCCCAAATCCCATCCTCAAGGAGACGCCAGTCCAATGTTGCACTCCTCGCCACTGAACCGAGCAGCGATGGTCTGTCACCCGTACCAAACGCGCCATACGTGACGGGCAGACCGGCCGCACCGCTCTGGGGAATGAGCTGGCCCCGCCACCGACCGCCGCGTTTGAAGAGGACTGTGTCGCCCGGCTTCAGCGAGGCGCGATTGACCTTCTCCAGGGACCGCCAGGCGGTCTGGGGGTTTCGCCCGTCCTGGCCGTCGTTCCCCTGGGCATCATCGAGGTAATAGGTCTGTGGCAGTCGCCTCATCTGGATGAACGCAAGGATCGCACGCGCGACGACGTCATCCGCCTCGGGGATCCGGCTGATGATGGTCCCGTGGTCACGGCCTTCGACCTCGATATACTCAACCTTCTCGTGTCCGAACGCCTTCATCGCCGCGACGAACAGCCGATTCTCCTCGGCCCGCGCAGGCAGGTCCTCGCCGCCACAGATGCATACCGTCGGCGGCGCATCGGCGCGGACGTGATACAGCGGCGCCGCCTCGTCCACAACCGGGCGCGTGCGTTCGATGCCTCGCTCGGTGCGAACCGTCGAATGGGTGATCATCTGCCCGCTGACGGGAATCAGACCCGCAATGACGTCCGGGCCCAGCCCGTATCGACCGAGATACCGCCCGTCCACACCGATCATGGCCGTCAGATAGCCGCCGGCCGAATGGCCCGAGACGAAAATCCGCTTCGCGTCGCCGCCGCGAGCGCCGATGTGCGCGTGCAGCCAGGCAAAACTGGCCGCCGCATCGTCCAGATAGGACGGATACGTCGCACCGGGTGAGAGACGATAGTTCGCCAGCGCCACCGCAACCCCGTGACGGGCGAACCACTTCGCGATCCTGACGGTCATCCGATCGGCCTTACTGCCTTCTGTGATGCCGCCGCCGTGAAACCACAGCAACGTCGCGAAATCCTTCTCGCCCTCCGGCAGATACAGATCCAGCTTGCACCGCTGAGCCTCGTACGCCGTCAACCCGTCGCCACTCTTGTAGGCGATGTCCGTGACGACCGAAACCGCCTCGGCGTCTGCTGCAACGACGCCATACTGCCCGAACAAGCCGAGCAGCCCTGCCAATACGATTGCCCATTTCTGTAGTCTTGCCATCGGCAATACTCCCCAAGTCATCGAATGCCCCGATGGACATCGGGATCGCCCCCAGGATAGTGAAGGACGCCGCCGTAGAGAAGCGCAAAAAGGACAGCCGAAACTCCATCCACACCCTTGACAAGGCCGGGCGAGATGCGATCATGCGCGTATTGCGAGTGGACAGGCCGCCGGCACGCCGGAGCGAGTGTGCAGCGACGCCTGAAAACGCGCTCCTTTGGAGACGTAAGGAGCCGAAGCCATGAGCGGCAGGGATAGACAGATAGCGCACGCCAACACGCCCCGCACCCGACGTACACCCCCAATCCCCGCAGCAATCAGTAATCAACGATCAATCATCAATTCCACGGCCTTTACCCTGATCGAGCTGCTGGTGGTCATCGCGGTGATCGCGCTGCTGATGGCGATTCTGATCCCGGCGCTGCACCGGGCCCGCAACCAGGCGCGGGCCGTGGCCTGCCAGTCCAACCTTCGGCAGTGGGCGATGACGCTGGCCGCCTACACCCAGGATTATGAGGGCCGTCTTCCCTCCGGCACGATTGGTCACATCGGTCTGTGGCTGCTGCGCGGGACGTTCATCGGCGCCATGGACCCCAACACCAACCACGCGGCTCTCCACGGTTTCCACACGAGAGGCATTGCCCTGTGCCCTATGGCGAGCCGACCCCGGCCCCCGGATCCCAATCGTGTCAATTTCGTCATAGCGGTACATAGCCCCACGGGATCGTGGCGCATGACCGGCGAAATCGGGGGGGCCACCGCCGCCTGGCAGGTTTTCACGCCGGAGCCCCGATTCCTGGGCAGTTACGGATACAACACCGCCCTGTTCGAGGGGTTCCGCATCGACCCCATCTGGGGGCCTGACGGGGTACCCGACTTGAACATTTTCACACTGCGAGAGCACGCGAGCATTCCCGTCCTTCTCGATGCCGTCAACCCATGGCCCAACCTGTCCAGGGTGAATTCGGCCCGTCCTTGGAACTGGCCAGAAGGGGGCAGCGGCTTGAACTCATTCGTCATGAGGCGCCACGGCCGTCAGACCAATGCGATCTTCCTCGACTGGTCCGTGCGCCAGGTCGGACTCAAGGAACTCTGGACGCTGAAAATGGGCCTCCGACTACGACCGCCAGGGCCTCTGGACCAAAGCCGGCGGCGTCGATCGCGACCGGTGGCCTCGATGGATGCGAGACTTCAAGGACTATTAGGCCGTATCTCGTATCTCGTATAAGCGATGGAGCGGCAGGCGTAGGACGGGCTTGAGCCCATGCGGACCTTTTTTCGTTTTTTCGGTCATTTTTCGAAAAGGGCATCCACATCGGGCGACCCACGCTCGCTCTATAATTGGCAGGTGGGAGTACGTGGCACGGTGCACCCGTCGGCATCCGGCCGCCTACCCCACCCAAGGAGGTGTCCGCAATGGCCACTAACCCAACAGAACGCCGAGCCGCCCCAGTCATCAATCATCAATCATCAATAGTCAATTCCAGGGCCTTCACCCTGATCGAGCTGCTGGTGGTCATCGCGGTGATCGCGCTGCTGATGGCGATCCTGATCCCGGCCCTGCAGCGGGCGCGCCGACAGGCCCGCACCGTGGTCTGCCAGTCCAACCTGCGCCAGTGGGCCATGACGATGGCCGCCTACGCCGAGGCCCATGAAGGGCGTTTTCCCTCCGACCACACCGACTTCGCGCCCTATTGGCTGCTGCGCGGGACGTTCATCGGCACCATGGACCCCGCCGCGAATCACGCGGCGTCCCATGGCTTCCACACGAGAGGCATCGCCCTTTGCCCCATGGCCGCCCGACCCCGGCCGGAAGATCCTAATCGTGGCGGGTTTGGCATATCCGTAACTACCCCCAGCATGTCGTGGCGCATGACCGGAGAGTTCGGGACGTCCACCCACGCCTGGCAGATTCACACGCCGGAGCCGCCATTTGTGGGCAGTTATGGATACAACCACAGTCTGTTCGAGGGGTTTCGGTATTTCCGCACCACCGGGCTGCTCACATCGACGCCCAGCTTGAATGTCTTCTCGCTGCGAGGGCACGCGAGCATCCCCGTCATGCTGGATGCAGTTACGCCTGTATCCCGCGCGACACGCGACAGAGGCAGGGCGGCCGGCCGCGACTCGGCTTTTGATCCACCGGTTTGGGGTCCCACCGGTGGCTCCACGGGCTTGACGGCGTTCGTCATGGACCGGCACGGCCGAGAAACCAACGGGATGTTCCTCGACTGGTCGGTCCGCAAGGTGGGCCTCAAAGAACTTTGGACGTTGAAGTGGGGGTCCGACTTCGACCGCGCGAACCGCTGGACCCGAGCCGGTGGCGTGGAGCCCGAAGACTGGCCCAAATGGATGCGAGAGTGCAAGGACTATTGACGCGTATTTCGTGAAGCGTGAAGCGATTGGATGGAAGTGGACAGGATGAACTGTTGCGATGATGCCATTCCGACCGCAAGGGCGCCGAGCCCACGACTTGGCCATCCCGAGCCCAGCAACCGCCCCGATTGTCATCCCGAGCGCAGTCGAGGGATCTGGCTGCGAATGGAGCGCACATCCGGGCGATGGCCAGACCTTTCGACTTCGCTGCGCTTCGCTCAAGGTGACAAACGGCCATATAGCCGGGCCTTCACCCTGATCGAGCTGCTGGTGGTCATCGCGGTGATCGCGCTGCTGCTGGCGCTGCTGGTCCCGGCCCTGCGCGCCGCCCGCGAGCAGGCCCACCGAGCCATCTGCCTCTCCAACCTCCGCCAGCTCACGCTCGCCTGGCAAACCTATGCCCACGAATACGATGGTTGCCTCCCCTACGCCAGCGCTTTCGGCACTAGAGGACAGCGTGCCGGGATCGGAGGGTGGCGCTGGGTTCGCGGCTGGTTGGGGCGGGCCTTTCTGGAGGGCGATGATCGCGCCGCGATCCTGGAACACCCCGACAAAGGCAGCCTCTGGCCATACATTGGAGACGTGGACTTCTACCGCTGCCCAAACGGCACGCCCGGACATCTGGCGACGTACGGCATTGTCTCAGGCGCCAATGGCAGCGCAATGGAAGGAACGTACGTGCAGGACGTACGCGATCACGGGACCCTGAGCAACATGGGCAAACGTGTGGGCGGAACGATTTTGTATCTGACGCGATTGGAGCAGATCACACGTCCCGGTCCAGCCCAGCGGGCCGTCTTCATCGATTCGGGGCAAGCCATCGTGGCCGATTTCTGCGTCCACTACCTCCGTTCCTTGTGGCATTGGGCCTACCTGCCGCCCATCCGCCATGCAAAGGGCACCACATTGTCCTTCGCCGATGGGCACGCCGAGTACTGGAAATGGCGCGGTCGCGAGACGCTGGAGATCCCACGCGAGTTGCTGCGCGGCTACGGCGGTCTGTTCTGCGAAGTCCTGGCGGAGGAAGTGCGCACAAGGCCAGATGGCACCCCCGGCTACGAGCCGCAGACCGAGGACGGCCTCTACGACTTGCAGTGCGTCCAGCGGGCCACGTGGGGGCGACTGGGCTACGGGCAGGAGAGTCCGTAGCGTGGGGGTCAGGGGGCGGTCTCGATGCGGTAGAGGTGGGTCTTGGTTCGCAGGATCAGGGCGCGGCCGGCGACAGCGGGCGAGGCCATGCAGCCGGCGTCGAGCGTATTGGTCGCGACGACCTCGAAGCGGCGGGCGGCCTTGAAGACGGTCGATGTGCCGTTCTGATTGAAGCAGTATACGTTGCCGTCGGCGTAGAGCAGCGACGCGGCGTAGTTGCCCCGGATGCGATCCTGCCAGATCGCCTCGCCCGTGGCGGCGTCGAGGCAGACGGCGATCCCCGTGTCGTTGATCGTAAAGAGCAGGTCCCCCACCAAGACGGGCGAGGGCGTTCGGGGCACCGTTCGGGCCGTCTTCCACAGGACGTGGCTGTCGGTAACGTCGCCGGCGCCGTCGATGCGGACGGCCATCAGCTCGGTCTGGCCGAAGCCGGTGACGACGTAGACGATGCCGTCGCGATAGACCGGGCCGGCCGCGCCGGAGAACGCGGGCATGTTGACCTTCCACAGTTCGCGTCCGGTCCTCGGATCGTAGCCATAGAACGCCTTGGCGCCGACGCTGATCATCTGCACGGCGCCATCGGCCTCGACGATCAGCGGCGTCGTATACGCCTTGCGCATATCGCCTTCGTCGCGCGGCTTGCCCTCGGCGTCGAGGTCGTCCCAGTCGGCGGTGCGGTCGGTCTTCCAGACGGTGCGCCCGGTGGCCTTGTCCAGCGCGACGAGGTACTGCACGTCCACCCCGTCCATTGTCAGGATCAGCAGGTCCTCGAAGAGAATGACCGACGAGCCCGGCCCGCGATAGTGCCGACAGGGCAGGTCGCTGCGCTTCCACAGGACTTCGAACGTCGCCGTGTCCAGGCACGCGGTCCCATAGCTGCCGAAATGCACGTAGACGCGTCCCGGCTCGACCACGGGCGTAGGCGAGGCGTAGCTGTTGAGTGGATTGCCCAAGGGCTCGGGGTCGGCGGCGTGAAAGAGACGCTCGTTGAATCGGATCGCGCCCGAATCGGCATCGACGCAGATCACGTAGAAATCATGCCCTTCGGCCGTGGCCGTCGTCAGCCAGACCTGCCCGTCCATCACCACCGGGCTCGACCAGCCGAGGTGCGGGATGGCCGTCTTCCACGCGACGTTCTCCGTCTCGCTCCAACGCACGGGCAAGCCGATTCGCTTAGCGCTGCCGGGCCTCGTCGCCAGACCGTCGCCCGACGAACCGCGAAAGCGAGGCCAGTCGGCCTGCGCCGTCGCCGCCATCACAAAGAGGACCAGAACAATCCAATATCGAGACATCCGTCGCTTGCCTGCTGCCGTCACGAACACATTCCTCCCAGAAGCATCACCCATCGTTCACCCGGCGCTATGGGTGCAGGATCTTCAGCGCATTGGTGCGATAGACCTTCTCGAGCACCGGGTCGCTCAGCGCCAGACCGTGCAGAGGCCAGTGGTAGCTGAAGAGCCGCCAGTAGTAGAAGTGCTCGTCGGCCGACTCGAGGATGCGGAACGACATCCGGTACACCTCCGGACTGAAGGTCATATCGGTCCCGTAGACGAGCCGGTCCTGATAGGCCTCGAAAAACTTCGCCGTGAAGCGAGGAATGGCCGCCGTTTCGGCAAAGCGGGCGGAAATGTCCGCATAGAGATTGGGGTATTTGTCGAACATTCGGCCCAGCCGATCCAGGTCGTACGAGCAGTTGGCGAAGTGACAGGCGATAAAGGTGGTCTTCGGGTGCCGCTTGACGGCCCGTTCAAGGATGTCGATCATCCCGGCGTGGCCGACGATGTCCGGCTGATCGTCGAGCCGCCACTTGAAGGCGTTCATCAGCCCGTCGTTGTGCGCGTCCATCGGTTCGTACATCCAGTACGGATCGGCGACGTGGATGTTGATGGGCATCTTCAACTCGGCGCACTTGGCCAGCAGCGGATCCATGCGAGGATCGTCCAGGTGCATCCCCCACGCCCTGGTGGGCCGGCAGTAGAACAGGCCCTTGCCCTTGTCGCCCAGCTCGCCGACGCCTCGGGCCCCCATGTCGTAGCATCGCTGCAACTCCGCGACAGCCGCCGGTCCGAAGCCGGGCTGGTCGTAGCCGGTGTAATCGAACCCGCACCAGAGCTGAAAGCGATCGGGGTACTTCGAATACAACGCGCACAAATCGTCAAACTGCTTGCCCACGGCCATTGTCAGCACGACGGCCTTGGCGATCCCGTGCTCATCCATGACCTGCACCCAGCGGTCCAGTTGCTCCGGCGTCCTGGCATAGACGTGGGCGTGCATGTCGATCGCCGGATAGCGGGCCTTGGCGATCTCCGTCACGGGAATCCGGTAGACGGAGCGAGGACGAAAGTCCTTCAACAGCAGCGTATCGGGCGAGGGCTCTTCCGCCGCCGGCGCCAACCCCGCCGAACCACACACGAGCAACGATAGAACAGTGATGGTACGTTTCACGATCGATCTCCTTTCACTTGGGCACGATAGCCCGTTTCTGCCTATCCTATCGGTCCGGCGGCGCCGGTTCAACCCGCAACGACGAATCAAGCGTATGGACCCAAGACGGCTCTCGTGCCGATGTTCGCCAGGATCGGCTCGGCAACCTGCGCTGAACGACAGCAGCCATCCTGCGAGGCAGTCCGCCTATTTCCGGGTGATTGCAGTTGACGGCTATGGCGAGAAGTGGTTACATTGGAGTGACTTACAGACGATGCGCCCGTAGCTCAGTAGGATAGAGCATCGGTTTCCTAAACCGGAGGTCGGAGGTTCGAATCCTCCCGGGCGTAGTTCCTTCTGATCGGTGACATTTGTTGACAATCCCCGGCATTCGCTGCCTAACTGCTCTGTTGCCCGTCGTTTAGAAGCAGAGGCATCATCGACCGTGTTCCCCTCGTACGGTGTATAAACTCATCGGCACTTAACATGGGCCGCATCAGAGAGTTGGCATCCATGCCTTGGTCAAGAATGAGGCTGCGAGGGGGGCGGTTTCAGGGCGTTCATGTGTGAAAGTGACTCGGATCCAGCGTTCCTGACACGAAGTTTGTGTGTGGCGCGTACTGCCTCCAGAAAGATGGCATACCATGGTTGTGTCAAGCCGCCTTGCGATGATAGGATTTCAGCAGTCCGCCCAAGCGCTCGATACAGATAATCTCGCCATCGTTCCCTTTGTGACGGGGGGCAATGATCCGGTTGATGCCTTGGTGGATCCTCTCGTGATGGTAATGCTCGAGATATTCGGCGAGGACGTGACGTAGCTGTTCTTCGGAGGACAGAATGAGATGATTGAGACATTCCTCTTTGATCGAGCGGACGAATCGCTCGGCATAGGCATTGAGATTCGGACTTCGCGCCGGCAGCTTCAACGGGTTCACGCCTGCGCCTCTGAGGATGCTCTCGAACTTCTCTGTGTACAAGGGGTCCCGGTCATGGATCAGGTACTTTTTGCCTGTGAGAAAGTTGACTCTGGGTCAAGGCCATTGGCAAGGAGTATGTTCTTGACGGTAGTCTCTCCGATCTTGTACCCGAGGTAGACAATATAGTCCTTGATCCTCGTGTAACCCCAGTGGGGATTCTCCTCCTTGAATTGGATCACGAGATCAACGATTTCCTGGGACATCCTGGGGCGTCCGGGGTTCTTGCAGTTCTTACTGCCATCGTACTTTTGAGCAATGAGTTTGCGATACCAACCGAGTACCGTCTCCGGCGTAAACAGGACCGTAGTCTCCTCGAGGAGCCTTCGCGTTAGCCGTTTCGCCTTTGCTGCCAACCTGATCCTCTGGAGATCCGTGAGCAGAATGCGTTTGTCCTTTTCCGGCTGCTCCTGCAGGACCCTGACCTGCTCCTTGAGGTAGTCGATGGCCTTCCCGAGTTCCTTGTCCACGCAGTATGCCAGGTATGTCACCAACGTTAGCCGTAGCTTCTGTTTCATAGTCCCGAGAGGGTAACGGGCCGATGGGCGCCAGGCAAGCGCTTTCGTCAGACCAACGCGCAAGTCAAGCCGACAAAGATGCTTGGGCTCGGATAGTATTTGCACCATAC